>Ga0136620_10001152_pt1 | contig 12456 bp, 9 predicted proteins | sample AntDrymUQ4162106_2_FD_104806 | JGI IMG/M metagenome (GOLD analysis project Ga0136620, IMG submission 104806) | Polar desert sand microbial communities from Dry Valleys, Antarctica - metaG UQ416 (21.06) | ecosystem: Environmental > Terrestrial > Soil > Desert | place: Antarctica: Dry Valley... | reverse complement strand
CCCGAGGTGGCGTAGGTGTCCCCGATGTTCACGAAGGCCATCTTGGTGGGACGGCGCTCGGCGACCACCATCGACACGGTGGCCCCCAGCCCTCCCCAGGCCAGGTGCTCCTCCGCCACGACGATCCCGCGGGTCTCGTTGGCTGCCTGCTCGATCGCGGCAGTGTCGATGGGCTTGACGGTGTGCATGTCCAGGACGCGCGCCTCAATGCCCTCGGCGGCCAGACCCTCGGCGGCATCCAGCGCCATTGCGACCATGATCCCGTTGGCGATGATGGTCAAGTCGTCCCCGTCTCTCAGCCGATTCGCTTTCCCGAGCTGAAAGTCGGCGCCGTCTTCGTAGATCACCGGGACCTTGGAGCGTCCCAGACGAAGGAAGCTTGGGCCCTCGCGCTCGAGCATGGCTCTCGTTGCAGCCGACGCGCTCGCGGCATCGGCGGGAACGATCACGGTGAATCCGGGCAGAGCACACGCCAGCGCGATGTCTTCGACCGCCATCTGCGACGGCCCGTCCTCGCCGATCGAGATTCCTGCGTGCGTCCCCACCAGCTTCACGTTCTGATTCGGGAACGCCACCGACATACGGATTTGATCGAACGCGTTACCCAGAAGAAAGACCGAGAATGACGCAGCCACCGGAATTTTGCCGCTTGCGGCGAAGCCGGAAGCGATCCCGACCAAATTGGATTCGGCGATGCCTACATTGAAGAAACGGTCCGGGTACTTCTCCGCGAACTTGCTCGTGAAGGTCGAGTTGTTCACATCTCCGTCAACGGCGACGATGCGCTCGTCGCTGCCTGCTTCGGCGAGCGCTTCTCCGAAGGCTTCGCGAGGCGGTGCGCCGTCGGGGAGGTCGATTCGTGACAAGCCCAGGCTCATCGCTAAGCTCCTATCTCCTGGAGTGCCTTCTCCGCTTCCTCCGGCGGGAGCGCTTTTCCGTGCCAGCCCGAAGGAGTCTCCTCCATCAGGGACACGCCCTTACCCTTCACCGTGTTGGCGACGATTACTTGCGGCGCGCCGGACACACCGCGGGCCCAGTCAAAGGCCTCGGCAACTTCGTCGATCGAGTGGCCGTCGATCGTGGTTGCCTCCCACTGGAAACCCTTGAACTTTGCATCGAGTGGGTCGAGGGGCAGGACCTCATCGACCGCGGCGGTTTGCTGATACTTGTTGTGATCGACTATCAAGGTGAGATTGTCGAGCCCCTGGTTGCCCGCGTACATGACGGCTTCCCATACCTGGCCCTCTTCGAGCTCGCCGTCTCCGGTCATCACGTAGACGCGCAAATCGCGGCCGTCGAGGCGCGCTGCAAGAGCGTGGCCCACGCCGATCGACAAACCCTGCCCGAGCGAACCCGTCGATGCTTCGACGCCCGGGAGCCGGGCCATGTTGGGGTGTCCCTCGAGGGGGGAGCCAAGCTTGCGAAGGGTCTTGAGATCGTCGACCGGAAAGTAGCCCGCCTCTGCAAGCACCGCATAGAGTCCCGGAGCTCCGTGACCTTTGGACAGGATGAAGCGGTCGCGGTCGGGGTTGTGCGGATCGGCGGGGTCGTAGCGCAACACCCCGCCGAAATAGATCCGGGTGACAACCTCGACCATCGAGAGCGAGGTCGACGGGTGGCCGGAGCCGGCGGCGGTGGTGGAGGTGACTATGTCTCTCCGCATGCGGCGGGCGATCTCTTCGATCTCGGACCGTTCCTCTGTTCGAGCCTCGAGCATCGAACCTCCCTTGAGCTTCTTTAGACGTTGTGGACCCATCCAACCACACGGGTGGGACAGGTATGTTGTCCGCCGACGTCACTCCCGCGCAGGTGCCCTAGCCTTTCGGAGCGGGGATCGCCTCGCGTAGGATGCCGAAGATGAGCGATCAACCGGCGTCCGCGAAGCCAACCGATCCGGCCCCCCTCATGGGACCGGATCAGGGCGGGGCCCGTGGCTCCACACAGCCGGTCGGCCCGGCGACCAGCAACCCCGGTGGCCCGGCGAAGCCAATCGGGCCGGCCCTCCGCACGAGCCCGAATCAGGCCGTCGACCCCGGTTCCGCTCAGGCCGCCGGCCCCGGCTTCGTACAGCCGGTCGAGCCGGCGCCCGGCGAGTCCGCAGATGCACCGGCCGGGACCGGCCGGCCGGCCGAAGGTGCGCCGAACCCCGCCGGCCCCCCCGGGGCCGCCGAGCTTGCACCGCCGCGCGGCACCGACGACATCCTGCCCCCCGAATCGCTGCGCTGGCACGCCGCCACGCGTCTCGCGATGGATTCCTTTGCACGGGCAGGCTACGCGCCGATCGAGACGCCGATCTTCGAGCACACCGAGGTGTTCGAGCGGGGCGTCGGAATAGCAAGCGAGGTCGTCGGCAAGGAGATGTACACGTTCACCGACCGCGGGGGCCGTTCGCTGACCTTGCGGCCGGAGTTGACCGCACCGGTGATGCGCGCCGTGCTCGGACACAACCTTCACCGCGCCCGCCTTCCTGTGAAGCTTGCCTACGCCGGCCCCCTGTTCCGTCAGGAGCGGCCACAGAAGGGACGCTACCGGCAGTTCTCCCAGGTTGGAATCGAGGCGATCGGCTCGATGTCCCCGGCCATCGATGCCGAGGTCATCGAGGTGGGGGATCGTTACCTCCGGGATGCGGGCGTCGAACCTACGCTGTTGCTCAATTCGATCGGGCACCTCGACCCCGGCTGCCGCACCGGTTACCTGAAGCTGTTGACTGAGTATCTGGTAGTCAATCAGGCGGCACTTGCGCCAGTCGATGTCGAACGCATAAGCCTTAACCCTCTGCGGACGTTCGATTCCAAAGAGAGCAGGACCATCGAGGTGATGCGGCGCGCCCCTTTGATCACGGACCACCTTTGCGACGACTGCCGCAGACACTTCGACGCGGTGCAACGCCACTTGGTGAGACTCGACGTGCCCTACACGCTCGACCCGCACCTCGTCCGGGGGCTCGATTACTACACTCGCACCGCATTCGAGTTCACCGCCGACGGACTCGGCTCCCAGAACGCAGTGGGGGGCGGCGGCCGTTACGACGGTCTCGCCGAATCCCTGGGGGGGCGGCACCTCCCCGGCATCGGCTTCGCGCTGGGGTTGGACCGGATCCTGCTGTCCGGTTTCCAGACGAAAGATCAAACGGGTCCGGTGGCGGCATACGTGGTTGCAATCGGGAGCGCCGCCATCGAACACGCGCTTGTCATTGCCACGCGCCTTCGTGCGGCGGGGATAGGCGCGGACCTCGACTTCCTGGATCGGAGCGTGAAAGGTCAGATGAAGGATGCAGCCCGTTCCGGGGGCCGCTGGGCCGTCATCGTCGGCGACGAAGAGATCGCCGGCAACAACGTCACGCTCAAAGACCTCGGCACGGGCGAACAAGAGACCGTCGCGCTCGAGGATCTCGTGGGGCGGCTGAAGCCATGATGCGTTCGCACCGCTGCGGCGATCTGCGCGGCGATCATGCCGGCGAGACCGTCGAGCTGTGCGGGTGGGTCAACTCGAGGCGCGACCACGGCGGTGTCACTTTCATCGACCTGCGCGACAGAGCGGGCCTGGTTCAGGTTGTGTTTTCTCCGGGCGTCGCTGCGGAGGCGCACGATGTCGCTCAATCACTGCGCGCCGAGTTCTGCATCAAGGTCATAGGTGTGGTGCAGAGCCGAAAGGAAGGGACGTCCAACCCTCGCCTTCCGACCGGCGAGATAGAAGTTGCAGCCGAAGCGGTCGAGGTGTTCTCGGAGGCAGAGACCCCGCCCTTCCCGATCGACGGCCATCAGGACACCGAGGAGGGTCTGCGTCTTCGATATCGCTATCTCGACCTGAGGCGCAACCACATGCAGGGCAACCTCGATCTGCGCCACGGCATCGTCAGCGCGATCCGGCGCTTCTATGATGCGCACGGGTTCGTTGAGATCGAAACGCCCATGATGACCCGGTCCACTCCGGAGGGAGCGCGCGATTATCTGGTTCCGTCGCGCATACACCCGGGCAAGTTCTTCGCTCTCCCGCAATCGCCGCAACTCTTCAAGCAGCTGTTCATGGTCGCGGGCCTCGACCGCTACTACCAGATCGTGAAGTGCTTTCGGGACGAGGACCTTCGAGCCGACCGGCAGCCGGAGTTCACCCAACTCGACGTCGAAATGTCGTTCGTCGGCGTGGAAGACGTCCTCGATCTGACCGAGGAGATGTTCAAGTCGGTGTGGGCGGAGATTCTCGCCGTCAGGCTGCCCGACTTCTTGCGTCTGACCTACGACGAGTCGATGCGCCGGTTCGGAGTCGACAAACCCGATGTCCGCTTCGGAATGGAGCTTGCCGATCTGGGAACGGTGTTCGCCGCGACCGAAGCGCGGGTCTTTCGGTCGGCCATCGATGGCGGAGGAGCGGTCATGGGCATCGTCGTTCCGAGCGGCGGGAGCCTTACGCGCAAGGAGCTCGACGGTTTGGTCGATGAGGCCAAGCAACTCGGCGCCGGAGGACTCGTATGGGCGGCGGTCACCCCCGACGGCCTCAGGTCTCCGATGGACAAGTTCTTGAATGACGGCGAGCGCGCCGGTCTGATCGGTGCATCGAGTGCCCGCGAGGGAGATTTAATCCTCATCGTTGCCGACGCGCGCGTCGGCGTCGTTCACAAGGTGCTGGGCGCCCTTCGCAACCGGATGGGCGAACGATTCGGGTTGATTCCCGCGCTCGAACGCTCCGATCCCGACGCCTGGAAGTTCGTATGGATCACCGACTTCCCGTGGTTCGAGCACAACGAGGAAGAGGGGCGTTGGGATCCCATTCATCATCCCTTCACCGGAGTGGTCGAGGAGACGCTGGAGTATCTCGAGAGCGATCCGGCGCGCGTCGTCTCGAAGGCTTACGACATCACGTTGAACGGATGGGAGTTGGCAAGCGGAAGCATCCGCATCCACGACCGTGTGATGCAGGAGCGCGTCTTCTCGGCACTCGGCATCACCCCGGAGGAGGCCGAGGAGAGGTTCGGTTTCCTGCTGCGGGCGTTCCGGTATGGGCCGCCGCCGCACGGCGGTATCGCGCCGGGCATCGACCGCATCGTTGCCCTGGCGGCGGGCGAGTCCAACATACGCGAGGTCATCGCATTCCCCAAGACCCAGAGCGTGTTCGACCCTTTGACCGGCGCGCCGGCCCCCGTGGACGACGCGCAACTCGAGCTCTTGCACCTGAAGTCAACCGCGCCGCCGGAGAAGTAGGGGCGGACCGGACTGGCGGCCTCCATTGCACCGCCGGGCCCGGAAACCGGGTTCCAGAGTGCAACGAAGCCTCCCAGACCTTCCGGAAGCGGACCTCGAGGTTGGTCTGTCGTACCCTCTGAGTAACGTGTCTGATCATGCCGGCACAAGGAGGTACCAGGTGGCGACCAAGCCGCAGACGAAGCTCACATATTCGGACCTGGTCGAGCTGTTCCCGGAGGTGGACAACGTCCGCCGTGAGCTCATCGACGGTGAGCTCATCGTGAGCCCATCTCCTGTGAAGCGTCACCAGGCCGTCGTGCTGAAGATAGGAAGCGTTTTTCTCGCCCATGCAGAGACCCGAGGCGGTGAGGCGTACGCGTCTCCGATGGATGTCCTGTTCTCCGAGGACAACGTCGTGGAACCCGACGTCATATACGTCGGGCCGGATCGGGTCGACCGTTCGGAGCCCCGCTTCCTGCGAGCCGTGACGCTCGTAGTGGAGGTTTCCTCTCCGTCGACGCGCCGGTTGGAGCTTCTGCGCAAGCGCCAGCTTTACGAGCGGTACTCCGTTCCCGAGTACTGGTACGTAGACCTGGACGTAGACCGCATCGAGGTCTACAGGCTGGAGACTGACGCGTACCCGGCCCCCGTGATGATGGGCCGGGGGCAGGCGATCACCTCGCCCCAGCTTCCCGGTTTCGGTGCCCAGGTGGACGACCTGCTGGGCCCGGAACCAGCCGACTAGGAGCCGCCCGCGGCCGGCCATCGGGGCGTGACGAGATAGCGGTTCCCCCGGGACCTGTGGCGCTGTGTTGCACCAGAGAGCCCGGAAACCGGGTCCCAGAGTGCAATGAAACTCCAGAGCGACGTGCGACCATGGGCCCGTGGACCTGTTCGAGAACGCTCTCGAGGATCGCTTCGCCGAATACGCTCCCCTCGCCGCCCGGATGCGGCCCAGAACGGTCGACGAGGTCGTCGGCCAGCGCCACCTTCTCGGCCCCCGGCGCGCCCTCAGGATCCTGATCGAAAGCGGGGGATTGTCGTCGATCGTCCTCTGGGGGCCCGCAGGGAGCGGCAAGACCACACTCGCCAACGTCATCGCCAACAGCTCCAGCGCCCACTTCGAGCCCATGTCGGCGGTGTCGAGCGGCGTCGCCGACGTGCGGAAGGTCATCGAGGCGGCCCGGGAGCGGCTCGGAGCGAGCGGGGCCAAGACCCTGTTGTTCCTCGACGAGATACACCGGTTCAACAAGTCGCAGCAGGATGCGCTGCTGCCCTCCGTCGAGAACGGCTGGATCGTGCTCGTCGGCGCCACAACCGAGAATCCATCGTTCGAGGTCAACTCTCCGCTGATGTCTCGCAGCACGCTCTTCCGGCTGGAAGCCCTGGAAGCCGACGACCTCCTCGCTCTCATGAACAGGGCGCTCGAGGACGCCGACAGAGGGCTGGGACGGATGGAGGTCGATGCCGACCCCGACGCGCTGGCACACATCGCCGAGGGCGCGGGGGGCGACGCACGCGTTGCCCTCAACGCGCTCGAGGCCGCCGCCCTCATGGCGGTGTCGAAGTCGGGACGCATCGACCCGGAGGCCGCCGAAGAGGCGCTTCAGCGGCGCGCCCTCCCCTACGACAAGGGCGGCGACTGGCACTACGACGTGATCTCGGCCTTCATCAAGTCGATGCGCGGATCGAATCCAGATGCGGCGGTCTACTGGATGTCCCGCATGCTCGACTCAGGGGAGGACCCCCGCTTCATCGCCCGCCGGATGGTGATCCTCGCCTCCGAGGACATCGGCAACGCAGACCCGACGGCGCTGACCGTCGCAGTTGCAGCCCACCACGCGCTCGAGCTCGTCGGCTTGCCGGAGGCCCGGCTCAACCTTGCGCAGGCGGCGGCCTACCTCGCCCTGGCGCCCAAGTCCAACGCGAGCGCGGTGGCGCTCTGGCGCGCCGAGGAGGATGTGCGCGCAAGCGGGCCGCTCAGGGTGCCGGCGCACCTCAGAGATTCGCACTCCCGGGCTTCCCGTTCGACCGGGGCGGGCAGAGGCTACCTGTATCCACACGATCACGGCGGCTGGGTCGAACAGCAGTACCTCCCGGAGGAGCTCCGCAATCGCCGCTATTACAAGGCGATCGCCGGGCGCGAGGCCGAGCTCAGCCGGCCATCACCACAGGACGGCTGACGCTCGACCGGCCGGGTCTCCCCGGGCTCCTTGGTGCCCGGGGAGATGGCAATTCCGCTGCCGCCGATCTCTGTTGCACTCCCGAGCCCGGAAACCGGGCTCTGGAGTGAGATGGAGGCTCGAGGCCGACAAGCCACGTCCGGCGCGCCGCGGCCCCCGGCCGGCTCGGGTTAGGGTGTCACGATGATCAAGACCTTGTTTTGGCTCATGGTGGGAGCGGCCGGCGCGCTGGAGCTCAACCGCTGGTCGTCGCGGCAGAAGAATCGCCTGCGGGTAAGTTCGATGACGGGAGGCTTGCTCGAGGTCGCCAACCGGCGCCTCGAATCCAACCGGCGCAGCAGCGCGCCTGGACCCGGCAGCGGCCCCGTAAGCGTCTAACCGACCCGCCCAGACACCAATAACACCCGGTTTCCGCGCCCGGCCCTCGCGCCCCGGAACCAAGCCCGGCCTGCGGCCGGTGACCCGGCGGGTATCTTGAGCTAATGGATTCGGCAACCATTCGTGAGCGCTTCTTCACTTTCTTCGGAGAGAGGGACCACGCGCGCATCCCGTCCTCGTCGCTGGTCCCCGACGATCCGACGCTCCTGCTGACCAACGCGGGAATGAACCAGTTCAAGCCGTACTTCTCCGGAGAGCAGCGGCCCCCCTCCCGGCGCGCCATGACGGTCCAGAAATGCTTTCGGACCCCGGACATCGACGAGGTCGGCAAGACCACCCGTCATTTGACCTTCTTCGAGATGCTCGGCAACTTCTCGTTTGGCGATTACTACAAGGCGGATGCCTGCCCGTGGGGCTGGGAGCTCGTGACCGAGAGGTGGGGCGTCGACCCCGACAGGCTGTGGGTCACGATCTTCGAGACCGACGACGAGGCGCGGGCGATCTGGATCGACGGTGTCGGCGTCCGGCCGGAGCGCATCGTGAATCGGGGCAGAGAGCACAACTTCTGGGATATGGGGGTCGCCGGCCCCTGCGGTCCGTCGTCGGAGATCTTCGTGGACCTCGGCGACGCCTTCGGCGCGCCGTCCGAGATAGGCCCCGGGGAAAACGAGGCCCGTTACGTCGAGATTTACAACCTCGTCTTCATGCAGAACGACTGCAACGCCGCGATCGAACCGGTATCCGAGCTTCCCCAGAAGAACATCGACACCGGTGCGGGGCTCGAGCGGGTCGCGTTCGTTCTGCAGGGAGCTTCGTCCATCTACGACACCGACCTCCTCCTCGGCATGGTGCATACCGCAGAGGAGCTGACCCACAAGACCTACGGACGCGACACGCGCACCGACATGAGCCTGCGGGTGCTTGCGGATCATGGGCGCGGGACTGCGATTCTGATCGCAGACGGAGTCCTACCGTCGAACAAAGAACGCGGCTACGTGCTCCGGCGGGTGATGCGGCGGGCGGTGCGTCACGCCCGTCTGCTGGGACGTGAAGACCCGGTTCTGCCGGCGTTGGTTGATTCCGCGATCGCCCTGATGGGTGACGCCTACCCGGAGCTCAGTCAGAGCAGCGATCTCATAGTCGAGGTCGCGGCGCGTGAAGAGGAGCGGTTCGGCGCGGCGCTCAAACAGGGAGTCGCCCTGCTCGAGACCGAGTTAGCAGCCACCCAGGCTGCCGGTGCACCGTCCCTTCCCGGCGAGGTCGCCTTCCGTCTGCATGACACCTTCGGCTTTCCGGTCGAGCTCACCACCGAGCTCGCCGATGAAGCCGGGATCCCCGTAGACGTAGCCGGGTTCGAATCGCTCATGGCAGGTCAACGCGCACGCGCCCGGGCGGCGCGGACCACCGAAAGTAAGGAACCCCGGAGCGACCTGTTCGAACCGTTGATCGAACAGCACGGAGCCACCGACTTCCTCGGCTACGAGCACTCGAGCACCGCTGCGCGGATCATCGGCATCTCCGACGGGGCCGAAGGCATCCCGGCTGCAAGCGAGGGCGACAAGGTCGACATCGTGATCGATCGCACCACCTTCTACGCCGAGGGCGGCGGCCAGGTGGGCGACCGGGGGGCCCTCCAGAGCGCATCGGGCGCCGCCGTGGTCACCGACACACGCCGCTTCGTACCTGGGCTCACCGCTCACCACGTGACCGTGCGCTCGGGCGAGCTCAAGGTCGGTGACGAAGTCGAGGCGGTCGTGGACCCGACATGGAGGTCGGGATCGCAGCGGGCGCACACGGCCACCCACATACTTCACTGGATCCTGCAGAACCGGCTTGGTGAGCACGCCCGTCAGGCCGGCTCTCTGGTCGAGCCCGGCCGGCTTCGATTCGACTTCTCCCACTTCGATGCACTCGGCGATGCGCAGGTCGCGGATGTCTCGTCCGAGCTTCAGGAGCGCGTGTCCACCGACGATCCGGTGCGCGCCTTCGAAACCAGCCTCGACTTCGCAAAGTCGATCGGGGCAATGGCGATATTCGGCGAGAAGTACGGCGACTTCGTGCGCGTGGTCGAAGTGGGGGAATACTCCAAGGAGTTGTGCGGAGGCACCCACGTGGCTCACACGAGCTCGGTCGGAGTCGTCGTCGTCACGGGCGAGTCGTCGGTCGGCGCCAACCTCCGCCGGATCGAGGCGTTGGTCGGCCACGAGGGCCTCCATTATCTCGAGCGGCGCGCCGCGACACTCGAGCGCGCCGCCGGGTTGTTGAAGACCAGCCCCGATGAGGTTGCCGAGAGGGTGGAGCGTCTGCTCACCACCCACAAGGACATGGAGCGCCGCCTGGCCGAGGTCGAGCGCGCCGCTGCGGAAACCGAAGCTGAAACGCTGGCAGGCTCCGCGGTCGAGCTTGATGGTTCGCGTCTGGTGGTGGCGCGCCGGGACGAAGGTGTCGAAGCCCTTCGTTCGCTGGCACAGATGCTGAAGGGGCGCCTGGGGTCCTCGGTTGTCGTTTTCGGTACTGCGTCGTCCGGGAAGGCAAATCTCGTTGGCGCGGTGAGCAAGGACCTGACCGCAAGGGGTTTGTCGGCGCGCGACCTCCTGGCTCCCGGAGCGGCTCTGCTGGGGGGAGGTGCCGGCGGAAAGCCGGAGCTCGCCGTATCCGGCGGCCCGTCGTCTGAGCGGCTGTCCGATGCGATGGAGGCAGTCGAGCGCGCCGCGCGTGAGGCTCTGCTCGCCAGTTGATACTCGGTGTCGATCCTGGGCTCAGGCGGGTGGGGCTGGCGATCGCCGACGAAGAGACGCGCGTTGCGTTGCCGTTCGATGTGATCGATGCCGGCAGCGTTGACCCCGTCCTTCACATTGCCGAGCTGGCGCGTGAAAGAGGCGCAAACGCCATAGTGGTGGGACGCCCGGTGGGATTGTCTGGGCGCGACGGCCCCGCGGTGCGGGCCCAGCGCGAGTTCCTCGTGCAGCTGCGCACGGCCGTTTCGATTCCCGTCGAAGAGTTCGACGAACGACTGACGACGGTGATAGCGGAGCGGAGCCTGCGCGCCCACGGATCATCAGCCCGAACGCGCGCCAAGGTGCGCGATGCGGTCGCGGCTCAGGTGATGCTCCAGGGTTACCTCGACACGATGAGCCGTAAACACACTTCTGGAGACAAAGAGTGAGCGGAGCCGTCAAGGCGTTGCTGGCGTCCCTGGTTATCCTCGCGGTGCTCGTCGGCAGCGGGGGCGCGGTCGTGTACGGGTATCTGCAGAGGGTGGGAGTCGTCGGCGACAGCGATCCCGGCAAGCGCGTCACGGTGGTCATTGCGAGGGGCTCGGACGCCAGCGAGGTCGGTGATCTTCTTGCAAGAAAGAAGGTTATCCCGTCGGGGTTCGGCTTCCAGATCGCCACGTTCCTGGAGGGTGGCGGCGACAAGATACAGGCCGGACGCTACAAACTGCCGCTCGGGCTCACCGCCAAGGACGCGCTCGCCAGATTGACTAAAGGCGCGCCGGCCCAGGACTCCTACCAGGTCACATTCCAGGAGGGCTCGTGGCTGACGGACTTTGCAGAGACCCTCGCGAAGGAGGGCGACATCAAAGAGAAGGCGTTCATGGAGCTCGTGAAGTCCGGCAAGGTTCGATCGAAGTACGGGCCGTCCGGCGGGCGTTCTCTGGAAGGCCTGCTGTTTCCTTCGACTTATGAGATCGGTGAACGCGAAGCCGCCGCCTCGGTGGTGAAGCGGCTCGTGGAGGAATTCGACGAGCGGGCGACGACGCTGAAGATCGGCCAGGCGCCGGGCCTGTCACCCTATGAGGCGGTCATCGTTGCATCGATGATCGAGGCCGAGGCTCGGGTCGAAGGCGACCGGGCGAAGATCTCGGCCGTGATCCAGAACCGGCTGCAGGCGCAAATGGCTCTGGGGATCGACGCCACGCTGCGCTACGCGCTTCGCAAGCGCGGGGGCGCTCTGACGCTTTCGGATCTTGCGGTCGACTCGCCGTACAACACGCGCGAGGTTGGTGGCTTGCCCCCGACTCCGATCGGCGCGCCGGGAGAAGCGTCTTTGCGCGCTGCGATCAACCCGGCAGACGGCGATTGGCTCTACTACGTGGTGTCCGATTGCCGGGGCCACCATGCATTCAGCGAGAGTTACGGGCAGTTCCTCGCCGACAAGGCGAGCTATCAGGCGCTCGACTGTTGAGGCACCCCGGCAACGACTTTGCAGGCGTGCTCGGTTGGCCGCTCGAGCACACCCTCTCGCCTGTCATCCACAACGCCGCTTTCCGCCAACTGGGCCTCCACTGGGTCTATCTCGCCTGGGCGGTGGCGAAGCCGGATCTGGCCGCTGCGGTCGGCGGGTTAAGGGCTCTCGGCGCGGTGGGCGCCAACGTGACCATGCCGCACAAAGAGTCGATCGTGACCCTGCTCGACGAGGTTTCCGGCGACGCCCGGGCCGTCGGCGCGGTCAACACCGTGCAGCGCCTGGGAGGCCGCCTCGTCGGCCACAACACCGACGTCGACGGTTTCCGGGAATTTCTCATCGATGCCGGAGTGCGCCCATCGGGTCGCCGTGCGTTGATCCTCGGCGCAGGGGGCTCGGCGCGGGCGGTCGTCAAGGGCCTGGCGGATCTCGATATCGGTGAGGTTGTCATCGCCGCCCGCCGCCCCTTGAGGGGGGCCGAGCTCACCTCGCTGGTGGGGAGCACCCCGGCCACCGTCCACTCGTGG
>Ga0136620_10001149_pt1 | contig 12485 bp, 10 predicted proteins | sample AntDrymUQ4162106_2_FD_104806 | JGI IMG/M metagenome (GOLD analysis project Ga0136620, IMG submission 104806) | Polar desert sand microbial communities from Dry Valleys, Antarctica - metaG UQ416 (21.06) | ecosystem: Environmental > Terrestrial > Soil > Desert | place: Antarctica: Dry Valley... | reverse complement strand
TCCTTGCGCTGCCAGATCACGAACTCGTTCTGATTGATGGCGGCGTTCTGGAACGGCCGCGTGGCCCCGTGACAGGTGCTGCCGGCGCAGGTCACGACACCAAGATGCGAATCGCCACCGTACTGGGGCAAGGTCGGCGCCTCGGACTGCGCCGCCGCCGCGCTGCCAGAAAGCCAGGCGAGGACGAAGATAATGGGTCTAACGCTGCGGAGCGCGGGTGTCTGTGGCATATCGACCCTCCGTTAACCGTTCCGGTGGGGTAGGAAATGGCATTATTGCACAGCGAACCCACAGTTCAACCGACGCTTGCTGCGGTTTCCCGGTCCCCGACCGGAGGTCTAACCCGAGCTTCTTTTAACCCAGGGCCGACACGACCGCCCCCCCCCACGGGGTGCGAGCGCACATCACGACGACGCGACCCGTTCCGACGATATCGATGCGCACCTCGAGGTCGGGCGCGACCGCAGCCCGTGCCCCGCGCTCCGGCCATTCGATGAGGCATAACGCGGCCCCGTCCAGGTAATCGCGGAAACCGAGCCCTTCGAGATCGGCGACGCCTTCGATGCGATAGAGGTCGAAGTGGTTCACGACCCGCCGCCCCCCCGGTTCCTCCATCTCATACGGCTCGACCAGGGTAAAGGTCGGGCTCTTGACCGCCCCGCGGTGTCCCAGTGCCCGTAGGAATCCCCGCACCAGGGTGGTCTTGCCGGCGCCGAGATCGCCGGAAAGGAACACCACCCCGCCCGAGCCCGCGATGGCGCCCGAACCCGCCAAAGCAGATAAAAAGATGGCACCCGCCAGGCGCGCGCCCAGGGCCTCCATGTCCTCGGGCCTCGGGACCTCGAAGCGCGCCTCGGCGGCCATGCGAGTGGCGCCCTGCTATTCCCCTGGGTTCACGAGCGCCCTGAGGTGGGGCATGAGGTCCATGGCCAGGGTGCCGCGCTGCCCCGCCAGCGCCGCGCGATCGCCGGCCAGCGCGTGCAGGCACACGCCGAGTGCCGCTGCCTCATCGGGTGACAGCCCCTGGGCGATAAGGCCGGCGATCACGCCGCTCAGGACATCACCCATGCCGCCGCTCGCCATCCCCGGATTGCCCGCGTGGCACACCGATATCCGGCCCGCTCGATCGCACACCAAGGTGCCGTTGCCCTTCAAGACCACCACCCCGCCATAGCGGCGCTGCAGCCCTCGCGCGGCCTCGAAGCGGTCTGCCTGCACGGCCTCTGTGTCGCACCCGAGCAGGCGACCCGCCTCGCCGGGATGCGGGGTCAGGACCCAACCCTCGCGCCGCATGGGCTCCTCGGCGAGGAGGTTCAAGCCATCCGCGTCCACACACAGCGGCAATCCGGAATCGAGCGCTCGCGCGAGGAGCGCGACGGCCCAGGGGCTCCGCCCCAGCCCGGGTCCGATGGCCATCACATTGGCCTTTTCGCACAACGCCCCGAGCGCCGCGGCCTCCTCGATCGGATGGCACATGATCTCCGGCCGCGTGATGCCGGCGAGCACCGCGTGCCGGGCACGGGTCGCGAGGCTCACGAGCCCGGCCCCGACCCGGAGCGCCGCCTCGGCGGCCATGCGGGCGGCGCCCGCATAGCCGATCTCACCGCCGACCACGAGCACGTGGCCGAAATGGCCTTTGTGGGCCGAACCGCGCCGCGGCCGCAGCCACGCGGACCAGCGCGACAGATCGAGCCTCTCGGCCGAGGGATCGACGGCGCGATACACCGCCGCCGGGACACCCAGATCGTCATGGTACAACCGACCGCAGTGATCGGGCCCGGCACCGGTCAGCAGCCCCTGCTTGACGCCAATGAAGGTGATGGTGGCCTCGGCGATCACCGCGCGACCCAGGACGGACCCGGTGTCGGCATCCAGCCCCGAGGGTAGATCGATGGCCAGGACCGGCACGCCGCTGCCGTTGATCGCCTCGATGCAGAGCCCGATGGTGCCGCCGACCTCACGTGCGAGCCCGGTGCCCAGCAAGGCATCGACGATGAGGTCGTGCTCCGGCAGGCGCGCCGCGTCGAATGCCTGCGGGACGATGCCGGCGGCCATGGCCGCCTCCGCCGCGGTCCGCGCGTCACCCTTGAGCCGCCCGCGCTCGGCGCATTCGACCACCGTGACGGCGAGGCCCGCCGCGTGGGCGAGGCGGGCGACGACATACCCATCCCCGGCGTTATTACCCGCCCCGCACACCACGGCCAGCCGTGGGGCCGCGGGCCAGTGTTCACGGAGGACCGCGAAGGCCGCAGCACCGGCGCGTTCCATGAGGGTCATGCCGGGGATGCCACAGCCCTCGATAGCGGCGCGGTCCAGCCGCCGCACCCCCTCTGCGGTATACAGGGACCGTGGGAGCCGCATGCGATCGTGCGTCATGGCCTCAGGACCTCCTCGACGGGGGACACGCCCCACCGCCTGCGTCAAGCAGCCATACACCGGCGCGGCCACATCCGGGGAGAAGGAAAAGGACCGGCCGCCCATCACACGCGAAACAGGTGTTCGCGGTAATGGCGCAGCTCCGCGATGGAGGCGCGGATATCGTCGAGGGCGCGGTGGCGGTTGTCTTTCTCGAATGGCTTCTGCGCCGGCGCCCAGCGCCGCGCCAGCTCCTTCACGGTGCTGACATCGAGGTTGCGGTAGTGAAAATAGCCCTCCAGCCCCGGCATCAAACGGTGCAGGAAACGCCGGTCCTGACACACGCTGTTGCCGCACATGGGCGAGGTCGAGGGCGGTACATAGGCGCGGAGGAAGCGCAGGGTCGCGGCCTCGGCCTGGGCCTCGGTGCAGGCGCTGGCGCGCACCCGAGCCAGGAGCCCGGACTTGCCATGCTGCTCCTGGTTCCAATCGTCCATCGTGGACAGGACCTGCGGTATCTGGTGGATGGCGAGCACCGGGCCCTCGGCGAGCACGTGGAGCTGCCCGTCGGTGACGATCGTGGCGATCTCCAGGATCGCGTCGCGCATCGGATCGAGGCCGGTCATCTCGAGGTCGACCCACACCAGGTTGTCGGACGACTGGGCCATCCGGGCTTAAAGGTCGCGGCGGCAGGCGATGGCGTGTGACAGCGTTCCGGCATCGACGTATTCGAGGTCGCCCCCGAGCGGTACGCCGTGCGCGATGCGCGTCGGTCGCACCCCGTGGCGGCGGGCCATCTCGCCCACGTAATGCGCCGTGGCTTCGCCCTCGACCGTGGTACCCGTGGCGAGGATCACCTCCTTGATCCGGCCCTCGGTCATCAGACCCTCGAGCCGATCGAGACCGATGGCCGCGGGCCCGATGCCATCGAGCGGAGACAAACGCCCCATGAGAACGAAGTAGCACCCGTGATAAGCCGCCCCCTGCTCGATCGACTCGATGTCCGCCGGCGTCTCGACGACGCACAAAAGCGAAGCATCGCGCCTCGGGTTATCGCAGATCCGGCAGATCGGGACATCGCTGAAATTGCGGCAGCGCTCGCAGTGCCGCACCCCCGCGACGGCCGCTGACAAGGCCCGCGCCAGACGTTCGCCCCCCTCCCGGTCACGCTCCAGGAGGTGGAAGGCCATGCGCTGGGCGGACTTGGGTCCCACCCCCGGCAGGCAGCGCAGTGCCCCGATCAATTCATCGATGAGGGGGCTATAGCGGTGCGCCTGGCCGATGCGGCCGCCTGAGATCGCACTCAAGGGCTGAAATCAGGCCTGAAATCAAAAGGGGAGCTTGATGCCGGCCGGCAGCCCGAGCCCACCGGCCAGACCCGAGAGGCGATCCTTGCTGATCTCCTCCACCCGCCGGCTGGCGTCGTTGACGGCCGCGGCGATCAGGTCCTCCAACATCTCCTTGTCCTCGCCGAGCAAGGAAGGATCGATGCACACACGCCTGACATCGTGGCGGCCGGTCATCTGCACCTTCACCATCCCGCCACCGGATGCGCCCTCGACCTCCATATTGGCGAGCTCCTCCTGGGCGCGCTGCAACTCCGCCTGCATCCGCTGCGCTTGCTGCAGGAGATTGCCTATTCCGCCTTTCATGTCTCCGCCCTCCTCTAGAACGATTCTCTGCCCCAAGCCTCAGAGGCTGTGAAAAAACCTACTGCGCTCGGGATCTCGCGCTGCGTCCTCCCTTGGATAGTACAGGGCTCGCGACAATTTTTTCACGAACGCTCAGCGGGGTCGTACCGTCGCCGGGTCAAGGTGCGCCCCGAAGTCGTCGCACAGGGCCTGGACGTGGGGGTCTTGGGCGATGGCGCGCCGGGCCTCTTCCTGGCGGGCCTCCGCGTCCTGCACCCGGAGCACGGCGGGGCTGGTCGCGGCGACGGGACCGCTGCCCTCGGTCGCGATGCGGAGGCAGAGGCCCGCCTCGCCATGATGCCTGCGCAGTGCCTCCTCGAGACGAGCTTCCAGTTTGGCACTGCGGAGGTGCGCAAGTCCCGCCGGCAATGATAGCCGAAAAACCTCGCCGGGCCGCCACTCGCCCGACGGCGCACAGTGCATCGCGAGCTCCCGGCAAAGGCCCGTGAGCCCGAGCGCATCGATCAGCGATTGCCAGCCACGCGCCTCCGAGACCGGGGTAGCGCGCGCTGCGGCAGTCTCGATAGCCGGTGAATCGGTGGGCCGCGCGTTGCGGTCGGTCGGCAACGCTTCGCGCCGGCGGGCCTCCACGGGAGCGCGCGCTGCGGCACCGGACGTTTGCGCGACGGGCGCGCCCTTATATTGATATTGCATGGGGCGGCGCGCGATGGACTCGTCCCGCGCAGTTTCGCGCTGGAAGGCCAGCATGCGCAGCATCACCATCTCGAACCCGCGCCTGGGATCCGGCGCCAGTGCCAGATCGCGGCGTCCGATGAGGGCGATCTGATAGAACAGCTGGCCATCCTCGGCAGCCAGGGTGTCCGCGAGCGCCGCGATGTCCGTGTCCGCTACCGCCGCCTCGGCCACCGGGCGGCCGAGCACCTGACACACGGACACCCGGTGCAGGATGTCCAGGACCTCACCCAGGACCGCCTCATAGTCCGGGGCATATTCGACGGTCGCCTCGATCCCCTCCAAGAGCCCTTCCGCATCACCGGCCGCGAGCCGCTGCACCAGGGCCAACGCCTGTCCCGCGCCGGCGCGGCCCAGCATGGCGCGTACATCCGCCTCGCAGAGCTGCCCACCACCATGGGCGATGCTCTGGTCGAGCAGGCTCAGGGCGTCGCGCAGGCTGCCGTCCGCGGCCAGGGCGATTGCGAAGGTTGCCGCCGGCTCGCTCCCGATGCCCTCCGCCGACAGGATGTGTGTGAGGCGCGCGGCGATGAGATCGGCCCCGATGCGTTTAAGATCGAAGGCCAGACAGCGCGACAGGATGGTCACCGGGATGCGGCGCGGCTCGGTCGTGGCGAGCAGGAACTTGACGTGCGGCGGCGGCTCCTCCAGGGTCTTCAGGAGGGCGTTGAAGCTGTGGTTGGAAAACATGTGGACCTCGTCGATGAGGTACACCTTGAAGCGCCCGCGGGTCGGGGCGTACTGCACATTGTCCAGGAGCTCGCGCGTCTCGTCCACGCGCGTGCGTGAAGCGGCATCGACCTCGATGAGGTCCATGAACCGACCTTCGTCGATCTCGACACAGCTCGCGCACTGGCCGCAAGGCGTAGCGCTCACCCCCGCCTCGCAGTTGAGCGCCTTGGCGAACACCCGTGCCACCGTGGTCTTGCCCACACCGCGGGTGCCCGTGAACAGATAGGCGTGGTGCAGGTGTTGGCGGTCCAGGGCGTTCTGGAGGGCCCGCAGGACCGGGGTCTGACCCACCATCTCCGCGAAAGACCGGGGCCGCCACTTGCGGGCCAGTACCTGGTAGGCCATAGCCCCCCTCAGAGATTGTGAAAAAACCTACTGCACTCGGATCTCGCGCTGCATCGCCTGTGCGCCAGACCGGACCTCGGCCTGGCCCTGGTTCCGGCGGTGCTCGGCCAAGGGATCCCTGGTCGTTCAAGGGGTGGTGGTCCGTACCGGCCACGCCCCAGCACCCGCTGCGCTGCTGCCGCTGCTCCCTTCCGGGCCTGACGGGGTTCACAACCTCGCGTCGCGGGGGTACCAGCACGGCCCACCATAGGTGTCGGCCTCCTCGCGCAAGGTACCGGGGACTGCCCGGGCCACCGCGGGGCGACGGGTTTGACGGAGAGGGTGGGATTCGAACCCACGGTACGCCTTTTAAACGTACACACACTTTCCAGGCGTGCTCCTTCGACCGCTCGGACACCTCTCCCGCGTGGCGGCGCCGAGACGCTCGCCCGCGAAGAAGGCGGCAGAGGGTAAACCAGAACACCGCATCGTGCAATTGCCTTTCCGAGGCGACGCGCCGCAGCCGGGCTGCACCGGCCACCCGCAAGCCGCCGCAAAGCACCCAAGCCCTCCTGCCCATCCCTACGCGGGCCGGCGCCCATCCGCGTCATGCGCGGATACGGGGTCGCCGGGGTGGGACACGGCCCTCACACGCACAACCCCGTGACACAGCCTCCCCGCGAACGCGGTCGAATGTCCTATCCTTCGGCCAGCTCGATGTCCGCGAGGTTGGCCCGTGCCTTCCACGGTTCGGCGGCATGGCCCAAGGTTTCCTTTCAACCGATCCCGCGAGCTAGCTTAGGTGACCGCGGCCTCGCCGCGGGCCTGTTGGTTTGAAGCGCCCCGCGGTTTTGCCTATTCTTTGCCAATGCCCTCGTTGACGGCCAGCGTCTGGATCATGGTTCTTGCCCTCGCGCTCTGGGCCGGCAACTATTTCCTGTTCGATGACGTGCTCGGCGCCGAGGAAACGGCGGTGGTGGTCTTCTTGGTCGCGCTCGTGGTGTTCGCCGTGCGGTTTTTCTTGGAACGAGTGAGCCGGGGGAAGGGCAAGGCATGAAGCGTAGTGCCTTGGCGATCGCGGTGCTCTTGCTGGCATCCCCGTGCCGGGCGGACGAACCAGCGCCGCTCGCGTGCAGCCCGGACCGTCCCACCATCGCGAGCGGGGAAGATCCGACCCTCGCCCTGCGAGCGTGGTCACCTTCCCCCGCGCCGCTCCTCTGGAAAGCGGATTCCGGCATTCTGAAGGGCAGCGGGCCCGAGGTCGAGTGGGACCTTGCCGGCGCCGCCCTCGGGCCGCATACCGCGACGGTGGCGATCGCCGGTACGGAGCCTTGTGCCATTGAGGTGCGGGTGCTCGGGAGCGCACGGGGCGGGCTCGAGTCCGGCGCGGCGTATCTCTTGACCGGGCGCGAGGAGCCCAGGGGCTATGGCCTCTACAGCTACCTCTTGTTCGCGACGCGCCCGGCCGCCCACAACCGCGAGCGCTATCTCGCGGCCATCGAGGCCTACCTGAAGGCCGTGCCCGCGATCCTGGCGCTCGAAGGCGCGGGGATCGCCGCCCATCGCTTGAACGCGACCTTCCTGCCTGTGACCGACCGCCCCGCCCCTGCAGTCCAAAATGCGCAAGGCGAGCCCTCCGCGGACTGGCTGCTCGCGCACTACGACCACGCCCGCGCCCGGGCCATCCTCGCCGCCCTGCCCGGCGAATACCTCGGCGGCGGACCTTACATGGTCTCGGCGCTCGCGCCGCTCGGCCGGGTAAGAACGATCGCGGGGCATTATCTCCATCAGGACCTGAGCTCGGTCCCGTCCCAAATCGTGGGGCTCTGGGCGCGGGAGTTTTTCAGCCAGGCGGCCCAGGAGCGCTTCTGGGAGGAACGCACGGCCCGGCAGCTCGCGCTCCGCATGCGCACCACCGTGGCGGTGCTGGCCGAGGCCTATCCCGGCATCAAGAACGAGGTCCAGTCGCTCATCGGCTGGATCAAAGGCACATGAGCAGGGCAGGGAAGCTCGAAGCGGGCTACCTCGGGCTCTGGGCGCTCATGATCCCGCTCCTCGCCCTCGCCGCCGATCCGCCCATCCTGCGGATCGAGACCGGCATGCACACGGCTGCGATTTATAGAATCGCGGTCGATGCCGGGGAGCGTTTTCTGGTCACGGCCTCCGTTGACAAGACGGCGCGGATCTGGTCCTTGCCCGAGGGTCGGCTGCTCCAGGTCCTGCGCCCGCCCATCGGCGAGGGCAACGAGGGAAATCTCTATGCGGTCGCGATCTCGCCCGACGCTCGCACCATCGCGACCGGCGGCTGGACCGGCCGCGAAGATAATTGTTGTTCGATCTATCTCTTCGACCGGCAGAGCGGTCAGCTCACCCGCCGCATCGGTGGGCTCCCGAACGCGATCGACCATCTCGCCTACTCGAAGGACGGCCGTTTCCTCGCGGCGGGGCTCGCTCTAGACAACGGCATCCGCATCTACCGTAGCGATGGCTACGCGCTCGCGGCCGAGGACCGTGACTATGGCGACACCGTGAACGGTCTCGATTTCGCCACCGACGGCCGGCTCGCGACCGTGTCCTACGATGGATTCGTTCGCCTCTACGGTAGCGATCTCAAGCGCATCGAGAAGAAACCATCGCCGGGCGGCAAGAACCCTTTCTCGATAAGCTTTTCCCCCGACGGTGGCCGGCTCGCCGTCGGTTTTGACGACTCGACGCGGATCGATGTGCTCTCGGCGCGCGATCTCAAGCCCGTCTATTCCCCCGACACCCGCGGCATCGACAACGGGAATATAGGCTCGGTCGCCTGGTCCAGCGACGGCCGGTTCCTCTATGCGGGGGGGCGCTACTACAAAAAAAAGGGTTCTTGCCCCATCCTTAGATGGAAAGACGCGGGTCGAGGCGAGCGCAGCGAGCTTCCTGCGGCGTCCAACACCGTCGTGCACCTCGTCTCGCTAAAAAGCGGGGGTGTCGCGTTCGGGACGGCGGACCCCGCCTTCGGGATCATCGACCCATCGGACCAGAACCGGCTCTTCCGCACCGCCGCCATTGCCGATTTCCCGGCTGCCGGAGAAGGTTTTCGCCTATCACAGGACGGGGCGACGGTCCAGTTCGGCTTCGACCGGTGGGGCCGCTCCCCCGCCCGGTTTTCCGTCAACCAGCGCCTGCTCGAGACCGGGCCTCTGGGCGGCGGCTTATCGCCTCCGCTGACCCGAGCCGAAGGCCTCGAGGTCACCGGCTGGGAAAACACCTCTGAGCCCAAGCTCAAGGGCCTGCCGTTGAAGCTTGAGCCTTATGAAAAGGCGCACAGCCTCGCGATCGCGCCCGATCAGCAAACGTTTCTGCTCGGAACCAGTTGGTGGCTTCGCCTGTTCGATCGTAAGGGTAAGCAGAAATGGGAGATCCCGGTGCCGGCGGCCTTGGCGGTGAACATCGCGGGCGATGGCAGGACCGCGGTGGCGGCCTTGGGCGATGGCACGATCCGCTGGTACCGGCTCGCGGACGGCAAGGAGCTCCTCGCGCTCTTTCCCCACAACGACCGGCGTCGCTGGGTGCTCTGGACCCCGAGGGGCTATTACGACGCCTCGTCCGGCGCTGAGGACGGCAGTGGCGCGGCGCAACGCGCGCCGTCTGAAGCGGGGGGCTATTACGACGCCTCGTCCGGCGCCGAGGATCTCATCGGCTGGCACCTGAACAAAGGCCCCGAGCAGGCCGCGGAGTTCTTCCCCGTCTCGCGCTTCCGGGAGGTGTACTACCGGCCCGAGGTGATCGCGAAGCTGCTCGACACGCTCGATACGGATCAAGCCATACGCCTCGCCGGGCGCGAGTCGGGGCAGCGCAAGCCGCAAGCCGAGGTGGCCGACATCCTCCCGCCGGTGGTGCGGATCCTCTCCCCGGAGGAGGGCAGCGAGGCGAAGGAAGACGAGATCACGGTCCGGTTCCAGGTCCGCTCGCCGCCGGGGGCGGCGGTGACCGAGATCAAGGCGCTGGTCGACGGCCGGCCGCGGGCGACGGAGTATCATCTCGACTTGGCCGAGCCGGAGTTCGAGCGGGAGATCCGCGTTCCGCTGCCCGAGCGCGACAGCGACGTCGGGATCATCGCAAAAAACCGCCATGCGTGGAGCGAAGCGGCGAAGGTGCGAGTGCGCTGGGCGGGCAGATCTGCGGTGGATCTGCGCTCCAAGCTCTATGTGCTCGCCATCGGGGTGGCGAAGTATCGCGACGAGCGATTGAAGCTCGCCTACGCGGCCAAGGACGCGCATGACTTCGCCCAGGCGATCGCGCGGCAAGAGGGCCGGCTTTATCGCGAAATCCATCCCATCGAGCTTCTCGACGAGAAGGCCAACCGGGACGCGATCCTCAACGGCCTCGACACGATCCAGAAGCAGACCACGGCCAACGATGTCGCCATGATCTTCCTCGCCGGGCACGGCGTCGATGATGCGAACAATTTCTACTATTTTCTGCCGGTGGGCGCCGATACCGGCAAGCTCAAGTCCACCGCCGTGCCGTACTCGGAGATCGAGAACACGGTGAAGAACATCGCGGGCAAGGTGCTGTTCTTCGTCGATACCTGCCGCTCGGGCGATCTCATGGGAGGGCGCCGAGGGCCGGCCGACATTCAGCGCATCGTCAACGAGCTCGCGAGCGCGGAGAACGGCGCGGTGGTGTTCGCGTCCTCGACGGGGAACCAGTATTCACAGGAAGATCCCAAGTGGGAAAACGGCGCCTTCACCGAGGCGTTGGTCGAAGGCTTGAACGGCGCGCGCGCCGAGGGCGGCCGCGTGACGATCAATCTGCTCGCCTTCCACATCAGCGAGCGGGTCAAAGAGCTGACCAAGGGCACCCAGACCCCGCCGGTACCGAAACCGAGCAACGCAGCGGTAGGGGATTTTCCGATCGCCGTGGTGATCCAGTAAACGGACCCCTCGGGCGCTGTCCGCGCCGGATAGGGTTGGCGCATTGCGTCATGCCGGACCGTCCCGGAGATCCCGTCTATACTGAGATCAACCTGGGGCGCGGGCCATCGATTTCACCGTGGGCCCACGGCCGAGATAGACGTCGCGAAGCGGGATCCAGCCATGCAGCAAATCGTCGCGCGCTTCGAGATCACCTACACCCAGTTCCTGGACGAGGCCGGCCGGGCCGTCCAGGGCTTCCCCGAGGGACTGCGCGATCCCGCCGTCCTGCGGGCGCTCTACGAGGTCATGGTCCGCACCCGGGCCTTCGACAAGAAGGCCATCGCGCTGCAGCGCACCGGGCAGTTGGGGACCTTCGCATCCTCTCTGGGACAGGAGGCGATCGGCGCCGGGGTCGGGGCCGCAATGCGGCCCGAAGACGTGCTCCTGCCCTCCTACCGCGACTACGCCGCCCAATTCTCGCGCGGGGTCACGATGACCGAAGTCCTGCTCTACTGGGGCGGGGACGAGCGCGGCATGGACTACCAGGGACCCCGCCGGGACTTCCCGATCTGCGTGCCGGTGGCGAGCCATACCTGCCATGCCGCGGGCGTCGCCTTTGCCATGAAGCACCGGGGTGAGGCGCGCGTCGCGGTCTCTATCCTGGGTGACGGGGCGACCTCCAAGGGCGACTTCTACGAGGCCATCAACGTGGCCGGTGTCTGGCGCCTGCCGGTGGTCTTCGTCGTGAACAACAACCAGTGGGCGATCTCGGTCTCGCGGCGCGCCCAGACGGCCGCCGAGACCCTGGCGCAGAAGGCCATCGCCGCGGGGATCCCGGGTGAGCAGGTGGATGGAAATGATGTCGTCGCGGTGCGGGATCGAGTGGGAGCGGCTATCAAGCGGGCACGGGAGGGACGGGGCGCGAGCCTCGTCGAGTGCCTGAGCTATCGCCTGGGCGACCACACCACCGCCGACGATGCGAGCCGTTACCGAGAACCCGCCGAGCTCGAGGCGGCGGCCCGGCGCGACCCCATCGAGCGGCTGCGTGCCTACCTGCTGCGTGCCGATCACTGGAGCGCGGCCGACGAGGAAGAATTACTCGCACGCGCCGCGGCCGAGGTGGACCTAGCCGTGACCGGCTACCTCGCCCTCCCCGCCCTGCCACCCGAGTCGATGTTCGAGCACGTCTACGCGAGCCTCCCCCAGTCCCTGGAGGAACAGCGGCGCGCGGTGGCGGCCGCAACCGATGCCTGAGCTGACGCTCATCGAGGCCGTCAACCGGGCCTTGGCCCATGAGATGGCGGCGGACGCGGGGGTCGTCGTCCTAGGCGAAGACGTGGGCGTGAACGGCGGCGTATTCCGCGCCACCGCGGGGCTCGCGCAGCGCTTCGGGGTCGAGCGGGTGCTCGATACGCCGCTCTCGGAGACCCTCATCGCCGGCATGGCCATCGGTATGGCCGCCGAGGGGCTCAGGCCGGTCGCCGAGATCCAGTTCATGGGCTTCATCTACCCGGCCCTCGACCAGCTCCTGAACCATGCCACGCGCTTGCGCAACCGCACCCGCGGGCGCCTCACCTGCCCCCTGGTGCTGCGCACCCCGCACGGCGGCGGGATCCACGCCCCCGAGCACCACTCCGAGAGCACGGAAGCGCTCTTCACCCATATCCCGGGGCTCCGGGTGCTCATCCCGTCCTCGCCGGCGCGGGCCTATGGACTCTTGCTGGCCGCCATCCGCGACCCCGATCCGGTCCTGTTCCTGGAGCCGACGCGCCTCTACCGGATGGTACGCGAG
>Ga0136620_10001144_pt1 | contig 12503 bp, 11 predicted proteins | sample AntDrymUQ4162106_2_FD_104806 | JGI IMG/M metagenome (GOLD analysis project Ga0136620, IMG submission 104806) | Polar desert sand microbial communities from Dry Valleys, Antarctica - metaG UQ416 (21.06) | ecosystem: Environmental > Terrestrial > Soil > Desert | place: Antarctica: Dry Valley... | reverse complement strand
TGTCGACTCCGGTCGTCGGCTCGTCGAGGACGAGGAGCTCGGGCTCGCCCGCAAGCGCCTTCGCGAGCAGCGCGCGCTGTTGCTGCCCTCCCGAGAGGCGCGAGATCGGGGTCGATGCCTGCCGCTCGAGGCCGACTCGCGCGATCGCCTCCTCGACGCGGGTCCGGTCGAGTGCCCGGAGCGGGCCCAGCAGTCCGGCGGTGGCGAGGCGTCCCGCGGACACGACCTCCCGCACCGTGGCCGGTGCCGAGGTCTCGAGCCGCTGGCGCTGGGGCAGGTACGCGAGCCGCTCCCGCCTGGAGAACGTGGCGGCGGGCTCTCCGAAGAGCAGCACCTCTCCGGCCGCCGCTCGCTCGAGGCCGAGCGTGAGCCGGAGGAGCGTCGTCTTGCCGCCACCGTTCGGGCCGGCGATCGCCACGAATTCGCCCGGCTCCACGGCCAGGTCGACCGAGCGGAGCGTCGGTGCCTGGTTGCCGTAGGCGAAGGACACGCCGCGGAGCTCGACCGCTAGCGGCACTCGAGCCCCCGACGCAGCGCCGCGAGGTTCGCCCGCATGACGGTGAAGTAGTCGGAGCCGTGCTGGAGCTCGGACTGGGTCAAGCCCTCGAGTGGGTTCAAGACGTCGGTTCGGGCGCCCGTCTCCCGCGCGACCGCGCGGGCGAGCCTGGGCGAGACGAGCGGCTCGAAGAAAACGGTCGTCGCCCCGGTCCGCCGAACCCGCGCGACCGCCCGCTCGAACGCGCGCGGCGACGGCTCGGCCTCGGGCGCCAGGCCGCTGATCGCCACCTGCTCCAACCCGTACCTGGCTGCGAGGTAGCCGAAGGCAGCGTGGCTCGTGACGATGGTCCGTCGCCGGCACTGCGCGAGGCCGGAGCGAAGCTCACGGTCGAGCGCCCGGCTCCGCCTGGCGAGCGCCGAGCCGCGCTTCGGCGCTGCAAGGGCGTTGCCGACGCGCTCGGCAATCTGCGCGTAGCGACGTGGGTCCAGCCAGACGTGCGGGTCGGGCGCACCCCCGGCCGCGAGCACGTCGAGGCCCCGCAGGACGTCGACTGCCTGGCCGCGGGCACCGTCGAGCGCCTCTTCGAGCGCGGGCTGAAAGCCGCCGCCGAGGTAGAGGACTACCCGGGCCGAGCGCACCCGCTCGACGTCCCGGGGGGAAAGCTCCGCGTCGTGTGGCTCGACGCCGGGCGGCGTCAGGTTCCGCACCTCTACCCCCGAGCTCGCGACCTGCTCGGCGGCGAACGCCAACGGGTAGAAGGCCGCGACGACGGCCCGCTCGTCGCCGCTTCCGCCGCAGCCGGCGAGCGCCCCAGCAGTCGCGAGAATGAGAATCATTCTCTTCACGGCGGCGAGAGTCTATTGGACCCGCGCAGACTCCGCGCGCGTTCGGCGCGCTCCGCTGCACGCTAAGAGCCTCAAACCTTCTAAGCGTGCAGGCCTCGGCCGAAGGCCGAGAGTCTGCGCGGGCTCCGGCTAGGGATGCTCCGCGTCCACCCAGTGCGGCCCGCCCCACGTCAGGTCGTACGGGTAGTCGTGAAGCACGTGGGCCCAGATCGTCCACGCGATCCAGCGGCAGGTGCCGTAGAAGAACGCCGCGCGGTACAGCGCGAGGATGGCCTGCTCCGGGATGGCCTTCGCCAGCCAGCGGAGGAACCCGTCGGCCGGGAGGATGTTCTCGTAGAAGTACCCGCGCGTCAGCACGCGCCAGCTGAAGAGTCCGTAGACGATCCAGAAGAGATCCCACATGCCGCCGAGGCCGCTGAAGTACGCGCCCGCGTCGGTCAGCCGGCCCGTGTGCCCCGCGTAGGCCCAGGCGTCGATGTGGACGTGCTGGGTCCAGGGGAAGAGGAGCATCGTCCCGACCGTGTCCCCGACGTCGGTGATCGAGTGCGCCCAGTGGCCGATCATGAAGCTGAGGCCCCAGACGCGGCTCCCCGAGACCTTCCAGAGCAGGAGCGCGACGAGGGCACCGAAGAGGAGCGAATGCGTGAACCCGACCCCTGGCCAGCCCCGGTGGAACTGCACAGGGTCGTCGGCCTTGAGCTCGATCCCCCCGATCTGAATCCCGTAGACGAACCACTTCGACATCAGGTCCGGGGCGTACGAGCCGATCAGGAGCGGGACGAACGCCAGCCTGGCGCCGAAGTGGCGCTGGATCGCGTACGGCTCCAGGTCGTGGGCGGCCCAGCTCACGCCCGGCCTCAGTCGCGCGTGGCCGTGAAGGTCACCGCTGGACCTTACGAGATCGGCTACTGCCCACAGCGACGCGCATAATGGTCATCGTGCAGCGGCATCTTCGAGCTCTCCTGGCCGTGCTCTCGCTGATCGTCCTCGTTGGGCCGGCGCTGGCGAGCGACGCCGCGCTCGAAGCTTCGGTCTCTGCGCACGCGGTTGCGATCAAGATCGTCGCCCCCGGACAGGACGGCATCCTCGTCGGATCGGTCTCGGCTCCGCCCGATGCGGTCTCGTCCGGCGCCGGCGCGGCCTACCCGGCTGACGGGTCGGTGCTCACGTCGGGTGCGGTGACTGCGAACGCCTCCGGCGGGGTGGCGGCGGGCGACGCGACCGCGACCGCCTCGAGCGAGGTTGTCGCGGTGTCCATGTTCGGCGGCGAGGTCACAGTCGGCAGCGTGGTCGCCCGCGTGCGGGCTTCGACGAGTGGGGCGGCTGCGAACGGCGACTTCGACGGAGCAGGTGTGACCGACCTCGTCGTGGCCGGCCAGGCGATCGCGGTCGGCCCGGGCTCGCGCATCCCGCTCGGCGACTGGGGCTACGCGGACGTGCTCCAGCAGAGCGGCGGGTCCGGCGCGCCGGCTGGGCCGCCCTCCTACCGTGCGGGCGTGACGGCCCTGGCTGTCCACCTGCTTGCCGACCACGGGGGCCTCCCTGTCGGCAGCGAGATCCTGATCGGGGTCGCGGAGGTCTCGGCCCAGGGCACTGCCCCGCCCCCGCCGCCGCCCCCGGTCACGCCGCCGCCGGTCGCGCCGCCGCCGGTCGCGCCGCCGCCGGTCACGCCCCCGCCTGCCCCGCGGCCGCGGCCCCCGGTCGTGAAGCCGCGTCCCCCGGTCGTGAAGCCGCGGCCCCCGGTCGTGCAGCCGCCGCCCCCGGTCGTGCAGCCGCCGCCCACCTCGCCCGCACCGAGACAGAAGCCGAAGCCGAAGCAGCCGCAACCGAAGCCGGAACTCGCGCCGCCCGAGCACATCTCGCCCGAGGGCGATCCCGTCACGTCGAAGCCCCAGCCGAAGCCGCCCGAGCCCGCTCCGGGGGTACCCTCGCAGGTGCGGGCCCCGCCGGCGAACGTCAGGCCGAAGCTCACGGCCGGGCGTTACGTCTTTCCGGTCTACGGCCCGTCGTCGTACACCGACACGTACGGCGCCGCGCGAGCCGACGTCTCGTACCACCACGGCGACGACATCTTCGCCCCGCTCGGGGCCCCCCTTCTCGCCGTCGCGGACGGGACCGTCTTCTCGGTCGGCTGGAACCACATCGGTGGCTACCGGCTCTGGCTGCGCGACCGCCAGGGAAACCAGTTCTACTACGCGCACCTGTCCGCCTACTCGCCGCTTGCCGTGAACGGGCTCGAAGTCCGTGCCGGCGACGTGCTCGGGTACGTCGGAAACACCGGGGACGCCGTCGGGACGCCCTACCACGTCCACTTCGAGATCCACCCAGTGTCGCTGCTGCACCTCGGCTACGACGGTGCGGTCAACCCGACGGTCTACCTCGACGCCTGGCGCCGGATCGAGGACGTCAGGCTCGGCCCGCTGCCCGGTTGGGTGCCGCGCCAGGCCGCCGTCGCTCTCGCCGCCGCAGGCGAGACTCGCGCGCCGCAGGCGCCGAGGGCCGCTCCCCCGAGCGCGATCCTCCTCCAGGTCACGGACATCTCGACTGCGGACGGCCTCGACCCGGGCTCGCTTCAACGGGCTCTGGCTCCGGCCTCGGCCGAGGGCGACGGCGCCCTGATCGGCCTGGTGCAATCAGCGCCCCGCGGGCCGCACCCCGTCGTCACCAGGGACGACTAGGCGCGGCCGCGGAGCGGGCGGCTAGCTGTCGTTCGACGAGCTGCTGCCGGAAGACGAGCTCGGGCTCGAGCCCTCGGTGCTGGAGCTGCCGCTCGAGTTACCCCTGCTCGCCTGGTAGCCGAAGTCGTCGTCTCCACCGCCGAAGAGGCTGTCCCGCAGCCACTTCCGCGTGTCGGCGCCGGTGATCGGGTTGAAGAGCACGCCGAGCGTGATGCCGGTCAGCAAAAGCATCGTGTTCCGCCCCTTGTGGCTCTCTTCGCTGCCCTGCAGGCGACTCGCTGCGCTGCGGAGCTCGTCGACCGCCGTCCGCAGGTTGTCCTGGATGTCCTTGTCCGTGGCCACCCGGGTCGCGAGGGTCGTCACGCCGCGCGGGCCCATCAGGTCGTCGTAGATCTCGCGGGCCGCGGTAAATGCGTTCTTGACGTTGTCGCGCAGCTCGTCGTCCCGCAACGCTCGCTCCACGTACGGTTTGACGTTGCCGGCCGCGTCGGAAACCTTGTCTTTCGTCCTCATGCTTCCATCGTCCTTTCGTCCGCTTTCCTCCCGTGAGGTTCTACCACGCCCCCGGTGCCGCAAACCGCGAGCAGCGCTCCTCGTCGCTGCGGCGGTGCTCGGCGGCTGCGGCGGAGAGGGAGCTGAGCCGCTCAACGAGCGGCGTCTCGAGGGGCCGGGGTTCGTCTTCTCGGCGCCCGCGACGTGGAGGATCGAGCGCACGGAGCGAAGCGTCGCAGCGCACCCACCCGAGGGTCGTGAGCTGATCTCGGTGACGGTCTTCCGGCTCGCGAAGCCGTTCCGGCCCGCTCGCTGGCCCGCGGCCGTACGCGAGCTGGACCGCGTCGCGGCCCAGCTCGCGGCCCGCCTGCGAGGCGAGCTCGTCGCCCGCGAGACCGCGCCGCTCGCCGGTCTCCGCTCCCGCCGCTACACGATCGCCTACCGCGCCGGCGACGAGGAGCTCCAGCAGCAGCTCGCGTTCGCGCTCAGGGGGCGGCGCGAGTACCAGCTCCTCTGCCGTCTCTCCGGATCTCCGTCGGCCGCCGCCGCCGCGGCCTGCGAGCGCCTGCTCTCGAGCTTCAGGAGCCTCCCCGGAAAGTGAACCGGGGCGCCTTGCAGGCGCCCCCGGTGTCGCGCGTCATCGACCGCGGCCACTTCCGGACAGGCTGCCTAGGCCGGCATAGCGGCCTGGCGTTCGGCCGCGGCGGGCCGAGGTCGACGCTCGACCGAGGCGACGCCGTCGAGCGCGGCCTCGAGCACCTGCTCGACCGTGTCCGCGAGGATGAAGTCGAGCTTGCCGCGGATCTCCGCCGGGAGCTCCTCGAGCTCGGGCTCGTTCTCGCGCGGGAGGATGACACGGCGCACGCCCGCCCGCTGGGCGGCGAGCACCTTCTCGCGGACGCCGCCGATCTGAAGCACCTGGCCGGTCAGGGTGATCTCGCCGGTCATCGCCACCTCCTCCGAGACCGGCCGCGCGCTCGCGAGCGAGACGATTGCCGTCGCCATCGCGACCCCGGCCGACGGCCCGTCCTTGGGCACGGCGCCGGCCGGCACGTGCACGTGAACGTCGCGCTCGGAGAACCAGAGCGGGTCGAGCCCGAGCTGCTCCGCGTGCGACCGGACCCACGAGTGGGCCGCGCTCGCGGACTCCTGCATCACCTCGCCGAGCTGGCCGGTCACCGTGAGGCGCCCCCGCCCGGGGAAGGCGGTCGCCTCGATGAAGAGCACGTCGCCTCCGACGGCCGTGACGGCGAGACCCGTGGCCACGCCCGGGTCAGCCGTGCGCTTTCGCACCTCGCCGGAGAAGCGCCTTGCGCCGAGCCACGAGCGCACCCTGGTCTCCCCGATCCGCACCCGCTTCACCTTGCCCTCGGCGAACTGGCGGGCGGCCTTCCGGCAGAGCGCCGCCAGCTGCCGCTCCAGGTTCCGGACGCCGGCCTCGCGCGTGTACTCCCGGATCACGAGCCGCAGCGCGCGCTCGCTGAAGGAGACCTTCCCCGCCTGGAGCCCGTGCGCCTCGAGCTGTTTCGGCACGAGGTAGCGGCGCGCGATCCCGTACTTCTCGTCCTCGGTGTAGCCGGAGAGATGGATCACGTCCATCCGGTCGAGGAGCGCCGGCGGGATCGTCTCGAGCTGGTTCGCGGTGCAGACGAAGAGCACCTTCGAGAGGTCGAACGGGAGATCGAGGTAGTGGTCGCGGAAGGTCGAGTGCTGCTCGGGGTCGAGGACCTCGAGCATCGCGCTCGCGGGATCGCCGCGGTAGTCGGTGCCCAGCTTGTCGATCTCGTCGATCAGAAAGACCGGGTTCAGCGCCTCGGCGTCGCGGAGCGCCCTGATCACCGTCCCGGGCATGGCGCCGATGTACGTGCGGCGGTGGCCGCGGATCTCCGCCTCGTCGCGGACGCCTCCGACCGAGATGCGGACGAACTTGCGCCCGATCGTCCTGGCGATCGACTGGCCGAGCGAGGTCTTCCCGACCCCGGGCGGCCCGACGAAGCAGAGAATCGGCCCGGAGAGGTCGTTCTTCAGCTTCGAGACCGCGAGGTACTCGACGATCCGCTCCTTCACCTTGTCGAGGTCGAAGTGATCCTCGTCGAGCACGCGGCGCGCCCGGCGCAGGTCGAGGTCGTCCTTCGTCGTCTGCCCCCACGGGAGGCTGAGGATCCAGTCGAGGTAGGTGCGGATGACCCCGTACTCCGCTGCCGCGGAGGGCAGCCGCTCGAGGCGCCCCAGCTCCCGGGTCGCCGCCTTGCGGGCCTCCTCGGAGAGCGGCGTCGAATCGAGCCGCTCGCGGAGCTCGGCCACCTCGGCCTGGTCGGCATCCCCCTCGCCGAGCTCCTCCTGGATCGCCTTCAGCTGCTGGCGCAGGAAGTACTCCCGCTGCCCCTTTTCCATCTCCGAGTGGACCTGCGACTGGATCTTCGAGCCGAGCTCCGAGACCTCGACCTCGCGGCTCAGGATCGCGGAGGTCTCGCGCAGCCGTGCCTCGACGTCGGCCAGCTCGAGCAGCCGCTGCTTCTCCTCCGTCCTCAGGCGAAGCGTCGAGGCGACGAGATGGCAGAGCGCGCTCGGATCGTCCAGGTTCGCGGCCGCGAGCTGCAGCTCCTCGGGGAGGTACGGCACGAGCTCCACGATCCGGCCGAAGAGGTTCTGGACGTTCCGCGTCAGGGCGGTCACGTTCGGCGACTCCTCGAGGACGTCCGGCACCTCCTCGACGCCGGCGCTCAGGTAGGGCTCCTCCTCCAGCCGCTCGGTTAGCCGGATCCGTCGCAGCCCCTGCACGAGGATCCGAAGCGTCCCGTCCGGGACCCGGAGCAGCTTGTGGACGAGCGCGACGGTGCCGATCTCGTAGAGATCGTCGAACCCCGGCTCGTCCGTCTCGGCGTCGCGGACGGCCACGAGCGCGACCATCCGGTCGTTGCCCGCGACGTCGTCGACCAACCGGATCGAGCGTTCCTGGCCGATCGCGAGTGGCGCCATCGAGCCGGGGTAGACGACCGTCTCCTTGAGCGGGAGGACCGGCAGCCGCGCGGGTACCGGCGTCTCCTCGCCGGGCGGCTCGAGGTCGGGCAGGTCAGCCATTGCGCGCCTCGACCTTGATCGAGACCCTGTCCCCGCTCGGCCGCGGAGCGCGGAGTGGGAAGACGACCGTGAGCAGACCGTCCCTGTACGTCGCCTCGGCGCCGCTCGTGTCGATGTCGGCGCCAACCTCGACGCGGCGGCGAAAGGGGCCGTAATCGATCTCCATGTGCTGGAAGGAGGCGCGGGAGGGCAATGCGGGGCGCCGCCGCTCGCCGCTGATCGAGAGCGTGCGATCGGCGGCGACCAGCCGGATCGACGTGGGGTCGATCCCGGCGAGGTCGGCCACGACGGTCAGCTCGGGCGGCTCCTTGGTGCGGAAGCAGTCGACGTGCGGGCGGAAGCCCTCGCGCAGCCCGGTCAGGTGCGGCAGCTGCCAGAGGTCGGCGAAGAGCTCGTGGATCTCGCTCTCGAGGCGGTCGAGGTCACGTCGTCGGGTCACGGCCTCCAGCGTAGCGCCGGGCCACAGGGGTGAGCGCTGCACGCTGTCACGAGCCAGGGCTCAGGCTCCCTTCCGGAGCGGGTTTGCGCTGTTGCTAGCCTGGGCGCATGATCGCCCGCTGGACGAGGCTCGTCCTTCGCTGGCGTTGGCCGATCCTCGCCTTCTGGGCCTGCGTGCTCGTCACCGGAGGCTACGGCCTGAGCAGGCTGAGCGCGCTCCAGTCGAACACCTTCACCGTCCCCGGGACAGACTCCGAGCGTGTCCGCGAGATCCTCGAGCAGCGCTTCGGCGACCGCAGCGACGGGGGCTTCAGCGTCGTGTTCGAGGTCGGCCCGGCCGCGGCTCCCGGGCTCCTGGCGCAGCTCCAGGCGCGCGTAGATCGGGCAGCCAGGGTCGTCCCCACCGGCAGGGCGACGGAGCTCCGCGTCGCCGGGGCGGACGGCCGGGTCGTCTTCGGCGACGTCGTCTCGACGCTCGACCTCGCCGAGGCGAAGGGTCACGTGGACGACCTCGTGCGGGCCGTCGGCCAGCCGGCCGGGACCCGCGCCTACGTCACGGGCGCCGCGGCGATCCAGCACGACCTCGACCCGATCTTCAACGAGGACCTCCAGAAAGGCGAGTCGATCGCCCTGCCGATCGCGCTCGCCGTGCTGCTGGCCGTGTTCGGGCTCTCGGCCGCGGTCACGATGCCATTCATCTTCGCCGGCGCGACCGTGATGGGGACACTCGGGATCGTCTACCTGCTCGCGCACTGGCTGACGACGCCGACCTACGTGACGAACCTCGTCTTCCTGATCGGCTTCGGGATCGCGATCGACTACTCGCTGCTCGTCGTCTATCGGTTCCGGGAAGAGCTCGCCCGGGGGCTCGAGCGAGACGACGCGATCGTCCGGACGATGGAGACCGCCGGGCGCGCGGTCCTCTTCTCGGGCGCGACGGTGGCGATCGGTCTCGCCTTGCTGCTCTTCATGCCCCTGCCCTTCATGCGCTCGATGGGCATCGGCGGGTTCCTGATCCCGCTCGTCTCGATCGCCGCGGCGGTGACACTCCAGCCCGCGCTTCTCCGCGTCTATGGGCGGGGCGGCACCCGCCGGCTTCACGTCGCTCGCTGGCTCCGCGACAGTCTGCATCTGCCCCTGCCCCGCTGGAAGGGCACGGAGGACGTCGAGCAGGGCCTGTGGGCGAGGCTCGCACGGTCGATCATGCGCCGGCCGGTCGCCTACCTCGCAGTCGGCGCCACGCTCCTCGTGGCCGCTGCGCTGCCCGCGTTCGCGCTCCGGCTGACCCCGGGGTCGATCGAGGGGATCCCGCGGCACCCGCAGGCCGTCCGGGGCTTCGACGTCCTGACCGCCGCGGTGGGCCCCGGCGCGATCTCGCCCTCGCAGGTCCTGGTGGACGCCGGGGAGGGCGGGAACGTACGCGAGCCTCGCACCCAGGCGGCGATCGGTGCGCTCGTCCGCCGACTCGAGGCCGACCCTGAGCTCGCGGCGGTCTTCTACGCGCCCGGCGGACGCTTCGTCGACCCGAGCGGGCGCTACGCCCAGATCCTCGCAGTCGGTCGGCACGAGTACGGCGAGGCGCCGACCCAGGACTTCGTGCGGCGGTTGCGCGGCGAGCTGATTCCGTCGACCAGCTTCCCGCCCGGCGTCCGGGTGCTCGCGGGCGGCGGCCCGCCCCAGGGTGTCGACTTCCTCGATCGCGCCTACGGAGCCTTCCCGTATCTCGTACTCGCCGTGCTCGTCCTGACCTATCTCCTGCTCTTGCGCGCCTTCCGCTCGCTGCTCCTGCCGCTGAAAGCGGTGCTCCTGAACCTGCTCTCGGTCGGGGCGAGCTACGGGATGCTCGTGGTCGTCTTCAAGTGGGGCGTCGGACAGGACCTGATCGGCCTCTACCAGTTCGGCCAGGTCGAAGGCTGGATCCCGATCTTCCTCTTCGCGATGCTCTTCGGGCTGTCGATGGACTACGAGGTGTTCCTCGTCACGCGGATGCGAGAGGCGTGGGACGAAGGGCGCGACAACGTGGAGGCCGTCGCCGAGGGGCTCGAGCGAACCGGCAGGATCGTCACGGCCGCGGCGATCGTCATGGTCGCGGCCTTCTCGGGTTTCGTCGCCGGCCGGATCGTCGGCCTGCAGCAGTTCGGAATGGGGCTCGCGGTCGCGATCTTCGTCGACGCCACGATCGTCCGCGCGCTGCTCGTGCCCTCCCTGATGGCGATCATGGGGCGCTACAACTGGTGGCTCCCCCCACGCGTCGCGCGGTGGGCGAGGGTGGCGCCCTCGCCGCTTCGCGAAGGGCGGCTGGCCGTGCGTCCGGCCGGACGCTGAGTCGATACGCGTGCTCCGTCGAGTCGGGCTCATGGGCTGGGCCGCCCTCGCGCTGGCGATCGTCTTCGTCTTTCTCGAGCCGACCACCGCGATCGTCCTCTACCTGATCGCGACGCTGCTCGCGGTCGTGGGGGTGATCTCCGGTCTGGTCTCGGCCCTCTCGCGCCGTCCCCGCCGTGTTGGGCCCCTCGTCATGTCTGCGAGTCTCCTCGCTGCATGCATTGTGCTTGGAGGGCTCCTGCTCGTCCTGATCGACGTGCTGGAGAAAACCGAGTGAGCACGCTCGCACAAGGTCGAGCCGGCCGAACCGGGGTCGGCCGAACCGGGGTCAGGTCTTGCAACTTGCACAGCGCCACCCTCGGCGTGCCGGCTTCTTGCGTCCACGCAACGGCCCAGAAGCGGCCACGGCTCCCCCATCGCTGTCGACCCGGGACAGCTTGCGTCTTCGGCGAAGGACGCCTACCTTCGATGGAATAGCTCGCCCACTCCGCATCGACATTCCCGGAGCCCTCCACCACGTCACCGCGCGGGGAAACGCTCGGCAGCCGATCTTCCTTGCGGACTTCGATCGCGAACTCTTCCTCGCGACGCTGCGTCAGACGGTGAAGCGGCACGGGTGGCGCTGTCACGCCTATTGCCTGATGGGGAACCACTACCACCTGCTGATCGAAACGGTGACGGCCACGCTCTCGGTCGGCATGCGCCATCTGAACGGCGCGTACGCCCAGGGCTTCAACCTCCGTCACGACCGGACGGGGCACCTCTTTCAGTCTCGATTCGCCGCGATCCTCGTGGAGAAAGAGCGACATCTTCTCTCGCTCTGCCGGTACGTCGTGCTCAACCCGGTGCGGGCGGGCCTCTGCACGCGGCCCGACGCCTGGCGATGGAGCAGCTATCGCGCGAGCGCCGGTTTCGATCCTGCACCGGATTTCCTCACTACGGACTGGCTCCTGGCGCAGTTCGGCCAACGGGAGAGCGCGGCCGCGGCGGGCTACCGGGCCTTTGTGGCGGACAGCCCCGAGCTGGCTCCCTGGCGTGACCTGAAGGGACAGGTCTACCTTGGGAGCGACACATTCGTGCGTTCCCACTGCGGGCTGTCTGCGCCCGGCCGGGAGGTACCGCAGGCCCAGAGGCGGCCCCTTCGCCCGCCGCTCGGCGAGCTCCTCGCCGGAGGTCGTGGGACTGGCATCGTGACCGCGGCTCGGGAGCATGGGTACCGCCTGCGTGAGATCGCCGAGCATCTGGATGTCCACCCCGCCACCGTCGGCAGGTGGCTACGCTCGGACGCGCCGGATCTCTAGTCGCTCTCGCGAGCTCGCTGCTCGGTTGCAAGACCCTGACGCCGGTTCCCACCCCCGTTTCGTCCTCGAGCTGCGAAGTAGCATCACGCCGATGAAGGGCGTCATCCTTGCCGGCGGCACCGGCAGTCGCCTCGACCCGCTGACGCGGATCACGAACAAGCACCTCCTCCCGATCTACGACCGGCCGATGATCAGCTACGCGATCGAGGCCCTCGTTGGGGCGGGGATCACGGAGCTGATGCTCGTGACGGGCGGCGCGCACGCAGGCGAGTTCTTCCGGTTGCTCGGAAACGGTCACGAGCACGGGATCGACCGGCTCTTCTACGCCTACCAGGAGCGGCCCGGCGGGATCGCAGAGGCCCTCGGGCTCACGGAGCGCTTCGTCGAGTCGGACCGCGTCTGCGTGATGCTCGCGGACAATCTGTTCGAGGACGGTCTGCGGCCGTCGGTCGAGAACTTCGGGCTCCAGGAACGGGGAGCCCGCATCGTGCTCGCGCGTGTGCCCGAGCCCGAGCACCTCCGGCACCTCGGAGTGGCCGAGCTCGACGGCGAGCGGGTCGTCCGTATCGTCGAGAAGCCGATCGACCCGCCGAGCGAGTACGCGGTCACCGGGATCTACTTCTACGACGCCGAGGTCTTCGACGTGATCGGGACCCTGGTGCCCTCCGGGAGAGGCGAGCTCGAGATCACCGACGTCAACAACTGGTACGTCGGCCAGGGGACGATGGAGTACGACGTGCTCGAGGGATTCTGGGGCGACGCGGGCGAGTCGATCGAGGCCTACTACGAGGTGAACGACTTCGTGCGTGCGCACAGGGCGGACGCCGGGGCGTGATCGAAGGCA
>Ga0136620_10001143_pt1 | contig 12505 bp, 15 predicted proteins | sample AntDrymUQ4162106_2_FD_104806 | JGI IMG/M metagenome (GOLD analysis project Ga0136620, IMG submission 104806) | Polar desert sand microbial communities from Dry Valleys, Antarctica - metaG UQ416 (21.06) | ecosystem: Environmental > Terrestrial > Soil > Desert | place: Antarctica: Dry Valley... | reverse complement strand
CGACACCGTGATCGCTGCCGTCCGCGCCGCGCTGGCCTCCACCGACGTCAACAAGGAGCGGGTCGCCGCGGCCGTCGACGTGTTCTTCACCTACGTCGCATCCGACAAGGCCGCCTTCCGCCTGGTGTTCGAGTCCGATCTGACCGGCGAGTTGCCGGTGCGAGAGCGGGTCGAGCGGGTGACCACCGAGTGCGCAGCTGCGATCGCCGACGTCATCCACGACGACACCGGCCTGCCGGCGGCGGAGTCGCAGCTGGTCGCGGTCGGCCTGGTCGGCATGGCGCAGGTCAGCGCGCGCTGGTGGGTGCGAACGGATCCGCTGGTGAACCAACACGCGGCGGTCCGGCTCGTCTCGGGACTGGCTTGGCGTGGGGTGCGCGGCTTCCCTCGCTCCCACGACGCGGCTTGACGTCCCAGGACCGTACGTACCAGCTCCGCTCGAAGGAAAGGGCACCCCGTGGAGGTCAAGATCGGCGTGTACAACGCGCCACGCGAGATCGTGTTCGAGTCAGAGGACACCCCGGACGCGATCCTCACGTCGCTGCGGGAGGCGCTGAGCGGCGGCGACGGCCTGTTGGTGCTGTCGGACGAGAAGGGTCGGACCGTCGCGGTCCCCGGCGCGCGGGTGGCGTACGTCGAGCTCGGCGAGGAGAGCTCTCGGCGTGTAGGTTTCCGCGCCCGCTGAGCGGGGCACTATCGTCTCTCTAGGGTCAGTGCCGTGGTGACGAAGCAACGCCGCGGCCCGGCCGGAGGACTGCTGCCTGGCAGTCGGAAGGAAAGGGAAGCGACGACATGGACATTATCTACGTCATCGTGGTCGGGATCATCATCGGACTTCTCGGCAAGTTCGTAGCTCCCGGCGACCGGGACAACATCCCCATCTGGCTGACGGTGCTGTGCGGCATCGGCGGCGTCATCCTCGGTTACTACATCGCAGCCGCGCTCGGCGTGGACCAGACCAACGGAATCGACTGGGTGCGCCTCCTCATCTCGATCGCCGTCGCTGCGGTGCTCGTGATGATCGCGGCGACCGTGACCGGCGGGAAACGAGCCGGCCGCAGCAGGGTCTAACCCGACAACGAGGGCACGCAGAGGGGCTCCGGGATTCGCCGGGGCCCCTTCGTGTGTTCCCCGCAGGCTCAGGCCGACAGGCCGAGTGCCGCCATCCGGCCGGAGTGGTTCTCGGTGAGCCGCGCGAACATCCGGCCGATCGCAGCCAGGTCCATGCCCGGTCGGTCGACCCCGCCGGCGAGCAGCAGGCTCAAGCCGTCCCGCTCGGCCACTACGACCTGCGCCTGGCTCAGCGCCTCGCCGACCAGCCGGCGGCCCCACAGCGCCAGCCGGCCCCCTACCGCCGGCTGTTCGCTGATGATCCGGCGCACCCGGGCGACGACGAAGGCGGAGTGCCCGGTGTCTGCCAGCGTCTCCAGGATCAGCGTCCGGGTCCCGGTGTCGAGATAGGCGGCGATCTCGCGGTAGAAGTCGGCGGCCAGGCCGTCCCCGACATGCGCCTTGACCAAGCCCTCCGGCCAGTCGGCCGGTGCGGTGTGGGCATGGAAGTTGTCGAACGTGGCTCGAAACGGCTCCATCGCCGCGTACGCGTCGACCCCCAGGGCGCTCAACCGCTCCTGCAACCGGGTGAAGTGGCCGAACTCCGCGCTGGCCATCGCCCCCAGCTCGGCTTTGTCCAGAAGCGTGGGAGCCAGCGCGGCGTCCTCGGCGAGCCGCTCGAAAGCCGTCAGCTCGCCGTAGGCGAGGGCGCCGAGCAGGTCGACGACACCGGTGCGGTAGACGGGGTCGTCCAGCTCTGCACTCATCGAGTCCTCGGCCATGGGACGGCAGCGTAGCGAGGGCGTGCGGCACCGGACGCGTCCTCCGAATCTGGCGCCGAGCGGTGCTGTCCGACCGATACACTTGTCTCACCCCTGCGTGCGAAGTGAGAAGACTCTGACCAGCTTTGATGCCCTCGGCGTCATGCCCGAGATCGCCAATGCCCTACGCGACATGGGCATCGTCGATGCGTTCCCCATCCAAGAGATGACGCTGCCCATCGGGTTGCTGGGCACCGATCTCATCGGACAGGCGCGGACCGGTACCGGCAAGACGCTCGCCTTCGGTATCCCGCTGATCCAGCGGATCGTCGCGCCGCACGACCCCGACTTTCACGAGCTCGCCGCACCGGGCAAGCCACAGGCGCTGGTTGTTGCTCCGACGCGAGAGCTGGCGTTGCAGGTCACCGCCGACCTGGTCACCGCCAGCACCCGGCGTGGCACCCGTACCGTGACGATCTACGGCGGAGTCCCGTACGAGCAGCAGCTGGATGCGCTCAAGTCGGGCGTCGACGTCGTCGTCGGGACCCCCGGACGGCTGCTCGACCTGGCCGACCGCAGGGCGCTCGACCTCTCCCACGTCAAGGTGCTGGTGCTCGACGAGGCCGACGAGATGCTCGACCTGGGCTTCCTGCCCGACGTGGAGCGGCTGCTGGCCAAGACGCCTGAGCTGCGGCAGACGATGTTGTTCTCGGCGACGATGCCGAGTGCCATCGTCAGCCTGGCCCGGACGCACATGCGGCACCCGGTCAACATCCGGGCCGAGTCGTCGTCGGACCAGCAGACCGTGCCGGCGACCGCGCAGTTCATCTACCGGGCACACGACCTCGACAAGCCCGAAGTGGTCGCGCGCATTCTGCAGGCGGAAAACCGGGGTCGCACGATCATCTTCACCCGCACCAAGCGCGGGGCGCAGCGGGTCGCCGACGACCTCGAGGAACGCGGCTTCCCCAGCTCACCCCTCCACGGCGACATGGCGCAGGTGGCTCGCGAGAGGGCGATGCAACGCTTCCGCGACGGGACGATCCAGATCCTCGTCGCCACCGACGTCGCCGCCCGCGGGATCGACGTCGAAGCAGTGACACACGTGATCAACTACAACTGCCCCGAGGACGAGAAGACCTACCTGCACCGCACCGGGCGTACGGGGCGGGCCGGTGCGTCGGGCATCGCGGTCACCTTTGTCGACTGGGCGGACCTGGCGCGCTGGACGATGATCAACAACGCGCTCGACCTGCCGTTCCCCGAGCCGATGGAGACGTACTCGACGTCGGATGGCTTCAAGCATGATCTGGGCATCCCCACCGACGCCACGGGCCGGATCGTCCCCGCCGCCGCGACGCCGCCGCAGGAGCGCCGACCTCGGGAACGATCGCCGCGCGACCGGGACCGGCAGCGCCGCCGTACCCGAGGCGGGCAGCCAGTCGCCGTCGGCGGCACCACGACGCCGAACGAGAACCGGTCGGACGACGAGAAGGCACCGCGCCGGCGGCGCCGGCGCCGTCGCCGTAATGGCGACACCGGAGGTAAGGCGGCCGACGCAGCGCCCTGAGGCACCCTGCGGCAGCCCGAGGCGTTGGCGGTAACGAGATGACCAACACGCCGGGCGTGTCGTCGCAACCCCGCTACCCCCAGCGAACCGAACGGTCGTCAGGCGGTGACCACGACGGGGGTGCCCAGGGCCGCGAAACGCCACATCTGCTCAGCGTCGGCATGCCGCTGCCGGATGCAGCCGTGCGACTGGGGGGTACCGAGGTCGCTCGGCAGCTGCAGCCGGACGCCAGCCCCGTCAACCGGGATGTCGTGGAAGCCGATCGCGGCCCGGTCGCCCTCGGTGAACCGCACCATGTACTCCATCGTGCTGTCGAGGTCGAAGCTGGTGGCGTACCGCGACCGGGAGTAGACGGCGTACCGAGCCGGCTCGAGATTGTCGGTGACGCTGCCCGACACCAGGTACGTCGAACGGATGCCACCGTCCTCGCGCACCAGCCAGACCCGCTGGGACGACATGTCGAACACCACCCGGCGGCCGCTGCCGGAATGCGCCGGCACCGGCGGCGTCGCGGGCTGCACGAGCTGTCGTCGGTCGGGGCCGGCACTGCGGGCCGGCCCCGCAAGGCTCACCACCTCTCCAGGCGCCGCAGGCGCGGTCAGCTGGCCGGTGGCCGGTGGCCCCGAGCCCGCGGCGCCAGTGGCGGCGGCAGCGGTGATGAGCAGCGAACAGATCGTCATACCGACCCGCCACCAGCGCACCCCTTGCGTCGCACCCATCCCTTGGCTCACATCGGCATCGTAGGCCCAGGCGGAGCGCCAGTCTGGGAGCTGACCGGCCCACAGCGGACGGCGCGCCACACTGTCCCGCGTGAGCACCCCTCGTTCACTTCCGCCGGCACCTGGCGTCCGACGGTCGCGCATCGTCACGCCGGGCGGCAGCTTCGCCGGCCTCACCGCCGGTCCACGCCGGCACCCGCGGGGGTTCGTCCTGCTCATTCCTGGGTTCACCGGCAGCAAGGAGGACTTCGCTCCGCTGCTGCCCCTGTTGGCCGCGGCCGGGTGGCTCGTCGCGGCTTACGACCAGCGGGGTCAGTTCCAGACTCCCGGCGCCGACGACGACACGTACGCGCTGCCGGAGCTCGCCGCTGACGCCCGGTCCGTCGCGGAGGTGGTGGCGCCGCGGGGCGCAGACCGGCACGTCGTCGGTCACTCCTTCGGTGGCCTGGTGGCCCGGGAGGCGGTCCTGGCCGACCCGGCATCATGGCGTTCACTGGTGCTGCTCTGCTCCGGCCCGGGCAGGTTTGACCGCGACGACATGACCAGGCCGCTGAAGGCGCTGGTCCGACTTCTCGACTCCGCACCGCTGAGCACCGTGCACGAGGCGATGCGCGCTCACGACCGCCGACGCGGCAAACCGGTGCCTCCCCCCGAGGTGGCGGCGTTCATCCGCGCCCGGTTCGTCGCCAACGCTCCAGCCTCGCTCGCCGGGATGGCGCGGCTGCTCACCAGCGCGCCGGACCGGGTCGACGAGCTCGCCGCAGCCGGGACTTCGAGCCTTGTCGTACGCGGCGCCGACGACGACGCCTGGGCGCATCCGGTCCAAGACGACATGGCGGCCCGGCTCGGCACGACCGTCACGGTCATCGCGGATGCCGCACACTCCCCCGCCGTCGAGAACCCCGACGAGACTGCCCGGGTGCTGAGCGCCTTCTTCACCACCACCCGCTGAGCCTGAGGGTCGACCGGAGGGCTCAGCCCTCGCCGGCGACAAAGGCCCGGACCGAGTCGGCGATGAGCTGCACCGCGATCGCCGACAGCAACAGCCCGCTGATGCGGGTCACCAGCGTGACGCCGGAGTCCTTGATCAGGCGCAGGATCGCCACCGAGTAGCGCATCGAGAGCCAGAGCACGACGTGGACGCCGATGATGCCGGCCGCGACTGCGACGAACGTCGGTGCGTCGTCAATGCGCTCGACGAACACCATGGTCGCCACGATCGCACCCGGTCCAGCCAGCAGCGGGGTTCCCAGCGGCACGAACGCGATGTTCACGTCGCGGGTCTCCTGCGGCTCGCCCTCTCGGCCCGTCAACAGCTCGAGTGCCACCAGCAGCAACAACAGCCCGCCGGCCCCTTGCAGGGCAGGCAGCGAGATGTGCAGGTACGACAGCAGTTGCCGGCCGAACACCGCGAACAGCACGATCACGACGAACGACACCGACACCGCCTGCCAGGCGGCCCGGGTGAGCCGCGCCTGGGAGGCACCGCTGGTGAGGGCGAGAAACAGCGGGATCGTCCCTGGTGGATCCATGATGACGAACAAGGTGATGAAGACCTCCGCAAGCAGGGTTGCCTCGACGACGGCGTTCACGCCGTTCCCGCCGTACGGCTCGCTGCGCGCAGCCGGTCGCGCAACGAGTCGTACTGGTCGACGTCGGTGGTGTTGCAGCCGATCGGATGGCCGACCTTGCCGGAGCCGTGGTAGTCACTCGAGCCGGTGCGGACCAGGTCGAGGTCCTGCGCGATGTCGCGGAGGGCCACCCGGTCGGCGCTCGAGTGGTCGTTGTGGTCGACCTCGATGCCGACCAGCCCAGCGTCCGCCAGGTCGGCGAAGGCCTCGGTGCTCAGCACCCGCCGGCTGGCGCGGCCCCAGGGGTGGGCGATGACGCTCACGCCGCCGGCGTCGGCGATCAGTCCGATCATCGTCACGAGGTCGGCGGCGTAGCGGTCAACGTAGGCGGGCCGACCAGGTGAGAGGTACCGGTCGAAGGCCTCGTCTCGGCTGATGACGACTCCGAGCGCCACGAGCGCGTCCGCCACGTGTGGCCGCCCGGTCGCAGCGGCATCGGCTGCGACCGCGGTCACGTCGTCGCCGGTGATGCCGATGCCGAGCTCTCGCAGTCGCTGCAACATCGCCGGCAGCCGCATGCTGCGTCCGGCCAGGACCTTGACCAGCTCGTCGAGCAGCGGTTGATGGCTCGGCGCCGGCTCGTACGCGAGCAGGTGCACCCCGGCTCCGCGGTAACGGCACGAGATCTCCAGCCCGGGCACGACCCGTACCCCGACCTCGTCGGCTGCCTCGAGCGCCTCGTCCCAGCCCGCGGCCGTGTCGTGGTCGGTGATCGCGATGACGTCGAGACCGGCCGCCGCCGCGCAGCCGACCAGCGCCCGCGGACTGTCGGTGCCGTCGGAGCGGGAGGAGTGGGTGTGCAGGTCGATCAGCACCGCGCCAGGGTAGCGACGCCGCAGGCGAGGCTCTGCTCAGCCCGTCAGCCGCCGGGACCGGCCGGTGAGTGGGATCAGGTCGATCTGGTGAGAGAGGTCATGAAGGTTCACGAACGCGAGGCGGTCGGTGACCAAGGCGCCGGCGCTGGCCGGCCAGGCCACGAGCCACAGCCAGCGGCCAGAGGCCTCGCCCACGAACCCGTCGCGGTCCGGCCCGCCGCCGAGCCACCACAGCGGGGTCGCGTGCCCGGCGACACTGACCCGGGTCGTGGGAGGTGACCCGCTGATCTCGCGGCCGACGTCGCGCCCCGGGACTCCCGCGTAGCGGGTTCCCAACCCGACGCCGGGCTCCTCGCACACCACCACTAGGTCGGCGACGCCACCAAACGGGTCGGGCGCGACACAGGCCGACACTGTCGCCTGCACCTGCGGGTCGCCGGCACGGCCGACCCCAGCCAGCGACCACTGAGCAGGCATCGGCCACGGCAGCCACGTGGGGAAGCTGGAGGCGGCGACGTGTCTCAGCAGCGCGTACGCGGTGGGTTCCTCCACCTCGGCGAGCGCCGCAACGGCGCCGTCGGTGGTGCACCACCACCGCGAGTCCGGGAGCCGGCGCACCGGGTGGCCGCATCGAGGGCACTGCTCCGCGCCGGTCATGCAGAGACGGTGCCGGGGCCGGAACGCCCGGTCAAGAGCCGCCCGCACCCGAGTTGTCACCGTCAGACCATGCTCTGGCCCGGTCTGACAGTGACAACACCGCGGAGGTCAGGTGTTCCACCGGGTTATGACCGGGGTCTCGCGCTCGTACCCGAGCACCGAGATCGTCGCGGTGTCGAGCGAGTAGTGGCGGCCCTGGGCCACCGGGTGGTCCAGCCAGCGCGCTGCCAAGGCGCGCAGGCTGTGGCCGTGCCCGAAGACCAGCACCCGATCGGAAAGTTCTTGAACCCTGGCGACGACGCGGTCGAGCCGGCGACCCACCTGCTCGGCGCTCTCCCCGCCCGGTGACGGGTGCGACCAGACCGTCCAGTGCGGGACGCCCTCGCGGATCTGCGCTGTCGTGATCCCCTCGTACTCCCCGTAGTCCCACTCGACGAGGTCCGGCTCGTGCTGCGCGTCGGGGAAGCCGGCGATGCGCGCGGTGTCGCGCGCCCGCGCCAGCGGGCTGGTGAGAACGAGGTCGAACCCGACCGCAGCGAGGCGGCCGCCGATGGTGCGTGCCGCCTCCTCACCGTTGGTCGTCAGTGGCAGGTCGGTGTGGCTGGTGTGCTTGGCGTCGCGGCTCCACTCCGTCTCGCCGTGGCGGGCCAGCCACAGCTCGACCCCGCTCACGCCTCGCCGCCCGGCGGCTCGACGAGAGTGGGACGGCCCGGCTGCTCGCCACCCCGGGCATCGAGGTAGGACTGCCGCGGCACCATCACCTTGCGCCGGAACACACAAACCAGCGTGCCGTCCTGCTTGATGCCCCTGGTCTCCACGTGGACGATCCCGCGGTCGTCCTTGGAGGTGCTCGGCCACTTGTCCAGCACCCTGGTCTCGCCGTAGATCGTGTCGCCGTGGTACGTCGGCGCGATGTGGCGCAGGGACTCGACCTCGAGGTTCGCGATGGCCTTGCCGGAGACGTCGGGGACGCTCATGCCCAGCAGCAGCGAGTAGACGTAGTTGCCCACGACGACATTGCGGCCGAACTGTGTGCTGCTCTCAGCAAAGTGCGCGTCGAGGTGCAGCGGATGATGGTTCATCGTCAGCAGGCAGAACAGATGGTCGTCGTACTCGGTCACGGTCTTGCCAGGCCAGTGCTGGTACGTCGCACCGACCTCGAACTCCTCATAGCTGCGGCCGAACTGCATCCCGTACTCCTCACGCTCCCGACCGGGTGGCCTGCACATCCTGCCGCACCGACACACCCGCGCGCTGCCGCGTAGGTCCGCGGCTACCGTGGCGGCTCATGACCGACTGGGGCGACTTCAACGTCCGAATGCTGCGCGCCGTCACCGAGTGCGACCCCGTGTACCGCCCCACCAACTTCTGGACCCCGGGGCTTCGGGACCTGCTCGCAGACCTGGAGAAGCATGGCCTGGACTCGTTCAAGTCGTGGCCGTCGGCGGGCATCTGGTTCTATCCCCGGTACGGTCTCGGCCTGCGGCCGCGTGCCGCCGCGCAGGTCGTCGAATGGGCAAGGCAGCTGGACGACACCCTGCCGCGCCGGCGGATGAACCGGGCGCTCAACGGTCTGCCCGAGGCGCACCGCGACTTCGATGCGGTGCGCCTCGCCTGGGACCAGTCCCGGTGGCCGTACGACCTCGACGGTGTGGGCGAGAGCGACGTCGGCCGACCCCGACAGCACCTCGCCCTCACCGGGCCGACCGGGCCGCGCTGGACCAAGCCGTACCTGAACTACCTGCTCTGCCTCGCCGCGCTCTCCCGGCACGTCAGCTCGCCCCCCACGTCGTTCGTGGAGATCGGGGGCGGCTTCGGCGTGCTCGGTGAGATCGTGCTGCAGCGGGACCCGGGCGCGCGCTACGTCAACGTCGACATCCCGCCGCTGCTCACCGTGGCGTCGTTCTATCTCAGCCAGCTGTTCGGCTCCGCGCGGGTGCGCTGCGCCGACGACGTCCCCGCGAGCGGACCGGTGGAGCTGAGCGGGTCGGCCTGCCTGCCGAACTGGCGGGTCGCCGACCTGCGCGGGGACTACGACGCCTTCGTGAACTCCTTCTCCTTCCAGGAGATGGAGCCCCCGGTGGTGCAGCACTACGTCGACACGGTCGGCGCGCTGGGCGTCGAGTACGCCGTGTCCCTCAACTCCCGGTCGGGCAAGCGGCAGGCCGTCAACGGTGAGGAGGGCGGCGTCCTGGACCCGGTGACCTCCGACCGCATCGTCGCGATGTTCGAGCGGCATGGGTACCAGGTGCAAGGGCGCTACGGCCCGCCGCTGATCCGCAGCGCAGGCGAGCTGGTGGTGCTGAGGCGCACCCGGTGAACCCGCGGGTCCCCGGCCGCCAGTCAGCGGCCGGTGTCCTGCTCCAGCAGCGCCAGGCCTTCGCCGTCGGCGCCGGATCGCGAGTAGCCGGCGCGTTGGAAGAGCGCCAGGGACGCGGTGTGGTCGGACCGTACGTGCGCCTCGATCACCTCGACCTGGAGCTCCACCTCGGCCAGCCGCTCGCGGGCCACCGCCAGGGCCGCCAGCGCCTGGCCGCGTCGCCGGGCTCCCGGTGCCACCGTGATGCTCACCTCGTAGCGCCCGGGCACCAGCCGGTCGTGCCGGACGGTCGAGACCGGCCGACCGCCCTCCTCCACCACCCACAGGTGTCGGGCGGGGTCGGCGAGCACGCTGGCCAGCCAGGCGGCGTGCCGCTCCGCCGACACCGGCCCGGAGTCCCGTGACCAGCGCCGGGTCTCCGGGTCGTTGCGCCAGCTGCGCAGCAGGTCCGCGTCCTGCGGTGTCGCCGGCCTGGCGACCAGGCCGCTCACCCCAGGTCCGCCCAGGTGAGCACCTCGTCGGCCGCGACGGCCCGGCCGGCGCGCCGACCGACAACCGCGTCGAGATCGTGGACCGCGATGCCGAGCCCGGGCCGCTTGACGGCGATGTCGTCGCGGCTCAGCGTCACCCCGGCCGCGATGTCGCGGGCCGCCACCAGGCTGCGCCGCCCCAGCCGGTACATCTCGGTCTCCGCCTCGGTCACCCGCTTCACGCTGCTGCCGAGCGCCGCCTCGGTCTCGCGGATCGACGCCACCATTGTGGTCAGCTCGGTCGGCTCGAGAGCGAAGCCGTGGTCCGGTCCCTCCTGGTCGCGGCTCAGCGTGAAGTGCTTCTCGACCACGGTCGCGCCGAGCGCCACCGCGGCCACGTCCGCGGTGTGGCCCGGCGTGTGGTCGCTCCAGCCGACCGGCACCGCAAAGGCCCGCGCCAGCGTCGGTATCGCCCGCAGGTTGAGGTCTTCGAAGCGTGGTGGGTAGTTGATCGCGCAGTGCAGCAGCGCGACCTGGTCGTACCCCAGCCCGTTGACAGCGTCCAGGGCGCGCTCGATGTCGCCGAGACTGGCCATCCCGGTGGAGATGAGCAGCGGCTTCCCGGTCTTGGCGCAACGCTCGATCAGCGGCAGGTGGTTCACCTCGTAAGAGGCGATCTTGTACGCCTTGACGCCCACCTCCTCGAGGACGTCGACGGCACGTTCCTCGAACGGCGTCGACAAGAAGTCGATGTCGAAGCGGGCCGCGTGCTCGGCCAGGTCCCCGTGCCACTCCCACGGCATCTCGATCCGCTTGATCATGTCCCACACCGACTCCTGCTCCTGCAGCAGGTTGTCGTCGGTGAGGTACGACATCGTCGGAGTGCGCCGGCTGTAGAGCCCCTCGGCGGTGTAGGTCTGGAACTTCACGGCGTCCACGCCGGCGGCGGCGGCCACCTCGACCAGCTCTCGGGCGGTGCCCAGGTCGCGGTTGTGGTTGGAGCCGGCCTCGGCGATGACGTACGCGGGGTGACCCGGCCCGACTGCGCGGTCGCCCACGGCGATGACCGCCAGCCCGTAGCGTCGTGCGCTCATGAGCTCAGCCTGCCACGTCGGCAACGGCATCCAGCAGGCGAGCGCAGCCCCAGCCGTCCACCTCTTGTGCCGCTCGCAGCGCCATGTCGCGGCGTCCAGCCGGGTCGCGCACAAACACCCGGAGCTCGGCGGCTACGGCGTCCGGCGCCGCGCGGAGGTGCTGAGGTGTCCCCAGCCCGACCACCAGTCCCCGCTCGACGAGGCGCTCGTAGCCGGGCAGCTGGTTGGGCACGACGGCGAGCAGGGCCGCCGGCAGTCCGATGCAGCACGCCTCGTACGTGCTGACGCCAGCGGCGCTGACGAGCAGGTCGTTGCCCGCCATGAGGTCTGGGAGCGGTTGGCCGCCCGGCAGCGCCCGAACGCGCAGCGCCCCTTGGGGTGCGGCCGTCGCGCCGCCGACGACGGTGACATCGAGAAGGCATCCGGCGCGATGGAGCACGTCCAGCACGAGCGAGGTGACGCCGGTGGCGTCGGTGCCGCCCATGACGACCAGCGCACGTGGCGGATCCGCGTCCAGGGCACCCGACGTCTCGCGCCGCTGCCGAGCGGTCCGGACCGCGGCGCGGACGGGCGCATACGCCGGCCCCAGCAACACCACGCCTGAACCGTCGCGGGGCCGTTCGTCCGGCTCCGCACCGACGTGGTAGTTGACGACGACGTCGGCGGGTCGGCGCCCGAAGGTGAAGTCCTCGACCGACAGCAGCACGGCTCCGGCAGCGTTCGCAGCGTCGCGCAAGTCCCCGGGCAGGCCGTAGTGGTCCACCGCCACGGCATCTACGTCGAGACCGCGCACTGCATGACCGAGCCCGTCGGCGTCGAGAAACCCGGCGACGGAGCCGACGCCGCCGAGCCGCTCGGCCTCGCGGCGGAGCCACGGCGCGGCGACGTCCCCTGCGAGCGTCACCTGCCAGCCCCGTTCCCGAGCGGCCTCGGCGAGGGCAAGCGCGCGGACGGCGTGGCCGATCCCAAGATGCGGTCCGGCGTCGGCCCGGCACAGCAGGTGCATCAGCCCGCCTCGAGCGGTTTCGGCACGACCTCGGCGTTCCGGGCGGCGAGCTCCGGGTCCGCGCGGAGTGTCGCCACGACCTCCTGCCAGCCGACGAGCCGGTTGCCGGTGCGCCGGACCAGCTCGCGCAGCAGCTCGAGGTCGGCAGCCGTGTCGAGGGTGACCCGCAGGTCGCCGGCGGCGGGCGACACGCTCAGCCCCAGCAACCGGCGACCCTGCGGCTCGGAGTACAGCAGCGAGGTCACGTGCTGCCGGTGGTGTCCCCGCGCGACGGCGTCGATGCTCTGCAGCACGTCGGAGCGGACGAGCTCGACGTCGAGACCACGCGGCAGGGTGCGGTGCAGGGTCGTCGCGAGGTACTCCCAGCTGGGGTCACTCCGCCAGGTGTCGACCACCAGGTCGATCAGGGCGG
>Ga0136620_10001141_pt1 | contig 12509 bp, 14 predicted proteins | sample AntDrymUQ4162106_2_FD_104806 | JGI IMG/M metagenome (GOLD analysis project Ga0136620, IMG submission 104806) | Polar desert sand microbial communities from Dry Valleys, Antarctica - metaG UQ416 (21.06) | ecosystem: Environmental > Terrestrial > Soil > Desert | place: Antarctica: Dry Valley... | reverse complement strand
GCGTGCGGAGCGGGCTGCGAGCCCCTCGCGACGGCCGGAACGAGGAACACCTGCGCACGCGGGAGGACGGACTCGATCGCACGCGGGTCGAGCACGAGGTAGCGCGAGCCGCTGACGAGGCGGCGCCGACGCACGAGCACGCGCTCGGCGCGCTGCTCGAAGGGATGGACGTCCACGTGCTCGACGACGCCGAGCCGCCGGCCGTTGCGGTCACAGACGGCGAAGCCGACGCCGTGGGCGAGCCAGTGCCGCCCGACCGGGCTCCTCGCGTCGAAGTGGGAGTTGTCGTGAGCGCTCATCGTTCCTCGTGGGCGCGGAGCAGGGACGTTCCTTCGGTCGGCCGTGCTTCCGAGCCGGACTGTGCGGGTCGAGTTCGCCGCGCCCCGCGGCGTCCCTGCCGGCAACGTCACCCGGTCGCGATTAGCCGTGTCTCGACCTCGGGTAGATCACAGCCGTTCCGGCCAGGCCCGCGCGAATGGGGCCGCGGGCAGCGGCCACTCCACGTACGGGGGAAGAGTGATGAAGCGATCGAAGCTCTCGTGGCTCGTCTTGCCGGCCCTGGCGACGGCGCTCGTCCTGACTGCAGCAATCGCAGGATTCGCAGGCGCCGGATCTGGCGGCGCGATCGCGCGCACGAGCGAGTCCGCGACCAGTACGCGAAGCTGAGGGAGGAGAACGCCACGCTGCTCAGCTCGAACCTCGTGATCCTGGGGACCGCGACGCGACTCCGCTACGACGCCGGCCTTCCCGCTGCGCTTGCGGCAAGACCCTGATCGAGGAAGCAGTGGGATCGCTCGACCTGCGCTACACCGACGCCGACCTCGACTCTCGCGCGTGGGCTCTGATGGAGCAGTTACGCCGCCCTAACGCTCTCGTTCACGGACTGCGTCGGCGCCGTCACCGCGCGCGAGGCCCGCGCCGAGACGGTCTTCGGTCTCGATGCCGATTTCACACGGCTCGGCTTCGCGCTCGAGCCGTAGGCCGCACGCCGGCGCACCCATCCCTACGCGGTGGGCAGCCGGCAAGTCCGGAACCAGCTCGCCCAGCCCTTGCGTCCGCTCTTCGTCGACGCCGCGTCAACCTGACCGGCGATGCGAAGCCCGACCTTCGTCCTCGCGACGCGCTGCCTCGCCCTCGGCCGTCAGCGGCACCTGCACCTTGATCCACACTGCTGGGCGGAGCGTCCGTGCAACGCGCCCGATCTCGAACCGGCTGCGCGGGTTGACGCTCTTGAACCCGAGCTTCGCCGCATCTGCGGTGAGGATCCCGAGCCTCGTCTCCGTCTTGCACGCCTCGGCGCACTTGATCTCGACCGCGAGCGTGCCGGCGAGGAGCTGCGGGACGCTCTGGTTCAGCGACCAGCAAGGCCGTAGCTATGACGGCTGCACTGACCTTGCTGTCCTTTCCGAGCGATGCGGTCGCTCGTTCGCCGAACGAAAAGGGCGGGCCTCCCGCCGCTGATCACCTGCGGGTTGGCAACGTCCATGTCGGTGGGAGTGCCGTTCTTGTTGTCGAAGATCACCGCGTTGCCGTTGTTGCCATCGGTGATCCGGATCCGGAACCTGTCCGTCCCGCCGCCACCGGAGATGTTTCCATCGTACGCGGTGAGGGTGAAGTCGTAGTTGCCGGAGCTGTTGATCGTGCCGGTGCCCTTGTACTGCGCCTTTAACCCGAGACCACGAGCCACTACGCGGTCGAGTGGAAGTTCATGTCCCCGACCTGGAAGTTGAACTCCGTCTCGCCCGTCGGGATCATCGCGTTCTTCTTGTACTGCGAGGTGAAGCCGAAGTTCGCGCGCCCGGTCAGCGTCGGGTTCGCCGTGTACGAGCCGGCGCCGACGTTGATGAAGCCGCCGCCGGTGATGAACCCGCCGTACGGGTCGTAGACGACGACCTGGATCGTCTCCGTTCCGGAGCCTCCATCGTCGTCCGTGACCGTGAACGTCACGGTGTAGACGCCTGGACCCGTGTACGAATGGCTCGCCGTGCACTTCCCTGCGGTCGTGCCGACGGGCTCGGTCACCGTGCCGGTGCTGTTCGGCGTTCCGTCGTCCCAACTGACGGTGCAGCTGCCACTGGCCGGCGCCTTGTGGGTGTCGTTCGCGCCCGCGTCGGTGAAGTTCACCGTGAGGCTCACCACGGTCCCCTTGGCGAACGGGGCCGGCGTCTCGTTCGGTGCCGTGACAACCGGGTTGGCGTTCGACACGGTCACGGTCGTCGTGTCGCTCGACTTCGCGCCGAAGCCGTCGGTGGCCTCCAGCTTCGCCGTGAACGTGCCGTCGTCGGTGCAGGTGATCGTCGTGTCGACGGAGGTGTCGTTCCCGAACGAGCACGTCGTCCCGGTGTCGACGCCCGCACCCGCCGTGTATGTCCACTTGACCGTGAACGCAGTCCCGTCCGGGTCACTGACGGTGCCGTCGAGGGAGATTGCTGACCCTTCGTAGCCCGAGACGTCCGGACCCGCATGGACTGTCGGCGGCCGGTTGGTCGAGACGACGATGCTGGCTTCATTCGAGTCGGCGTTGCCGTCGTTGACCTTGACCGCGACCGTCGAGCTCACCGCGGCCGCGAACGTGCGCTGGAAGCTGCCTCCGCTGGAGGTGATCGTGGGCACTCCCGTGACCGTGCCCGTGAGTCCGCACGTCGGGTAGCCCGTGGCGTAGGACTGAGCGTCCGCAGCGCCGGCGGGATCAGTGATCGTGAAGGTGTACGTCTTCGTCTCACGGGTTCGCCGAGTTCGGGCCGCTCAGTGCGACGACGGGCGCGACGTTGTTGATGTGCACCGCCTGTGTGGCGGTGTTGGTGTTCGCGTCGTCTGTGTCCTTGACCTGGACGGAGACGGTCGAGTCGGCCGGGCAGGTGTGCTCCGTGCCCTCGTTGACAGACAGGCCGTTCGAGGCAGACAGCGTCACCGTGGGCGCGACGTTGCTGACCGTCACCACTACGACCTGGTTGTCCGTGTCGGCCGCACCGTCCGAGTCGGTGACCGTCGCGGTCACATTCGTCGTCGCCGGCCCATCGCCGAAGAAGCACTTGAAGCTGCCCGCACCGGTGCCCGCGTTGTAGGTGTCCGACAGCGTGACCTTCGCGCCGTTGGTGCCACACGCGGTCGTGACCGTGTGCGTGTCCTGACCAGGATCGGTGACTGTGTAGCTGTAGGTGTGCGTCGAACCCTCGTCCGCCGTGGCGTCACCGGTCAAGGCGATCGTCGGCTTGACGTTGCTAGGTCGCTCGGCCCATCTTCCCGGCGCCGAGACCTACCCCGGCCGGGTGAGACGCCGGCGCGGCGGCATGCCCGCACGCAGGAGCTGCTCCTTTTTCTTCCACCTCCGGACAGTGACCGCGGCCGGCGCGCCGGGTACGACCCCTACGGGTAGGTGCGCCTCACCGAGAACGGGCCGTCCGTCAGCCGACGACGACCGCGAGCAGCGCCTTCTGGGCGTGCAGGCGGTTCTCCGCCTGATCCCACACCGCCGACTGCTGGCCGTAGAGCACCTCGGCGGTGATCTCCTCGCCAAGGTGCGCGGGCAGGCAGTGCAACACGACCGCGTCCTTGCCGGCGGCGCGGAGCAGCTCTCCGTCGATGCTGAAGCCGGCGAGATCGACCCGCCGGAGCGCCTGCTCCCGCTCGTGTCCCATGCTCGTCCAGACGTCAGTGGCGAGCGCGTCTGCACCCGTGACCGCCTCCCAAGGGTCGCGGACGAGCTCGACCGAGCCGCCAGATCGGGTCGCCGCGCCACGCGCGAGCCCGAGAGCGGCGTCCGCCGGCTCGTAGCCGGAAGGCGTCGCGACCACGACGTGCATCCCGAATGTCGCCGCCGCCACGAGGAGCGACGCGCAGACGTTGTTTCCGTCGCCGATCCAGACGAGCCGGCGGCCCGCCAGCTCTCCGAGCCGCTCGCGGAGCGTCATCACGTCGGCGAGCGCCTGGCACGGATGGGCCGCGTCAGTGAGCGCGTTGATCACCGGAATAGAGGCGTGACGGGCGAGCGTGGCCACGTCCTCGTGCGAGGAGACGCGGACGGCGAGTGCGTCGAGATAGCGCGAGAGCACGGTGGCTGTGTCTCGCAGCGGCTCGCCACGCGCCACCTGGAGCTGATCGGCCGTCAGGAAGATCGCCGTCCCGCCGAGATGCGCGATCCCGACCTCGAAGGAGACGCGGGTGCGAGTGGACGGCTTGTCGAAGAAGAGGCCGAGCGTCCGTCCCGCGAGCAGCCGGTGCGGCTCGCGCCCGCGCTGGAGCTCCTTCAGCTCGTCGGCGAGATCGAGCAGGAGCTCGAGCTCGCCCGCGGTCCAATCCGCGATCCGCAGCAGGTCGCGTCCCTTGAGCCCGCTCCTGACACCAAGTGCGCTCACGAGCTCCGGCACGGCTATGCCGCCCTGCCGGCGACGACGACGCCGTAGAGGACGTGGTCGGCCGCGATCGCCGCGCGTTCGAGCGGACGCGACTCGCGTGTGCGGCGCAGGCCGAGGAGTGGCGCGACTGCAGTCTCGAAGACGAGCCACGTCGCGAGGCCGTACGCCGGTCCCGCCCATACCCGCCTGCGCAGGGCTGCGGGGAGCACGCCGAACGCGGCGCCGCCGGCGCCGCCGTAGGTCCAGTGCGCGAGCTCGATCGCCGGTTCGCGCAGGTTCGGGGGAACCCGGGCGAGGAGACCGGGCACGCCTTCCCGCGCGATCTGCTCGGGTGGCTCTTCGTCAACGAGGCCGAGCCCAGTCGTCAGCCGGCGCATGCCGCTCATCGCCATCGCCGCGACCACGCCTCGCGCGACGGCCCGGCCGACAACACCGTCCGCCTCCGTCACCCGACGAGCTCACGGAGGACGTGGTACGCGCTCGCCTGCGTCTCCTGGATCCGCGGAATGTGCTCCGAGGTCGTAACGACGACGTGGTCTGCCAGCCGCTCCGCGGCGATCCTGCCTCCGTCGTAGCCGACGAAGGCGATCGTCCCTAGGCCGCGCCGCCGAGCCTCTCCGAGCGCCTCGATGATGTTCGCCGAGCTGCCGCTGGTCGAGAGCGCGAGCGCAACGTCGCCCGGGCGGCCGTAAGCGATCAGCTGGCGCGAGAAGACCGCTGCCGGTCCGATGTCGTTTGCGATCGCGGTCAGGATGGCGGGATCGGTCAGCGAGAGAGCCCTTCGCTCCGGCCATCCCTGAGGCGCGGCGCGGAAGTCGGCGACGACGTCGAGCGCGTCGGTCGCGGAACCGCCGTTCCCGAAGGCGAGCAGCGTCCCGCCGCCGTCGAGCGCCTGCCGGAGCATCGCAGCCGCCGCGGTGAGCTCCTCGCGCCCGCCCGCGAGGGTGTGCTCCCGCAGCTCCGACACCTCGGCCGCCTTCATCAGCACGGAGGCCCGCACGTCCTCGACCACCGCGTCGAGATCCCCGCTCCCGGCGCCGAGGAACGGATAGAGGAAGCCCGATGCGCCCGCGCCGGCGTCCGAGGAGCCGAGGTGGTCGAAGAACACGTGGACGAGCTCCCACAGGCAGTGGTAGGCCGTCTCCGCCAGCTCCTGGCGGACGAACGGGTCGGCGGCGACCGGCTCCAGCGCCCACTCCTCGCCGGCGCGGACCGTGAGCGGCTCGAACGAGATCACCATATCGTCGTCACGCCCGAGCAGCTCGACCGCCCCGGGCTCGACCGCGAGCGCGGGCAGCGCCCGCTTGCCGACGATCACCGGGTGGACGAACTCGACGGCGACGTGATGCGCGTCCGACCAGGCCTGCGGCGAACCGCCGACCGCGAGCAGCCGGCCGCCGCGCTCGAAGCGCTCCGCCATCGTCCGGCAAAGAACGGCCAGGCGGCCAGACTCCGCCGCGAAGTAGCTCACACTCGCCTCGAGCCGCCGTTCGAGCAGCATGTCGAGCCGGTCGAGCGTGGCGCTCATGGGCCGGCCCCTTGGCCCATGAGCGGGGGAGGGGGTGTGGGGGAACCGGGAGGTTCCCCCACACGAGGCAGAAAGATGGGGGCCCGTGGGGGAAACATGGTTTCCCCCACGGGAGCGGGCCGAAGGCGCGCGACGGTCACGCGTGCACGTGCTCGTGCGTCGCAGCCCCGAGGAGCCAGTCCCGCCAGGGCTCGACGCCCTCGCCCGTCTTCGCGCTCAGCTCGATGTGCGCCACCCCGGGATGGACGGCGTCGAGGTGGTAGAGGAACTTGTCGAGGTCGAAGTCGAGGTGCGCCAGCAGGTCGACCTTGTTCACGAGCACGAGCTCGCAGGCCCGGAACATGAGCGGGTACTTGAGCGGCTTGTCCTCTCCTTCGGTCACCGACGAGACCATCACGCGCTCGTGCTCGCCGACGTGGAACTCGGCCGGGCAGACGAGGTTGCCGACGTTCTCGATCAGGAGCAGGTCGATCTCTCGCAGCGGCAGCGACGGAACGGCCGAGCGCACCATGTTCGCATCGAGGTGGCACTCGCCGCCGAAGCTCGGATCGGTGTTGATCTGCGTGACGGGAACGTGCAGCGACGCGATCCGCTCCGCGTCGAAGCTGCCGCGCACGTCGCCCTCGAGCACCCCGACACGCACGCCCGGGAGGTCGCCGACCACGCGCTCGAGCACCGTCGTCTTCCCGGCTCCCGGGCTGCCCATCAGGTTGATCACCGTTACGCCCTCGCGGTCGAAGTCCGCCCGGTTGGCGCGGGCGATCGTGCCGTTGGCGTCGAGCACGTCCTCGAGCACCTTCACGTGCGTCCGATGCATAGACCCTCCTCGGCAGTCGATGTGACGGTCTCGATCTCGATCGACTCTACTTCCAGCTCCTCGCCCCTCACGGCGGCGACCTCGCTGCCCGCGCACTCCGGGCACCAGAACGGCGGCTCCTCGAGCTCCCACTCGTGCTCGCAAGCGGCGCAGCGCAGCACGGCGGGGACGACCTCGAGCTCGAGCCGGGCTCCCGCGCAAACCGAGTCGCGCGCGACCATCCCGAAGCAGAACTGGAGCGAGTCGGGCACGACCTGACGCAACCGCCCGACGCGGACCCGCACGACCGCGACCGGGCTCCCGCCGGCATGACGCTCCGCCGTCGCGACGATCGCGCTCGCGATCGAGAGCTCGTGCATCAGTGACCCGCGCGCAGCTCGTCGATGGTGTCGCCGACGAGACCGACGGCGCGCTCGACCGCGGCCTCCACGGCGGGCGAGAGCCCGATGCCGCCGTCGATCTCCGCCGGCTCGCACGCGACGACGACCACCTTGCCCGGCCAGCCGTTCACCGACTTGACGAACCGGAGCACGGTCTGCGGATCCATGTCGTGCGGGTCGATCACGTCGCCGTCCTCGATCCCCGCCTCGACGGACTCCGGGTCGGCCTCCATCACGTACAGCGTCCCCGGCTCGCCGCCCTGCTTGCTGATGTCCACGAGCACGAGCGCGTCGTAGCCGCGCATCACCTCGTAGGCGAGGTCGAGCCCACCGGTGCCGAAGTCGGCCACCGAGACCCCGGGCGGCTGCTCGCGCTCCCACAGACGCTTGGCGACCGCGCTGCCGAAGCCGTCGTCGCGCAGCCAGAGGTTGCCGACGGCCGCGACGAGGATCTGCTTCTCGGCGGTCGCGGCTGTCATCTCAGGCGTCGCCCTTCGCGCCGGGAGCCGCGTCCGTCTCCGTGTCCGGATCCTCCTCCACGTGTCCTTCCATCGGCACGACGTCGGGCCGCATCTCGTCCGGCTCCTCCATGTCGGGGTAGCGCACCTCGCCTCTCGCCTCGGGCATCGAGTCGATCACGTCCGAACCCTCGCTGACCTCGGCGCCCGTCTCGGTGCCGAGCCCCTCCTGGCCGTCGCCTTCCTGCTGCGGCGGGTTGTCCTCGTCGAGCGCCGGCTTGCTCGTTTCGTCGTGCTCGCTCATCCTGCGTCCTCCTGTTCGTGTCGCTGGCGCGGAACGAGCTCGACCTCGTCCGCGAAGAAGAAGTGGAAGCGGCCCGTCTCGCGCATCAGCTCCTGCCCCGGATCGTCGTCGATCGTAACGCCGAGATGGACCTTGTCGTCGTAGTCGATGTAGATCCGCTCGAGGGTCGCCGTCCGGCCGTCGAGCATCCGGTCGTAGGTGTCGATCCGGTCGGCGAGCCGGAGCACGAGTACGTCGCCGAGCCGGAAGGTGCGCCCGTCGATCGTCGCTGCACGCTCGGTCGCCGGCTCCTCCCGCGGCCGGGGCGGCACGGGTGGCTCCTCGACCGGGCGCATCAACCCGTGGAGCCGGATGATGTCCTCCGGGGTCGACGCGAGCGCGCGCTCCACCATCTCGCGCACCGCAGGATCTCCGGCCGCGATCTCGTCGCGCTCCGCGTCGGAAAGCGCGTGCACGTGCAACAGGAGCGCCTCCTCGATCTCGGTGCCGTCGAAGAGGCTGCCTCGGCTCTCGGGCGCGAGCTGGGGATGGTCGGGGAGCACGATCGCGGCACCGAGGATGGCTGTATCGTCGGGAGCCGCGAGCACGGGCCACGTATTCACGTTGTCGCAGGCCGGCGCTTCGAGGGGGGAGACGAACGTGCCGTTGCGCACGCGCAGAAGCGGATGGGTCGAGATCAGCGAGTGCTCGAGCGCCTCCGCCCGCGTGCCGCCGGCGAAAGGCGTCCGGTTCTCGATCGTCAGCGTCACGCGGCGGAGCTCGGGCTCGACCTCCTCGACGTCGAGCGTGATCCCACCCTCGAGCGGCGGCAGCTCGAGCTCGCCCACCCCGACGCGCCGCTCGACCGCCTGATGGCGCTCGCCGCTTGCCTGGAGGAAGCGGACGTCGACCTCGAGCTCGGGCTCCTCGCCGCGGACGAGGCACTGGAGCTGGAGGCGATCGAAGCCGTGCTCGTAGCCGGCCGGATAGACGATCCCGAACGGCGTCGGCGTCGCGTTCTTGTGTGCACCGGGCGTGTAGGGGTAGAGCGCGTAGCCCTCGTGGAGCAGGGAGTCGACCAGCTCTTCGATCACGGCTGAGCACCGTCGAGCAGCTCCGACACGGCACCGTCGAAGGTCGGCAGGCCGCGCTCGGCCTTGCGGAGCTGCAACCGCCGCAGCGTGTCCTCCTGCAGGCGGACATACCCGCTGCCGGGATAGTGCAGGTCGATCATCCGGCGCCACGTCGCCACGGGCAGGCGGAAGGCGGCGGAGCTCCACGGAACCATCGCGACCTGCATCCTGCCGTCGTCGGCGCGGTAGAAGATCCTGCCGCTGAAGTGGAAGCTGAGCGGCACCTCGCCGTCCGGCAGCGCGTAGAGGTACTTCGTCGCAGCCACCTCCAGGTCGTAGTTGCAGACCACGGGCAGCTCGAGCTCGGTGGCATCCGTGAAGGACGGCAGGAGCCGGTCGACCTGGGCCCAAACGATGCTCGTCGTCGTCGCCGCCCACCGCTCGGGCGCTCCGAAGAGATCGACGAGCAGCTCGCGCGTCTCCACTCCGTGCGAGCGGAGGCCGGGATCGATGTGGATCTGCGTCGTGAGCGCGACCATGTACACCTCGCGGCCCGTCGGCTCGCTCGCGCGCAGCGTGAAGAGCAGCGTCGGCGTCGCGACGTGCGGCGCGGCCGCCGCGGCGACGACCGCGAGCTCCAGCTCGGGCGCGGGCAGGGCGCGCGGGTCGTCGAGCTGGGCTTCCGTCATGCGGCTCTCTCTTCCAGCTCCGCGAAGAAGCCGGCTACCGCAGGCTCGATCCCGGGCCCGCCCGAGATCCCCTCCCAGCTCACGCGCACGAGGCCGACGAGCCGGTAGCACTCGTCGATCGGGACGATCGCATGCTGTCTCGCCCCTCCGAGCCGGTTCACGATCAGCGCCTCGGCGTCCGGCTCGAGCCCGGCGAGGATCGGGTTCGCGGCGACGAGCGTCTCCCAGGGCCCGAGGTCGAGCTCGCACTCGGTCGTCCCGGCCGGGCTCGGGTAGAACGCGACGACGTTGCCGGCCGTGCTGCTGGCGAAGAAGAAGGCCAGCCCGATCGGGATCCGGAAGGACGCCCACAGCTCGTCCGGGAGGTCGAGCCCGTCGAGCCACACCGTCCGCGTGCCGGTCGGCCGGTACGGCCCGTCGCCGGCGAAGAGCGCGCGACAGGTCTCGCACGTGCACACGATCTGGCGCTCCTCGACGTGGAGCAGGTGCCGGTGATCCGCCGGGATCGACGCCGAGCAGAAGTCGCAACGCTCCTCTGCGGCACGTGCGGGCAGAGCGGATGGAGGCTCGTCGAGCTGCCGGTTGGCCAGCCGGCGCAGCTCCCGGATCGCGCTGCCGTCGATCACCCGACCGCGACCTTCACGTGCCCGTCGGCCTCGAGCAGCGGCACGGGCGCGAGCTGGAGGTCCTCGCCGATCGCACGGCCGGCGAGCGGCAGCTCGAAGCGACGCCGGCAACCGGGGCAGGTGAGCAGACCGCCGTCGAGCTCGGCGCGGTGGAGCGGCGCCCCGCAACCCGTGCAGGCGTTGCGATAGGCGAGGAGGGTGCCGCCCACGTTCGCGACGACGAGCGGGACGGCGCCCACCTGAGCCTGCGTCAGCGCCCCGATCTCGAGCCCCGCGACTCCGGCCAGCTCCACCCAGGTCGGCTCGCCGGAGGCGGTCTGGCCGGCGAGCGGAAGCAGTCGCTTCGGCTGCCGTCCCGGCTTCTTCGCCTCGACGAGCCCCTCGACCTCGATCCCGTCCAGGTCGGGCGCGGCCTCGTCGAGCGCCTCCCTGATCGCGAGCTCGAGCGTCGAGGCCGACGCGTGACAGCCGTCGCAGCTGCCGCGCAGGCGCAGATGCGCCACCCCGTCCTCGAGGCCCACGAGCTCGACACCGCCGCCGTGCGACTCCATGTAGGGCCGCACGCTCACGAGCGCCGCCTCCACCCGCTCGGCGAGCGGCACCGGGTAGAGGCCGTGGATCAGGAGCAGGGAAGCGACGACGCCGTCCTGCGCGAGCGCGTCGCGCACCTCGGGCGCCGCCTCCAGGGCGCCGACGATCCGCTCGAGCCCGTCGCCGTAGAGCTCGAGCATCGTCCCTACCAGGTGCTCGGCGAGCTCGCGCGCCTCGACGTCGTCGATCGACTCGAGGCGCGCGACCAGCTCCTGGAAGCGCTCGACGGCGCTCGGGGCGGCGACCGCCATCTACGCGAGCCCCGTGGGCGTGTGCATCACCTTCTTGACGCGGCCCTTGCCGAGGTACATGTGCACCCCGCACGGCAGGCACGGATCGAAGCTGCGCACCGCCCGCATGATGTCGATCCCCTTGAAGTTCTCCGGTCCGTTCTCCTCGAAGATCGGCGTGTTCTGCACCGCGTCCTCGTAGGGGCCCGGAGTGCCGTAGACGTCCCGGGGGCTCGCGTTCCACGGCGTAGGCGGATAGGGCTGGTAGTTCGCGATCTTCCCGTCCCGGATCACCATGTGGTGGGAGATCACGCCGCGGGCCGCCTCGTGGAAGCCGACGCTGATCGCCTCCTCCGGCACCTTGAAGTTCGTCCAGCTCTTCGTCCGGCCCGCCCGCACCTCGATCAGCGCCTTCTCGAGGTTGTAGAGGCCGACGAGCGCCGAGTAGGCCTGGTGGTAGGAGCGCGCCCGGTCGCGCTCGATCGCGTTCGACCACTGCGGCACCTTCCACTCCAGCTCCATCTCGGGCATGCTCGCTGTCTTCGGGAGCGTCATCAGGATGCTCTCGCCCGTCGCCTTGAGGAAGCCGAGGTCGACGAGGCCGGCCTTCGCCGTCACCCACTGCCGGGCGAAGGGCCCGCCGCCCGTGTCGCAGCTCACGTAGGTGTCGGTGCGCTTGTCGTAGATCCGGGGCGAGGTGACCCAGCTGTACTTGTCCGTGAAGTCGCGCGCCTGCGGCTTCGGGATCGTCGTCTTGTTCCAGGGGTGGTTCTGGTCGATCGGGTTGCCGAGCGGGTCCTCCTTGACCCAGGTCTGCTCGCCCTCCCAGCTGTCGAAGTAGGAGCTGCCGAGCAGGATCCGGATCATCCCGTTGATCTCGACGAGGTCCGTGGTCACGAGCTCGCCGTTGATCGCGATCCCGGGGGTGACGAAGCGACGGTTGCCCCAATCGGTCATCGTCCGGTAGTCGTAGTCGACGATGTCCGGGTCGTCGAACGCGCCCCAGCAGACGAGATTCGTGTCGCGGTAGCCGACCTTCTCGTAGCCGGGAAGCGCCTCGTAGAAGAAGTCGTACAGGTCGTCGTGCATCGGCACGGTGCGCTTGACGTACTCGAAGTAGCGCATCAGCCGTACGTAGTAGTCGGTCATCGTCTGGTGCGTGATGTGGGCGCTGCAGCCGCCCGGCATGATCGTCGAGGGGTGCGTGTGCCGCCCGCCGAAGAGGCAGTACATCTCCCGCGTGTAGCGGGCCACGTGCAGCGTCTCGAGGTAGAACTCGCCGGTGAACGGGTTGAGCGCCCGCATGATGTCGGCGATCGTGCGGTAGCCGTGGATCGACGAGTGCTCGGCCGGGGTCTGCTCGGCCTTCGCGAGCACGCCCGGGTTCGTCTCCTTCACCATCTGCTCGCAGAAGTCCACGTTCGCCATGCAGTCGTTGAAGATCGCGTGGTCGAACATGTAGTCGGCGGACTCGGCCAG
>Ga0136620_10001139_pt1 | contig 12511 bp, 15 predicted proteins | sample AntDrymUQ4162106_2_FD_104806 | JGI IMG/M metagenome (GOLD analysis project Ga0136620, IMG submission 104806) | Polar desert sand microbial communities from Dry Valleys, Antarctica - metaG UQ416 (21.06) | ecosystem: Environmental > Terrestrial > Soil > Desert | place: Antarctica: Dry Valley... | reverse complement strand
CTGTTCGTCGAGTGCGGCGTGCTGTGGCTGGGGAGGCGCGAGGACGGTTGGGAGGCGGCGAGCGAGGTCGTGCTGCGTGAGGAAGGCGTTCCAGTCGAGCGGCTGCAGGCGGACGAGGGCGAACGATTCTTCCCGAGCTTCGAGCAAGGCGATCTCGAGTTCCTGTTGTGGGAGCCGGAGGCGGGCGTGCTGCGCGCTGCCGAGGCGACGATGGCGACGGCGGAGGCGGCGCAGAACGCCGGTGTGCGGCTCGTGCAGACGGAGGCGTTGCCGGGCCAGGTGGAAGGGGACGTCGTCGTCTGGGCCTGCGGCGCCTGGCTCCTTGGGCTCTTTCCCGGGCTGGTTCCGCTTCGCGTCACCCGCCAGAGCCTCTTCTTCGTCCGAACCGACGACCGGTGGCGCGCTTCGGAAATCCCAGCGTGGGTCGACTACGACCGAGCGGTGTACGGGGTCGGCGACCTCGACGGGATCGGCCTGAAACTCGCCCCGGACGCCGAGGGTGCGGCGTTCGACCCGGAGGCGGGCGACCGAGCGGCCGACGACGAGGCGCAGGTCGCGGCGCTCGCCTACGCAGCCGAGCGATTCCCCGCACTTCGCGACGCCACCGTGGCGAGCTTCAAGATCTGCCCGTACGCCCTCACGCCGGACACGAACTTCATCGTCGCCCCCCATCCCGAGCTAGGGGGCAACTGGATCCTCGGAGGAGGATCCGGACACGGCTTCAAGCACGGACCGGCGCTTGCCGAGTACGCGGCACGCGTGATCTCCGCCGAGGAGCGGCCGGACGAGCGGTTCGGGCTCGGCCCACGCCGAGGCGGGCCGAGCCTCAGAACTGCCGGAACTACTTGACGGTGACCGTGCCCTTCATGAAGGACGCGTGCGGCGTGCAGACGTACGTGTAGCGGGCCCTCTTCAGCGTCACCGTCACGGTCTTCGTGCCGACGAAGCTGATGCCCGTGATCACCTTGTTCATCCCCGGGCCCTTGAGCCGGAAGTCGTGAATCGCAGACTTGTCGGTGACGGTGATCGTGTACCTACCTGCCGGAAGGGACACGATCTTCTGGCCGCCCTTCTTGAGCGTGATCGTGAAGCCCGGGCCCACGGTCCCGACCAGCTTCGTGGCGTTGGTGCCGGCCTGCGCCGACAACGGCACGGCGAGGGCGAGAACCGCCGCCAGGGGAACGAGACGTCTGATCAAAGGAAGCTCCTTCTTTTCGTTGGGAAGACTCACTGAGTTGTACGTGAGCGATGCGGTTCCGGATCGGTCCAGGCGGCGGCGCGGATCGCAGCCACGATCTCGTCCAGCCCCACGTCCTTCGTCAGGCAGGCGACGGCACCGGCCTCCTTAAGCGCCTCTGTCTCCAGGAGGCTCGCCGAGGCGGTCAAGCAGACGACGGCGACCGCCGGACACGCCTGACCCAGCGCAGCGGTCGCCTGCACGCCGTCCAGGCCGGGAAGGCGGAAATCCATGACGACGACGTCCAGGTCGTGCTCCCGGCAGAGCGCGACGACGTCATTGCCGTTCTCGGCGGTCGCGACGACCTCGATGTCGGGCTGGATTCCCAGCAGCAACTCGAGCGTCTCGCGAAAGACGCGGTTGTCCTCGACGAGGGCGACCCGGACGGGCCGGCTCAGAGTGCCTTCTGGACCTTGCCGGCCTTGAGGCAGCGTGTACAGACGTAGGCGCGAATCGGCTTGCCCTTCAGCAGGATGCGGACGCGCTGGAGGTTCGGGTCGAAGCGCCGCTTGGTGGCGACCATCGAATGGCTCCGGTTGTTTCCGAAGCTCGGCTTCTTCCCGCAGATGGCGCAGATCCTGGACATCGGCGGCGAGTGTAGCGAAGGCCCTGGCCGCTAGCGGGCCGCGCGGAGCTGTGAGAAGACGTCGGCCATCTCGAGCCCGCCGCGCACTGCCTCGGCAGCGCGGTCGATCCGGTCTTCTGCCTGCTCGAAGGTCTCCGTGGTGAGCACCCCGAACGAGACGGGCACCCCGGTCTCGATCGCCGCGAGCTGAAGGCCGCTTGCCGCCTCGCCCGCGACGAGGTCGAAGTGCGGCGTGTCGCCGCGGATCACGCAGCCGAGGGCGACGATGCACGCGTAACGCCGGGTCTTCGCGAGCGCAATGGCCGCCAGAGGGAGCTCGAACGCTCCCGGCACCGGAACGATCGTGACTGCGTCGCGCGAGACCTGCGCAGCGTCGAGCTCATCGAGAGCCCGCTGGAGCAGCCTTTGCGTGATCTCGCCGTTGAACTTGGCCACGACGACGGCCACGGAGCGCCGCTCTCCATTGGGCATGCCGGCGAGAACCTGGTAGCCGGGCGGAACCTCGAACCGACCCGGCGCGTGCTCCGCTCGCTCCTCCTCGACAGGCGCGGCGGCGGCCTCGGCCTCGTCTGCCTCGTCTGCCTCGTCGAAGGCCCTGTCCTCGAGCGGCGGCACCGGCTGGGAATCCAGCCCATGTTCCTCGATCCGATCGCTCACGAGTCGAACCGCAGGTCCTGGTGGTGGAGCTTGTGGCCGAGCTTGTCGCGCTTCGTCGCCAGATAGCGCCGGTTCTCGTCATTGGGCTCGGTTTCGATGGGGACCTGCTCCGTCACTCGGAGGCCGAAGCCCTCGAGGCCGGTGATCTTCTTCGGATTGTTCGTGAGGATCCTGATGGTCGTCAGCCCGAGGTCGGCGAGAATCTGGTTTCCGATCCCCCACTCCCTGGCGTCGGCCGGGAAGCCCAGCTCGAGGTTCGCCTCGACGGTGTCGAGCCCCCCCTCCTGCAGCTCGTACGCGCGCAGCTTGCTGAGGAGACCGATGCCGCGCCCTTCCTGCGCCATATAGAGGAGGACGCCACGATCCTCGGCTCCGATTCGCCTGAGGGCCTGATCGAGCTGCTCCCCGCAATCGCAACGAAGCGAATGGAAGACGTCACCCGTGAGGCATTCCGAGTGAACGCGGACGAGCACGTCCTCTGCGCCCTGCACGGCCCCCTTCACGAGGGCGACGTGGTGCTTGCCGGTCAGCTTCTCGCGGAAGGCGACTGCGGTGAAGTCACCGTAGGTCGTCGGAAGCCGCACGGAGATCGTGCGCTCGACGAGCTTCTCGGTCCGCCGCCGGTACTCGATCAGGTCGGCGACGGTGACGAGTTTTACGTCATGGCGGTCACAGAACTCGAGGAGGTCGGGCACGCGAGCCATCGTCCCGTCCTCGTTCATCACCTCGCAGACGACACCGGCCGGGATGAGCCCCGCGAGGCGCGCCAGGTCGACCGCCGCCTCGGTCTGGCCGGTACGCTCGAGAACACCGCCCGGGCGCGCCCGCAGCGGAAAGATGTGGCCCGGCTGAACGAGGTCGCCCGCAACCTTGTTGGGATCGATCGCCGTCTGAATCGTCCGCGACCGGTCGGCGGCCGAGATTCCGGTCGTGACCCCGTCGCGCGCCTCGATCGAGACCGTGAAGGCGGTCTGGAGCGGCGCCTCGTTGTTCTCGGCCATCGGACGTAGCGCGAGCTCGTCGCACCGCTCGGGCGTCAGGCAGAGGCAGATGAGGCCGCGGGCATGAGTGGCCATGAAATTGATCGCTTCGGGGGTCGCGAACTGGGCCGCGATCGTGAGGTCCCCCTCGTTCTCTCGATCGGCAGCGTCCACGACGACGACGAACTTCCCCGCCCGGATGTCCTCGATCGCCGCTTCGATCGTCGCGAACTCGGTCTCGACGTGTGTCGCCATCGAAGGCAATCGTATCGAGGCTGTCAGGCTCGGCTAGTCAGACGCTCGACGTACTTGGCGAGAATGTCGACCTCGAGGTTGACGGGATCGCCCGGCTGCAGCGTCCCGAGCGTCGTCGTCTCGCGCGTGTGCCGGATGAGAGCGACTGCGAAGGCGTCCTCCGAGAGGCCCGCAATCGTGAGCGAGACCCCGTCGACTGCGATCGACCCTTTCTCGACGCAGTAGCGCAGGATCCCGGGAGGCGTCTCGATCGTCAGGCGCTCGCCTTCAGAGGAGCGAACAGTCCCCGTCCCGTCGATGTGGCCCTGCACGTAGTGGCCACCGAGTGGGTCACCTGCGCCGAGCGCAGGCTCGAGGTTGACCGCTTCGCCGAACTGCTTGGCCCGGGCGAGCGTCTCGTCGAGGACGTCGAAGGCAAGTCGTCCGTCCTCGGCGTCGACGACGGTCAGGCAGACCCCGTCGACAGCGATCGAGTCGCCGACGCGCGGCGCGAGCGCCGACTCGACGACGAGCCTGCCCTCCTCGAACGACGCGACGGGCGCGCGCTCGCGCACGATCCCGGTGAACACGCCGGGAACGCTACTCGCCCAGCGCGATTGCCTCGATCGTCTCGCGGACGAGCGGCTGGAGCTTCGGGCGCGAGCAATGAGGGTTGTCCAGCTCCTCGCGGAGCTCGGCGACGAGCGCGGCCGACTCGGGACCGAGATCGCCCGGTTCGTCGAGCGCGCGTTGGACATCGCCGAGGCCTACGTGGCCGGCGAGCCAATGGGCGAGGGTCTGGACGACGTCAGGGCTCGTTGACATAGGCACTCAGGAGGACATCTTCTCCTACGGGGCGGACCCTGAGACGGGTGAGGCGCGTCGCCGGGGCTATCCCCTCGAAGAGCCGCGGCCCTTCGCCGGCGATGGTCGGAGCGACGAAGACGAGCATCTTGTCGAGCAGGCCTTCCCGCAGGAAAGCGGCGGCGATCGTCGGGCCGCCCTCGAGGAGGAGTGACTGCACCCCCTCCTCGGCGAGTTGCGCCAGCTCCTCCGCAAGCGGGCCGGAGCGCAGCTCGAGGTCGGACTCCGGCGGGAGAGGGCCGGCCCCGAACGCAAGGCGACGGGGCTGGCGGACGATGTCCACGTTGCGGGCCGTAAGTGTCGGCGCGTCGGCGCGGACTGTCCCCATTCCGACACCGACCGCGTCTATTTGGGCGCGGAGCTCATGGACGAGCCGCCGGCTCTCGCGGCCGGAGACCCAGCGTTCGCCAGGCACCGTCAGCCGCCCGTCGAGGGTCATCGCGGCTTTGTAGGTGACGAACGGGCGCCGTTGTGAGACCCAGGTCCGCCAGGCCTCGTTCTGGGCACGAGCCTCGAAGAGGTCGGCGTGCTCGCCATCGACCCCGGCGGCTCTCAGGTCCTCGAGCCCGCCCCCCGCCTCCGGGTTGGGGTCGAGCGCGGCGGCGACGACGCGGGTGATGCCCGCCTCGAGAACGGCCTCCGTGCACGGCGAAGTCGTCCCCCAGCTCCTACATGGCTCGAGCGAGACGTAGAGCACCGCGCCCCGCGCGCGACCGCCCGCAGCCTCGAGCGCGATCGTTTCGGCGTGAGCGCTGCCCTTCCGCTCGTGCCAGCCCTCTCCGACGATGGTCCCGTCCTTGACCACCACCGCGCCCACGACGGGATTCGGGTGAGTCGTCCCGCGTCCTCGCTCGGCGAGCTCGATCGCCCGCGCGAGGAAGTCCGTCAAGCGAGCTCGCGAACCAGGCGGTTATAGGCGCGCGTCGTATCGTCGCGACCGAAGATGGCCGTCCCTGCCACGAGGAGCGTCGCTCCGGCGTCGTGGACCTCGCGGATGTTGTCGTGACCGATTCCGCCGTCCACCTGGATCGGCTTGTCGGGCGGCAGCAGCTTCCGCAGGCGCGCGATCCGGCCGACCGCCTCCGGCATGAACGCCTGGCCCGAGTAGCCCGGGTGGATGCTCATGCAGAGCACGAGGTCGAAGACGTGTGCGACCTCCGCGACTTCTTCAGGCTCGGTCTCGGGGTTGAAGGCGATTCCGACTCCGAGGTGGTGCTTTCTCGCCTGCTGGGCCACTCCGAGAGGATCGCTCGTAGCCTCGATGTGGACGGTGACGCTGTCTCCTCCCCCCTCGGCGATAGCTTCGAGATGCCGCTCCGGATGCTCCACCATCAGGTGACAGTCCAGGCGACCACCGAGGTCGTGGACGACGGGCGCGATCGACTCGAGGACGATCGGGCCGATGGTGACGGGTGGGACGAAGTGACCGTCTCCGACGTCGAAGTGGAAGATCCTGGCTCCGGCATGCATGAGGATCTCGATCTGCTCTCCGAGCCTCGTGAAGTCGGCGGCGTAGAGCGAGGGCTCGACCTCGACGATCCTGATCCAGTCGCGCCATGGCACCGATCGATCTTACGGGGGACGACGCGGGGGTCTGCTACGTCGTCGGGCTCGTCCGGAGCAGCCGGGCGATGAAGAACCCCGACGTCCCGTCGCGGTGCGGAAGCGTGAGCAACGTTCCCTTCCGCCGCGGGTGCTCGTACTGGGGCCACGCCTCCGCGAGAGAGTCGTCGACGACGAGCCCCTCTGCCTGCTCCAGCACCGCCTCGTTCTCCGCTCGGGCGATCGTGCAGACGGAGTACAGGACGACTCCACCGGGCTTCACCCGTTCCGCAGCGACCCTGAGGAGCTCGACCTGCAGCTCCGGCAGCGGACTGGCGCGCCAGCGCAGGTCCGGGCGGGAGGCGAGGACTCCGAGGCCGGAGCACGGCGGGTCGAGCAGAACGCGATCGAACCCTGAGAGCTCCGCCGGAAGCTCCCGAGCGTCCGCGCACACGATTGTGACATTGGCTGCGCCGAGGAGACGACAGCTGTCCTCCAGCTGAAGCGCCCGACCGGGGTGCACCTCGACCGCCACCACTTCGCGGGCGACCCCGGCGAGCTGGGTCGTCTTGCCTCCGGGCGCCGCGCACAGGTCGAGGATCCGCTCGCCCTCCTGGGCGCCGACAGACCGGCCCGCGAGCTGAGATCCCCGGCTCTGCGGCCAGAGCCGTCCGGCCGCAACGTCGTCCGAATCGATCCGGTCGACGACCCGCTCCTCCCCCGTCTCCACGACTCGAACTGCGGTTTCGGGTGCCTCGTTCTGTGCCCGCATCAGCCCGAGGGCCTCGCCCGCGCCCCACTCCTGCCACCAGGTCTCGGCGATCCAGTCCGGGTAGGAGTGCTTCAGGGCCGCCTGCTTCGCCGTCGCCTCGGGGAGCCCGGCTACGAGCGGGCCGATTCCCTCCGAGAGCCGCCGCATGATCGCGTTCGCGAACCCGATCGCCTTCTTCGCGCCCGCCGCCCGCACGAGCTCGACCGCTTCGTGGACGCTCGCCCAGGCCGGGACGCCGCCGAGAAACGCGAGCTCGTATGCACCGAGCCGAAGCGCGGCGCGAACGGGCACGTCCATCGCGTCGACCGGCCGGCCTCCGAGAGCCTCGATCGCGTGATCGAGCGTCCGCACCCGCTGAACGGCGCCGTAGGAGAGCTGCTGCGCGAACGCGCGGTCGCGGTCGTCGAGCCCATCGACCTCGCCCACAAAGGCGCGATCGGCATATGCGTCCTCCTCGAAGACGCGCACGAGCACCCGATATGCGGCCAGCCGGGCGGGGCTCAACGAAGTCCGCGCTCGAACTCCTCGAGTGGCATCCGGCGCCCGCCCTCGGGCTGCACCTCGAGGATCTTCAACCCGTCGTCGGCAACCCGCGAGCGCCACACGAGCACGCGGCGTCCGCGGAGCTCCGCCCAGGCCCCGATGTGCGGGGAGAGCGCCCGGATGTGGTTGTGCAGCTCGGTTGCAGGCCGGCTCCAGTCGAGCTCCCGATCCGCCGCGCTGATCTTTTCGGCGTAGGTGACCTCGCCTTCCTGCGGGCGAAACTGCCTGAGCGCGAGGACACTGTCGAGGAGCTCGGCGGCGAGGTCGCCTGCCCGCGCGAAGACGGAGCCCGAGTCGTCGTCGGGGCCGATCGGAAACGCCGCCTGGGCTCCGATGGGACCCGCGTCGAGTTCCTCGACGAGCCTGATGATGGAGACGGCGGTCTCGGCGTCGCCGGCCATGATCGCCCGCTCGACTGGTGCGGCACCGCGCCACCGTGGTAGCAGCGAGGGATGAACGTTGATCCACAGCGCTCGCTCGAGGAGATCGGTGGGAATCAAGGCGCCGTAGGCGGCAACGACGACCGCCTCGACCTCGACCTCGAAACCCGCGAGCGCTTCCGGCTGCCTGACCGGGATGCCCAGCTCTTCGGCCAGCCGCTTCGCCGGTGGAGCTGCCACGCGCTGCCCGCGGCCCTGCCGGCGGTCGGGACGGGTGAGGAGGTAGGCGACCTCATGGCGCACTGCGAGCCGCCGCAGCACCTCGGCTCCGAGCGGCGCAGTAGCCGCGACGGCAAGCCGCACTACGGGGCCAGCACGGCCTTCGGCCGCAGGACGGCTAGCGCTTCCTTCCGCGCCTCGTCCGTCGTGCGGTCGAGGATCAACACCCCGTCGAGGTGGTCGAGCTCGTGCTGGACGACCCTGGCGGCGTGTTCCTCCAGGTCGAGCGACAGGTCATCGCCGTCGACATCCTTACCCTCGAGCCGTATCGACAGCGGGCGCTCGACTGGCATCTGCACCCCGACCATCGAGAGGCACCCCTCGTCCTCCACGAGGGTCTCGTCGGATCGATCGGCAATGACGGGGTTGACGACCGCGACAGGGTCGGCATCGGAGTCCGGCTGGAAGACGAAGACGCGCCGGAGAACCCCGACCTGGGTTGCCGCAAGGCCCACACCTTTCGCATCGCGCATGAGCTGCGTCATACGCTCCGCAAGCTGCCGGATATCGCCGTCGAACTCCTCGATCTCGCGCGCCTTCATGCGCAAGACGGAGTCCGGGTACTGCCGGATCTGCCCCAGGGCGAGACGCCGCCGCGCCTCGGCCTCCGGATCCGGCTCCTCGTCCTCGACCTGCTCCAGCTCGTCCTCGTTCACGCCGGGAAATGTACTCGGCCGCCCGAGCGGGCCGATCCATCGCATTCGTCGCGGGACGGGCTTCGCCGTTCCGCTCGAGAGCGCCGAATCCCCGGGGTCCTAGAGTTCTTGTGGATCGACGTCGACAACGGCGGTGACGCGCATCCGGCGCATCTCGGGCGCCGCGGCGGCCAGGAGGCGGGCGGCCTGGGAGGCAACCGCGCGAACCCCACCGGTCTTCGCGAGCAGTTGGGCCCGGTAGCGGCCCCGAAGCCGGAGTAGCGGCGCGGGGCCGAGCAGCTCGGCGTCCGTGCCGGCGAGTCCCTTGGCAACCTCCTCCAGAAGCCGAGTGGCCGAGCGAGCCTCGGCACCGCCGGCCACGACCCGGACGAGATGACGAAACGGCGGGTACCCGAGCTCTCGACGCCGCTCGAGCTCCTCAGCGAGGAAACGGGCGACGTCGTGCCTGGCGGCGTGCACGATCGGCCGGGAGTCGGGCTGGAACGTCTGGACGATCACCTTGCCGGGCGCGTCTCGACCGCTGCGCCCGGCCAGCTGGGTCACGAGCTGGAACGTCCGCTCCTCCGCCCGGAAATCGGGCATTCCGAGCCCAGTGTCCGCGTCCACCACCGCGGCGAGCGCAACCCCGGAGAAGTGGTGTCCTTTGGCCACCATCTGCGTGCCGACCAGGACGGCGCGATCAGCAGCCGCGAAGCGCCGCAACGCCGCTGCCAGCTCGCCGGGGCGCCGGACGGAATCGGCGTCGAGCCGGATGCGCTCCAACCCGGGAACCTTCGCCTCCAGCTCACGCTCGAGACGCTGGGTGCCCGCGCCGATCCGAGCGAGCTCGGGGGAGCCGCATGCCGGGCATGCCTCGCCGGTCGCCTCCGTCCACGAGCAGTGGTGGCAGTGCAGCCGTTCGTCGCCGTGGAGGACGAGTGCGACGTCGCAATTCGCGCATCGTCGGGTCAGCCCGCAAGCTCGGCAGTGAATCGCGGGAGCAAGGCCCCGGCGGTTCAACAGCAGGATCGCCTTCCCGCCGTTCGCCTCGAGCGCGCCGAGCTCCGCGAGCAACGGGGCGGAGAGCGGATACCCGCGCTCCCGGCGCAGATCGACGATCTTCACAGGGGGAAGCGGGCCGGCGAGGCGGCCGCCGAGCTCGAGCCGCTCGAGGCGCTCCCAGCTTTCCGGCCGAGGCGTTGCCGTCCCGAAGATCGCGACGGCTCCCTCGAGCGACGCGCGCTTCGCGGCCACCGTCCGCGCGTCGTAGCGCGGGTCGGACTCCTGCTTGTAGGAAGGGTCGTGCTCCTCGTCCACGCAGATCACGCCCAGGCGTGCGAGGGGCGCGAAGACGGCCGACCGCGCGCCGACGACGACCGGGGCCGCACCGCTTGCGATTCGCGCACGCTCGTCCCTCCGGTCGGCTTCCGTCAACGCCGAGTGGAGGATCGCCACCCGGTCCCCGAACCGCGCTCGTAGCCGTCCCACGGTCTGGGGCGCCAGGGCGATCTCGGGGACGAGGACGATCGCGCCGAGCCCACGCTCGAGCGCAGCGGTGCAGGCCTGGATGTAGACCTCGGTCTTCCCGCTTCCCGTCGCCCCCTGCAGGAGGAGGTTTCCGCCGCCTCCGTTCATGGCCTCGCGGATTCGCGCGAGCGCGCGGGTCTGGCTCTCGCTCAGGGACGCGGGCTCGGGCTCGCCGCCGAACGCGTCGCGCACCCCGGGTGAGGGCCGCTCACCGCGAGCCTTTCGCTTGACCGGGGCCACGAGCTCGAGCGCGCGGGCAGGCGTGGAGCCGTAGTACTCGGCGACCCACAGGGCGAGGTCGATCAGCGACTCGGGCAGCTCGTCGACGACATCGCCGACCGACGACATCCGGATGCCCGGCGGTGGTCGATCGTCGAGCCCGACGACGACGCCTCGGCGGCGAGCACCGTGGAACCGAAGCGAGACGACGGTACCCTTCCGCACCGCGGCGGGTACCTCGTACGTGAACGGCCGGGCGACCGCCCTGGAGCGCACGAGCGGATAGACGGACGCGTAGCGGGGCACCCCGCCCAGACTAGTGACCGGTCAGGCGGTCTTCTGTGCCGGCTTGGGCGAGTTCCCGCGCAGGTAGAGCCACAGCGCGGGAACCGCGAACGCGAGCAGGATCCCGATCTGCAGAAGCATGCTCTCCGGGAGGACGCCGCCCTCCGCCAGCTCGTGCACGCCGCCGAAGATCAACCAACCGGCGAAGCCGAGCAGGATCAGGCTCGTGAAGACGAAGAAGCGCCGCAGATCGAGCTTCGCGCTGCCCTTGTAGAACAGGTAGCCGAAGGCGAACGCCGCGACGAGCCCGAGTGCGCCGCTGACGAAGGAGAGCGCGGTGTTCGTGTTCTCGAAGGTGCCGAGCAAGAAGAGAGCCGTCTCGAGGCCCTCGCGCAGGATCCCGACGAAGGCGACGGCAGCGAGCCCGACCGCGGAGCCGACCTTCAGCGCCTCTTCGACCTGTGACTCGAGCTGCTTGCGGATCGTCCGGGCCTGGCTGCGCATCCAGAAGACCATCCAGGTCAGCATCGCGGCTGCAGCGATCATGATCGAGCCCTCCCACAGCGCTTCCGCACGCCCTTCGAACTCGGTCCCGATCGCCCAGAGGGTGACGCCGGCTGCGACGCTGATAGCCGCCGCTGCGAGCGCGCCGAGCCAGACGGCCCAGAAGGCGTCGCGCCTCCCTGTCTTGTTCAGAAACGCGAGGACGATCCCCACGATCAGCGAGGCCTCGAACCCCTCACGCAACGTCACGACAGCTGCACCCACGCGCTTCCCTCCTCCGGTTTTGTAAGGCGTACCTTACAGCGAGCGGTCGCGACTATAGTGGCATCCCCGCCTAGCCGTCAAGGCGCCTCCGCATGGCCCACAGACACTCCGTCGACGAGTACCTCGAGACGATCTACTTCCTCGCCTTTCCGATCGGCGAGTACGCGCCTTCCGGCGGCGCTTCCCCGGCACTCGCCTCGCGTGTCGCGGAGATGCTCGGAGTGTCGCGCGCGTCGGCCGGCGAAATGCTGAAGCGACTGGAGAAGGAGGGACTCGTGCGGCGCGGCGAGCACAAGGAAGCGCTCCTGACACCGACGGGGCGGGAGCGCGCCGAGCGAGTCGTCCGCAAGCACCGGCTCGTCGAACGGCTGCTCACCGACTTCATGGACTACACGCCGGCGGAGGCACACGTCCACGCCGACGAGATCGGCGAGTCGTTCACTGACGACATGGTCGAACGGGTCGCGAAGAAGCTCGGCCACCCCGATCGCTGCCCGCACGGGTGGCCGGTCGACCCCGAGTTCGAGCAGGCCGAGAACGAGGAGCTCAGGTCGCTTGCGGAGCTCGGCGAGGGCGCCACGGCCGTGATCGTCCGGCTCGCCGAGCACGACGGCGAGTTGCTGCACTGGTTCTACGACCAGGGACTCGAGCCGGGCACACGACTCGAGATGACGACGGCCGATCCCGCCGCCGGTCGCTTTCTGATCAAGCTCGACGGGCGCGAGGAGACGATTGCCGAGAAAGCGGCGGCCGGCCTCTTCGTCAGACCGTCCTAGGAGGGTTTGGCGGAATAACGCTCGTTGCCGGGGTGCGATGGTCGTTTCCAGGCAAGGACGCAGGGAGCGTTCGTATCCTCGGGATACGGGCGCGACTGAGGACGCGGTCCTGGGGGCGAGCAGCGCGGCCTGGCGGCACAGGCCGGTATTGCGTCAGACCCTCCTACTAGGCCTTCGTCGCAGCCAGTAGACGCGCGAGTGCTGCAGCGTCGAGCTCTCCGCGGTTG
>Ga0136620_10001137_pt1 | contig 12518 bp, 11 predicted proteins | sample AntDrymUQ4162106_2_FD_104806 | JGI IMG/M metagenome (GOLD analysis project Ga0136620, IMG submission 104806) | Polar desert sand microbial communities from Dry Valleys, Antarctica - metaG UQ416 (21.06) | ecosystem: Environmental > Terrestrial > Soil > Desert | place: Antarctica: Dry Valley... | reverse complement strand
GAGTGCGACGAGCTGGCGGACACGCTCGAGGAGTTCGCCAAGCAGGTGAACGACGTCCAGGGCGAGGTCGACGAGAACGTGAGGACCGTGCTGCGCGAGGAGTCCCAGCAGCTGGTGGAGCTCCAGGACGACTGCGAGGAGCCGGTCGAGCCCGTGGTTCCGCCGGAGACCGTCCCGCCGCCCACCGAGACCGTCCCGCCGCCCACCGAGACCGTCCCGCCGCCCACCACCGAAGAGGAGACGACCGAGGAGGAGACGACCGAGGAGGAGACGACCCAGGAGGAAGAGGTGCCGCCCGAGAAGCCGCCGGGGAACAGCGGCGGAGGCGGAAACGGCCAGGTTCCGCCCGAGGCCGAGTCCGGGGGCTCGTCCAAGAAGGAGAAGGGAAGCAAGGAGTGAGCACCCCTTCCGCCGTCGCCAACCGCTACCGCCTCGACGATCGCCTGGGTGCGGGCGGCATGTCGACGGTCTTCCTCGCGCTCGACACGGTGCTCGAGCGCCAGGTGGCCGTCAAGCTGCTCGCCGAGCACCTGGCCGAGGACGAGTCGTTCGTCGCGCGCTTTCGCCGCGAGGCGCTTTCCGCCGCCCGCCTGCAGCACCCGAACGTGGTCCAGGTCTTCGACTCCGGTCAGGACCCGGACTCGAGCCGCCACTACATCGTCATGGAGTTCGTGAACGGACCCTCCTGCGCGGACCTGCTGCGCGACCAGGAGACGCTCGGGGTCGAGCACACGACCGACATCGTGCGCGGCGCCTGCAACGGCCTCGACTACGCGCACCGCCAGGGCGTCGTCCACCGCGACGTCAAGCCCGGCAACCTCCTGATCTCCTCCGAGAGCGGCAACCTCAAGCTGGCCGACTTCGGGATCGCGAAGGCCGCCGAGCAGACGCGCATCACCCAGGTCGGCTCCGTGCTCGGCACGGCGGCCTACCTGTCTCCCGAGCAGGCGCGCGGCGAGGAGGCCGGGCCGGCGTCGGACATCTACTCGCTCGGCGTCTGCGCCTACCAGTTCCTCGCCGGCCGACTGCCGCACGAGTACGGCTCGTTGACCGAGCTCGCGCTCAAGCAGCAGAGCGACCAGGTGCGGCCGATCACCGACTACCGCTCCGACGTTCCGCCGGAGCTCGACCGCGCGATCCTCGTCTGCCTCGAGACCGACCCGGCCGCCCGCTACGGCTCGGCGCTCGAACTCGGAGAGGCGATGAGCGCCGGGTTGCACGGACAGGTCACCCAGGCGACCCAGATGCTCGAGCAGCAGGCCGGCACCGGCTCCCAGACCGCCGCGACGCGGGCGCTCGGCACCGAGCGAGCCGCGCCTCCCACAGCGGCGCCGCCGCCCCGCCGGGCGCCCGCGCCCGCTCCGTCGAAGAGCCGCCGCGGGCTCGCCGTCCTCCTCGCGCTCCTGGTGATCGGTGCGGGCGTGGTCGCCGCGCTGCTGGTGCTGCAGTCGTCGCCGCCGGAGCCGGTCGACGTCCAGACGATCGACGCGCAGGACTTCTCCGAGCAGATCGACGGCCTGCGCGAGCTGATCGAGCAGAACACCGAGTAGGCGGGGCGGCACCCGCCGCTTCGGAGCCGCGCCCTCAACTCGCGGCGACGCGCCGGTAGGGCGGCTCTCCCCGCGCGAGCGCCGCCTCGAGGTCGTCGAGCTCGTCGGCACGGACGGCGTCGCGTACCCGCTCGAGCAGCGCGCCCATGAAGGTGAGGTTGTGGAGCGTGACGAGCCTCGCCCCGGTCAGCTCCTTCGACCGCGCGAGGTGATGCAAATAGGCGCGTGTGTGCCGGCGGCACGCCGGGCAGGGGCAGTCCGAGTCGATCGGCTCGAGGCTCTCGCCAACGTGGGCCGCCGTGAGGTCGAGCCTGAAGCGCGTCGTCGGGTCCGCCACGAGCGCCGTGCCGTGGCGCCCGAGCCGGGTCGGCGTGGCGCAGTCAAAGGTGTCGATTCCGGCGCGGACGCTTCTGACGATGTCGTCCGGGTCTCCGATGCCGAGCAGGTGGCGGGGGCGCTCCTCCGGTAGCGACCCGATCGCCCAGCGCACGACCTCCGCCATCTGCTGCTTGTCGCGCCCGAGCGTCCCCCCGATCGCGATGCCTGCGACCGGCCTCGCGGCCACCGCCTGCGCCGAGTCGCGCCGCAGGTCCTCGTGGACGCCGCCCTGGACGATGCCATAGAGCATCCGGTCCGGGTCGCCGTGGCGCTCGTGCCACTCGACGCAGCGGTCGAGCCAGCGGTGCGTGCGCTCGGTCGAGCGCTGCGTGTAGTCGCGCGTCGCGTGAAACGGCGTGCACTCGTCGAAAGCCAGCGCGACGTCCGTGCCGAGCGCGGCCTGGACCTCCATCGAGGTCTCCGGCCCCAAGAAGCGCTCGCGCCCGTCGAGATAGGAGCGAAAGCGAACGCCGCCCTCGTCGATCGACAGCACCCGGCCCTCGCTGTCGCGCCTGCCGCCCTTGCGCTTGACCTCCTCGGCCACCGTCCCGTGCCCCATCGAGAAGACCTGAAAGCCGCCGGAGTCCGTGATGATCGGCCGCCGCCAGCCCATGAACTCGTGGAGGCCGCCGAGCCGGCTGATCCGCTCGTGACCGGGCCTGATGAAGAGATGGAAGGTGTTGCCGAGGATCATCTGGAAGCCGAGCGCCTCGACCTCTTCGGCGTGGAGCGACTTGACCGTGGCGGTCGACGCGAGCGGCACGAAGGCCGGCGTGTCGACCTCACCGTGTGCGGTACGAAGCACGCCCGCGCGGGCGCCACCCGTTCGGGAGGTGATCTCGAACTGCGGCGACGGGCTCACCCGGCGGGAGACTAGACCCGCCTCGGTGGCCGACCGCGTCTTGCCTCCCGGTCCCGGTCCTAGCGCAGCAGCGACGCGCCGGTCATCTCGGGCGGCGGGTCCACGCCGAGCAGCGCGAGCACGGTCGGAGCGACGTCGGCGAGTACGCCGCCGTCGCGCAGGCCGCCGACATCGGCGGTGGCCACCAGCGGGACCGGGTTCTTCGAATGGGCGGTGTCAGGGTCCCCGTCCGCGTTGAGCATCTGATCGGCGTTTCCGTGGTCGGCCGTCACCAGGCAGGCCCCTCCGGTTCGGTGCACCGCGCGCACGACGCTGTCCAGGCACTCGTCCACCGTCTCGACCGCCTCGACGGCCGCGGGGATCACGCCGGTGTGACCGACCATGTCGGGGTTCGCGAAGTTGATGATCCCGAAGCCGAACTCCCCGGAGGCCCAGGCGTCGACGAACGCTTCGGCGGCGGCGCGCGCGCTCATCTCCGGCCTGTGATCGTAGGTCGGTACGTCGCGGGGAGAATCCACGAGCCGGCGCTCCTCGCCGTCGTGGGCGCTCTCTTCGCCGCCGTTGAAGAAATAGGTGACATGGGCGTACTTCTCGGTCTCGGCGACGTGCAGCTGGCGCACGCCGCGGTCGGCGAGCACCGAGGCGAGTGTGATCGGTGGCGGCTCGGGCGGGTAGGCGACCGGATAGGCCCAGTCCTCGTGGTACTCGGTGAGGGTCGTCAGATGCACCTCGGACGCATCGCCCCCTGCCGACCGATCGAACTCGTCGAACGACGGGTCGCCGATGGCGCGCGTGAGCTGGCGGGCGCGGTCGGGGCGGAAGTTCATCGTCAGGACGGCGTCGCCGGGGCGGATCCTCGCCTCCTCGCCGACCAGCGTCGGCTCGATGAACTCGTCGGTCTCGTCGCGCTCGTACGCGGCCCGGACCGCGGCGGCGCCGCTGTCGGCCCGGGGCGTCTGGGCGCGACCGTGCACGACCGCGTCGTAGGCGAGCTTGGTTCGATCCCAGCGCTGGTCGCGGTCCATCGCGTAGTAGCGCCCCGTGACGGAGCCGACGCGGCCGCCGAGCTCGGCGAGCGAGGGCTCGATCGCGACGAGGTGGCCGGCGCCGGAGTCGGGGGCGGTGTCGCGTCCGTCGGTGAACGCGTGCAGGACGATGTCGGGCACCCCCGCCTCGGCGGCCAGCTCCGCGGCGGCGCGCAGGTGATCGAGGCTCGCGTGGACGCCGCCGTCCGAGACCAGGCCGAGCAGGTGAAGCCGGCCGGCGCGGGTTCCCGCCTCGCAAGCCTCGCGGAGCACGTCGTTGTCGAAGGACGAGCGGTCCGCGACCGCATCGTCGATGCGCGTCAGGTCCTGGCGGACGACGCAGCCGGCGCCGAGGTTGAGGTGCCCCACCTCGGAGTTCCCCATCTGCCCGTCGGGCAGCCCGACGGCCGCCCCGCTCGTCTCGAGCGTCGTGCGCGCGCACGAGCGCCAGAGCCCATCGAAGACCGGTGTGTCGGCGAGCTCAACCGCGTTGCCTGGCCCGGCCGGCGCGAGCCCCCAGCCGTCGAGCACGACCAGGCAGACCGCGGGCACCGGCGGAGGGCCTGGGCCACCCTTCGGAGGGCTCACCGGCGACCGCGCGATGCCGCTTTCGCGGCCGCGTCGGCGATCGCCGTGAGGGTCTCAGGGTCGAGGCTCGCACCGCCCACCAGCGCGCCGTCGACGTCCGGCTGCCCGAGGATCTCATCAGCGTTGTCGGGGCTCACGCTGCCCCCGTAGAGGATGCGCACCGCGAGCGCCGCGTCGCTCGAGCGGTCGCCGACGAGGGCGCGGATGAACGCGATCGCCTCCCGGGCCTGCTCCGGCGTCGCCACCCTTCCCGTCCCGATCGCCCACACCGGCTCGTAGGCGATGACCACCCGCTGCAGGTCGTCGTCCGCGACGTCCTCGAGCCCCTCCTGCACCTGGTTTCGCAGCCGCCGCTGCGTATCGCCGGAGTCGCGCTCCTCCTCCGACTCACCGACGCAGAGAATGGGCACGAGCTGCGCGCCGAGGGCCACCGGCACCTTCTCGCGCAGCGCGCGGTCGGTCTCGGCGTTGTACCGCCGTCGTTCGGAGTGGCCGAGGACCACGGCGTCGACTCCCAGCTCCACGAGCATCGCGGCCGACACCTCGCCCGTGAAGGCGCCCTCGGGCGCCTGGTGCATCGTCTGCGCGGCGACCGACACCGGCCGCGGCTCGCCCTGGGCAGCGTCGTCGACGGCCTCGACCACAGCCGCGAGCGCCGTGAACGGCACGCACAAACCCACGTCTGCACGCTCGCGCGCGGGCAGCAACGGCAGCAGCTCGTCCACGTATGCGCGCGCCTGCGCCGCGCTCTTGTACATCTTCCAGTTGCCGGCGACGAACGGATGGCGCTCAGGCGTCATCGAGCGCCTCCACGCCGGGCAGCTCCCGGCCCTCGAGCAGCTCCAGGGCGGCGCCGCCGCCGGTAGAGAGGTGATCGACCCGCTCCGCGAGGCCGAACTCCGCCAGCGCGGCCGCGGAGTCCCCGCCCCCGACGACCGTGGTGCCGGGCGCGCGTGCGACGGCCTCCGCAAGCGCTCGCGTGCCGGTGGCGAACGGCTCGAGCTCGAACGCTCCCATCGGCCCGTTCCAGAGCACCGTGGCCGCGAACCCGATCTCGCGGGCGTAGGAATCGGCGGTACGCGGCCCGATGTCGAGCCCCATCCATCCCTCGGGCACGTCCACCCCCTCCAGCGGCCGCCGTTCGGCGTCAGCCGCGAACCGGTCTCCGATCACGAGGTCGGTCGGCAGCAGCAGGCGGCACTGCGAGCCGTCGGCCACGCCCTCCAGCACCCCCCGGGCTAGCTCCACGTCCTCGTCCTCCACCAGGGAGTCGCCGGTCGGCCTGCCCTGCGCCCGGAAGAAGCTGAAGCACATCGCGCCGCCGATCAGGATCGCCTCGGCGCGCTGCGCGAAGCGCTCGATCACCCCGATCTTGTCCGTCACCTTGGCGCCGCCGAGCACCACGACGAGCGGGTGCTCGGGCGCCTCGGCCACCCCTCGCAGGACGGTCACCTCGCGCTCGAGCAGCGGCCCGGCGACCGCCGGCAGGTGCCGGGCGACCCCCGCGGTGGAGGCGTGCGCGCGGTGGGCCGCGCCGAAGGCATCGTTCACGAAGGCCTCGGCCAGGTCCGCGAGCGACCGCGCGAGCTTTGGGTCGTTGCGGGTCTCCCCGGCCTCCCAGCGCGTGTTCTCGAGCAGCAGCAGCTCCCCTGGATCGAGCCTGTCCACGCCGCGGCGGACCTCCGGACCGATCACGTCGGGCGCGCTGTGGACGCGCGCGTCGAGCAGCTCGGAGAGTCGCGCTGCCACCGGCGCCATCGACGTGGCCGGGTCGCGACCCTTCGGCCGGCCGAGGTGCGAGCAGACGACGGTCCGCGCCGAGCGCGCCCGGAGCTCCTCGAGCGCGGGGACGGCGGCGCGGATGCGAGCGTCGTCGCTCACGCGGCCGCCGTCGAGCGGGACGTTGAGATCGCAGCGGACGAGCACGCGCTCACCGGCCTCCAGGTCGAGGTCGCGAAGCGTCTTCTTGCCGAGAGCGGCGCCCGGCGGTCCGGTCGTCATTTCAGGCGCGGCCGTCCGTGCCGCTAGAGCAGGCGACCGATGAGGTCGACCACGCGATTCGAATAGCCCCACTCGTTGTCGTACCACGCGATGACCTTCGCGAGCCCGCCGTCCATGACCATCGTGAGCTCGGCGTCGAAGATCGCCGAGTACGGCGACCGCACGATGTCACTCGACACGAGCGGCTCCTCCGTATAGCGGAGGATCCCCTCCAGGGGGCCGGCGTCGGCGCGCTCGCGGACGGCGGCGTTGATGTCGTCCGCGCTCGCCTCGCGCTCGAAGCGGCAGACCAGGTCCACCATCGAGCCGGTCGGCAGCGGAGCGCGCACCGCGATGCCGTTCAGCTTGCCCTCGAGCTCCGGGATCACGAGCCCGATCGCCTTGGCCGCCCCGGTCGAGGTCGGCACGAGGTTGATCGCGGCTGCGCGCGCGCGGCGAAGGTCCTTGTGCGGCAGGTCCTGGAGCCGCTGGTCGGCCGTGTAGGCGTGGATCGTGGTCATGATGCCGCCCTCGATGCCGAAGGCGTCGTGGAGCACCTTCGCCACCGGGGCGAGGCAGTTCGTGGTGCACGAGGCGTTCGAGACCACATGGTGGGAGTCGCGGTCATAGGCGTCCTCGTTCACGCCCAGTGCGAGCGTCACGTCCGGGCCCTTGGCCGGCGCCGAGATGACGACCTTGCGCGCGCCGGCCTCGAGGTGCTTCGAGGCGCTGTCGCGATCGGTGAAGAGGCCGGTGGACTCGACGACCACGTCGGCGCCGACATCGCCCCACGGGAGCGCCGCCGGGTCACGCTCGGCGAACACGCGCAGCTCCTTGCCGTCCACGACGATCCCGGTCTCGCTCGCCTCGACGGCGCCCGGGAACGGGCCGAGGATGGAGTCGTAGCGCAGGAGGTGGGCGAGCGTCTTCGTGTCGGTGATGTCATTGACGCCCACCCAATCGACGTCGGCGCCCTTCTCGTGCGCCGCCCGAAAGACGTTCCTGCCGATGCGGCCGAAGCCGTTGATTCCGGCGGCTGTTGCCAAATTGGCTCCTTTCTGGGTGCTCGTCGAGGTGTCGGCGCGGCGGCGGACCGGCCGGCGCGGCGAATGTATCAGCGCGTCAGCCGCTGAGACGCCGACCCCGGTCAGGCGTCGGCGAGGCCGCGCGGTCCGGTCGAGCTCGACCTGTCGCGCCCGTACCAGTGCGTGAGCGGGCGCTCCACGACCTCACCATCGACCTCGATGTCGGCCCGCTCGTTCCAGAAGCAGAGGAGGTCACGCAGGCGCTCGGCGTCGTGCGTCGGCTCGGGGTAGTGCCAGACAAGGTCCTCCCCTTCCTCGCCCGCCGCGCGCAGCGACTTGTATGAGGCAGTCCCCTTGTACGCGCAGCCCGAGCGCGTGTCGCTGTCGACCAGCAGGTCGGTGCGGACGTCGTCCGCCGGCATGTACCAGCGCGGAGGGAGGCCAGTCTCGTAGAGGACACGGGCATGCTCCGTCTCGGCGAGCAGCTCCCCGTTCAGCGAGACCCGCACGTGGCGCGAGCTGTCGAGGATGTCGACGCGGTGGTAGGGGTCCCGTACATGGACGCGGGCCGGCTCGTCCTCCTCGAGCCATTCATCCATCTCGTTCCAGTAGACGGCTAGATAGCCGGCCAGGGGCTGCGCCCCCTCCACCGGCTCCGGGTACCCCCAGACTGCGTTCTCCGCCACCCTGTCGTCGACTCGGACCGACCAGTAGGCGGCGTCGCCCTTCCACGGGCAGCGAGTCGAGTGGTCGGTCGGCTCGAGCAGGTCGGTCCTCACCTCATCGCCAGGGAAGTAGAGGACGGCAAGGTGACCGTGCTCGTGCAGCAGCTTGGCGTGGCGGCTGTCGACGACGGTCTGGCCCGCGAAGATCGCCCGCATCCGCCTCGGAAACGCGTCGAGATAGAGGAGGCCCTTGGGCGAGGGCATCTCTCTGTTGAATTCGCCGGCGGAGTTGGGGCCGAAGGGACCGGTGCCGATGGTGAGGCTCATTGGATGCGTTCCTTTGTCGAACCTAGGCGGTCGTCGGCGGCTTGTCCACGTCGCGGTGCACGACGTCCACGATGTACTCCGTGCGCTCGGCGTAGTGGCGCGCCAGATGGTCGGCGATCACCACCGAGCGGTGGCGTCCGCCCGTGCAGCCGATGCCGATCGTGAGGTGGGCCTTGCCCTCCTTGACGTATGCGGGCAGCAGGTAGTCGAGCAGCGGCAACAGGCGCTCGTAGAAGTCGTCGATCCCGTCGGAGCCCTCGACGTAGTCGACGACGCGGGGGTCGAGCCCGGTCAGCTCGCGCAGGTCGTGCTCGTAGTGAGGGTTCGGCAGGAAGCGGACGTCGAAGGCCAGGTCGGGGTCGCGCGGCGCCCCGTGCTTGAAGCCGTAGGTGAGGAACGTGACCGCCATGCGGCCGCCCGCCTCGCGCGGGAGCATCTTGTCGGCCACGACCTGACGCAGGCGGGCGGCCGACAGGTCGGTCGTGTCGATCGACACGTCGGCGCGCGCCCGCAGCGGGTCGAGCAGCTCGTGCTCGGCGCGGATGCCCGAGAGAGGCTGGCCGCCGGGCGCCAGGGGGTGCCGCCGCCGAGTCTCCTTGTAGCGGTCCACGAGGACCTCCTCCGACGCCTCGAGGAACAGCAGCCGGTGGGGCGTGCCGCGGGCGGCCAGCTCGTCGAGGACCTGCGGGACGCCGCCGAAGTACTCGCCCCCGCGCACGTCGCAGACGACGGCGGCGCGCTCGACCTTGCTGCCCTCGTGGCGAAAGAGGTCCGAGAGCGAGCCGATCATCTCGGGTGGCAGGTTGTCCACGCAGAAGTAGCCGGCGTCCTCGAAGCAAGCCATCGCCTGCGACTTGCCGGCGCCCGAGAGCCCAGTGATCACGACGAAGTCCTCGATCCGGTGCTGGCGGCTCATCGCCTCACCCCGCCCTGTGCACGAGGCCGTGGATGTCGCGTGCCACCTTCCCCGGCAGGCCCGGCACCGCCTCGAGCTCCTCGCGGCTCGCCTGGAGGAACCGCTCCGGCGACCCGAAGTGGGTCAGGATCTGGCGCTTGCGCGCGGGTCCGACGCCCGGGAGCTCGTCCAGCACCGAGCGGGTCATGGCGCGGTCGCGGCGCCCACGGTGAAACTCGATCGCGAAGCGGTGGGCCTCGTCGCGTACGCGCTGGAGGAGCTGGAGCGGGGCGCTGTCGTGCGAAAGCCTCAGCGGCGCGGCCGCGCCCGGCGTGAACAGCTCCTCGATTCGCTTGGCGAGGCTGACGACCACCACGCCGAGGTCGCGGAACGGCTCAAGCTCGCGTAGCCCCGAGGAGAGCTGCCCTCGCCCGCCGTCGATCACGATCAGCGCCGGCGCGGCGGCGAAGCTCGCGTCGTAGCTCTTCTCGTGCGGCGAGCGCTCCCGCTGCGCCGTGTACTGCGCCATCCGCCGCGAGAGGACCTCGGCCATCGCCGCGAAGTCGTCCTGGACCGACCCGCGGACCCCAAAGCGGCGGTAGTCCGCCTTCTTGGGCGCGCCGCCCTCGAATACCACCATCGAGGCCACGGTATGGCTCTCCCCGAGGTTGGAGATGTCGAAGCACTCGATCCGCATCGGGATCGTGGCCAGTCCGAGCGACTGCTGGAGGCCCTCGAGCGCATCGATGCGCTGCACGCGCCGGCGCTCGGAGCGCAGACGGTCCTGGTCGAGGGCGAGCTGAGCGTTGCGCTGAGCGAGCTCGAAGATCCGGCGCTTGTCGCCGCGCTCGGCGTGGCGGACCTCGACCGGCGAGCCACGCCGCTCGGCCAGCGCCTCGCCGAGCGTCGCGCGATCCTCGAGCGCGCTCGACACCATCACCTGCGGCGGGATCGCCGGCGACGTCGCGTAGTACTGGAGGACGAACTCCTCGGCGACCTCGCCCTCGTCGCGCTCGGCCTGGTTCTCGAGGTAGAAGGAGTGCCGGTCGGCGAGCACGCCGTCCCTGACCTGGAACACCTGGGCATTCGCGTCCGTGCCGTCGAGGGCGACGGCGACCGCGTCGAGCGTTCCCACCGCCTCGTTCGAGATCCGCTGGCGCTCCAGAAGCGATCGGACGGCGCGCAACCGGTTGCGAAAGTGCGCGGCCCGCTCGAACTCCTGCTCCTCGGCGGCGCGGCGCATCTCCTGGTCGAGGTCGCGCTCGATCTGGCGGTAGCGGCCGGACAGGAAGGCGACGACCGCGTCGATGTTCTCGCGGTACTCCTCGGGCGACACATAGCCCACGCACGGCGCCTGACAGCGCTTGATGTAGTAGTCGAGGCAGGGGCTCCCGGAGGCCCGGCCCGGCTCGGCGCCGTCGCAGCTTCGGTGCTGGAACACCTTGCCGAGCAGGTCGAGCGTCTCCCTGACCCGCTTCGCGCTCGAGAACGGCCCGAAGTAGGCACGCCGGGTCCGATGGCGCTCGCGGGTGAAGTAGACGCGCGGGAAGTCCTCGTCGAGCGAGATCCCGATGTACGGGTACGACTTGTCGTCGCGCAGGCGGACGTTGAAGGCAGGCCGGTGGCGCTTGATGAAGTTCTGCTCGGCGAGCAGCGCCTCGGCCTCGGTCTCGGTCGCGACGAACTCGACGTTCTCGGTCTGGCGAACCATGTCCTCGAGCGCGCGCGTCGACGGGCGCGAGAAGTGCGACGCGACGCGCTTGCGAAGCGACTTCGCCTTGCCCACGTAGAGCACGCGCCGGCGCTTGCCGCGGAAGAGGTAGACGCCGGGCGCGTCCGGGAGTGCGCGCCGCTGGGCGGCGAGGCGCTCGGCGCGGCTCGTGCCCGCGCGCCCCTGGGGGCTCGCGCCGTTACCGGCGTCCGCGCCGGCCCGAGCGCTCGCGCCGTTCTCCCGGTGCTCTGACTCTCTTTCCATCTCAGACCGGTTATACCTAGCGCCATGGTCCGCAGATTGGGCGGGGGGGTCCTGACGCTGATCGCGATCGCGGTCATCGTCGTCGTGGCGGTGGTGCCGCTCGTGTTCGTCTTCCGGTCCACGTGCCAGGAGGGCGGCGAGAAGGCGACCAAGTACAGCCTGGTGCCCCCATGGGACGACCCGCCCGCCGACTGCCGCGACAACCAGCGCGGCTACGAGTTCCTGCTCGACGAGATCGGGCTGTAGGCGCGCGTCCGTTACCGTCCGGTGCTATGGGAAGCGAATCCTCGCATCAAATCCGCGGAGACGCCCAAGACGTCAAGTTCTTCGAGCGGATCGACGGCCATCTCCCCCGAGCCTTCGTTCGGGTGATGCGCCAACTGCCTGCCGAACCGCGCTGCCGGCTCTGCGCCGCTCCCTTCGCGGGCTTCGGCGGACGGGTCATGCGTCGCTTCGGCTTCGGCCCCTCCCGGAAGAACCCGACGCTCTGCAACACGTGTTTCGAGAAGGCGCCGATGGGCGGCGTCGAGATTGAGATCGGCGTGCTCTTCGCCGATGTGCGCGGCTTCACCGCATTCGCTGAGCAAACGGCGCCGGAGCAGGTCGCGTCGATTCTCAACCGCTTCTACGGGGCCGCGACTGAGGTGCTGAGCAAGCACGCCATCATCGACAAGCTCGTCGGCGACGAGGTGATGGCGCTGTACCTCCCGCAGCTCTTCCCAGGTCGCTGGCATCAGGACATGGTGCAGGACGCGTCGGAGCTGCTGGCGGCCGCGGGCTATGGTTCTGCCGCGGAGCCGTGGCTGCGGCTCGGGGTGGGCCTCGACGTCGGCACCGCGTACGTCGGGAACGTTGGCTCGGGAGAGGTCAAGGACTTCACCGCGCTCGGTGACGTCGTCAACAGCGCCGCACGGCTTCAGGCGTGCGCCGCCGGCGGGCAGATCGTCATGTCGGAGCGCCTGTTCGAGCAGTTGGCGGACGACGCCCCAGAGGCGACAAGCGCGGAGTTCGTCCTCAAAGGGAAGAGTGATCCACAGCGGGCGCGGGTGATCGACGTGAGCGATCGGACCGACGCGGCGTTGTGCGATGAGGTCGCCGCAGCACCCGCGACTCACTCCAGCACGCAGCCGCACTCGAACGCTTAGGCAGCGGCACGCTCGACGTAGACGCCAGGTCCAGAAGGCTTCGGAACCGGCTCACCGCTCCCGACGAGCCCCTCGAGGTGGAAGGCGATGGCCCGACGCATCT
>Ga0136620_10001136_pt1 | contig 12519 bp, 16 predicted proteins | sample AntDrymUQ4162106_2_FD_104806 | JGI IMG/M metagenome (GOLD analysis project Ga0136620, IMG submission 104806) | Polar desert sand microbial communities from Dry Valleys, Antarctica - metaG UQ416 (21.06) | ecosystem: Environmental > Terrestrial > Soil > Desert | place: Antarctica: Dry Valley... | reverse complement strand
GCCGAGCGAGTTGTTCAGCAGCATGCCGTGCACGACCAGGCCCGCCCCATAGCCGTTGGACTCCGTGATCGAGCAGACGTAGCCGTCGGAGTCGGCGGCCGAGCCGTGTGTCGTGTCCTGCGAGCGCAGCGCCCTGCCGTTGATCCCGTCGATGGCCTCCTGGAAGGCCGAGGCGATGCCGGTGGGATCCCCGTAGCGATCCCGGCGGTATCCCGTTGCCATGCGCTGCGCCTCGATGAGCGAGCGGAGCCTCTCTGCGGGCTCGTGGAGGTCGGCGGAATGCAGCAGCGCCAGCATGTGCACGAGCACGGCGCCCCCGACCGCGGGCGGCGGATTGGTATCGACCCGCCAGCCCCACACCTCGCTGATGAGGGCTTGGCGGACCGAGGACTGATAGCGGCTCAGATCGTCGACGGTCATGAAGCCACCGTCCGCCTGGATGGCGTCGGCGAGCTCTCCCGCGAGCTCGCCCGAGTAGAAGACCTCGGGGCCCCGAACCGCGACGAGCTCGAGAGCGTCCGCAAGCTCGGCCTGGACGAGGTGGTCGCCCTCGACCAGCGGATCGCCGTCCGGCGCAAAGATCGCCGTGGCGGCGGGATACTTGCGCCATACCGGATCCCACGTCACGGAAAGGTAATAGGAAACGGTCTTCGACATCGGCAGGCCGTTGCGCGCCGTGGCGATGGCATCGGTGAACAGAGCCTCCCATTCGATGTTGCCGTGACGCTCCCAGGCCCTGCGCGCCGCGGCGAGTATCCCAGGAACCCCGACCGAGCCTCCGCCGATGCCCGTGTACATCCCGTCCGCGTACTCGGGAAAGAAGACTCTCTGCAGGCCCTGGCCGGGTTCCCCCGGCGTCGTGTGAGGCATGGCGGTGTTGCCGTCGAAGATCTCGATTTCTCCGCCCGGGGTTCGCACCAAAACGAAGCCGGACCCACCAATCGAGCCGAAGAACGGTTCGGCGACCCAGGCCATGATCGACGCGGCGAGGCACGCGTCGACGGCGTTGCCTCCCGAGCGCGCGACGCCGGCCGCGGCCTCAGCTCCAGGGAGGCTTCCCGCCGCGGCAGCGAGTCGGGACTTTGACATGGGCGAAGACTAACCTCAGTCTTCGCTCATATCCCTCGTAGGATTCCGGCGTGTCTGCGCCTCGGTCACAACGTAAGAGTTTCGAGATCGCCACCGAGCACGTCGCTCGTTGCGATCCCGCCGTCGTCATGCGCCATCTCCTCGACTCGTCCCAGTGGCCTCGATGGCAGGCAGAGATCGTTGCGACGGTTGGCCCCGAGCGTGTCGAGACGGGTGACGTTGTTCGAGGTCACGCCGACCTTCTCGGCTTCGGGGTCGCCGGTCGAGCTTCGATCGAAGAGGTCGAGTCCAACGGTTTTACGGAGGACGTACTCGTCGGTGTGCGCATGCGGGTCACCTACGAGGTTCGGCCGGACGAAGGAGGGTCCCTGGTTCGGTCGCGGATCGTGACCGAGGCGCCAACGGGACTGTCCGGACGGGTGCTCGGGTGGCTCCTTCGCCGGCGGCTCCGGTCGATGCAGCGCACCTCGCTCGAGCGATTGGCGCGCCTCTCCGAAGAGCATTAGCTTGCACGGATGATTCTCGGAGCTCATGTTCCCGACGAGGACCCTCTCGAACACGCCGAGGTTATCGGCGCGGCCGCCATCCAGATGTTCGTGGGGCCCCCTCAGTCGTGGAAGAAGCCCCCGTCTCGCCCAGACGCACAGGAGCTCAGGGAATCCGACATACCGATCTACGTTCACGCCCCCTACCTGATAAACGTCGCATCTCCAAACAACCGCGTGCGGATTCCGTCTCGCAAGATACTGGCCGGCACGCTCGAACGCGCGGCCGAGATCGGAGCGGTCGGAGTCATCGTGCATGCGGGCCACGCCGAGGACGGCATCGAGAGAGGGTTCGGCCGCTGGCGCAAGGTCTTCGAGGAACTGGAGGACGATGCCCCCCGTATCCTGATCGAGAACACCGCGGGGGGCGACAACGCCATGGGCCGTCAGGCCGACGTGATCGCAACCCTATGGGAGCACCTCGAGGATTTCAGCCCCGGCTTTTGTTTCGACACCTGCCATGCACACGCCGGCGGTGAGGACCTCAGCGACGTCGTCGAGCGCCTTCTCGGCGCGGTTGGGAGCATCGACCTCGTGCACGCAAACAACTCGCGCGACGTCGCCGGCAGTGGCCGTGATCGGCACGCAAACTTCGATTCGGGAGAGATTGATATCGACGCCATCGTGGACATGGTCAAGACGTCCAAGGCCCCCACGGTCATCTGCGAGACACCCTGGCCCGGCATCGCCGCCGATCTAGAGACCCTTCGCAAGCAGATCTAGGAGGCTCCGAAAAGAGTCTCAAGACCCTTTCGGCGCGAACCTTCACCCACTAGGCTTCGCCACACACATGGGAATGAGTGTCAGCGCAGGCGAACTACAGCACCACAACCGTCCTCACCGCCGTTCTCACCTGAGCAGGCGGGCTCTTGTCGATCTCGCGGATCTGAGAGTGGCCGGCGCGCTCGCGCTCGGAGCGGGGGCGCTCCTCCCGTTGCTCGGTCATCCTGGGCCCGGCTGCGTGCTGCGCGCCGCCACGGGGATTCCCTGTCCCATGTGCGGGATGAGCACGAGCGTTCAGGACACACTTCGTCTCGATCTCGAGAGCGCGTTTGTCGCCAACCCCGCCGGAATCGCCGTGGTCGTGGCCTCGGCGACGCTGCTCGTGTATCGAAAGCCTCACCGAGTCGCCGTTCCCGTGTGGTTGCCGGTGGTCGTTCTCGCGGTGATGTGGATTTATCAGTTGATCCGTTTTTCGGTTCTTTAGGAAGGAGGAGCCCATGTCGAATGGTTACCCGCCGCAGGGCGGTCAGGGTGGTGGGGGATACCCGCCGCAGCAGGGGCAGCCGCAGTACCCCCAGCAAGGTCAGCCGCAGTACCCCCAGCAAGGACAGCCGCAGTACCCCCAGCAAGGACAGCCGCAGTACCCCCAGCAAGGACAGCCACAGGGCGGGCCGCAGCAGCAGGGAGGCTATCAGCAGCCGAGTGGCCAGTACCGGCAGGGTCCCACCGGCCCGAGGGCGAGCTTCGGCCAGCGCCTCGGCGCCTACGTTATCGACTACTTGATCTTCGCCGTGCCCCTTTTCCTCGTGGCGACGGTGCTTGGAGTCTTCAGCGCGGCAACCGTCGAGTTCAATCCCGAGACGGGGGAGATCGTGAGCTCGGGTGGCCCCGGCGCCGGCGCGCTCCTGCTTTTCTACCTCCTCGCGATCGGGGCGCCGCTTCTTTACTTCGGCTACTTCGAAGGAGGCCCAACGGGCCAGACCATTGGGAAAAAGGTGTTGGGCATCCGCGTCATTCGCAAACAGGACGGGCAGCCCCTCGGGTGGGGTCTCGCCATCGGTCGTTACTTCGCTCGGGCTCTGTCCAGTATCTGTCTGCTCGGCTACCTCTGGATGCTGTGGGATTCGGAGAAGCAGACCTGGCACGACAAGTTGACGAACACCGTCAGCGTTCCCTTGACCGCCTATCCGCTCCAGCAAGGCGGAGGGCAACAGCAGAACTACGGGCAGTACAGGTGATGCTCGCAAAGCGGCGGCAACAAGAGAAAGAGAGGTAGAGCAGTGTCAAACGGTTACCCACCGCAGGGTGGGCAGGGTGGCGGTCAGCCACCCCCCGGAGGTGGATACCCTCAGCAAGGACAGCCTCAGTACCCGCAACAGGGACAGCCTCAGTACCCTCAGCAAGGACAGCCTCAGTACCCGCAACAGGGCCAGCAGTACGGCCAGCCTCAGCAACAGCAGCAGCCCGGTGGTTATCAGCAGTATCCCCAGACGCAGAGCCAGTACCAGACCGGCCCGTCGGGCCCGCGCGCCAACTTCGGTCAGCGTTTGGTCGCGGTCATCATCGATAGCATCATCCTGCAGATTCCGCTGTGGATCGTCGGCAGCATCCTCGGTGCCTCGTTGTTCTCCTTCAACTTCACGGTTAATGAGTCGACCGGCGAGCTCACTGGTGGTGGCGCGGGAGCGGCGGGAGGAGCGCTCCTTCTCCATTGGTTGCTATCGATCGCCCTTCCGCTCGCCTATTTCGCGTTCTTCGAAGGCGGAGACTCGGGCCAGACCATCGGCAAGAAGGCGATGAGCATTCGCGTGATCCGTCAGCAGGACGGCCGTCCCCTCGGCTGGGGTCTCGCCATCGGTCGCTATTTTGCGCACTTTCTTTCGGCCATCGCCTGTTTGATCGGGTACTTCTGGATGCTGTGGGATCCCGAGAAGCAGACCTGGCACGACAAGTTGAGCAGCACCTTGGTCGTGCCCACGGCGGCCTATCCGGTACAGCAGTCCGGCGGCCAGCAGGGTGGCTACAACCAGTACGGGTAAACCACGCGCTTCACCCTTAGCCTGCCAAGGAGTCCTTGAGCGCGGCGACGTGGGTGCGCGCGTTAACCCCGTAAAGCGCTTGTTCGATGGTGCCTTGCTCGTCGATCATGAAGGTCGCGCGCTGGACCGTCAGCGGGATGCCCTCGAACTCGCCGAACTCGCCCGTCGCGCAATAAGCCGAGGCGAGGCTCATGTCCTCGTCTACCAACAAGGGGAAGTTGAGGCTGTACTTGGTTGCGAAGGACTCGTGCGAGCCGGCTCCCTGGGGACTGGCTCCAAGAACGATGTAGCCGAGATCACTCAACTCCGAGTGGGCGTCTCGAAAGTCACAGGCTTGGGCCGTGCAGCCTGGCGTATCGTCGGCCGGATAGAAATAAAGGATGACCTTGTTGCCGCGCAGGTCGGCAAGACGCCACGTCTTGCCCTGGGCGTCCTCCGCCACGAATTCGGGCGCAGCGTCCCCCGGTACCAACTTTCCCATGACCCGTTCCTTCGCCTCGCGTGATAGTCGTCGTTCTCAGGGAACCATCCTGTCGAGGATTGATTCCTGCAGCCAGCCCAGCCAGTGCATGATCTGAAGCGGCTCGAAGCGCGGGTCGTCCGGGTCTGGTTCCTCGTCCATGGTCTCCGCCGTCACGTCGAGGCGGGTCCCAATGGCGAGCCGCATGTCGGTGAGCGTCCTTATCCACGCATCCGCATCGTCGGGGGTCAGGGTGATCCTGGCTCCACCCCTTGATCCGAGAGCCTCCGCCACGCGCTCGAGCGACTCCAGTTTGGTCACGCTCAGGTCACCGCCGATGATCTCGCGGTAGTCGGCCGCGTCCTTCGGGTTTTCGTAGGCGTCGGGGAAAAGTCGTGCATGAACGGGATTGTCCGGATTGGATTCTCTCAGAAGAGAGCGCATCTGCTCGGTCAAGTCCCGGAGAATCGCAGCCTCGTGGGCGTTGAACTTCAGAGCGACGTCACTCACTCTTGCTCATGGTGGCCCAGAGCCCGTAGCCGTGGAGCCGGAAACAGTCCATCTCGGCCTTCTCGCGCGGGCCGCTCGAGACGACAGCCTTGCCTTTGAAGTGGACGTCCAGCATCAGCCCGTGAGCCTTCTCGCGCGAGTAGCCGAAGAGCTTTTGAAAGACGTGCGTGACGTAGGACATCAGATTGATCGGATCGTCCCACACGATCACGAGCCATGGGCGGTCGGCCTCGACGACCTCCTTGACGTTGGACTCGCGCTCGATATCGGGCGCGATCGTCGGCTGCGGCATGCCATCAATCGTCCCACTTTCCGAGCGCGCGTTCTAACCGGACGAGGGTTGGAAACCAAGGGGAGCAAGCACACAAGGTCTTGACTCCCCGTTCGGAGAGATGCGATCTCCCTTGACCAATCGTTCGGGGAGTCCGGGCCGCAGTTGACTGAGGGGTCCGAGAGTTGACGATTTCATCCAGAAAGTTTGCCGAAAGGGCCTCACATCCGGTAACGCGTCGGCATGCATCGAGTCTTGTGTAGTAGAGGGTCGCACCAAATCCACGCACACGGGCAGGGAGGTTCGTGCACGTAATGGAGATTCGCGCCGTCGACGCCGCGTTCCTGAGCGACGCCGACGACGAGACACTGGCCGCGCGCTCTGCGGAAGATTTCGAAGCGTTCGCAGAGTTGTACCGGCGCTACGCCTGCGTTGTGTTTCGCGTTGTTCGGGCGCGCACTCCAAGTGAAGATGTGGCCGAGGACATTACTGCGCACGTCTTCTTCAAGGCCCTAGTCAAGGCCGACGAATGGCGGGGCGAGGGTAACTACCGGTCGTGGCTCTACGGCATCGCCCGGAATGCAGTGTCGACGTGGCGCCGTGACCATGGTTCCAATGCGGTGGGGCTGGAGATCGTTCCAGACATCGAGGATCCGGTTCCGACGCCGCCTCACCAGGTCGTCATCGGTGAGGAGCGCGACCTCATATGGAAGCGCGTCGCCGAGTTGCCCGACGCGCAACGTGAAGCGGTAGTGCTCCGTTATCTGAAGGAGCACTCGATCGACGAGATAGCGAGCATCACGAAACGAACGAAGGGCGCAGTTCGCATTCTGCTGCACCGTGCTCGCTCGAGACTACGCAGGCAGATCGAATCAATGCAGGAAGAGCCAGAGAAGCATAGCGATCGTCTTGACGATCGCGCTAGAGAAGAATAGCGATCGTCTCGACGATCGCGCCAGAGCAGAAAGCGATCGTCTCGACGGTGGCGCTAGAGGAGGACCATAAGTGAAGGCAGGACTATTTCCAGGGCAAGGAATCCCGGCGGGCACGGTGCTCGACTGGTTGCCGGAGAACGATTCGCTGGTGGACGAGTCGCAGATGACGCTCGGCTACCCGCTGCGCCGCCGGGTCAAGATCACGGCGCGCCGCGAGGGAGCTCTGCTGGCGACCGAACTCGCTCAACCCGCGATCTTCGTCGCGAGCGTTCGCTCGTGGCGCAAGACGGATGAGTCTCACGACTTCTACACGGGGCACAGCCTCGGCGAGTACGCGGCGCTGGTCGCAGCCGGGGCGATCAGCTTCGGTGACGCTCTGCGAGTCGTGCGCGTCCGAGGCGAGGCGATGAACGCGGCGAGTAAGTCCTCTCCAGGAACCATGATCGCCGTTCTCGGAATGGGCCTCGAAGCAGCGCACGAGATCGCCACTGCGGCGGGCGTGCAGGTGGCCAATGACAATGCTCCAGATCAGGTGGTGCTCGCAGGTCCGGAGGCGGCTCTCGAGCGAGCCGCGGCACTGGTGGGTGAAGGGGGCGCTCGCTCCGTGCTCCTCGAGGTGTCCGGCGCCTTTCACACCGATGCGATGGCGGCGTCCGCCAATGACCTGCGGGAGGCGCTCGAGTCCGTGGACATAACCATGCCGCGTGTGCCCGTCATCTCGAACGTCACCGCCGAGCCCTACGGTTCGGCCGACGCCATCAGAGAGCTGCTTGTGACCCAACTCACGCACCCGGTCCGCTGGCGCGAGTCGATCGAGCACCTGTGGACGCAGGGCGCGCGCGACTTCGTGGACCTCGGTCCGGGGCGGGTCGTAGCCGGGCTGGCCGCACGAGTCACCCGGGACCTCAAGAAGAAGGAGGTGCCCGTTGGCGCCTGAAACAGCAACCCTAGAGGAGTTCGCTCCTGCCCCCGAGGTCACGCATATCGACGAGAAGGTCATCGTGTCCCCCTGCGCCGGCCGCTTCCTTCCGCTTCCACCCGAGGTCTTCACGACCGAGGGGGAGTGGGTCGAGGCGGGACAATCGGTGGGCGCCATTCAGGTCAACGACGAGCGCGTTCCCGTCACGTCGCCTCACAGAGGCTGGATGATGGGGATGCTCGCGGTCATCGGCCAGCCCGTGCGTTCGGGCGAGGCGCTCTTCTGGGTGCGAGGCCGATGAGCCTCGGCTCCACCATTACCGGCATCGGGGTTCACGTGCCGGAAGGACAACTCGCCAACTCGGAGCTCGCGGCGCGTCTCAGCGTCAGCGAGGAGTGGATCTTCGGGCGGACCGGCATCAGCAGCCGCCACGTCGTCGACGAGTCCGAGTCGAGCTCATCGCTCGGAGTCGTTGCCGCTCGTCGCGCGCTCGACCACGCAGGGCTCAGGCCCGCCGACGTCGACATGATCATCGTCGCGACGATCTCACCCGATATGCAGTTTCCCGCCACTGCGAGTTTGATCCAGCACGCGCTCGGCGCGGGCAACGCCGCAGCTTTCGACCTGGGGGCCGGGTGCTCCGGATTCCTGTTCGCGCTCGCTCAGGCCAAGGCGATCGCTGAGTCTGGTTCGGCCCGACGGGTGCTGGTCGTCGGTGCCGATGTGCTCAGCCGCTACGTGGATCGCACCGACGCTCGCTCGAGCATCCTGTTCGGCGACGGAGCCGGAGCCGCCGTAGTCGAGGCTATCGACGCCCCGACGGAGATCGGGCGCTTCATCCTTCGCAACGACGGTGCGAACCCCGAGCTGCTGTGCGTTCCCAACGGCCGCCCCTTCATCCAGATGAACGGGCGTGAGGTCTACAAGGCTGCAGTTACCGGCATGACGAGCGCCGTGGCGGATGCGCTCGACGCCGAGGGTATGAAACCGGACGAGGGCGCCTGGCTCGTCGCTCACCAGGCGAACGCGCGCATCCTCGAAGCCGTCGCCCGGCGACTTGAGTGGCCGACCGACAGGGTCATCGTGAACATCAACGACTACGGCAACACGTCCTCGGCGTCGATTCCGCTGGCGCTGCACGAGGCGATGAACGACGGCCGCCTTCGGGACGGCGACGACGTCATGCTCACCGCGTTCGGAGCGGGCTTTGCGTGGGGTGCGGGCCTCGTTCGGTGGCGCATCCCCGCGTCGATCGGTCGCGAGGGAACCGAACGAGAGGTGCTTCATGTCTGAGATCGCTCTCGTCACCGGTGGGTCGCGCGGCATCGGACGAGCTATCGCTCGCGCTCTTGCCGCCGATGGTTTCACCGTCGCCGTCAACTTCGTGGGCAACGAGGGCGCGGCGAAGGACGCCGTCGAGGCGATCGCATCCGATGGTGGCCAAGCCATCACCGTTCAGGCCGATGTGTCCGACTCGAGCCAGGTCGATGCGCTCTTCGACGAGGTCGAGGAACGCCTCGGTCCCGTGAACGTGCTCGTCAACAACGCGGGTGTGCGCGCCGACGGACTCGCGCTCGGAATGAAGGACGACGCCTGGCGCAAGGTCATAGATACGAACCTGTTCGGCACCTTCGCCTGTACCCGCCGGGCGCTGCGTCCGATGCTTCGAGCCCGCAAGGGCCGGATCGTCAACATCACTTCGATCTCCGGCCTGCACGCCAGCCCGGGTCAAGCCAACTACTCGGCCGCCAAGGCGGGCGTCATCGGTTTGACCAAGACCGTCGCGGCGGAGGTTGCGGGCAAGGGCATCTTCGTCAACGCGGTTGCGCCCGGTCTTATCGCCACCGACCTCACCGCAGGCCTAAATGATGAGCAAGTCGAGGCGATCCAGGGCCGAGTTCCGGCCAAGAGGATCGGTGCACCCGAGGACGTCGCCTCGCTCGTCGCGTGGCTCTGTTCGGAACGGGCCTCTTACATCACGGGAGCCGTCTACACGGTCGACGGCGGTCTCACCGCCTGACAATCAGAAGCAAGAAAGCAAGGCAGCACTCAACCAAGGAGGAAAGAAATGACGGACAAGCAGCAGGAGATCTTTGCGGTAATCAAGGAGCACCTCGAAGGCCGCGGCATCGAGGGCGACGACATCACCATGGAGGCCGACCTGGCCGGCGACATCGGACTCGACTCGCTCGACACCGTCGAGCTGACGCTGGCGCTCGAGCAACACTACGAGATCGAGATCCCCGACTCCGAGCTCGAGGAGCTCGCGACGGTCAAGGACGCGGTCGCGCTCATCGAGAAGAAGGTGTCCGTCAAGACATGAACAGTGGGAACAGAGACGTAGTCATCACGGGCGCCGGCGTCGTGACTCCCATCGGAGTCGGCATCGAGGCGATGTGGGACTCGCTGATGTCGGGTGCCTCGGGGGTCGGCCCTCTGACGCACTTCGATGCGTCCGATCTGCCCGTCACCATCGCGGCCGAGGTTGATGACTTCGACGCGGGCGACTATATGGAGCGCCGAGAGATCGGGCGGAACGACCGCTTTACCCATATGGCCGTCGCCGCTGCGCGCATGGCGATCGAGCACGCGGGTGCGGACAATCTTGCGGTAGCCCCAGAGCGCGTCGGCGTGATCGTCGGTTCCGGCATCGGGGGAATCGGCACGATCGAGCGCGAGAAGGAAGCGTTTCTTGCACGGGGGCCGCGCGCCGTGAGCCCCTTCACCATCCCCAAGCTGATGCCGAACGCGGCAGCGGCATCCATCGCGATGAAGCACGGATTCAAAGGAGTGAACTACGCGCCGTCGTCCGCATGTGCCACAGGAGCTCACGCGATCGGTGAGGCATTGCGCGCGATCAGAACCGGCGTGGCCGACGTGATGCTGGCCGGCGGAACCGAGGCTGCGATCACACCGCTTTCGGTGGCTGCGTTCTGCCGGATGCAGGCTCTGTCGAGCCGTAACGACGATCCGGAACACGCAAGTCGGCCCTTCGACGCAAACAGAGATGGGTTCGTGTTCGGTGAGGGAGCCGGTGTGCTCGTGCTCGAGAGCCGCGCGTCCGCGGAGAAGCGAGGGGCGCCGATCCTGTGCACCCTGGCGGGCTACGGCGCTACCGCCGACGCCTTCCACGTCACGCAGCCGGATCCCGAGGGCATCGGGGCGACGTCCGCGATGCACGCGGCTTTGGAGGACGCCGGTGTCCATCCGGAAGACGTCGATTACCTCAACGCGCATGGAACCTCGACCCCGTACAACGACCGTATCGAAACGTTGGCGATCAAGAGCGCGTTGGGCAACGAGGCCAAAACGGTCTCGATTTCCTCTACGAAGTCGCAGATGGGTCACCTGCTGGGCGCGGCCGGAGCAGTCGAGGCGGCGATCTGCGCCCTGACCATCGAGCGCGGTACCGTGCCGGGCACGGTCAACTACACCGACGCCGACCCCGACTGCGATCTCGACTACGTGACCGAGGGTCCCCGCAGGATGCAGGTGGACGTCGCCCTGTCGAACTCCTTCGGGTTCGGTGGACAGAACGCGGTGCTTGCTTTCCGGAGGACTGCCTAACCCATGACCAACTCCGTCTTCAGAGATCCGTCGCCGACCACGGGACATACCAGCGCCTTCGGCGTTGGTCCCTCCCTGCTCGCCTCGTGATCGGGATCGACGTCGTGGACGTGGCGCGCCTCGGGGAGGCTCTAGAGCGAACGCCGTCGCTCGAGGCGCGCCTGTTCACGGAAGCAGAGCGCGCCTACTGCTCCACGAAGACGGATGCGGTGACGCGCTACGCCGGGACGATGGCGGCGAAGGAGGCCGTGATCAAAGCTCTGCGGCTCGGCCCCCTCAACGCATGGGCGCGACGCATCGAGATCACTCGGATGCCGGGCGGTGATCCTCGCGCCCGGGTTCACGGGCGGCGAGGCGAAATCCCGGTTTCGATCAGCCACGACGGTGGCGTCGCGGTGGCGTGTGCGCTATCGCTTCCGGGCCTGGACGGCGTGTCCTCCGAACTCACCTCGCAGCGCCGCGATCATGCGGTTGGCGAAGGAGTCGTCCTGTCTGGACGCAAACCTGCTGAACAGCGCGAGAGCAATGGTGGGGGCCGGAGTCGCTTGGTTGATCGCCGCCTCGACGGTCCAGCGACCCTCGCCGGAATCCTGCACGAAGCCGGAGACCTGCTCTAGCCCGGGATCCTTTTGCAGCGCGCTGGCCGCGAGGTCGAGCAACCACGAGCGAATCACGCTCCCATGACGCCACACCTCTGCGATCTCCTCGATGTTCAGGTTGAAGTCGCTGCTCGACAGGATGTCGAAGCCCTCACCGTAGGCTTGCATCAGCGCGTACTCGATCCCGTTGTGGACCATTTTCGTGAAATGCCCCGCGCCCGGTTCGCCGACCAGCGCGTAGCCATCCGGCGGCGCCAGCGTGGCGAAGATCGGCTCGAGCCGCTCGAAGACGGACCTCTCGGCGCCGATCATGAGGCAGTAGCCCTCGGCGAGTCCCCACACTCCGCCCGACGTTCCCGCGTCCACGAAATCGATGCCCTTGTGATTGAGCGCGTCCGCGTGCTTCACCGACTCGGTGTAGCGCGAGTTCCCGCCGTCGATGACCACGTCGCCGGCCTCCATGTGCGATGCAAGCTCGTCGATCGTCGAGTCCGTGACATCGCCCGCCGGCACCATGATCCACACCGTCCGAGGGGCGTCAAGCTGTTCCACGAGATCGGCAAGCGAGTGCGCGCCGGTCGAGCGATCGGCTTGCTCGGTGACGCTCGTCACGACCGATTCGTCGACGTCGAAGGCGACGACGTCGTGACCCCCCCTGCTGAGGCGGACAGTCATGTTGCCGCCCATCTTGCCGAGACCCACCATTCCTAGCTCCACGACGGTCTCCTCTCAAGAGCTCTCGATTGCGCGTTAGCCTGAGAGGACAAACTACTTCCGCAGATTCCCGAGGAGGCTCCACCGATGCAGGAGACATTCAAGGTGCCGGATGTGTCATGCGGCCACTGCAAGAGCGCGATCGAGG
>Ga0136620_10001135_pt1 | contig 12519 bp, 8 predicted proteins | sample AntDrymUQ4162106_2_FD_104806 | JGI IMG/M metagenome (GOLD analysis project Ga0136620, IMG submission 104806) | Polar desert sand microbial communities from Dry Valleys, Antarctica - metaG UQ416 (21.06) | ecosystem: Environmental > Terrestrial > Soil > Desert | place: Antarctica: Dry Valley... | reverse complement strand
CGTCTCGTGACGGCACGTCGCGCCGGCGCACTCGTGCTGACCGCCATGCTGGCTGTCGCCACGTCGTTGGCTTCCTCGCCCGCGGTTGCCGGGAGCAACGACTGGGTGCGGGTCGGGGACGACCGCGTGCTGCATCTGACCGGCCACGGCTACGGTCACGGGCACGGCATGTCACAGTACGGTGCCGAGGGCGCCGCGCGGGCCGGGCGCTCGTACAAGCACATCTTGTCGTTCTACTATCCCGGGACCAACCGGGTCCGGGTCGACAACGGGATCCGAGTTCTCATCAGCGCCGACACCGACGACGACGTGGTGGTCAAGCCAGCTGCCGGGCTGTTCGTCCGCGACACCAAGGACGGAAAGAAGTTCAGCTTGCCGCGAAACTCGGAGATCACGGCGTGGCGGCTGAGCGCTCTGGTCGGGGACCCGTCAGCAACCAAGGTGCAGATGCTTCGCAGTGGCTCCTGGCGCCGCTACCGGCTGCCCGGGCGCACCGACTTCGACGGCACCGGCGAGTTCCGGGCGCGTGGCGCGCTCACCCTGGTGCTGCCCGGCGGCGGCACGCGGGTCTACCGCGACACGTTGCGGGCGGCACGGCCGGCCGCCGGCTCGTCGTCGCGTGCAACCGTCAACGTGCTGCCGTTGCAGAAGTACGTCAAGGGGGTCGTGGCCGCGGAGATGCCGGCGTCCTGGCACCAGGCGGCGCTGCGGGCGCAGTCGGTGGCGGCGCGGACGTTCGCGATGCACCAGCGCCGCAGCAATCTGTCGCGGTACTACCAGGTCTGCGACACGACTGCGTGCCAGGTGTACGCGGGCAAGAGCGGCGAGACCCCCTCGACGAACGCGGCGGTCGCGGCAACCTATGGCGTGATCCTGAGATACAACGGCAGCCCGGCGTTCACCCAGTTCTCGTCGTCGTCGGGCGGGTGGACCGCCAAGGGCAGCGCGCCGTACCTGCCGGCGAAGAAGGACAGGTACGACAACTGGTCCGGCAACTACGTCCACAGCTGGAGCGCCAGCATCAGCGCGTCGTCGGTCCAGTCGCGCTACCCTCAGATCGGCACGCTGCAGAAGGTGCGTACGCGGGGTCGCGACGGCAACGGCGACTGGGGCGGCCGCGTCGGGTCGGTGCGGTTGTTCGGCAGCAGCTCGGCGGTCACGGTGAGCGCTGAGACGATGCGCTTCGCGTTCGGCCTTCGCTCGACCTGGTTTCGTTTCAGGTAGGCCGGCTCAGGCCAGCACGAGCAGAAGGTCGCCGCCCTCGGCCTGCCGGGTGCCGTCGATGACGAGACGCTCCACGGTGCCGGCCTCGGCGCTGGTGATGGCGGCCTCCATCTTCATCGCCTCGATGCTCGCCACCGCCTGACCCGCCTCGACGGTGTCTCCGACCGACACCTGGGAGGTGACGACGCCCGCGAACGGGACCGCGACGTGCTTGGGGTCCTGGCCGTCGGCCTTCTCCGCCTCGGTGACGTCGCTGGCGACCGACTGGTCGCGCACGAGTACGGGTCTGAGCTGGCCGTTGATGGTGCACAGCACGTTGCGCAGGCCGCGTTCGTCGGCCTCACCGATGGCCTCGAGCCCGAGGATGAGGGTCTTGCCCTCCTCCAGCACCACCTCGGTGTCCTCGTCGGCCGCGAGGCCGTACAGGAAGCCCACGGTCGGCAGCACCGACACGTCACCGTGTGCGGTGCGCGAGGACGCAAAGTCCTCGGTCGGTCCGGCGAAGAGGAGCCGGTTGAGCGTCGCGTGCCGGTCCTTCTCCAGCGCGGTGGCGTCCTGCTCGCTCAAGGCCTGCGCGGGGGGTCTGGGCGCACGCCCCTCCAGCGCCTTGGCCCGGAACGGCTCGGGCCAGCCGCCGGGCGGGTCGCCGAGCTCGCCGGACAGGAAGCCGATCACCGAGTCGGGGACGTCGAAGCGGCCGGGGTCCTCGGCGAAGTCGACCGGGTCCGCGCCGACGGCGACGAGATGCAGAGCCAGATCGCCCACCACTTTGCTCGACGGGGTGACCTTGATGATGTTGCCGAGGATGTCGTCGGCGGCGGCGTACATGTCCTCGATCTGCTCGAACTTCTCCCCGAGACCGAGCGCGATTGCCTGTTGGCGCAGGTTGGACAGCTGACCGCCGGGGATCTCATGGTGGTACACCCGTCCGGTCGGCGCCGGAAGCCCGGACTCGAAGGGGGCGTACATGCGCCGGGTCGCCTCCCAGTACGGCTCGAGGTCGTTGATGGCGGCCAGGTCCAGGCCGGTCTCGCGGGCGCCGTGGTTGGTGCCCGCGACCAGGGCCGACAGGGGTGGTTGGCTCGTCGTACCCGACATCGGCGCGCTCGCCGCGTCGACGGCGTCCACACCGGCATCGATCGCCGCGAGCAGCGTGGCGAGCTGGCCACCGGGCGTGTCATGGGTGTGCAGGTGGACCGGGAGGGCGAAGCGGTCGCGCAGCGCGGTGACCAACGTGTGAGCGGCCGGGGCGCGCAGGAGCCCGGCCATGTCCTTGATCGCCAACGCATGGGCGCCGGCATCGACGATCCGATCGGCCAGGCCGAGGTAGTAGTCGAGGTCGTAGAGCCGCTCGTCGGGGTCTGACAGGTCGCCGGTGTAGCACAGCGCAACCTCCGCGACGGCCACGCCGGCGCGCCGGACCGCCTCGATCGCAGGGCGCATCTGCTCGACGTCGTTGAGGGCGTCGAAGATGCGGAACACGTCGATGCCGGACCTGGCCGCCTCGTCGACGAACGCGTCGGTGACCTGGGTCGGGTACGGCGTGTAGCCGACGGTGTTGCGCCCGCGGAGAAGCATCTGCAGGCAGATGTTCGGCACCGCCTCGCGCAGCTCGGCCAGGCGCTGCCACGGATCCTCGTGCAGGAACCGCAGCGCGACGTCGTACGTGGCGCCGCCCCAGGCCTCGATCGACCACAGCTGTGGGGTCATCCGCGCGACGTACGGTGCCACCCGGAGCAGGTCGATGGACCGCACGCGGGTCGCCAGCAGGGACTGGTGTGCGTCGCGGAAGGTCGTGTCAGTGACCGCCACCTGCTGTTGCTCGCGCAGCCGTCGGGCGAAGTCGTCGGGTCCGACGTCGAGGAGGAGCTGGCGAGACCCCGGCGGGGCCGGCTCCCGGAGGTCGAGCAGCGGTAGCTTGCTGCTCGGGTCGACGCTCACTGGTGCGGGGCCGTGCGGCTGGTTGACCGTGACGTCCGCGAGGTAGGTGAGCAGCTTCGTCCCGCGGTCGGCCGAGCTCTGCTGCGTCATCAGCTCCGGGTGCTCGTCGATGAACGCCGTCGTCACGACGCCGGTGCGGAAGTCGTCGTTGGACAGCAGCGACATCAGGAAGGAGATGTTGGTCGTCACTCCGCGGATCCGGAACTCCGCGAGTGCCCGCTGCGCCCGGTCGACGGCCGCGACGAAGTCCCGTCCGCGGCACGTCAGCTTGGTCAGAAGGGAGTCGAAGTGCGCACTGACCTCGGCGCCGGTGTAGGTCGTGCCTCCGTCCAGGCGGATCCCGGCACCGCCGGGGGAGCGGTAGCTGGTGATCCTGCCGGTATCGGGACGGAACCCGTTGGCGGGGTCCTCGGTCGTGATCCGGCACTGCAGTGCCACGCCACGCACCATGACGCGGTCCTGGCTGAGGCCGAGGTCGGCAAGAGTCTCGCCCGACGCGATCCGCAGCTGGGCCTGTACCAGGTCGACGTCGGTGACCTCCTCGGTGACCGTGTGCTCGACCTGGATGCGAGGGTTCATCTCGATGAAGACGTAGTCGCCGTGGGCGTCGAGGAGGAACTCCACGGTGCCTGCGCAGGTGTAGCCGATCGACTTGGCGAACGTCACCGCGTCGGCGCACATCCGGGCGCGCACCTCTGGGTCGAGCCCGGGCGCGGGCGCGATCTCGACGACCTTCTGATGCCGGCGTTGCACCGAGCAGTCGCGTTCGTACAGGTGGATGACCTCGCCGGTGGCGTCCCCGAGCACCTGGACCTCGATGTGGCGCGGATCTACGACGGCCTGCTCGATGAAGCAGGTCGGGTCGCCGAAGGCGCCCTCGGCCTCGCGCATCGCGGTCTCGACCGACTCGCGCAGGTGGTCGGGCTCGTGCACGCGCCGCATGCCACGGCCGCCGCCGCCGGCCACGGCCTTGACGAACAGGGGGTACGTCAGCGACTCTGCGGCGGCCACGAGCTCGCCGGCGTCCTGGTTCGGCGCGATGGACGCGAGCACGGGCACCCCGGCGTCGCGGGCCGCGGCGATGGCGCGGGCCTTGTTGCCGGTCAGCCGCAGCACCTCAACGCTGGGGCCGATGAAGGTGATGCCCGCATCGGCGCACGCCTGCGCCAGCGACGGGTTCTCGCTGAGGAAGCCGTACCCGGGGTAGATCGCGTCGGCCTCGCAGGCAACAGCGGTCTCCACGATGCCGGCGGCGTCGAGGTACGCGCGTACCGGGTGGCCGCGCTCACCGATCTGGTACGCCTCGTCCGCCTTCAGCCGGTGTTCTGAACCGCGGTCCTCGTAGGGGAACACCGCAACCGTGCGGACACCGAGCTCGTAGGCCGCGCGAAACGCCCGGATGGCGATCTCGCCCCGGTTCGCGACGACGACTTTGCCGAACAAGACGTGGCTCCGATCGGGCAGGTGGGCTAGCTGATCTCACATACCGCGGCGCCGGCGCCGACGGTCGCTCCGGTCTCGGCGGACAGGGCGGTGATGGTGCCGGCCTTGTGCGCGTTGAGCGGTTGTTCCATCTTCATCGCCTCGAGCACCACGACGAGGTCACCCTCGGCGACCTCTTGGCCCTCGGTGACGGCGACCTTGACGATGGTGCCCTGCATCGGCGAGACGAGCGCGTCGCCGCTGACCGTCGCCGCGGCCTTCTTGCCGCCACCGCGCTTGGCCTTCTTGGGCTCACCTGCCGCCCCGGCCGCGCCGAGTCCGGCCGGAAGCACCACCTCGAGCCGCTTGCCGCCGACCTCGACGACGTGGCGCTCACGCTCGGCCGGGTCGTCATCCTCGGTGCCGCCGGCGTACGGCTCGATCTGGTTGTCGAACTCGGTCTCGATCCAGCTGGTGAACACTCCGAACGAGTCGCCGTCGCCGACGAAGGCGGGGTCCTCGACGACGACGCGGTGGAAGCTGATGGCCGTCGGCATGCCGTCGACGACGAACTCTGCCAAGGCTCGCCGCGAACGCTCGAGTGCCTGGCTACGTGTGCTGCCAGTGACGACCAGCTTGGCGACCAGGGAGTCGAAGGAACCCGGCACGGTCTCGCCCTGCTCGTAGCCGGCGTCCACCCGTACGCCCGGGCCGGACGGTGGCGCCCACCGGGTGAGCGTGCCTGGCGCCGGTAGGAAGCCGCGCCCGCCGTCCTCGGCGTTGATGCGGAACTCGATGGAGTGCCCGACGGTCTCGGGGTCGTCGTACCCCAGCTCCTCGCCACCGGCGATGCGGAACATCTCGCGCACCAGGTCGATCCCGGTGACCTCCTCGGACACGGGGTGCTCGACCTGCAGCCGCGTGTTGACCTCCAGGAACGAGATGGTCCCGTCCTGGCCGATGAGGAACTCGCACGTGCCGGCGCCGGCGTACCCGGCCTCGCGCAGGATCGCTTTTGACGAGTCGTACAGCGTGCTCACCTGCTCGGCCGACAGGAACGGCGCAGGAGCCTCCTCGACGAGCTTCTGGTGCCGCCGCTGCAGCGAGCAGTCCCGGGTCGAGACCACCACGACATTGCCGTGCTGGTCGGCCAGGCACTGGGTCTCGACATGGCGGGGCTTGTCGAGGTAGCGCTCCACGAAGCACTCACCGCGACCGAACGCGCTGACCGCCTCTCGTACGGCGGAGTCGTACAGCTCGGCGACCTCCTCGGCATGGTGGGCGACCTTCAGTCCGCGACCTCCGCCACCGAATGCCGCCTTGATCGCGATCGGCAGGCCGTGCTCCTCGGCGAACGCGACGACCTGGTCTGCGCGGTTGACGGGATCCTTGGTGCCCGGTACGAGCGGTGCGCCTACCCGCTGCGCGATGTGGCGGGCCTGCACCTTGTCGCCGAGGGCTTCGATCGCCTCGGGCGGCGGCCCGATCCAGGTCAGGCCGGCATCGATCACGGCCTGGGCGAACTCGGCGTTCTCGGCCAGGAAGCCGTAGCCGGGATGCACGCTGTCCGCGCCGCTGCGCTCGGCGGCGGCGATCAGCTTCTCGATGCAGAGGTACGAGTCGGCCGGGGTGGCGCCCTCGAGGGAGTACGCCTCGTCGGCGAGCCGTACGAAGAGAGCGTCGAGGTCCGGCTCGGCGTAGACCGCGACGCTGCCGATCCCGGCGTCCTTGCAAGCGCGAACCACCCGCACGGCGATCTCGCCGCGGTTGGCGATGAGGACCTTGGCCAGCGGCCGGTTGCCTTGGTGCTTGCTCACACGGACTCTCCTTGTCGACGCACGTGCCTGCCCGAGTCTAGGGGTGGCACATTGCGGCCGTGCTGCGCCCGGGTGGTTAGCCGCTGTTAACATCGGCGCATGCTGTCCGAACTCTCTGCTGAGCACGAGGCCTTCCGTGCGGCCGTCCGCGACTTCGCGGAGTCCGAGATCGCGCCGCACGTCGCCGCCTGGGACAAGGCTCACCACTTCCCGCTCGACCTGGTTGCCGCGATGGGGGAGCTGGGTCTGTTCGGGCTGACCGCACCGGAAACGTACGGCGGTGCCGACGGCGACTTCACCAGCCTGTGCGTGGCCATCGAGGAGCTCGGCCGGGTCGACCAGTCGATCGGCATCACCCTCGAGGCGGCCGTGGGACTGGGCATCAACCCGATCCTGGCCTTCGGCGACGACGCGCAGAAGGAGCGCTGGCTGCCCGACCTGGTGGCGGGCCGGGCGCTGGCCGGTTTCGGCCTGACCGAGCCGGGTGCGGGATCGGATGCGGGAGCAACCCGGACGAGAGCCGAGCTGGTCGAGGGGTCCTGGGTCGTCAACGGCGCCAAGCAGTTCATCACCAACTCCGGCTCGGACATCACCTCCGTCGTGTCCGTCACCGCACGCACCGGCACCACGTCCGACGGAGCGCCGGAGATCTCGGCCTTGCTGGTGCCCGCTGGCACACCGGGGTTCGTCGCCGAGCCGGCGTACGACAAGCTCGGCTGGCACATCTCCGACACCCACCCGCTGACGTTCACCGACGTCCACATCCCCGAGGCGAACCTGCTCGGTGCGCGCGGGCGGGGGTTCGCGCAGTTCATGGCGACTCTCGACGACGGGCGGATCGCGATCGCCGCGCTGGCCGTCGGGTGCATCCAGGCGTGCCTGGAGCTGTGTGTGCAGTACGCCGCGGAGCGCACGACCTTCGGCAAGCCCATCGGTGCGCGCCAAGGTGTTGCCTTCCAGATCGCCGACCTCGCCGTCATGGCGCAGGCGGGCCGGGCACTGACGTACCAGGCGGCCGCGATGAAGGACGCCATGGACCCCGACAGCCGCGCGCACCGACGTGAGGTCAAGCAGGCCGCCGCCGTCGCGAAGCTCTACACCAGCGAGGCCGCCGTGAGCGCGACCCGGGTCGCGACGCAGGTGTTCGGCGGCTACGGCTTCATGGAGGAGTACCCGGTGGCCCGCTTCTACCGCGACGCCAAGATCCTCGAGATCGGTGAAGGCACCTCCGAGGTCCAGCGCATCCTGATCGCCCGCAACCTCGGCCTCCCTGTCGAGTAGCGGTCTCAGCCTGGCGAGCGGCGCCACAGGTCGGGCCACGCCACGCCGAGGTCGGCGAGCATCGTGCGCAGCAGCGGCAGCGACAGGCCGACGACGTTGTGGTGGTCGCCCTCGATGCCGGTGACGAAGGCGCCGCCGAGCCCGTCGATGGTGAACGCCCCGGCGACGCGCAACGGCTCGCCGCTGGCGACGTACGCGTCGATCTCGTTGTCGCTGACCTCGGCGAAGTGCACTGTGGTGGCTGCGTCGCGGGTACGCATCTGGTCGCCCCGGCGCACACAGTGACCCGTGTGCAGGACACCAGAGCGGCCGCGCATGCGCCGCCAGCGTGCGCTGGCCTCTGCCGGGTCGGCGGGTTTGCCGAGGACATCGCCGTCTAGCGCCAGGACGGTGTCGCAGCCGACGATGACGACATCGGTGGGCAGCGCCGAGCCGGCCGCCACCTGATCGGCGACCGCCGCGCATTTCAGCTCGGCGAGGCGGCCGGCGACAACTGCCGCGTCGTCGCCGGTGACCTGCGACTCGTCCACGCCGGAGACGATCACCTCTGCCTCGATGCCGGCGCTGCGGAGCGTCGCCAGCCGTGCCGGTGAAGCCGACGCCAGGATCAGGCGGGTCAAGGCGCGGCCGTCATCGCGGCAACGCCGAGCTGCGCCACCGGCCCGGGCCGTGGGCGAGCCGCTGACGCAGCCCGCGAACCGGGTCGCCCCATGCCGAACGCGGCCGGTCCGGCGTGCCGGCTGCGTTCGCGGACGCGGCAGTGCGGGCGGCCAGCACGGTGACCAGGGCGGTCAGCTCCTCGTCCGTCGGCTCGCCGCTGACCACCCGCAGCAGCGGTTCCTCGTTCGTCGCCTCGCCGCTCATAGCGGGATGTTTCCGTGCTTCTTCGGCGGCAGTGTCTCTCGCTTGTTGCGCAGCAACCGCAGCGCCCGCGTCACCTCCACACGGGTCTCGTGCGGGGTGATGACCGCATCGACGTAGCCCCGCTCCGCAGCGATGTAGGGGTTGGCTAGGGTCTGCTCGTACTCATCGATCAGCTCCGCGCGACGGCTGTCGGGGTCCTCGGCCGATTTCAGCTCGCTGCGGTACAAGATGTTGACCGCTCCCTGGGCGCCCATGACCGCGATCTGCGCCGTCGGCCACGCGAGGTTTACGTCCGCGCCGAGATGCTTGGAGCCCATCACGTCGTACGCGCCGCCGTAGGCCTTGCGGGTGATGACGGTGACCAGCGGTACGGTCGCCTCGGCGTAGGCATAGATGAGCTTGGCGCCGCGCCGGATGATGCCGTTCCACTCCTGGTCCGTGCCGGGCAGGAAGCCGGGCACATCGACGAACGTCAGCACCGGCACGTTGAAGGCGTCGCACGTGCGCACGAACCGGGCCGCCTTCTCCGCGGCGTTGATGTCCAACGTGCCCGCGAACTGCGTCGGCTGGTTGGCGACGACGCCCACGCTGCGCCCCTCGACCCGGCCGTAGCCGATGAGGATGTTGGGCGCGTACATCGGCTGCACCTCCAAGAAGTCGCCGTCGTCCAGGACCCGTTCGATCACCGAGTGCATGTCGTACGGCTGGTTCGGCGAGTCCGGGATGAGGGTGTCCAGCGTCTCGTCGAGCTCGGTCGTCCCGAGCTCAGCCACCTCCTCGAAGGCCGGCGGGTCCTCGAGGTTGTTCTGCGGCAGGAAGCTCAGCAACGCCTTGACGTACTCCAGCGCGTCTTGTTCGTCGGTGCCCATGTAGTGGGCGTTGCCGCTCTTGGTGTTGTGGGTACGAGCGCCGCCGAGCTCCTCCATCGTCACGTCTTCACCGGTGACGGTCTTGATCACGTCCGGGCCGGTGATGAACATGTTGGAGGTGCCGTCGACCATGACGGTGAAGTCGGTGACGGCGGGAGAGTAGACGTGACCCCCGGCGCACGCGCCCATGATCAACGAGATCTGCGGGATGACCCCGGAGGCGTGCACGTTGCGGCGGAAGATCTCGCCGTAGAGACCGAGCGAGACGACGCCCTCCTGGATGCGGGCGCCGGCACCTTCGTTGATCCCGATGACCGGGCAGCCGGTCTTGATCGCCAGGTCCATCACCTTGCAGATCTTCTCGCCGTAGACCTCGCCAAGGCTGCCGCCGAAGATGGTGAAGTCTTGGGAGAACACGCAGACCTGGCGGCCGTCGATGGTCCCGTAACCGGTCACGACCCCGTCACCGTAGGGGCGCCGGTTCTCCTGGCCGAACGCGGTGCTGCGGTGCCGCGCCAGCTCGTCGAGCTCGACGAAGGAGCCCTCGTCGAGCAGGTGCTCGACCCGCTCACGGGCGGTGAGCTTGCCCTTGGCGTGCTGCTTCTCAACAGCCCGCGCCGATCCCGCGTGGATGGCCTCGTCGAGGCGCCGCTCGAGCTCGACGAGCTTCCCGGCGGTCGTACGGAGGTCGATGTCGTCGCTTGGCTCGTCCGCCGCGAGCAGTGGGTCCTGGTCTGCCACAGAGTCGGTCACGCGCTCAGACTAGCGATCCGGCACCTGCGCCATGTGCGAGGCTTCGGGCATGAGTCCCGCAGTCGCCGGCGGCGACTCCGGCTCGGGGTCCGCCTTCGGTGACCTCGACCGCCCGCCGCTGGACGGCACCGCCCTGCGGCAGGCGCTGGTCGGTCCCGGCACCTGGTGGCGGCGGGTCGAGGTCTGCGCGCAGAGCCCGAGCACCAACGCCGAGCTGGCCGACCTGGCGCGACAGGAGGCGCCGGAGGGGACCCTGGTGACCACCGACCACCAGGTGGCAGGCCGCGGTCGGCTCGGCCGTGGCTGGGCGTCGCCGGCACGGTCGGGCATCGCCGCGTCGGTGCTCCTGCGACCCGATCACGTGCCTTCCGAGCGCTGGTCGTGGCTACCGTTGCTCGTTGGGATCGCCACTGTCGAGGCAGTACGGATCTCGACCGGGGTGGACGCCGCGCTGAAGTGGCCGAACGACGTCGTGGTCGAGGACCGCAAGCTCGCGGGCATCCTGCTCGAACGGATCGAGACGCCCGCCGGACCGGCTGCCGTTGCCGGCCTCGGCCTCAACGTCAGCCTCCGAGAGGACGAGCTACCGGTGGCACACGCCACCTCGTTGCTGCTGTGTGGCGCGTCCACGACCGATCGCGCCGTGGTGCTGCGGGCGTACGCCCGGGTGCTGGAGGCGTTGTACCGGGCATGGGCGGCCACCGACGGAGACCCCGCCGCAGGGTTGCACGACTCGTACGTGCGCCGATGCGTGACCCTCGGCCAGGACATCGTCGTCACCGCATCGGACGGCGCGGTGCTGCGGGGCAACGCGCAGGCGATCGACGCCTCGGGCCGTCTGGTTCTCAGTGTCGACGGCCGGCACCGGGCCATCGGGGCCGGTGATGTCGTGCACGTGCGGCCGCGGACGTGACACCATTCCCGTCATGGCCCTGTCTCGCAAGCTGATGATCGAGGGGGAACAGGTCGTCCTGACGATGCGTACGCACGTCAAGGCCATGATCGTCCCCGCCTTGGTGCTCCTGATCACCTGTGGCGTCGCCGGGTTCGCCCTGGCCGTCACCCGCGAGAGCGACGCCGCGTGGCGGATCGCCATCGTGGTCATCGCCGCCGTCATCTTGGCGTGGCTGGTGCTGCTGCCGTTCCTTCGCTGGCTCACCTGGACGTACACCGTCACCAACAAGCGGCTGGTCGAGCAGAAGGGGCTGCTGACCCGCACGGGTCGGGTGATCCCGCTCAGCCGCGTCAACGACGTCTCCTTCGAAAAGAACCTCAACGACCGCCTGTTGGGTTGCGGCACGCTGATCGTGCACGACGCCAGCGAACAGGCTGGCTTGCGTCTCGACGACATCCCGCACGTCGAGGACGTGCACCGCACGATGACCAACCTGGTGTTCGACACGCACCGGCCTGAGTCGACGCACGGCCGCGGGGACGATGCACAGATCTGAGGTACGCGACGCCCTCTCCCGCGCCATCCTCGGTGGCGACCCGGTGCTGACCAGCGCCCAGGTCGCCCATCAGGTCGGCATCGAGCCGGCCGAGGCCGAGCGGCTCTGGCGCGCCCTCGGCTTCCCCGACGCCGGCGACAACGCGGCCTTCGTCGGTGCCGACGCCGAGGCGTTGGCGCTCGTACGCGCCGCGGTCGACCGCGGCATCATCGACATGGAGATGACGCTGCGCCTCACCCGGGCACTTGGCAACACGATGTCCCGGCTCGCGGACTGGCAGGTCTCGACCCTGGTGGAGAGCCTCGAGCCCGACGTCACCGACAGTCAGAACACGAGTCGCGCCGCATCGGCGCTGTCGCTGACCGAGAGTGTCGGACCGGCCTTCGAGCAGCTCCTCGTGTACGCCTGGCGGCGACACCTCGCCGCGGCAGTGATGCGGGTCGAGGCACTCGGTGCGGCCGATGAGGACCTGCTGCACTCGGTGATGACCGTGGGTTTCGCCGACCTGGTGGCGTTCACCGCCCTGTCCAACGGGTTGGACGACACCGAGCTGGGCGACCTCGTCGAACGCTTCGAAGAACGCTGCGTGGACCTGGTGACCGCCGGGGGTGGGAGGGCCATCAAGACGCTGGGCGACTCGGTCCTCTTCGTCGCCGAGACCCCGTCCGTCGGCGTCGAGATCGGGTTGCAGGTCATCGAGAAGATCGGCAGGGACAAGAACTTCCCCGACGTGCGCGTCGGGATGGCGACGGGTTCGGTCATCGGCCGGCTCGGGGACGTCTTCGGTCCGCCGGTCAACCTCGCGGCGCGCCTCACCACCGTCGCGCGCCGCAACCGGATCATCCTCGATCACGCCTCGGCCGACCTGCTCAGCGAGGAGTTCGAGACGCGTACGCT
>Ga0136620_10001133_pt1 | contig 12528 bp, 13 predicted proteins | sample AntDrymUQ4162106_2_FD_104806 | JGI IMG/M metagenome (GOLD analysis project Ga0136620, IMG submission 104806) | Polar desert sand microbial communities from Dry Valleys, Antarctica - metaG UQ416 (21.06) | ecosystem: Environmental > Terrestrial > Soil > Desert | place: Antarctica: Dry Valley... | reverse complement strand
GTGGCGGACTCAGCGTGGGCCGCGCGTCGGTTTCGATCCGTCCACCTGCCAGGGATGCAGGAGCGGATCGGGAGTCGCGGCGCATCCAGCGCACCGCGTGTTGCGTATTACAGCACAGACAAGACTAGCGACGACGCCCCTCCGCTCTGCCAACCTTCCCCCATATGCGATTCGCACTCCTCTTTGCTCTGTGCGCAGCTCTGCTGGCGGGCTGCGGCGGCGGCGACAGCGCCGCCGGGCAGCCCGCCCCCAGCTCGACCCAGCTGCTGGACGGAGGAAAGCCCGCCTTCGAGAAGCGGGTGCGGGAGGCGAAGGGCAAGCCGGTGGTGGTGAACAAGTGGGCCTCCTGGTGTCCTCCCTGCCGCGCGGAGTTCCCCTTCTTCGCGAGCCAGTCCAAGAAGCGCGCCGGGGACGTCGTGTTCCTCGGGCTCGACGCCGAGGACAACGACTCCGACGCCGCGAAGTTCCTCGAGGAGTACCCCGTCGACTTCCCCAGCTTCAAGGACCCCAACTCCGAGATCGCGGCTTCGATCGACGCCGCGGTGAGCTTCCCCACCACGGTGTTCATCGATTCGAAGGGCAAGCAGTCCTACGTGCGCCAGGGCGGGTACTCGAGCGAGCAGAAGCTGGCCGAGGACATCGAGCGTTACGCTCGCTGAATCGCCGCTCCGGGGGAATTCGAGGTGCGCGCCGCCCGCGCCGACGAGGAGGTACAGGCCGCCCTGCGGTTGCGCCACCGGGTGTTCTGCGAGGAGCAGGGCGTGGACCTGGCCGCCGAGCAGGACGGCCGTGACCCGGAGGCGCTGCAGCTCGTGGCACTCGGCGACGGGCGGGTCCTCGGTACCTGCCGCGTGCTGCTGGATGACGGCCTGGCGCGGCTGGGCCGAATGGCCGTGGAGCCCGGGCACCGCGGCCGCGGCATAGGCGGCGCGCTGCTCGCCGAGGCCGACCGCGCCATGCGCGACTCCGGCGCCCGCCGGATCCGCCTGCACGCGCAGACCGCGTCGCGCGGGGTGTATCAGCGCGCGGGATACGAGCCCATGGGCGAGGAGTTCATGGAGGAGGGCATCAAGCACGTGGCGATGGAGAAGCAGCTGGCCGAGGAGGCCCCTCGTGCCTGAGCTGCGCATCGACCCGCTGAGCGGACTGCGCGTGATCGTGGCCGGCGAGCGCGGCGAGCGGCCGGGCGCGTGGCTCGCCGCTGCCGATCGGCCGCCGATCGACCCGGACACCGATCCCTTCCTGGATGGCCACGAGGACCGCACGCCGCCGGAGCTCTACGCGCTGCGCGACGGCGGCGGGCCCGCCGACTCGCCCGGCTGGCGCGTGCGGGTGGTCCCCAATCTCTACCCCGCACTCGAGCCGGATGGTGGCGGCACCGAGCAGCCCGACCCACTTGCATCCGGTCGCGGCGAGCCGGAGCTGTTCGCCGGGAGGCCGGCCGTGGGGGCGCATGAGGTGTTGGTGAACGGGCCCGAGGCGGTGTCCTCGCTTCACGACCTCGGCGCGGATGGCATCGCCACCGCGATGGGGGTGTGGCGTGAACGCATGCTGGCCCATCACGACGCCGCCTACGTACATCTGATCGTGAACGAGGGGGGCCAGGCGGGCGCGTCTCTGCCGCACACCCACGCTCAGCTGTACGCGCTGTCGTTCGTGCCGGCCGCGGTGGCCCGCGAGCGCGAGCGCTTCACCGCCTACTTCGAGCGCACCCAGGGGCGCAACCTGCTCGCGGACGTCCTCCAGGAGGAAGTGCGCCTCCGCGACCGGCTCGTGGCGGTGGACTCCGAGGCGGTGGCCATCTGCCCGTTCGCCTCGCGCGGTCCCTTCCACGTGCAGATCGTGCCCCGCTCGCCCGTGCCGCGGTTCGAGGACCACGGGCCGCTGGGCGCCGCGCTGCTGCACGACGTGCTCGGGCGGATGGGGGCGGCGATCGGCGCCGGCGCGGTGCCCGCGCTGAACCTCTGGGTGCGCACCGCCCCCCGCGGAGCGAGCACCTTCTGCTGGCGGATCGACGTTCTTCCTCGCCTGACCCATCCCGCCGGGCTGGAGATGGGCGCCGGCGTGGAGCTGTGCGTGCTGGCACCGGAGCGGGCCGCCGAGCTGCTGCGCGACGCCGCGCCCGTATAGGTTGCGCCGCGATGCCACCCGCCGAGCGCCCGATCCCCCGCTACATGTCCGAGCCGCCGCAGGAGCCCGTCCCCTACGGACGCTGGGGCGAGGCGCTGGCCGAGCGCTTCCTGGGCGCCGCCCGGGACATGGAGAGCGAGGAGCCTCTGGGCGACCCCGGCGAGATCTCCTGGTTCCCGGAGCGCAGCTGGGGCGGTCGCACGTACGTGCCGGCCACCGCGTCCACCTCGAATGGCTTCGAGCTGTTCGGCTTCGTGTCCTACACCCGCGAGCACGAGGGCGCCCAGGCCACCGACTTCCAGGCCGCGGTGGACTACACCGACGAGACCGCCGACGCGAACCCGGACTGGACGCTGGACCTCTCCGACCAGGAGATCGGCCACTGGCGCGGTCCCGACGGCCGGCGTGGCGTGATCACGCTGGTCTGGGGCCTGTCGATGGTGGCCAACGGCGCCGTGGCCACCACCGAGCTGGGCCCCACCACCACCGACCAGTGCCTGCTGGTGGAGGACCGCTTCACCCTGGTCTCGCTGGACGCCTACACCGGTGACTACGTTGAGGTGCGCCTCTTCGACCGCCGGGGCACCGAGCTGGCGGGGGAGTCCCTGTACGAGGACGACGACGGGGACGAGGACGGCGAGGAGTAGTCCGGGGCGGGTGGCGGGGCTATCTTCTGCCCCGGGCCCCGGTAGCTCAGCTGGATAGAGCGTCCCCCTCCTAAGGGGAAGGCCGCTGGTTCGAATCCAGCTCGGGGCACTGCGGGGACTAGCGGTCCGGGCGGTCCGGATACACGTCGTCGATGGTGGCGAGCGCGACATAGGGCGCTCCCGCCGCGGCCTCGATGGCCTCCGCGCCGCCCGCCAGCCGGTCGAGCACGCTGACCACCCCGCACACCTCCAGGCCCTCCTCGCGAATCCGCTCGATCGCCTGGATCGTGGAGCCGCCGGTGGTGACCACGTCCTCCACGACGAGGCAGCGCTCGCCGGGATTCAGCTCGGGGCCCTCGATCCAGCGCTGCAGTCCGTGCTCCTTGCGCTCCTTGCGGACGAAGAAGGCCCTCACGTCCGCCCCCGCCGCCAATGCCGCGCAAGCCACGGGGTCCGCCCCCATCGTCATCCCCCCCACGGCGGTCGCCTCCAGGCGCGCGGCCTCGGCGGCCACCAGCTCACCGAGGGCGTCGAAGCCGGCCGGGAGAAGGATCGCGCGCTTGGCATCCACGTAATACTCGGCCTCGGCGCCGCTGGAGAGCGTGACCCTGCCCACGACCAGGGCGTGCTCGCGCAGCTCGGCCACCAGACGCTCGCGGGCGCTCATTGCGGCCAATTCCTTGCTGAGAAGCAGGTGTCGCGGGTCAGGTTCTGCACGAAGGCTGCCGATGTTATGGCCATGGCGACCTTCGTCAGGATCTGCGCCGTGACCGCTGGGCTCCTCCTGCTCGCGAGCTTCGCCACGTTCGCCATCGATCAGACCCAGAAGGGCTCCGACGGTCAGTTGCGCAAGGTGAAGCACGACGCGGTCGCGCCCGCCTCCCCCGGCCCGATCGACCAACCGTCTCCGGCCGCGCCGGTCGAGCAGGTGCGCGAGCGCGTGCACACACAGGTCCGCGAGATGATCGACGACGCCAACGACGTCCTCGTGTCGCCATTCGCGGGCATCGTGACGTCGCGGGACCCATGGGGCCCGCGCATCGTCTCCGGTGGCCTGGCATTCCTGCTGTTCGGCGTCGGTGGCACGCTGCTCGCCAACGCGTTGCCGCGTCCGCGCCACAAGGTGGCGGACTGGCGCGAAGCCACGAGCTGAGCGCCGTGCGGGCCGCTCAGCGGTAGGCGAAGATCGTCTCGCCGAGCGAGATCTGGGCGTTGATCGCCGCGGCGTCGGGCTCCGGCACCCGCAGGCAGCCGTGGCTGGCCGGGTAGGCGGGCACCGACGCGAAGCCGTGGATGGCGTAGCCACCGATGAAGTAGTTGGAGTGGACCATGCCCTTGGCGTTGGTGCCCGGCTGCTTGCGGTAGAAGCGGAACTTGCCGAACACCGTGGGCGTTGAGGGCTTTCCCGACGAGGTGTGGTAGACGTTCGCCGGGCGGCCGTTGCGGCCCATCAGCGCGAGCACCTGGCGCGACCAGTCGAACTCCACGTGGCGCCCCGCACGGGGGTACTTCGCCTTGAAGGCACCCCTGTTGCGAAAGAGCTTGGCGTAGACCGCGGGGCTGGCGTAGCCGGTGCGCGACATGTTGTTGGTCTTGCGGAAGGCCATCACCGCTCGCGAGGTGGCGCCGCCGTAGGAGCCGGACACCGGCACCGCGAAGCCCATCCGCCGCATCCTGCGCTGAAGCAGCAGCACGTGCGTGCCGCTCGCTCCCTCACCGGCGCGGAAGGTGACCGCCTTGATCCGCTCCCACTTCGAGCTGAAGGACTTCTGCTCCGGGGTGGCGCGGTGGCGCAGGCGGACGCTGAAGCGTCCTTTTCGGGAGGCCTTGATCCGGAAGATCGCGGCACCGCCGCGGCGAGCGCGGCGAAGCGGAGCGCTGCGGCGGGAGATGACCTTGCCGCGGCGCGCGATCTCGAGCACGGCTCCCTGGCCGGACACGTAGGGCGTTACCCGTCCCACCACCTTCAGCTTCTGCCCGCGCGCCACGTAGCGCACCCTGCGCGTGGCCATCCCCTTCGCGACCTCCACGGAGGCCCTGCCGCCCTTGGGCGCGGGCGCCGGTGCGGGCTCCGCGGGGGGTGCAGTCGTGGCGGGCGGAATCGGCCCCTGGGCGGGCGCCGTGGCAGGGGCGGCACCGAGCGCCAGAAGTAGTCCGAACAGAGTTGCAGAGCGCCGCATGGAGGCGAAACTGTACAGAGGGGCCCGGCGCGGAGGGGATGCAAAGGGGGCAGTGCCCTTTGACCAATCTCAGGCGGGGGTGGGCTGGGGGGTTCGCGGCAACAGCCGCGGCGCGAGCGCCACGGCAGCGAGCATCAGCGGGCCGGCCACCAGTGACACCTGCCAGCCGTCGTCCGCCTGGACGCCGTAGGCGAGTGCGTTGTTGAAGACGTGCAGGCCGATCACCGGGAACAGCGAGCCCGTCTTCTCATATACGAGGCAGTAGACGAAGCCCAGGAGCATCAGCGGGGGCAGGATCAGCAGGCCGTCCGCACCGTCGGCCTGGAAGTGGATCGAGCCGAACACCACGCCGTCGATCGCCGCCGCCGACAACGCGCCCAGCCGGGTCCGCAGAGCGCGATAGAAGAAGCCGCGGAAGAAGATCTCCTCCACCACGGGCGCGACCACGACCACCATCAGACCCGCGATCACGAGACCGAACGTGCCTTTGTCACCCCCCAGGTCCTGCACGGTGGTCTGCTCGGCGTCGGGCTGGACCACAGCCGCGTACACGGCGCTGAGAAGGAAGAACGCGACCAGGCCTACGGCCGCCCAGCCCACGGCGGGCCAGAACCTGGTCCCCCTCAGGCCGAAGTGCCACGGCCTCGGCGGAGCCACTCGAGACGCGAGGAAGTACGCGCTGCCCAGGAGGCCCACTCCCAGCGCCAGCGTGCCCAGCACGACGATCCCCGGCGAGCTGGTGTCGGGCGAGCCGCCCGAACTGAGCAGCGCAATGGGAATTGAAAGAAGGATCTGCGAGCCGAGAAAGCCAACCAGGAACCCGACCAGCGAGAACCACCACGGCCACGCCGGGAAGCGCAGGGCAGGCGCGGGCTTCTCGGGGGGATCGGGGGGCGGCTGTGTCTGAAGTGGCTGCTCCATCGCCAGTCTTAGAGTAGGGAGGGCAGCTCCTCCAGGGAGCTCACGGATTGGACGCCGCCGGGCGCCTGCCCGTCGCGCACGAGGAGCACGGCCCGGATGCCGGCCGCCCGCGCGCCGTCGATGTCGGCCTCCGGCGAGTCCCCCACGTGCACCGCCTCTTCGGCGCTCACCCCCGCCAGCTCGAGGCCCGCAAGGAAAGCAGCGGTCGCCGGCTTGGGCGCGCCGGCCGCCGCGGAGGACACCGTCCCGTCCAGCAGAGGTCCCAGGCCCGCCCCCTCCAGCCAGTCCGGCAGAGAGCAGTCCCAGTTGCTCACGACCACCAGCCGCAGGCCGCGCTGTCGCAGCTCGCGCAGCGCCGGCACCACGTCGTCAAACGCCACGAAGGAAAGCGCGGCCAACATCGCCTCCCTGACCACTGCGTGCCCGGGCGCGGGCTGGGGCAACGCCGCGCGCATCACCTCCGCGCAGTCGTCGCGTAGGCGGTCCAGCCCCGGCCCGTCGCCGCCCTCGGTGTGATGCGCCAGGTAGTGCCCTATTTCCGCGCGGAAGGCCCGGTCGGCCTCCACGAGGGTCACCTCCACGCCCGCAAGCCGGAGCGCGTCGCGCAGGAGGGGCGCGGGAGGCTCCAGGTAGACGAGCGTGCCGAGGGCGTCGAGCAGCACCGCCCGCACACCGCCGCGCCCAGCTTCCGAGTTAGCCTCCCGTGGCATGTATGGCGCCCACCTGCTCATTCTCGCTCACTTCCACAAGGGCTATGAGAACGAGATAAACGCGCTCGCGATCCTCTTGGTCGCGAGCGTGTTCGCCAAGCTGGTGGACACGGCGCTCAAGAAGCGCGGCAAGCTCGTGCCGGACGCGATGGCGGGCCGCGAGTTGTCAGCGGCAGCCAGCACCCGGCTGCGCCTGGTCCGCCGCCTCGTCCTGGCGATGATCGTCCTGATCGGCATTGCGGGCGCGCTGGCCCAGTTCCCCGAGGTGGCGTCGCTGGCAAAGGGCCTGCTGGCCTCGTCCGCGGTCCTGGGCCTCGTCCTGGGCTTCGCGGCACGGCAGACCCTCGCCAACGGGATCGCCGGCATCCAGCTGGCGATCAGCCAGCCCGTGCGGGTGGGAGACCTGGTGACCTTCGAGGAGGAGACGGGCGTCGTGGAGGACCTGCGGCTGTCCTACACCGTGATCCGCCTCGACGACGGGCGCCGCCTGATCGTGCCCAACGAGCGGCTCGTGCAGAGCCCCGTCTTCAACCACACGGTGGTCGATCCCGCGGTGCAGGTCGAGATCTCCGTGTGGCTGCCGCCGGGGGGCGACGCCACCCAGGCGGTGGAGTTGCTGTCCGCGGCGGACGACGTGGACGCACGCGTGGCCGAGGTGACCCATGAAGGGATCCGCATCGCGGTGACCGAATGGGCCTCTAGTGCCCGTGAACGTGGTCCGCTTGCCTCCCGCCTGCGTAAGGAAAGCCTGCAATGTCTCCGCGACGCTTCTCTATCCTCCGACGTGGCCGGGTAACCCGCCTCGCGCGGGGTAAGCACGCTCCCAGCGCTTCTGGCGCGCCCTCCGGTAGGACCACATGACCTACAGGCAGCGAAAAGCACGTCGTAGACGGGGCCGCGGGGGCGGCGGCAGCCGCATCGTCGCCCTTTCCTTCGGCGTGCTGGTCACGGTGCTGGCGATCGCGGTCATGTCGGCGGTTGGCTACGTGATCGCTGTGGCGGCCACCGCGCCCGCCCTGTCCCAGCTCAAGGCCGCCGACAAGGGCGAGAGCTCGGTGATCATCGCCGCGGACGGCTCGCGCCTGGGCTACGTCCAGTCCGACGAGATCCGCACGCCGGTGTCGTGGGAGGAGATGCCGCGCGTGGCGCGCCAGGCCGTGGTGGCGATCGAGGACGAGCGCTTCTACGAGCACGAGGGAGTGGACTTCTCGGCGATCATCCGCGCCGGGGTGAAGAACCTGGAGTCCGGCAAGAACGTGCAGGGCGGCTCCACGATCACCCAGCAGCTCGTGCGCGCGCTGTACATCAAGGATCCCGAGCGCAACGTGGAGCGCAAGATCCGCGAGGCGAAGCTGGCCTCCGAGCTCGAGAAGGAGCGCTCGAAGAAGTGGATCCTCCAGAACTACCTCAACGACGTGCCCTTCGGCACCGTCGGTGGCCGCACCGCCATCGGCATAGAGGGCGCAGCCGAGACGTTCTTCGACAAGCACGCGAAGGAGCTCACGCTCTCCGAGGCCGCCACGCTGGCCGGCCTGCCCCAGGCACCGTCGCAGTACAACCCCTTCCGCAACCCGCAGGCGGCCCTGACGCGCCGCAACGAGGTGCTCGACCGGATGGCCGAGAACGGCTTCATCACCCGCGCCAGGGCCATCACGGCGTCGGGTCAGCAGCTCAGACTGCGCAAGGGCACCCGCTACACCACCCGCCGCGAGCCGTACTTCTTCGACTACGTGCAGGAGCAACTCATCGAGCGCTACGGCGTGGGCGTGTACCGCCGCGGCGGGCTCAAGGTTTACACCACGATCGACCCCAAGACGCAGGACGTCGCGCGCGACGCGATCAACTCCTACTACGGCGATCCCAACGGTCCGGCCTCGGCGATCGTGTCTGTCGATCCCACCAACGGCAAGATCAAGGCGATGGCCTCGAGCGGCACCTACCAGGACCGCCGCTTCAACCTCGCTGCACAGGGCCAGCGGCAGCCCGGCTCCGCCTTCAAGACGATGGTGCTCACCGCAGCGGTGCGACAGGGAATCGACCCGGACTCCACCTACTACACGTCTAAGCCACTTACGATCAACGATCCCAAGTACGGGCCCTGGAACGTGAAGACCTTCGGCGACAGCTACTCCGGCTCGATCAGCCTCACCCAGGCCACACTCAAGTCCGACAACTCCGTCTACGCCCAGCTGATCCTCGACGTGGGCCCCGACAAGGTCTGCGAGACCGCGAAACTGCTCGGGATCACCACCAAGCTGGACTGCTACCCGGCGGAGGGCCTGGGCGGACTCACCCGCGGCGTCACGCCGCTGGAGATGTCGAGCGCCTACGCCACGCTGGCCGCCGGCGGCGTCCGCCGCCGGCCCACATCGATCGAGAGGGTCGTGTTCCCAGACGGCAAGAGCGAGAACCTGGGCGAGTCCAAGGGGAAGCGGGTGATCACCGACGGCGAGGCGTATGAGGTGACCAAGATCCTCGAGCAGAACGTGCAGTCGGGCACGGGCACCAACGCCAACTACGGCTGCCCGGCCGCCGGCAAGACGGGCACCACAGACGAGGGCAAGGACGCGTGGTTCGTGGGTTACACCCCCAAGCTCTCAACATCGGTCTGGGTGGGGTACCCGGACGCGGGCGTGGCGATCTCGGCGGACGCACAGGGCGGCACACTGGCCGCCCCTGTGTGGAATGCCTTCATGTCCGTGGCGCAGGCCGAGTGCTCGTCGTTCCCACAGCCCACCACGGCCCCCGCGCTGACCAAGTACTACGGCAAGTCAACGTCGGGGTCCACCGGCACCGGCACCTACACCCCTCCAACTACCGCCCCCTACGTGCCGCCCACGACCGGCGGCACGGACCCCTCCACGGGTGGCGGCCAGCCCGACCCGGGCTATGACCCCCGTCTGTACCAGGCCCCGCCGCAGGCGGCCCCCGCGCCCCCACCCGCACCCGCGCCCACCCCATCGCCGGGCGGCGGTGGCCAGGGCGGCGGCGCCACACCCGGTGACGGCTGACCCGCGCCGCCCGAGCGGGCGTGAGAGCCTCCAGTCGTGGCGGAGCTCGATCTGATCGAAGCGATCCAGTCGGTGCTGGGCGCCCCCGGCGAGCGCGTGGTGCGCTGGGTGGGCGACGACGCAGCGGTGGTGCGCGGGCGGCCGGTGGCGGTCACGTCGATCGACACGGTGGCCGAGCGGGTGCACTTCCGGCTCGACACGCATTCGCCGGCCGACGTGGGAAACAAGGCGCTGGGGGCCGCGCTGTCGGACCTGGCCGCGATGGGCGCGGAGACGGGCGAGGCCTACGTCTCGCTCGCGCTTCCGGAGACGATGGACCAGGACCGGGCGCTCGAGCTGGTGCGGGGCATGGCCGCGCTGGCAGCCGAGACCCACACCACGATCGCGGGCGGGGACGTGGTGCGCTCGCCCGCCCTCGTGATCACGGTGGCGGTCACCGGCTGGGCCGATCATGAGTCGGATCTGGTGGGCCGCGACGGAGCTCGCCCCGGGCAGGTCGTCGGCGTGACCGGCGACCTGGGTGCCTCCGCGGCCGGTCTGCTGGTGCTGGAGGGAAAGGCCCCGGGAGTCGAGCCCGCGGCGGCCAGGGAACTGGCGCAGCGCCACCGTCGCCCGATTCCCCGGATCGCGGCCGGGCGTGCGCTTGCCGCAGCCGGTGCCACGGCGATGATCGACCTCAGCGACGGCCTGGCCACCGACGCCTGTCATCTGGCCTCGCGGAGTGGCGTGGGCCTCGAGCTGGACCTGCGTGCGCTGCCCCTGGCCGCCGGGGTGGCCGATGCGGCCCTGGCAGCGGGGCGCGATCCGGTGGAGCTGGCGGCCACAGGCGGCGAGGATCACGAGCTGCTGTTCACGCTGGAGGAGGCCGGCTGGGACGCGGCTCAGCGAAGCGCGGGGGTGGCTCTGACGCGCCTAGGCCGCGTCGTGCCCGGCGAGGGGCTCGTCCTCGCGGGAGCCCCCGCGGGCGGGCTGCGGGGCTACGAGCATCTCTGAGAACAGGCGTTGCAAATCAACGCGGGCACCATGCCGCGCGATGATCGCGGCCGCCACTGCGTCCGGCTCGACCCGATAGGTGCCGTCGGCGATCTGTTGTCTCAGCGTTGCCGCCTGACTCATCGAAGGGCGACAGTACAACGGTCTCAGGACGGCCGCCAGTCGAACGGCCGGCCAGGCGTCAGCGCCGTGGCAGGGCAGACTGCGTGCCCCCGAGGGAGCCCGGCCCGGCATAGCTCGACGGTCCCCGCACCGAAGGTGGGACGGGCGTATCCGGATCGGGCCCGGGTGCCGACCCCGCTCGCACGATCGACAGAACCGCCACCAGCACCGACATGAGCGCTGCGCCCACCAGGGCCGTGAGCGTCCCCACGTGGCCTCCCACCACGAGCAGCACCAGGTACCAGGCGCCTCCCAGCGGGTCGAGTGAGAGCACGGCCAGCTGGTAGAAGGCCAGCAGGACGGGCAGCAGGAGACCGCCGAAGACCATCGCCACCCGCGCCCGCTTCGGCGGCAGCGGGTCCACGAGCGTGCCCAGCAGCCACAGGTGCAGCGCCGGCACGCACATCAGCGCGGCTACGGGGTTCAGCAGCCAGAGCAACATCACCGTGACCGAGAGCACCAGGATCGTTGCCACCGCCGCTCCCTGCGCCTCGCGGTCGGCCAAGCCGGGGTCGGCGGCCAGCGCGAGACGGCGAAGTCCCAGCCAGCACAGGCCCACCGCCAGCGCCAACCCGGCCAGCACGGCCACTGCCGGCATGTCGAGCGGGTAGCGCTCCGGATCCACGGGGGCCCTCGGGGGCCCGGGTATGGCGCCGGCGAGTGCGAGCACGTGGGCGAGGGCCAGCCCGGCCAGCAGGGCCACGAAGCCCGCCCCGACCCAGGTGAGCCACGAGCGCACGGCCACCCGCCGGCGGCGCGCCCGCGCGAAGGCATCCACGCCCGCCACCAGCGCTGGCAGGATCAGCGTCAGCGACAGGAGCGAGAGCACCCAGCCCGGGACCACCTGACTTACCACCGTCACGTAGGTCCGGGGACCATGCTCGGACCGAGGCCCGGCGTCCAGGGCCGTGAGGGAGCGCAGGGTCGCCCGCCCGAGGGCCTCGAGGCGCTCACTGTCCACCTGGTCGGGCTCGAGGCCCCGGCCGCCGAGAACCTCGCCGTCGCCCGAGATCCGCACGGTGTCATAGCCACGCTCGAGCAACACGCCCTGGGCGCCCACGCCCACGGGGAAGGCCAGCCGCGCCAGCTGGCCCGCAGGCCCGGCGCCGTCGGCCACCTCGCCCACCTCCTCGCGCAGCGACTCCACAACCGTGCGCTGAAGCCCGAGGCCCGCGCGCGTGTCGTCGCCGGCCCAGGAGACGACCTCGGGACGTTCCCGAGCCGGCACTCCGAGGCCGGAGAGCACGAGCACGGCGTCCACGCGGTCCGGCCCGGCGAGCCGGCCGGCCAGCCGCGCCGCGCCCTCCTCACCTAGAGCAGAGCCGTCCACCGACGCGAGCACGACGGTCTTCTTGGAAGGCCTCCCGGCGTAGACCCGCGCGATCTCCAGGAGCGCCGCCGTATCGGAGCCACTCACGGCCGCGTCCGGCACGCCCGGCGCGTCCCGCGCCGCGACGACCACCACCTCGCGACGGGACCGGCCGGCGCGCCGGCCGACGACGTTGAGCAGCTGCTTTCCGTCGACGTCGAAGCGGTCGCGCGAGACGCTGAACCCGCGATCGCGCAGGCCGCGCTCCACCTCGACGCCGGCGGCACGGTCGCCGACGCCGCCGGCGCGGCGATCGCGCCCCGCCCGTTCGAGGGAGCGCAGCGTGGTGAGCGCCTGGTCGCCGTCGAACACCACGTCCGCGGCCAGGCCCTGCGGGAGCGGGCGTGGCCGGCTCTCGAGCGAGAACATCACGAGGATCACGGCAAACACGGCGGGCACAAGCGC
>Ga0136620_10001132_pt1 | contig 12529 bp, 8 predicted proteins | sample AntDrymUQ4162106_2_FD_104806 | JGI IMG/M metagenome (GOLD analysis project Ga0136620, IMG submission 104806) | Polar desert sand microbial communities from Dry Valleys, Antarctica - metaG UQ416 (21.06) | ecosystem: Environmental > Terrestrial > Soil > Desert | place: Antarctica: Dry Valley... | reverse complement strand
GCGAAGGACTGTCGAGGTGGTAGCGGAGCGCCTGCCAATCGAAGCCGGCATCGGCATACAGCACCACCCTTTCCGCATGCCCGCCCGCGAGCGCGGCGTCCCGGATGGCCGCGACGATCTCGGTACGGCGCAGTGGCTCGTCGCCGCTCACGAAGTACAGCGCCGCCAGGCCACGACGCCTCAGATGCGCCTCTACCTCGTCGGCCTTGAGCCTCACGGCGACGGCGGCGGCTTGGTCGGTCGCGCCCGGACGCTTTCGAGACGTCTCAGCACGGTCTCGGCGGCGTCCTGGATCATGTCCTCTCGCAGCACCTGCTGTTCGTCGAACTTGCCGAGCGCGGCTCTCTCGTCGAAGGTGAAATCACGCAGGAGATCGACCGTCTGCGCCTTGATCAGTGGTCGCCGATCGGTATGACGTACGGCCAGATCGACGCGGTAAGCGATCTGGTACTCGCGCGCCTTGCCGGTCCTCGGGTCCACGGATAGGACGCGCTCGTCGAAGCGCTCGTTGCGAAGCTCGACCACCACATCCGCCGAGGCGGCGTCCGGTGCCACCACCACGCGGTTGTAACTCAACTGGCGCGCCAGCTCGGCGGCCACGCGGTGCGCGCGGTGGTCCCTGACATAGACGCGCGCGAACTGCAGATCGACGGGCACCGTGCCGCGCAGATGAAAGCCGCAGGCGGAGACGCACAGGAGCGCGAGCAACAGCGCTGATTGTGTAATCCTCATACCGGAACCGCGCGCCGATCAGCCCGCGACGATGTTGACCAGACGGTTCTGCACCACGACCAGGTGCCGCACCGACTTGCCTTCGAGAAAGCGCCGGACATTGGCGTCGCCGAGCGCGGCTTCCCGGACCTCGATCTCGCTCGCCCCCGACGGGAGGTTCACGGTACCGCGCTTCTTACCGTTGACCTGCACCACGAGCGTGACCTCCTCGCAGAGGAGCGCCTCGGGATCGACCACAGGCCAGGGTGCATCGGCCACCAGCCCCGCGTGTCCGAGGGCCGCCCACAGCGCCTCGGCGATGTGCGGGACGATGGGGGCCATGAGCAACACCGCCGCCTCCAGCCCCTCGCGCCATACCGCTTTCCCGGGTCCGTCATCCGCCTCGTGCTTCGCGAGCGCGTTGCAAAGCTCCATCACCGCGGCGATGGCGGTGTTGAAGGTATAACGCCGCCCGAGGTCGTCGTTGACCTTGGCGATGGTGTGATGGATGAGCCGGCGCAGTTCGCGCTCTCTTGGCCCGATGCCAGAAGGCTCGGTCCCGTCGAGCGGGCCGGCCGCGAGGTGGGTCTCTGCCAGGCGCCATAACCGCTTCAAGAACCGGAAGGCGCCTTCGACCGCCGTATCCGACCATTCGAGCGAGTGCTCGGGGGGCGCCGCGAACATTGTGAAGAGCCGTACCGTGTCGGCGCCATACTGTTCGATCAAGGCCTCGGGATCGACGGTATTGCCCTTGGACTTGGACATCTTGGCCCCGTCTTTGAGCACCATGCCCTGGGTCAGGAGCCGGGTGAAGGGCTCGTCGTACCCGAGGAGCCCGGCATCGCGCATGAGCCGATGGAAGAAGCGCGCATAGAGGAGGTGCAGGACGGCGTGCTCGATCCCGCCGATGTACTGGTCGACCGGGAGCCAGTAATCGACCCGCGCATCGAGCATGCGCCCGGACTGGTCGGCCGAGCAGTAGCGGGCGTAGTACCAGGACGACTCGAAGAAGGTGTCGAAGGTGTCGGTCTCGCGCTCCGCCTCGCCGCCGCAGGACGGGCAGCACGTCCGATAGAACTCCGGCATGTGCTTGAGAGGTGAGGCCACGCCCTCGAAAGCCACGTCCTCCGGCAAGACCACCGGCAGCTCGGCCTCCGGCACCGGCACCGCCCCGCAGGTGGGGCAGTGGATGATCGGGATCGGACAGCCCCAGTAGCGCTGGCGGGAGATCCCCCAGTCCCGGAGCCGGTAGTGGACCTGGCGGCGCCCCTTGCCGTGGCCTTCGAGGTACGCCGCGATGGCGTCGAAGGCCGCCTGCGAGCTCAGGCCATCGAAGATACCGGAGTGCCTGAGCACGCCGGGCTCGGTGTAGGCGCCGTGCCGGAAGTCCACGTCACCATTCTCGCAGGGGAACACCACGGGTTTGATGGGTAGGCCATAACGGGTGGCGAACTCGAAGTCGCGTTGATCGTGGGCCGGCACCGCCATGACGGCGCCGGTCCCGTAGGCCATGAGCACGAAGTTCGCGACCCAGATGGGCAGGCGTTCGCCGGAGACCGGGTGCAGGGTCTCAAGGCCGAGGGGCAGGCCCTTCTTCTCCATGGTCTCCAGCACCGCTTCGCTGGTGCCGCTCCGGCGGCATTCGTCGAGGAACGCCTGGAGCGTGGGCTCGCGGGCCGCCGCCTCGACGGCCAGGGGGTGCTCCGCGGCCACGGCCAAGTAGGTCACGCCCATGAGCGTGTCGGGGCGGGTGGTGAAGACGCAGAGCGTCGTGGCGCGCTCGGGGATCTCGAAATGCGCCTCGACGCCCTGGGAGCGGCCGATCCAATGGCGCTGCATGGTGCAGACCGCCTCGGGCCAGCCCTCGAGCGTGTCTAGTCCGGCGAGCAACTCCTCGGCGTAATCGGTGATCCGCAGGAACCACTGCGGGATCAGGCGCCGCTCGACCGCAGCACCCGAGCGCCAGCCCTTGCCGTCGATGACCTGCTCGTTGGCGAGCACGGTCTGATCGACGGGGTCCCAGTTGACCAGCGCGGTTTTCTTGTAGACGAGGCCCTTCCGGAACAGCTCCAGAAAAAACCACTGCTCCCACCGGTAATAGTCCGGCCGGCAGGTCGCGAGCTCGCGGCCCCAGTCGTAGCCGAAGCCCAAGCGCTTGAGCTGGGCGCGCATGTGCTCGATGTTCGCGTAGGTCCACTCGGCGGGCGCGACGCGGCGCTCGATGGCAGCGTTCTCGGCCGGCAGCCCGAAGGCGTCCCAGCCCATGGGCTGCAAGACGTTCCGGCCCCGCATGCGCTGGTAGCGCGCGATCACATCGCCGATGGTGTAGTTGCGGACGTGCCCCATATGGAGCTTCCCGCTCGGATAGGGGAACATCGAAAGGCAGTAGAACTTCTCGCGCCCGGGGTCCTCGGTGGCGCGGAACACACCCGCCTCCTCCCAGCGACGCTGGACCGCGGGCTCGATGTCCTCTGGGCGATACTGTGTTTCCATGGTCCTCCCCGCTCTCGGGGAAAGGATAACCCACCGGACTATGGCCGGGAAGGGCCGTGCGCTCCCATCGATGAGGTCTCACCCCCTCTGCCCCCGCAGCCCGCGGTACCCCCCTGGGCGCCCAGCCATTGCTCGCACGGTGAAGGGGCCTGCCGTGATGCACCGTCGGTAGGTAGAACGAGATATCAGCGCACAGTAGCAGTGGCCGCTGTGTCACGGGGACAGCGCCTCCAACACATGTCTCGCCACAAGTGTTCGTGGGAATCGAAACGCCTGAGACGTTTCGTATCGTCACGCGCGCGCACGTGCGACCACGAGGCCGACATTGCCAAGGTGCAGGAGTGGCTCGGGCATGCCAACATCGCCACCACCCGGCTCTACGACCGGAGGAAGACCAGGCCGGAGCACAGCCCGACGTTCAAGGTCAGGTATTAGAAAGGAAAAAGCCGCCCGAAGGCGGCTGGTTTTGATCAAGTAACGCTCTGCTTACGGCGGTTATGACGCGCGCGGCCTACCCGGGCGGCCTCGTTCCAAGGCTTCCTCACCTGCCGATTTCACCGATTCAGTGCCGGCTTGAACGGCGCGGCCCGAAATGTTGGCAACTTCAGCGAAGCGTCTATTGCCTTCTTCAACCTGCCGGGTCACGAAGTCCTGGCCCTGCGACACGATACCGTATAATTGTTTCGTGCACTCGTCGGAAAAGCGTACGTAGTTGTCAATTGTCGTTCGCAGGTAAGTAGCGAAGGCATCGGACCCAGCAATCTTTGCCGTGTTATCTTGCGCGAGCTCCGAATGCTTGGTCGCGCTGTCTTTAGCGAGTTCCGTGTCTTCACGCGAGGTGGCAAAACGTGAAAACGTTTCAATGTTCGCCTTGGTGAGGTCCACTACTGGTTGTAACAGGTTATACATAAGTGCTGTCCTCTTGTAGGTTGACGGGTTCTAGGTGCGTTCCTCTTCATGACACACAGTGAAGCATTATACAGGATTTGCTGCTTTGCAGCAAGTAGGGCACTGGGAGGGCGGAGATCTATGAAATGCTTATAAAATCGAGTTGCAGAGCGCGTCCTTGCAATCCGAAGAGTTGTCCGGGGGAGCTTAGTGCCTCTGCGATGCTCTCGGTGACCTCGGCCTTGCTGCGCGCTACGGCCCACCAACACGGACGCCGAGGTGCCGGCCTCGGCCGCACGGTCCTCTCTTTGAGATCAGGACACCGGTCCCCGTGTCATCAAACTGACGTGCGCGCACCTTGCCCATGCAGTCCTCGACCAAATACGCCCTCGACGTTTGGGTCATCAATGTGGGTACGCTTGTAGATAAGTACCCGGGGAAACTTGTTGATCCACACTGTATTCGGTTTGATCTAGACATTTGAATTACTCCAAAGTAGAAGGTTTAACGCCCAATTCCCGTGTTCTGGGGTGGGTGAGCCCGCCCCCCAAAACAAGCTGCCACGCGTGCAGTGCCCGGATCCGCTCGCTCAGCCGGACATCGGACTGCGCCCGTTTCGAGGGTCGTTTACCCTCTACGGCGTTATATCTTTTCGCAATAATGAATCTGGGAGGCATATCATCTAGATATCGCCTTTCTAGCTAGGGCTGGCCGGCGGTCGATTCCGTAGGAGCGTGGCTCCTGCGACGCGCGGAGCTGCGGGCCACGGCCGCGACTAATGCGCTCGACCATGTGAGGCCGACATCGCCAAGGTGCAGGGAGTGGCCCTCTTCCCATCCCCTTCCGGACCACCCAACCACCGGCCGGCCCGGCCGACGCAACAAGTATCTGTTGCATAGACGCATTGAATTTCCTATCCTTACCGCGCGCCGATCGCGAGGGGACCGAGCAACTGCGCCAGCAGTTGAGCTCGGCGACAGAGCGGGCGCAGGCGGCCGAAGGGCGCGCCGGGGAGCTGGAGGCCCGCGCGGCCGATCTGAACGGAGGTCCTATGGGCAGCTTGAACGAACGCAATCCTTCCTTGTGGGTGAAGACGTCGCCGGAGGCCCGGTACCGGGCCTTGAGCGGTAAGCCGAGCTTCGACGCGATCGTGATCGGCGGTGGCATCGCCGGACTCAGTGCTGCGTACATGCTCCAACGCGACGGGATGAAGGTGGCCGTGCTGGAAGCCGGACGGATCGCTTCCGGCGTCACCGGCTACACGACGGCCAAAGTGACGGCACTTCACGGGCTGATCTACTCCGATCTGGTGGAGCGCCACGGCGCGAAGCGTGCTGCCGCGTACGCTGCGGCCAACAGCACGGCGATCGACCTCGTCCGCTCGATCGTCGGCGCGGAAGGGATCGCGTGCGAGCTCGAGCAACAGGATGCCTACACGTACGCCGAGACGAACGAAGGCGCCAACGCGATCCGCCGGGAGGCGGAAGCATGCCGCGAGATCGGACTCGAGGCCGAGCTGACCTACGACGTGCCGCTGCCATTCCCGGTGTCCGCGGCCATCCGGCTACGCAACCAGGCACAGTTCCATCCGCGCGCGTATTGCCTCGGGCTCGCCGTTGCGATCCACGGCACCAAGGGACGTATCTACGAGCGCACCCGCGTTTCGGAGGTGCAGGAGAAGGTCCGCATCTGCCACGTCAAGACGGACCACGTGACCCTGTCGACGCCGACGGTCGTCGTTGCGACGCATCTGCCGTTCATGGGCGACGGCAGCTACTACGCGAAGACGGCGCCGAGTCGCTCCTACGCGATGGCGTTCCCCGACGGCGAGTCGTGGCAGGGCATGTTCATCAGCGCCGAACACCCTGTCCGATCGATCCGTCCCGCGTCGGCCGGCGGCCGCCGATGGCTGATCCTCGGCGGTGAGAGCCACAAGGTCGGCCAGGAGGACGACACCGAAGCTCGGTACACGGCACTGGAGTCGTGGGCCGCAGAGCGGCTGCAGATGCGGGATCCGGCCTATCGCTGGTCGGCGCAGGACTACGTGTCCGTCGATGGGATCCCCTACGTCGGGCGGCTGACCTCCGACCACGAACGCGTCTTCGTCGCGACGGGCTTCCGCAAGTGGGGCATGACTAACGGCACGGCGGCCGGGATGATCATCGCCGACGCGGTGGCCGGCCGTGAGAACCCGTGGGCGACGGCGTTCGACTCGACGCGCATACGGCTCGTGCAGTCGGCGAAGAAGCTGATGAAGGAGAACCTCAACGTGGCCAAGCAGTTCATCGGTGGGAAGCTAGCGGTGTCCGGCCACACGCCCGAGGAGCTCGGCCGGGGCGAGGCGCGCATCATGAGCGTGGACGGTGAGACGCTCGCCGTCCACCGCAACGACGCGGGACGTTTGCACGCGGTGTCGCCGGACTGCACGCACATGGGGTGTCGCGTCACATGGAACACCGCCGAACGCACCTGGGACTGCCCGTGCCACGGCTCGCGCTTCACGCCGGACGGCGAGGTGATCCAGGCCCCGGCGACGCAACCGCTGAAGCGACAGAGGATCGCCGTGAAGCGCTAATTAAACTAAAAGATACCAATGTCTTCATCAATCCCGTCCACGAGGACGCTCGACTGACTCAAGCGCGCGTAGAACGCCAGCTTCTCTACGACCCGCGAGTGCTTCGACTCTAGCTAGTTCGGAGCGCGCGCGATCGTAGCGGAGACGATGCTCGACCGCCCTATCATCGGGGGACCGGGCGGCCGAGCTTGGCCTAAGGCTAAGGCAACTGCTGTATCAAGTTTCGCAAGCCATCGACGGCCTGTTGCACGTCGTCCAAACGTTCGAGCAGCTTTGCACGGTCCACCGTCGTCCCATTCCCGTTTCCGAGGCCCCAAAACCTGGCGATCTGCAGGCTGGAGCAGATCCCGGCGTCGAGGATAAAAGCGCGGGCCGTCCCGCACTGCTCCGGCCCGGGCCCGGGATCGACGGGCGTGCCGTGGCCCATGCCCGCGATGGTGTAGATCTCTACCAGTGGTTGACCCGCGGCGTCCGTGAACACCTCGTGGGCGTGGCCCTGCACGGTGTCCGTGGTATCGGGGGTCCGGTCGATCCCGTGCACATTGGTCCACTGGTCCACCAGCTCCGTGGCATTCACGGGCGCGACGGTGGTGTCGGCAGCCCCATGCCAGATGGACACCTTGGGCCACGGCCCCGTGTGCGGGCTGGCGTTCCGAACCAGGCTCCCCCATTGCGCGGGGCTCAGGTTCTTACCGGGTTTCATGCACTGGCTCGTCGCCTCGCTCGCGCTGGTGGCACAGTGATAGGGGAGGCCGGCGATGACGGCCCCGCCGGCGAACACCTCGGGATAGGTCGCGAGCATCACGGCCGTCATGGCACCACCAGCCGAGAGCCCCGTCACGAAGACCTTGGTCGAGTCAATGCCATGGTCGGTCTTCATCGTGTCGATCATCTGTTTGATGGAGAGCGCCTCGCCCTGATCGCGACTGATGTCGCCCGGCAGAAACCAGTTGAAGCACCCGGCTGCGTTATTGCCCGTCGCGAAGATGCCCTGACGCTGCTGGGGCAAGAGCAGGGCGAAACCCAGGCGCTCGGCGAGCGCGGTCCAACCGGTCTCATCGTCATAGCTCGAGGCCGTCTGGGTGCAGCCGTGCAGGGCCACGACCAAGGGGCGACCCGCCGCCAGACCGTCGGGGACGAACTTGAACATGCGCAGATTGCCGGGATTGCTGCCGAAGCTGACATCTTCCGTGGTGGTGGCACCAAAGGCCTCGCTACTCAGCCAGAAGCCCATGGCAATGGTTAGCGTCGCTACGCCGAGGCGGAAGCGCTCGGCAAGAGCCGCTTGTCTACAGATCGAATGGTGATTGCTCACAAGATGACCTCGTCACGCACAAGAAATTACCCACCGCGGCCGGCACCGGCGCGATTCGCCGTCCACCACTTGAATCGTATTTTCTTAACCGGGCGGCGCAGGGCTCGGGCCCTGTGCGCGAAACCGGGCACCGTAGTAGAGCGCATGGCGGACAGCCGATCTGTGCACTACGTTACAATCGCATTGTAAAAAATTACCGAAAGCGGAACGCCAAAAAGCGGCTTTCGCCCTGTCCGCCTTACGCGCGTTCGCGGACCTCCCTTTATTGGGACGCCCGCGCGGCTAAGGCCCGAGCGCATTTTTTCCCTTGCTGGACTTGCTCACCGGACGTGTTCCCTTAGCCCGCGTAGTCGGTGATGCGTAGGCCCTCGATGCGCGAAAGTTCGGCTACGTTGCGAGTCAAGAGTGGCAGCCCGCGCGCCACGGCCGCAGCGCCGATCCACAGGTCATTGCGGCCGACCTGGAAGCCCAGTCGTCGCGATCGGGCGTAGAGCTCGGCGTAACGCATCAGGATGTCTTCGTCGGCCCATACCACCGGGTAGTCGGCCAAGAACGCCGCCACGCGGGGCAGCGCGTGCCCGGCAACCACGGCGCCAGCGAGAAACTCGGCCTTGACGATCCAGGGGATCCCAAGCGTCGCGTCCGGTTCGGTGGCAAGAAACCGCGCTTCGGGTCCAGTCGCGGGCTCGCGCCAGAGCCCGATCAGGAAGTTGGTGTCGAGGAGGTAGTCCACGGATCGCGCCAGTTCTTCCAATCGTTACTTTCGCTCGCCACGTCTTCCATCGACCGGGCCTGTGCCTCGGAAAGCGGCGGAAGCTGCGACACGGCGGCGAGCAACTGCGCCGCGGTACCGCGCTTGGGCACACAACGCAAGATCACCTTGGAAAACGAATCCTTTGGTGAGGTCTTCAACGCCGCGATCCGCTCGTACGCTTCATCGGTGAGTGTGATTGTTTTCATGCATACATGATAGCACGATTCATGCGGTCATGAAAGCTACTTATACTTGATGCGTCGATCAAGCCCTTTCCAACCGCTTGCTCTGCAAGGGCTGGCGTCTCAAAGGCGGGGAGCGCCCGCCCGAGCAACAGGCGACCGGCAAAGCAGGGTGTCCATACCATAATTAACCGAGCACTCAATTACCTCCGATTGAGGGCGTCGTCCTGGCGCCGTTTGAGGCGCGAAACGCATGGATGGCGAGCGATGCGGTTTCCGTCGCCCAGCGGATCCTCACGGAACACGATTGGGACCGGGAAGCCCGGCGGCGGTTATTTCTTTGCGTTCTTCTCCCAATCCTTCAGCCATTCCAGGGCCCTGGCATCGGCCGCGGCGAGGTCTTCCTCGCTGAGGACGAGCCTGGCGGCGAGGGCCTCGGCATCGGCGCAGGCGCGCCGGGAGGTCTCGCGCTCGCGGGTGGCGGCGGAGGCGTTGTCGGGGTCGTGCCGGGCGGAAAGGGCGGCGCGCGTCTCGGCTTCGAGGAAGAGCGCATCGCGCTCGGCCCAAGCGTAGCCGCAGTCGCGGGCGAGGCGCAGGGCCGCCTCGGCGTCGTCGAGCGCACGCGGCACTGTCGATCTCGGCTTCGAGCAGGCGCGCGCGGCCGCGCAGCACGAGGACGTCGGCGTGGACGAGCCGCATACCGCGCGGGGCGGCCAGGGCGAGTGCTTCGGCGGCGCGGTACAGGGCAACTGGGGCATCCTGCCGCGCGAGGGCCAACTCGCCGGCAGTGACGTGCAGACTGGCAAGATCGAAAAGAAGCTGGCCCCGGCGCAGGATGGGCTCCGCCTGGCGTAGCTCCAACTCGGCATCGTCCAGACGACCCTCGGCCAGGGCACACCAACCGAGCATCGAGTGGCAGCGGGCGATGTCATCGTTCCACTGCTCGCTCTCGCAGATACGGAGATTGGCCTTCGTGGGGTGAGTGGCCAGCGCCGGATGGCCGTTCCGGAGGAGCAGCTCCGCCCAATGGATGCCGCGACCGCTGTAGAGCTCGTCGCCATCGGGATCGTTCTTCTTTTCCAGCGCGTTGGCGAGGGCGAAGTCCAGGGCGGCGGACCGGAGCTGGCCTGAAAGAGCAGCGGCCCAGCCTCGATAGCAGTGGCTGTCGCGAATCTCATCCTCACCGCGCACCTCGGTGGCAAGGCGCAGGGCCTCCGAGGCCATACGCTGCGCCTCGCTCAGCCGCCCCAAGAAAACGAGCAGCTCCGCCTGGTTGTCGAGGCCAATGCGTAGGTTATAGGCATCCTGCACCTCGCGGGCAACGTCGTTCGCTTCCCGGTAGTAGCGCAGCGCATGCTCGTAATAGCCGCTGTTCATCGCAAACAGTCCGACGGTGTTTAGGTAAAAGCCCAGGCGCTTCCGCGAGAGCCACTGCTCGCACCGCTCGCGCCTCCGTTCGTCCCGCACGAAGCCGCCGGCACAGCCAAGGCCCTCCTGCAGAGCGGGAATCGATAGGAAGACTTCGCCGTTTCCGAATCGATTCCGGTAAAGCGCATCCGCCGCCTTGAAATCCCCCGCGTCCAGGAGCACCTCAATCGCCAGGAGCACGGGCTCGATCTCCTTCAGAGTTCGGGGCAACTCCTCGGAGGGCTGGCCGGTGAGCAGGTCCGCGGCACGGCGGGCGGTATCCGCGCCGGTGCCGAGGAGCACGGCCCGGAAGTGATCGCGCAGGATCGGGTGGCAGGCGCTACCCTGACCACCTTCGATGGGCTCGCGCGTCAAGATCCCCCGTGACTGGAGGCGCCGCAGCTCGGTGCTCAGCGTGGCATCGTCCGGCAGCACCTCGCCGAACAGGCCGCGGACGAGCCGCAGCACCGTCTCGTCCGCTATCGGGGCGCGGAAGAGGGAGACAATGCCGAGGATCCGCACCTGCACCACGGGCAGCTTCTTTTCATAGAACACGAGCAGGCGGCGGAGCTTGTCGTTGAGGGACGCGCCTTCCGGCAGGGCACCTACATGGAAGCTGTGGTCCAGGAAGCGCCACGGCTGGTCGCGATCTTCGTCGGGTATGGCGTCCGCGAAGACCCGCAGGCCGAGCGGGTGGCCGTCGAGCTCCTCGCTCACGTGCTCGCGCTCCGCCGGCCGGCCGCGCACGCCGAGCTCCTCGAGCAGGCGGGCGCCATTGTCGGCGGCGAGGCCATGGAGCTCGAGCTGATGGAAGGCGGTGCCGAGGAAGCGGTCGAGATCGGCAAAGACGAAGCGGCTCGTGAGCACGGCGAGGCTTTGGTGATCGCGCTGGCAGAGAGCGGCGAGCAGCTCGCGCAGATCGCCGTCGAGGAAGCTGCCATAGCGGGCGGCGTCGGGCCCCTCCTGGAGCACCTCCAGCCCGTCGAGCACGAGCACGAGCGGATGCGTCCGCAGCGCGGCCAATGCGGCGGCGAGCTTCGTGTCAGCATTCCCCTCGGGCATGCGGAACGTCTCGCGTGCCCATGCGAGGAACGCTTCGAGAAATTCTTTTGTATCGCGCTCCTGATAGAAGCCACGCGAACAGCCCGGCAAACGGCCGGCTCCGCCAGCCGGGAGTTTTCTTGAGCCAATGGCCGATGAGCGCGGTCTTGCCCGTACCGCCCACGGCGCAGACGGCGAGGACGCGCACCGCGGTATCGCGCACCCAGCGATCGAGCCGGGCGATCTCGTCGTCGCGGCCCGTGAATTTCTCGTCGTTGCTGGTCTCGTGGACCCACTTGCGGGGAAAGTCAGACGCGGGCGTTGCTGCCGGCGCGAGGGGTGGCGCGGCGGGAGCGAACGCGGCAGGGCGACAGCGCTCCGCGAGGTGTTCCAGGAGTACCTGGAGCGCCGAGTGATCGGCGTCGGGCACGGGGTAGAAGAGCGGACGGACGTGGTAGTCGGCTTCGAGGTTCTCGCGCCACTCGCGGATGGCCTCGGTGTCGGGGAAGCGCCAGTCCTTCTCCACGGGCAGACCGAGGATGGCCACGTGGCGGGACACGGCGTTCGCGTCGCCGAGGTCGCGCAGGAATTGCCCGACCATGAAGGTGAACTGCGGATCGTTGAAGCCAAAGCCGAGAAAGGCGAGACGCTCGCGGACCCACAGCTCCTTGAAGGTGTCGTGGTAGAGACCCGTTTTATACGCCTGGCTGTACTCGCCGGAGTTCAAAACGATCCCAGCCGGGCGCTGCCAGTAGCCGTGGATCCAGAGCATCGGGCAGTCATCTTTGAGGTCCTTGAAGACGTCACCGGTGCGCCAGCGATAGACCTCGTCGTCGTCCTCCCAGGTCGGTGTGCCGGTGCTGAGGCTGTGCGGCCGCAATTTCGCGCGGGCGAATTCCAGCGCGGGGTCGTAGTTGGTCGTGACGTAGGCGCGAAAGGGCAGGCGCAGCAGCGCGGCGTGGGTAGCGGTATAGCGCCGGCCACCCGGACCTTTTTGCGGGCCGAAGGTGGCCCTCAGGAAGTTTCGGTAGAGGGGCTCACCGAGCTTTCGAAGGATCACGTTGACGCGCTGCTGCGGGGTGGAGGCCGTGTCGGCCTTCCAGCGTTTGGCGTCCTTGTCTTCGGCCTTGCCCTCGGCGGCGGCATGGTCCGCAAGAAGCTCG
>Ga0136620_10001131_pt1 | contig 12533 bp, 14 predicted proteins | sample AntDrymUQ4162106_2_FD_104806 | JGI IMG/M metagenome (GOLD analysis project Ga0136620, IMG submission 104806) | Polar desert sand microbial communities from Dry Valleys, Antarctica - metaG UQ416 (21.06) | ecosystem: Environmental > Terrestrial > Soil > Desert | place: Antarctica: Dry Valley... | reverse complement strand
GGCGCATGTACCGCTCACGGAGAGGCGGGAAGGTGTGGCGCGGCACGCCGCGGGACGCCGGCACCGCGATCGATACGGAGAGCCGCCCGCGCTCGTCGTAGTGTCATCGCGTGCGCGCGCTCGCCGTCCTCGTCGTGATCGTGACCGCCTGCGGGGCACCCGCGCCGACCGCGTCGAGCGATGCCGGTCGGGACGGCGGGACGCTCGTGGTGGGCTGGCAGGAGCCCGGGACGCTCAACCCGCTGTACACGACCGGCGCGCAGACGAGTGCGCTCGTGTCGGCGATCACGCTCGAGGGCCTGCTGGGCGTCGATCCTGACGGCGCATTCGTCCCGGCGCTCAGCGAGTCCGTGCCGACCGTCGAGAACGGCGGCGTCGTGCTGGACGGTGCCGGCGGCATGGCGGTGCGGTACCTGCTCCGCGGCGGGGTGCGCTGGTCCGACGGCGCGCCGTTCACCAGCGCCGATGTGCGCTTCACCTGGGAGCTCATCCTGCGCGACCCGAAGGTGACGACACGCGACGGGTATGACCAGATCGACGCGCTCGAGACGCCCGACGAGCGCACCGTGATCCTGCGCTACCGGCGCATCTACGTTCCCTACCTCTCGCGGTTCCCGGCGATCCTGCCCCGGCACGCGCTCGACGGGGTCGCCGATGTCGCGCGCGCGGACTTCTCGCGCGTGCCGATCGGCACGGGCCCGTTCCGCGTCGTCGAGAACGTTGCGGGCGACCACCTCACCGCGGAGCGCAACCCGCACTACCGGGTCCCGGGCCGGCCACGCCTCGGTCGAGTCATCATCCGCTTCATTGGCTCGATCGACGCCGCGCTCGCGCAGCTGAAGGCGGGCGAGACGCACGTTGCGCCGAGCGTCGGCGAGGCCGAGGCCGCGGACCTCGCCGCCGCGGGCATGACGCTCGTCACGGCAACGTCGCCGATCGTCGAAGCGGTCGCCTTCAATCTCGCACGCCCCGGCGCCGAGCCGGACCAGCCGCATCCCGTGCTCGCCGATCGCGCGGTCCGGCGCGCCCTCGTGCAGGCGACGCCGAAGGCGCTCATCGCGGCCTCGCTCCTGCGCGGCACGGTCATCCCCGGCCGGTCCGAGATCCCCATCGGACCGCTCGCCGCCGGCCTGACCCAGGACGAGCACGATCCCGCGGCGGCGCGTCGCGCCCTCGACCTGGCCGGGTGGCGCGTCGGCCCCGACGGGATCCGGGCCAAGGGCGGCACGCGGGCCTCGCTGCGCCTCGTCGGGACGACCGGCAACCGCACGCGCGAGCAGGTGCAGCAGGTGCTCGTCGACGCCTGGCGCGACGTCGGCATCGAGGCCACGATCCGGAACGTCCCGCCGAGCGTGCTGACCGGGTCGTGGGCTTCCGGGGGCGTGCGGCAGCGCGGCGACTTCGACGCGCTCATCGCGCAGCTTGGTCTCGGCACGACCGGGGACGTCGATCCGCATGCCTACCTGGCGCGCCGCCACCGCTGCGACGCGATCCCCCGGACCTCGAACGGTGGGGCGGGGGCGAACTACGAGCGGTTCTGCGACCCCCGCGTCGACCGGCTCCTCGACGCCGCCGGAAAGACGCCGTCCATCCAGGGCCGCCGCGAGGCGTACGTCCAGGTGCTCCGCATCCTGAACGAGGAAGCGATCGCGATCTGGCTGTACGACCGCATGCGGATCGACGCGCTCCGCCCCGAGGTCGCCGGCCACGCGGCCAACCCGTGGGCGCAGACCACCTGGGACGTCGCCGAGTGGTACCTGCGGCGCTGACGCCCCTCGGGCTCGGCGCGCGCACGCTCGTCATGGGCGTGCTGAACGCGACGGATGACTCCTTCTCGGGGGACGGCCTCGGCGGCGATGCCCGCCGCCTCGCCGCACGTGGGCTCGAGATGGTGCTCGCCGGCGCGGCCCTCAATCTCAGTCCCGAGACGCTCGGCGGGACCAGCATGCGCCTGAGCCTGATCGTTGACGATCCAGATGCCGTGGCCGAGCGCGCGATCGCCGCCGGTGCGACCGAAGTCTTCCCGATCGCCGACCAGCCGTACGGGCTGCGACAGGGCCGAGTCGCGGATCCGTACGGGCACCACTGGCTCATCGGGAGGCCGCTCGCCGACGCGGCGCGCTGGTCCGGCACCGTGCGGGCGCGCTGATGGCGGACCGGCTACGAACGTGCGAGCACCACGATCCGCTCCGCGATCTCATCGAGACCTGAGCCCACGATCTCCGGCTGCGCGCCCTCCGGATCAAGCACCGCGCCGGGTCGAGCGACGAACGCGGCGCGGCACCCGGCGGCGAGGGCCCCGGCGATGTCCCACGCGTGGGCGGCGACGAGCATGACCTCGCCGCTCGTGACGCCGGTCCGCTCGGCGACCATGTGGTACGGCTCTGGTGCCGGCTTGAGCCGGTGCACCTCGTCGGCGGAGAAGACATGCGCGAAGCGATCACGGATGGCGGCATGTCGCAGCTGCGCCTCCGCGACACGCTTGGGCGAATTCGTCAGCGCGACGACCGTGGGCCCGGCGCGAGCCAGCTTGTCCAGGGCCGGCGGAGCGTCAGCGTGCGGGGGCAGCGTGCTCATCTGCTCCGTGATGGCCATGGCATCGTCCTCCGCGATCGTGATGCCGCGCCGCTGCGCGAGCATCCGGAGCGCGCGCCGTTGCGCGGCGGTGAAGTCCACGTACACGCCGGTGAGCCCGCCGGTGAAGGCGAGCTGGAGCATCTGCGCGAACCACTGCGGCCGGAGCGCCGCGTCCCCGAACGCTCGCGCGAAGTGCGGGTCCAGCGCCCGCAGGTCGAGCAACGTCTCGTTGACGTCGAACGCGACGACGCGGGGAGCGATGTCGATCGGCGAGCGCGGGGCCGGACTCATTCGTTCGCCACGGGGCGTGCTGGAGGCCGTGGGGTTCCAAGACTCCGGGTGCTTCGCCTGAGCGCCACGTCGCGCGTTTTCCTCTCAGCCTCCCGACGGATGTTCGATCTCATCGAGATGCTCGGCGCGATGCGCCGCGCGCAGCGGATTGAGCGGACTGCTGGGGCTCTCCATGGCGGCGGCCAGAGCGGGCGACAGGGAGGCGACGCGGTGGTCGGTCTCCTCGGCCAGGCGCAACGCGAGCTTGGCCGCCTCACGCGGCGCGATGGCGAGGAGGGGACCCGTCCGAGGATCCTCGCGGGGGCGCCCCGCTGAACCAATATCGGGCTCGAGTACCGCCTGCGACTACGCGGGCCGTCCACTTCGGGGTCAGTATTGCGCGCGAGCCCATGGGCTCGAGACGCGGAGTCGCACGCACACCGGCTGAAGGCCGGCGCAGCGGACGAACCTCGGCTCCTCAGGCGGACGCGGTCGCGGGCCCGCCCTGTGTGGGCATGGACGAGCTCGAGGAGGACGGATCCGTACGCCGCGTCTGCCAGAGTCCGCTGCATCCATTTCGAGAGTTTCGAGAGGCCGTTGTGCGGGCGAGGGCCGAGGCCGTGGTCACGATCGTCGGCCGACTGCAGGAGGCGGCGCGCTCGGGCAACGTGACCGCGCAACTCGCGCTGCTGCGGGCGCTGGCACCGGAGGAGTGGGGTGAGACGCGCAAGGTCCGGGTCGAGGGCGGAGGCGGGCCCGCGGTCGGCAGCGGGCCGCCGCTCATCATCGTGGTCGAGCACAGTGACCGTGACCCGCGCGAGCTCGCCGAGATCATGGCGTCGCTCGAGGAGGACGACTAGTTCCGACGGTCTTCCTTCGGCGCCACTATCGCAACGCGCCAAGGGCCACGCCGCGGCGATTAGGGCACAGAAAGCCGACCTGGTGAGCCTGTGACCGCCGATCCGGCGCACGTGGACGACTGCCGCCCGTACACAAATCGTGCGTTTCGTGGTCGTCTTCGATCCGGCGCGCTAGTTCGTCGAACCCCGGAAGTAGAGGCCGCCGGTCCGGTCGTCGGCCACGACGCTTCTGTTCACATGTCACCGGTGCGCTGACGGAGGCCGATACTGCCGGTGCATGGAGGAGCAGTCCGCGAACTTCGACCGTTCCATCGGAGTTCCTCGCGTTCGGGTCCTTCGTCCTGGTCGTGGCCTGGCTCGTCGCGCGGTCGCGCCCGGTCGTCGCGACGGTGAAGGAGGCCGCGGTGGAGCCGAAGGCGGCGTAGATCTGGCGTACAATCGATATCGCTAGGGGTGCGCCCGACAGGCGCTGAGAGGCGGTAGATCCCGCCAACCCTTCGAACCTGATGCCACTCGTATGGCCGGAGGAAAGCGATGGCGACCTCTCCACCGACCCCCTTCTTCGGGGCGCGCTTCTCGCTCTATCCCATGTCTGACCGCTACGTCCCGCTGATCCTCGACGCGATCGGCGACCTTCGGACGAGCGGACTCGAGATCGAGACCGACGACGTCAGCACGTTCCTCGGCGGCGATCGCGACGCGGTCTTCGCGCACTTGGAGCACGCGTTCGCGAAGATCGCGCGGACCGGCACGCATGTCGTCATGGCCGTCCTCGTCTCGCACGGCTGCCCCGGTGAGACGTACTGCGAGGCGCCCGGCGGCGTCCAGGCACCGACGCGATCGACGGCCCGCGGCGGCAACGCCGGCATCGAGGTGAGCTGCCAGTGGTCGCTCTACCCACTCGGCGTTCCGGGACACATGGACGTGATCTACCGAGAGATCGACCGCACCAAGACCGCGGGTGTCTTCAAAGCCGGCAAGCACTTCGTATCGCATCTGCGCGGCGATCTGCACGAGGTCCTCAGCACGGTCCGCGCATCGTTCGACGCCGCGTGCGCCGAGGTCCCGCACGTCACCGCGCACTTCGTCATCGCAGCCAACAGCCCGACCGCAAAGGACTAAGGGAATGAACAGATCGTTCTCGCTGCCTCGCACGATCGCCATCGTCGGCGCGCTCGTCGTCGTGGTGAGCTTCTTCCTGCCCTGGGTCGTGTACCAGAACGGCACGTTCAGCGGCGCGAACCTCGCCGGTGCGCTCGGCCCGGCGCTCGCCGCGATCAAGGCCGGCGGCATCAAGGGCTACGACATCGCGCTGTGGGCGGTGCCGATCCTCGCCACGATCGGCGGCGCGCTCGTCGCGACGAGCTGGTCGCGCCAGGACCGTCCCGACGAGACCCGGCTCCGTCTGTGGGCCGTGGGCGCAGCGGTCGCCGGCCTCGCCCTCGCGCTGCTCTTCCTCGGTAGCGCCGTCCTGTCCGGAACGCCGGGGATCCAGTTCGAGCCTGGCCTCGTGCGCACCGATAACTCCGTGAAGGCGACCATCGCGAAGGCCATCAACGCCGGAGACTTCGTGTCGATCGGCGCCGGCGTCTACTTCGCCATCGCCGGATTCGTCGCGCTCATCCTCGGCGCGATCCTCGCGCGTCAGGCGCAGCCCGCGCCCGCATGGCGCACGCAGGACTACGTGCTGCTCGCCGTGCTCGCGGTGGTGTTCGGGGCCGTGTACTGGTGGTGGCTCGCTCCGTATCTCGGCATCGCGGCCGCGATGGCGCAGGTGGGACAGGAGCTGCTCTTCGGGATGTGGTTCGTCGGCGGCTTGCTGGGCGGCTACATCATCCGGCGCCCGGGCGCGGCGTTCCTCGCGGAGACCCTCGCCGCGCTCGCGGAGGTACTCCTCGGCGCGCCCGCGGGTCCCATCCTCGTCGTCACCGGGTTCATGCAGGCGATCGGGCCGGAGGTCACGTTCGCGGCGACCGGCTACCGGAGCTGGGGCTGGCGGACGATGCTCGTCGCCGGTGTCGCGGCGGGCCTGTTCGCGCTCCCCTGGAATTGGTTCCGCCTCGGATACTTCGCGCTCGATCCGACGTTCCTCCTCGCGCTGCTCGCGGTGCGCATCGTGAGCGGCGCCCTCGCCGGCGCGGTCGCGAAGGTCCTCGGCGACGCCATCGCCGCGACCGGCTCGCTCAATCACTTCGCCATCGGGCGGGAGCGCGTGCGCGAGGTCTGATGAGCTTCGCCAGCGTCGAGTCGCTCACGCTCCGACACATCGGACGGCGAGCGCCCGCGCTGCGGGGTCTTGACCTCGAGTGGCACCAGGGCGAGCGGCTCCTCCTGCTCGGTCCGAGCGGGAGCGGGAAGAGCACGCTCGCCCTGTGCCTCGATGGCGTCATCCCTCACTCGCTCGACGCGCACTGGGAAGCGGGGCGCGTCGTAGTCAACGGGCGCGACACGCGCGAGGCTCGGATCTCCGATCTCGTGCGCGACGTCGGCATCCTGTTCCAGGATCCCGAGGCGCAGCTCGTGATGCTCGAGGTCGACGACGAGATCGCGTTCGGCCTCGAGAACCTCGGCGTGCCGCGCGACCGCATGCGCGAGCGCATCGCCGCGGCGCGGGCGGCCACCGCGCTCGATTCGTCCACGCCGCGCCTCCTCGCCGATCTCTCCGGCGGGACCAAGCAGCGCGTGACGCTCGCGTCGCTCCTCGCGATGCGGCCGCGAGGTCTCGTGCTCGACGAACCGACGGCGACGCTCGATCCCGCGGGGGCGCGAGAAGTGCTCGCGGCGTTCGCGTCGCTCGCCGCGGACCGCGAGCGATCGCTCCTCATCGTCGAGCACCGGGTCGACGAGGTGCTGCGGCACGTCGATCGCGTCGCCGTGCTTGACGGCGAAGGGCATCTCGCGATGGAGGGCGACCCCGATCGCGTGTTCCTCGGCGAAGCCCAGCGCCTGCGCTCGCTCGGCGTGTGGGAGCCCGACCTCGCGGCGCTCGCTCGCGCGACCGGAGCGCAGCGCGTGCCGCGCACCGCGGACGAGGCGGCGGCGCTTGTGACCTCGCGAGACTGGCCTGCGGTGGACGAGCCCGTCGCTTCCGCGCGAGGCCGGCCGCTCATCGCGGCGCGCGCGGTCCGCTACCGATACGAGCGCGCGAGCCGAGACGCCGTCGCGGGCGTCGACATCATCGTCGCGGAGGGCGAATGCGTCGCGATCGTCGGTCCGAATGGCGCGGGGAAGAGCACGTTGGGGCTGTTGCTCGCCGGAGTCCTGCGCCCGAGTGCGGGCGAGGTCACGCTCGCGGCGCGGTCGCGCGTCGCCTATGTCTTCCAGTACCCCGAGCACCAATTCGTCCCGTCCACGGTGCGCGCGGATCTTCGCTTCGGACTGAGCGCGTGCGGCGTCGCGCCAGCCGAAGCGGATCGGCGGGCAACGGCGACGCTCGAGCAGTTCGGGCTCGCCCGCCTGGCGGAGGCGAATCCGTACTCGCTCTCGCACGGCGAGAAGCGCCGGCTCTCCGTGGCGAGCGCGCTGGTCACCGACCCGCAGGTCCTGCTGCTCGACGAGCCCACCTTCGGTCAGGATCGCCGCAACGTCGACGAGCTCGGCGCGCTCGTCGACGAGCGGGTGCGCGCCGGCGGGACGGTCGTCGTGATTACGCACGACCTCCCGTTCGTCGCGGCTCACGCGACGCGCGTCATCGCGCTCGCGGACGGTCGCGTCGTGTTCGAGGGCGCGCCGCAGGAGCTCTTCGCGCGGGCCGACGTGCTGACGCGATGCCGCCTCGTGCTTCCGCCGCTCGCGGAAGCGTTCCGCCGCGCGCGCGCCCAGCGGCCCGGCCTGCCGCTCATCTCGAGCCGGGCGGAGCTCGATCGCGCCCTGCGCCGGTCGGCGGTGCCCGCGTGAGGGCGTGGTCTTCCGCGCTTGGGCGGCGCGACCCCGTGGTCAAGTTCGCGGTCGTGTTGGTGCTCTCGCTTCTGCTCGTTCTGGTCATCGATCCGATCACGCCGCTGCTGTTCCTCGCGCTCACGTTGCTCGCCGCAGCCGCGCTCGGGAACGTGAGCCTCGCATCGTACGGCCGCGCGTTCGCGGTGCTCGCTGTCGTCGGCCTGGGCTTCGTGTGGAGCAACGCGATCCTCGCGTCGGCACCCGGCGAGACGCCACCGCTCGCGGTGTGGGGACCGATACGCGTCAGCGAGGCCGGACTGCGCTTCGGCATCGCGATCGCGCTCCGCGGGCTCGCGATCGGCGCGATCTCGCTGACGTTCGTCCTCACCACGGACCCGACGCGCTTCGCCGTGAGCCTGGCGCGGAACGCACGGGTGCCCGATCGCATCGCCTATCCCCTGCTCGCCGCGTACCGCTTCCTGCCGTTCCTCACCGATGAGTACGCGCAGATCCATCTCGCGCAGCGCGTGCGCGGCGCCGCTGACGCATCTACATTCGGCGGTCTCCGGCGGCGTCTTCGCGAGCTCGTCCCGCTCTTCGCGACCGCGGTGCGGCGCGCGACGCGCGTCGCCGTCGCCATGGACGCCCGCGGATTCGCCGGAGCGTCGTCGCGGACGTACCTCCGCGAGACGCCGATCGGCGGCGGCGACGTCGTCTTCGCGCTCGTCGCGATCGCCGGCGCGCTGGCGCTGCTCTGGCTGTCGGCGAGCGCCGGCTGGCTACGCCTATGGGACGGGCGGTTCAGCGCGTGAAGGCGGTCGTCATCGCGCACGGCGAGGTGCATGAGACGATCGCGCGCAGCTCGACGGTGCCGCTCTTATCGTCGCCGCGGGTGCCGGTGCTCGAGGTCGCCTACACCGGCGCGCGCTCCACGGAAGACGAAACGTGCGGAGTAGTCAACCGGATCGACCGCGCGCCGGCCGGTGCGGACACGCGAGCCGGATGCAGCAGCGACGCGAGCAGCTCGATCCCGTCCACGACGCGCGGCCCGGGCCGGCTGAAGTACGCGTTCCCGTCGAGCGCGTAGACGTTCCCGTCCCGCGCTGCGCGCAGCCGTTGCCACTCCGGCCGTGCGGTAACGACCGCTGCCTCCACGAGGGCACGCTCGGCGTCGAAGCCACAGGGCAGCAGGAACAGGAACTCGGGATCGGCCGCGACGAGGTCGTCCCACGGGACGTCGATCGACGGCACGAGCGGCCGGCCGAGCAGATCCTCGCCGCCGGCGATCGCCACTTGCTCCGGGGCCCAGTGTCCCGCGTTGAAAAGCGGCGCGAGCCATTCGAGGCACACCACGCTCGGCCGCCGCGCGCCCGCGACGAGCGCCTCCACGCGCGCGATGCGGGCGCGAAGCTCCGCGACGAGATGGGTCGCGGCCTCACGCCGTCCGAGCGCCTCACCGACACGGGCGATGTCGGCGAAGATCCCATCGAGCGAGTGGCCGTCCAGCGGGACGACAACTGGCGCGGGATCGAGCGTGACGGGCAGCTGTGCGACGGTGACCGCGCAGACCTCGCAGAGCGTCTGACCGAGCAGCACATCCGGCCGCGCCACCGTGAGCGCGGCGGAGTCCAGATGGAAGGTGCTCTCGCCCCGCTCGACGGCGGCGCGGACTTGGGCGTCGATCGCGAGGCTGTCGCTACCCGGAGCGATGGTCGAGCGCGTGATCCGCGGCAAAGCCCGAACGGCCGGCGGGTAGTCGCAATCGTGGGTCACAGCGACGAGCTCGTCACCCGCGCCGAGGGCGCACGCGATCTCGGTACCCGCCGGGACGAGTGAGACGATCCGCACCCTCGTAGGCTAGCCGGGTGGTCGAACGCGCTGTTTCGCTGACCATCGAGCTCGAGCACACGCTCGTGCGCGACACGGCCGCGCGGCGACCCAAGGCCTGGGGCGCGCTCGCGGCGAAGGGGGTCATCGCCTTCCGCGAGCTCGCCGGGCGGGCGCCGACCGACGCCGAACGGCGCGCGATCTGGTCCGGCCTCTGGCGCGCCGCCGAGGAGACGACGGTCCGTGGCTGACTGCGGGCACGCGATCGATCCGCGGCACCATGCGACCTGCGAGGTCTGCGGCGGGCTCGTGCTGTGCCTCGACTGCGCGCGGACGCATCTGTGCACGAGCGAGTGCGCCGCGCGCGGCTGCCTCCCCGGCCTCTGCGTGAAGGAGGTGCGAGACGGCGTCATCGCGATCGAGTTCGGGGTCCGCTGAGCAGTACGCGCTCATGTGGTCCGGCGGTAAGGACAGCGCGCTCGCGCTCATGCGTGCGCGTGCGAAGGGTCTGGACGTCAGCCGGTTGCTGAACTTCTACGACCCGGCCACGGACCGCGTGCGATTCCATGCCACGCGCTCCGACCTCATCCGGGCCCAGGCTGGCGCCATCGGGATCGAGCTGCGCCAGCTCGGCACGCCGTGGGAGCGCTACGAGGCGACGTTCCGGGACATGCTCGCTGAGCTGAAGCGCGAGGGCTTCGCCGGGGTCGTGTTCGGCGATATCCATCTCGCGGACGTGCGCGCGTGGTACGAGGAGCGCGTCCGCGCGGCCGGCCTCGCGCACGTCGAGCCGATCTGGGGCGAAGCTCCCGCGGCGCTCGTCGCCGAGTTCGTCGCGAGCGGCAGCCGCGCGGTGATCACGTGCTGCGAGCTGCCGAAGCTGGACGAGACCTGGCTCGGCCGGATCATCGACGAGCGGTTCGTGGATGACATCCGCGGGCTGCCGATCGATCCCGCGGGCGAGAACGGCGAGTACCACTCGTTCACGTTCGCCGGGCCGCTGTTCCGCTCGCCGGTGCCGTGGCGCGCCGGCGCGCGCCGCCACGACGGCGCGTTCGTCCAGCTCGACCTGGAGCTCAGCCCCGGCGGCTAGAGAACTCCACAGTAGCGCGGGGCGCGATCCTAGACGGACCGTGGCGCGTCGTCAGTGGTCCGCGCGGCTGAGCAGCGAAGCGACCATGACCGCGAGACCCACCGACACGGCGACGTCGAGACCGATCCATAGCGTTCCGCGCAGTGTGCTGACGGAGGCGAGCAGGCCGCCAGTAAGGCACCCGCGGTCGCGGCCAGCTCAGGGACAAGATTGATGACCGCGATCCCTCGCGCGACCGCACCGGCACGGATCCGCCGCGGCATCTCCGAGACCAGCGTGATCAGCATCAGCGCGGCTCCAAAGCTGCCGGCCAGCTCGTAGAGACATTGCCGCGAGCCCGGACCAACCCGGCTGCGCGAGCGGAAGGCCAGCCAGCGACAGGATCATGAAAGACGCCGCCGCGTTCGTCGCGAGCTTCGGCACGGCGTGCTACGAAGCCTGACGCTCATCCACCACGAGGACCTGGGGAGGCGCCGATCCCGTCAGGCTAGTGTGCGAAACGGATGACGGCGAAGCAGCAGGGCGGCCACCGACGCATCGGCACGCTCAGTAAGAAGGCTCGACCCACGGGCTCGACCCGCTGGTTCATCGCCGACACGCTCACCCGGCTCGCACCGCGCGCGGGAGCCACCATCGACCTCGAGCCGCGGTTCGGCTTCGTCGGCAGGATCAGATCCCCCAGCGGCCGGACCAGCTACTTCCACGGAGGGCTGCTCGACCTCAACCCGCTCGGCTCGTCCGAGCTGGCCGCGGACAAGGACTTCACCGCCCACTTCCTCCAGCGCGCCGGGTATCCCGTGATCGAAGGTCGGCCCTTCTACAGCCGGAAGTTCGGCCGCTCGTTCGGCTCCGACCAGGACCTCGACGCGGCCTATCGCTACGCGCGCTCGCTGGGCTGGCCGGTCGTCGTCAAGCCCAACAGCCGGAGCCAAGGGCGTGACGTCGCGAAGGTCTCGACGCGGGCGGATCTGTATCGCGCGGCCAGAGCGATCCTGCGCCGGAACGGGGTCCTGCTCGTGCAGCGGTTCGTCTCGGGCCGCGACTACCGGCTGGTGGTACTCGACGATGCCGTGATCTCCGCCTACGAGCGCCTGCCGATCACGGTCGTCGGCGACGGCCGCGCGACGATCCGCCAGCTGTTCGCGCGCAAGCAGCGCGAGTTCGTGCGCACCGGCCGGGACACGCTGCTCGACGCCGACGACCTCGAGCTGGCCCTCCATCTGCGCGAGCAGCGCCTCAGCTGGGACAGCGTCCTGGCGAAGGGAAGGGTCGCGCCGCTGCGTTCGAACGCGAATCTGTCGTCGGGCGGGGATGCGGTCGAGGCGCTCGACACGATCCACCCCGGCTTCGTGAAGCTGGCCGTCGCGATCACGGCCGAGATGGGCCTGCGCCTCTGCGGGGTCGACCTGCTCCTGCGCACGGGATCGCTCGCCGATCCACCCGCGGACTACGTGGTCATCGAGATCAACGCCGCGCCGGGCCTCGACAACTACGCCGCCAGCGGTGCGGTGCAGGCAGGTCGGGTGGACGAGCTCTATCTCGCGGTGCTCAAGGCCTTGCGACAGCGTTAGGGGGTCGTGGGGTTGGAGCTCGGTCTCTCGCGCTCGCGCGTGAGATCGCCGCTACCCTGCCCGTGGGTACAAAACCAGCCCGACGCGAAGGAAAGGACACACTGTGAAGCACTTGCTCGTCTACTACGGCGGCGCCATGGCCAGCACTCCCGAGGCCCAGGCGGAGGTCAAGAAGGCCTGGGACGCCTGGTTCAAGGTGCTCGGCAAGGCTGTGGTCGATGGCGGCAACCCGTTCTCCGGCAAGGTGAAGAGCGTGTCGTCCGACGGCGCGGTCGGCGACGGTCCAATTGCTCGGATCGCCTCCGGCTACAGCATCCTCGAGGCTGGCTCGATCGACGAGGCGGCCAAGATGGCGACGGGCTGCCCGGTGCTGAAGAGCGGCGGCCAGATCGCGGTCTACGAAACCTTCAACGCGATGTAGCCCGATCCCGCAAACGCGCGCGAGAGGGCTTCCAG
>Ga0136620_10001126_pt1 | contig 12542 bp, 14 predicted proteins | sample AntDrymUQ4162106_2_FD_104806 | JGI IMG/M metagenome (GOLD analysis project Ga0136620, IMG submission 104806) | Polar desert sand microbial communities from Dry Valleys, Antarctica - metaG UQ416 (21.06) | ecosystem: Environmental > Terrestrial > Soil > Desert | place: Antarctica: Dry Valley... | reverse complement strand
GTTAGCGTGCAGATACATCCGCGCCCTCCTTCGAGCGTAGGTCCGGGAAGACCCACAGCCTCGAAGGAGGGCCGGACGGTCAGCTCAGCCGTTCACAACCTGTGTGGGCGTGGCAGCTAGGCGCTCAGCTTCTCTCGCAGGAGCTCGTTGACGACCTTCGGGTCGGCCTTGCCACGGGTCTCGCGCATCACCTGGCCGACGAAGAACCCGAGCAGGCCCTCTTTGCCGCCTCTGTATGCCTCGACCTGTCCGGAGTTCGCCTCGAGGATCCGGTCGACGATCGGCTCCAGCTCCGAGGTGTCGGCCATGAGCCCGTCGCCGAGGTAGTCATCCGCCGAGAACCCGGGGGTGCCGCTCGCAGCGAGCGCCTCGATCAGCCGCTCGCGCGGAATGCGCGAGCGCGCCTCGATCAGCTTCCCGAGCTCCTCGGGATCGACGGCCGCCGCATCGACGCCGGCGGCCGCGAACTGGTTCATCAGGACATTGGCAACCGCGCGGCGATCGCCCGGCACCCGCTCGAAGAGAGCATCTCTTCCGCTGGTCACGAGATCGGTGGCCGTGTCCGGGTCGAGGTCGGCGGCGAGCCGCAAGATGCGTGCGCCGGGCAGCTCGGGGAGCTCCGCGCGCACGCGCTCCACCAGCTCCGCAGGCGGCTGGAGCGGGACCAGATCCGGCTCCGGGAAGTAGCGATAGTCCTGCGCCTCCTCTTTCGAGCGCAGCGGAGGCGCGGACTCCGTTCCGGGCTCGAAGTGAAGGGTCTCCTGCTCGACCTCGCCGCCGGCCTCGTAGATCCCGGTCTGGCGCTCGACCTCTCGCTGGATCGCCTTGGCCGCGAACGCGAACGAGTTCAGGTTCTTCAGCTCGGTGCGGGTGCGCAGCTCGTCCGAGCCCTGCGGGCGGATCGAGACGTTGACGTCGAAACGGAGCGACCCCTTCTCCATCTCCGCGTCCGAGATCCCGAGCTCGACCACGGTCTGACGAAGGAGCTGGAGGAACCGGCGCGCGTCGTCAGCCGACCGGAGATCCGGACGGGTGACGATCTCGACGAGCGGCGTCCCTGCCCGGTTGAAGTCGACGAGCGTCGCGCTTGCTCCGGCGATCCGCCCCTGTGCGCTCCCGGTGTGGACATTCTTCGCCGCGTCCTCCTCGAGGTGCGCCCGGACGATTCCCACCTCCGGCTCCCCGTCAGGGCCGGGCACGACGAGCCGCCCGTCCACGCAGAGGGGCTCGTCGTACTGGGAGATCTGGTAGCCCTTCGGGTTGTCCGGATAGAAGTAGTTCTTGCGGTGGAAGACGGCCCGCTCGGCGATTCGGCAGCCGAGCGCAAGGCCCAGCTTGATCGTCCACTCCACCGCCTTCGCGTTCGGCACCGGCAACGAACCGGGGTGTGCGAGGCAGACGGGACAGGTTCGGGTGTTCTCGGGCTCCGAGTATGCGACCTCGCAGCGGCAGAACATCTTCGTCCTCGTCTTCAGGTGGATGTGGATCTCGAGCCCGATGACCGGCTCCCAGTTCACTGGAGCCTCCCCGGAACGACGTCGAACCCGATCGCGCGCTCGAGTGCGTGCCCGACGTGGAACAGCGTGTTCTCCGAGAACTGCGGGCCGATCAGCTGGAAGCCGACCGGCAGGTCCTCCGAGAGGCCGCACGGGATCGAGAGACCCGGAAGGCCGGCCATGTTCGACGGGATCGTGAGGACATCCGAGAGGTACATGGCGAGCGGGTTCTCCGCCTTCTCGCCCAGCCTGAAGGCCACCGTCGGCGAGGTCGGGCTGACGAGGACGTCGAAGCTCCTGAACGCGGCCGCGTGCTCCTGCGCGATCACCGTCCTGACCTTCTGGGCCTGCCCGTAGTAGGCGTCGTAGTAGCCGGCCGAGAGCGCGTAGGCGCCGAGCATGATCCTGCGCTTGGGCTCATCGCCGAAGCCGGCGTCGCGCGTCCGTTCGTACATCGACCGCACGCCGCTCTCGCCCTCGACCCGGAGCCCGTACCGGACGCCGTCGTAGCGGGACAGGTTCGAAGACGCCTCGGCCGGAGCGACGAGGTAGTAGCAGGCAAGCCCGTACTCGACGGACCGCGGCAGAGTCGTCTCCCCCACCTCGGCGCCGAGCTCGCGGCAGAGCTCGATCGTGCGGTCGGCAGCCTCCTTGACCCCGGGCTCGATTCCCTCGGCCTCGTTGAGCTCCTTCGGGACGCCGACGCGGATCCCCTTCAGATCCTCGCGCTCGGGGAGCTCGACCGGCTGCGGCAGCTCCACCGTGGTCGTATCGCAAGGATCGCGGCCCGCGATGATCCGGTAGAGAAGCGCGTTGTCGCGGACGGTCTTCGTCATCGGCCCCACCTGGTCGAGGCTCGAGGCGAACGCGACGATCCCGTACCGCGAGACCGTGCCGTACGTCGGACGGAGCCCGACGATTCCGCAGAGCGATGCCGGTTGCTTCACCGAACCCCCTGTGTCCGTGCCTAGCGCCCAGGGCGCGAGCCCGGCGGCGACGGCAGCGGCGGAGCCGCCCGACGAGCCCCCGGGAACGCGCTCCGGATCCCAGGGGTTCCGCGTCGGCCCGTACGCCGAGTTCTCCGTCGACGACCCCATCGCGAACTCGTCCATGTTCGTCTTGCCGATGAGGGGAAGGCCCGCCTCGCGACAGCGGGCTGCGACCGTGGAATCGAAGACGGGAACGTAGCCCTGAAGGACCTTCGAGCCGGCGGTCGTTTCGACACCGCGCGAGGAGATGACGTCCTTGAACGCGATCGGCACCCCACCGCCGTCCGCCTCGTCGACGGTGCGGAGGTACGCGTGAAGTTCGCCGTCCCGGTCGCGAATCGCGTCGAGATACGCCGCATGGAGCTCCGCAGCAGAGGCCTCGCCGCGCTCGATGAGACCCATCGCCTCCTCGGCGGTCAGGCGGAGCGTGTCGATCACGCCGGCGGCGCCTTGAAGAACCCGGCCTCGCGGTCGGGGGCGTTTGCGAGAGCGTCCTCAACGGGGATCGACGGCCGGGGCTCGTCTTCGGCCCACACGTTGACGAGATCGAGTGGGTGCGCGGTCGGCTCGACGTCGGAGAGGTCGAGCTCGGAGACCTTCGCGACGGCCTCGAGGATCGCGCTCAGCTGCCCGGTGAAGCGTTCGACCTCGTCGTCGGTCAGCTCGAGCCGCGCCAGACGCGCTACGTGAAGGACTTCATCGCGTGTGATCGCCATCGGAAATCAGTCTTTGAAAGTTGGCGGTGCCAGACTGAAGTCTGGCACCGCGTGCTCAGATAAGAAACGCGGGCCTCTCGGCCCGCGTTTACTGACGAAACGAGAGAGTGCCTAGACCGGCATGACGTTCGAAGCCTGCAGGCCCTTGTCGCCCTGCACCACTTCGAACTGAACCTTCTGCCCCTCAGTCAGCGAGCGGTAGCCCTCCGACTGAATCGCCGAGTGATGGACGAAGACGTCGTCTCCGTCCTCCCGCTCGATGAATCCGTAGCCCTTCTCGTTCGAAAACCACTTGACGGTGCCCTCAGGCAATCGTTCCTCCTTCAAACCGAACGACGGCCCGGGCACCCCGCGCCGCCGTACAACTGCAACAACGGGCGAAACCCTAGCACCGTCGAAGCCGCGCGGCCTTGACCGTGTTTCGCAGCAGCGAGGCGATCGTCATCGGCCCCACGCCGCCAGGAACCGGAGTCAGGAGGCCGGCCCGCTCGGCCACCGCCGGGTCGACGTCGCCACGCAGGCCGTCGGTCGTCCGGTTCATCCCGACGTCCACCACGGCTGCGCCCTCCTTGACCATCTCGGGGGAGATCAAGCGGGGCCGGCCGACAGCGACGACGAGCACGTCCGCCTCCCCGGTGTGGAGCGCGAGATCGGGCGTCCGCGAATGGCAGACGGTGACCGTTGCGTCCGCTCCGAGCAGGAGCAGCGCTACCGGCTTGCCGACGATCAGGCTGCGCCCGACGACGACCGCGCGAGCTCCAGCGAGCGGGACGCGGTACTCCTCGAGCAGCGTCATGATCCCGGTCGGCGTCGCCGGGGCGAGCACCGGCTCCCCCTGGTAGAGGCGGGCGGCGTTCTCGGGATGGAACCCGTCGACGTCCTTCGCCGGTTCAAGCCGCCGGACGAGCACAGCCTCGTCCAGGTGTTTCGGGAGCGGCGACTGGACGAGGATGCCGTCCACCCCGTCGTCCGCGTTGAGCTCAGCTATGAGGGCACAGAGCTCGTCCTCCTGCGTTTCCGCGGAGAGGCGGTGGTCGACCGAGTGGATGCCGACCTCCTTCGCCGCTTCATGCTTGCGGCGGATGTAGATGTCGGAGGCCGGGTCGTCGCCGACGAGGATCGTGGCGAGCCCGACCGTGCCGAGCTCCTTCACCTCTCGAGCGACCTCGGCGCGAATCCGTTCCGCGAGCGCTTTCCCGTCCATGAGCGTTGCAGCCACAGTCGGACCATAGGCGCCGACTCGGCGGCGCCGACCAGAGAGGCTACGGCGGCTCTGCCGGCGTAGCCGCTTAAGCTCACGTCGTGCTTTGGCCGCGAAAGAACGATGCGGAGTCGATTCGGGCTCGCCAGGAGCTCCTGAAGGAGCGAGCTGACGACGGCGAGGTCTTCTGGGACGACCTGACACCGTGGACAAAGGCCGCCGAGTCGGTCACCGGCGTGGCGGTCATCCCCGTGTCGGTCGCGGGGCCGATCCCGGTTTCCCTAGGCGAGTACGAGCTCGACGAGGACGGCACCGTCGTCGAGACCGGGCGCGCCGGGGAGGACGTCTTCGTCCCCCTCGCCCACACGGAGGGCGGGCTGACGGCGTCGATGCAGCGCGGGACGAAGGCTGCGGCCGAGTCGGGCGGGTTCCGCACGCACGTCCTCTCCGACCGGATCACGCGTGCTTCCTGCTTCCTCTGTCGCGACACGGACGAGGCGATTCGCCTCTCCCGCTGGGTCGAGGGGGAGCTGCCCGCCATGCGGCAGTGGCTCGAGGAGCTGACCGATTTCCCCGAGCTCTCCCGCCGGGCGAAGCTCCGGGAGGCGAAGACGCACGTGGTCGGCCCGATGTGCCACGTCCTCTGGCGTTGGACGACCGGCGATGCGGTCGGGCCGAACATGATGACCCGCAACAGCTACGCCCTGAACATGGGGTACGTGATGGAACGGGCGCCGGTGAAGCCCGAGCGGGCGATGCTCGAGGGGAACATGGGCGGCGACAAGAAGCCGTCCCACGAATACTTCCAGCAGGGCCACGGTAAGACCGTGATCGCCGAGACGACGCTGACCGACGAGGCGATCCGACGGTTGCTCAGGACGACACCGGACGACCTCCTGGAGCTCTCCTGGGTCGGCACGCACGGGGCGGTTGCCAGCGGGATGCAGTCTGTGGCTTTCACGCCGGCGTCTGCGATCGCCGCCGTCTTCGCCGCTACCGGCCAGGACCTCGGAATGGTCGGCACGAGCTCGATGGCGCACGGCACCGGCCGCCGGGTCGAGGGCGGCCTGCACGTCTCGATCCGCTTCCCCGGGCTCGAGGTCGGAACGGTCGGAGGCGGAACCACGCTGCCGTACGCGCGCTCGTGGCTCGCCGTCATGGGCTGTGCCGGCGAGGGGAAGGTCTACCGCTTCGCCCAGATGGTCGCCGCTGCCGCGCTGTCGCTGGAGATCTCCGCGTCGGCTGCGATGGCGACCGCCGGCTCGGAGAACTTCTTCCGAGCGCATCACGACCACGGCGGGCTTCGCTGAGCGCGTCGAGCGTGCCCCCGCAGCACGACCCCGCCTGCTGGGGTTGCGGGGACAACCCGAACGGGATTCGGCTACCCCATCCCACCGACGAAGGCGTGGTGCGGTACGAGGCCCGGTTCGCGTTCGCCCCGCACCACCAGGGCGGGCCTGGCCTCGTGCACGGCGGCCTCGTCGGCGCAGCACTCGACGAAGCGTGCGGACTACTCGCGACGTGGTATCGCTTTCCGTCCGTCACAGCGAAGCTCGCCGTCCACTTCCGCCGTCCGGTGCCCATCAATCACGAGCTCACCATTCACGCCGAGCTGGTCGAGGATCGCGGACGCCAGATCGCCATCCGCGGCGAGCTCCTGGACGGCGACGAGCTGCTCGCCGCCGCCGACGGCTCCTGGACGCACGTGCCCCTCGAGCATTTCCTGCAGACGCCCGAGGGCCGGGCGACCCGCGACGCCTGGCAAGAGAGGCTCCGCGACTGACTATTGCTCGAACGGCCAGGCCAGTGCGCCCGTCTTCTCTCCCACACGAACCCAGACGGTGGCCGTATGCGTGCCTGACGGAAGTTCCTCGGGCACACCAACGGAGAAGACCGGCGCATCCGTGCGCTCACCGGCCTGCACCGGGGCTCCGCGGCCGTCGACCCAGCCTCGAACCTCGATTCTCTCCTCGCCCGAGACGTTCACGGTGAAATCGAGCGGTTGGCTTCCGAAGTTCAGATCGAGCTCGCTCAGCTGCACCTTCCACCCCCCGGCCTCCTTTCGGAGAATCGCCCCGATTGCGCTCAGCCGCCCGTTCTCGCCGCGGAGCGCTACGACCGACGTACGGTCGTTCAGCTCGGCCTCGAGGACGACATCGCCGCCGGCGACAGGCTTGTAGTCGTCGGCGAGCTTCGACGCGGCTCCCTGAAAGACGCTGCGGGAAGCGGCTCGGCGGTTTCGCTCCGAGAGGAGCTCCCAGACCCGGTCGGAGTCACGCTCCGCCGCTGCCCGGGCGAAATCCTTGTAGGCATCGGCGGGCGACTCAGTTTCCCCGCCGCATCCTCCAGCAAGCACGAGAACGGCCAGGACAACGGCGAGCCTTGACGCAGCCACGGGTCGCAACCTACTCTGAGGCGTCTGGCCCGCGACGAAGGGAGGCGCGATGACAACCGACCTTGATCGCTTCCTTGCTCGCAGGGCCGTGAGCCTCATCCTCTAGCGCTCCCCGCCCTGCGTGCCACACCCCTTCGGTCCCGCAGGAAAAGGAGACAGCTTGCAGTTCCAAAAACTCACGCAGCTCGGCTGGAACGACGAGCTCGCGGAGCAGTTCGGCGAGCACGCCGCTTCCGGCCTCGAGCCGGGCCGCGTGATCGTCCAGCACCGGGGCGCCTGGGAGGTCGCCACCGAGGCCGACGACCGGATGCTCGGGATCACCGGGCGCCTCCGGCACGAGGCCGCGCAGGGTGCGCTCCCGGTGGTCGGCGACTGGGTTGCCGTCGGCGACGACGCTATCGAGGCGGTCCTGCCGCGCCGCAGCAAGTTCTCGCGGAAGACGCCGTTCACCGAGGTGTCCGAGCAGGTGCTCGTCGCGAATGTCGACATCGCCTTCCTCGTGATGGCATTCGACGAGCAGGACTTCAGTGTCCGCCGGCTCGAGCGGTACCTCACCACCACCTGGGAGGGCGGTGCCGCTCCCGTGGTCGTCCTCAACAAGGCCGATCTCGCAGAAGACCTCCCCGGTCGGGTCGCCGAGGCGGAGTCCGTGGCCTCCGGCGTGCCCATCCATGTGATCACGGCGCTCGCCGGAGAGGGCGTCGATGTCTTGCACCCTTACCTCGAGGGTGCGAAGACCGGGGTCCTCCTCGGATCATCGGGCGTCGGGAAGTCCACGCTGATCAACGCCCTGCTGGGCGAGGAGCGGTTGGCGACCGGCGATGTTCGGAGCGACGGGCGCGGGCGTCATACCACCGTCCACCGCGAGCTCCTCGTCCTGCCCGGCGGCGGCGTCCTCATCGACACGCCGGGCCTGAGGGAGCTCCAACTCTGGGAGACGGAAGGAGGGCTCGAGAAGGCCTTCGCCGACGTCGCTGAGCTGGTCACGCAGTGCAAGTTCTCCGACTGCTCGCACCAGACGGAGCCCGGATGCGCGGTGAAGGCCGCCTTGGAGGACGGTTCCTTGCCCGCCGAGCGTTGGGAGAGCTACCTCAAGCTGCAGCTCGAGCTAGCCCACCTCGAGCGCAAGCAGGACCCGCGCCTGCGCTCGGAAGAGCGGAAGAAATGGGCGGCTCTGTCCAAGGAGCACAAGCGGCGCAAGAAGATCATCGGCCAGTGAGCCGGACGGAGCGTCGGAAGGCGCGGACCGGAGTCGAACCGGTGTGCGAGGCTTTGCAGGCCTCTGCCTAACCACTCGGCCACCGCGCCGGAGGACGTTCCATGCTATCGCCGGCCGAGGGACCGGTCAGGCGTCAGCTCTTCTCGGCCGAGCACGGCTGCGGAGGGCTCCTCGTCCCAGGAACCGAACGACTCTTACGTTTTGGGCCGGGGCGGTGCCGCAAACCGTCCCGGCCCTCATCCAATAGACGTTTAGCACCTGCCGACCTTACGGAGTCCCGGGAGATTTGGTCGCAAATTGCGCACGGCGTGTCCGCTCGCGCCCTTGCTCGTACACCGCCACGCTGTCATGGTGCCACGCTTCCGGCCGGCCGTCCTTCAGGCCCCGGCACCTGGGGTCCCCCGCGCCTGGCCGCAGGGCGAGGGGGCCCCACCTCTTCCGCACCGGCTCCCGGCCGGCCAACTCCAGAGCATGGGCCGACGCCGCGCGAAACTGCATGACGGGGCCGTCACGGGCGCCGCATCCCCGCCGTACCCCGTCTCCGCCAGATAACTCAGAGTATCGCGTAGATTTATGCAAGAATTTCATGAAGGTTTCCACATTATCGCCGAGGATCGGCAAAAATTACCTGATCGAGCGCAGAAGGTCGTGGGTTCGAGTCCCATCACCCGCTTGTACAGACGCGATTTTCGCCTGGTCGTCAGAGGCGCTCAGCCTCAATTTAGACAGGGAAGGCAACTAGCTCAGAGGAAGGCGCAAACTCCTTAAGAGCAACTCCATCAGAGCCCAGAGGCAGGCGCACTGGCGATGGGGCCGTGCGAGCGCGACACCGCCCAGCCGCTCGGGCTTCTGCAGCAGGTACCCCGGCTCATACTCGCCGAGCCACTGCTCTGCGCCCTCGCGACCTCCGGCGTGACAATCGGAGGCGAGCGCGAGCGACGGAAGCCAGAACACGAACGCGAAGAATCCGGCCGCGATCCGTAGGGCTAGCAGGCGAGCGTGTTCGGCCCCCGTTTGTTGTCACCTCAACAGCCGCGCGCGGTCCGCGATCTCGAACGCGTGCTGGACGGCGATCGCCCCGAAGGCGAGCGCGAGCACGAGGACGCCGGCGACAAACGCGCGCCCCCACGCGGAGCGGGACGTCCGGCGCGGGGCAAACCGGTCGATCAGCGGCGGCACGAGCAGCGCGTAGAGGAGGAGCACTGCTGCGAACGAGAGGACGCTGACGGCGGTGTTGACGAACTCAAAGTCGGCCTCGTTCCCATTGATGGTTTGCGTGAGGCCGAGGCCCAGGACGACGAGCGCGAAGACGAGCGTGCGAAAGACGGGCCGCGCGGGAAGCCAGCGCCGGAGGGTGAGGTAGAGGAACGCTCCTACGACGCCTAGCGCGACACCAATCAGCAGCACGGCGAGCGTGCCTTCTAGGGTCACGTCACCGACGATCGCGCCGGCCTCAGTCTGGAAGCCGAAATCCTCTCTATTGTCGACGAGCGCCATGAGGCGCATGGCGAGGCGCGAGCCGCCTCCGGCGACGACGAGACCGGTCAGCACACCGACGCCGAGAGCGGCAGCCACAGGACGGAAGAACCGGGTCACCGTGCCCGTCGACTCTACGGGCTGGCCGGGAGTAATGGAACGGCCTGGAACGCAGCAGTGGCGATCAAGGGAGCGGCAGCAACCTGGGTCGCGAAATCGCCCAAAGCCTCACGCCGGGAGGTCGCTGGGTCGAGTCCCGTCGCTCGCGTAGAAGCCCTGTGAATCGGCATGTTCTGGTGTTTCCGGGCGCAGACGAACGCCGGTCTTGAGAGAGGCAGAGGAACGGGAAGAACTGTTCTGTTCTCCGTTATCAAGACCGAGAACAAGACATCGCCTTCTGCAGGTATTTAGAGCGGGTGAAGGGACTCGAACCCTTGACCTTCTGCATGGCAAGCAGACGCTCTAGCCAACTGAGCTACACCCGCAAACTGCGCCCAGCATAGCCGTGGTCTTTTACGCTTCTGATGCGTCCAGAGCCTCGTTCACGAGGCGGTCGGCGAGCTCGTTGTGCTCCCTTCGCACCGCCTTGTAGGTCACGTTTTCCAGCTGACGCTCTAGCTGGGACGCTTCAAGGAACAGCTCGCGCAGAGCCTCGTTCTTGACCTTGTACTCGCCGCGCATCTGCTTCACGAGCAGCTCCGAATCCGAGACGACCTCCACCTCGTCGACGTGAAGCTCGAGCGCCATCTCGAGGCCGGCGACGAGACCCCGGTACTCGGCGACGTTGTTCGTCGCGACGCCGATCGCCTCGCCCTCGGCCGCGAGCACCGTCCCGTCTTCCGCCTCGAGGACGTAGCCGTAGGCAGCCGGTCCGGGGTTCCCACGAGCGCCGCCGTCCGTCGAGAGTCTGGCTTTCACAGCAGCTGGTAGATGTCGTACGCCGGCTCCTCGTAGGGGTGCGCCTCGCGGAGAGCGGCGACGACCTCCTCCTGGAGCTCCTCGGCGAAGACCGTCTCGAGCCGCAACTCGGAGACACGCTGCTCCCGCCCTCGCTCCCCGATCGTCGGCGAAGCGCCTTCACCGGCAAGGAATGTTCCCGTCCCAGCGGCGTACCAGGAGCAGTGCTCGTACTCGCCGATTCGGCCGGCCCCGGCGTCGAACAGAGCCGTTCGCACCTTGTCCAGTGCCTCCCTCGGCACGAAGACGACGAGCTTTCGGTTCACGTTTGCTCCTTTCGCCGGAGGGGAACTGGGGTCACGTGGCAACGCTCGAAGTCTTGCCGAGGCCGACGCCCGAAGAGCGGGCCGAAACACCCGTCGCCGTCGACGTCGACGAAAACCTCGCCGAGGCGGCCGAGATCGTCGAAGACTGGGTCGCACCCCGTCAGAACTGGGAGTTCACGCTCCAGGAGGGTCACGATTTCGGCCGCGCGAACAATGTCGAGGGACGGCTGCTCTTCGTGTCGGGCGACCAAACCTCGTCGCTTGTTTTCCGGCTCGACCAGCTGGACGCCGCCGAGGACGTGATGGATGCGCTCGTCCTCCGCTTCGAGGAGCAGGACGGAATCACGAAGCTCGCGCGCTGCATGTCGACAGGGCTCGACGTCGAGCTCCACCACATCCTCACGTACACCTAGCGACGGCTAGCTCGACGTGTCGATCTGGGCCTTCTGCAGCCGGCCCGAGTAGTCGACGTAGATCGATTTCCACTCCGTGAAGACGTCGAGCGCCGCCTGACCGGCCTCCCGGTGGCCGTTTCCGGTGTCCTTCGTCCCTCCGAAGGGGAGGTGAACCTCCGCCCCGATCGTTCCGGCGTTGATGTACGTGATCCCGGTGTCCAGGTCGCGCATCGCTCGGAACGCCTTGTTGACATCGCGCGTGAAGATCGACGACGAGAGGCCGTACTTGACACCGTTCGCCGCGCGCACCGCCTCCTCCACGGAGCTGACACGGATGAGCGCGGTCGTCGGCCCGAAGATCTCCTCCTGGGCCACGCGCATCCCCGGGTCGACGTCGCCGAAGATCGTCGGCCGGTAGTAGAAGCCGTCCGAGAGCCCGTCACCCGACGCGATCTCACCCCCGGTCAAGAGCTTTGCGCCCTCGTCCTTGCCGATCTCGGTATACGAGTGGATCTTCTCGAGCGCCCCGCGGTTGATCACGGGGCCCACGTCGGTGTCGTCCTCCCAGCCCACGCCCAGCCGCATGCGCTCCGCCGAGCGCACGAGTTTCCCGGCGAGCTCGTCGTAGACGGCGGCGTGGGCGATGACGCGGCTGGCCGCCGTGCACCGCTGGCCGGAGGTACCGAACGCCGACCAGGTGATCCCCTCCACGGCCAGATCCAGGTCCGCATCGTCCATGACGATGATCGCGTTCTTGCCTCCGAGCTCGAGGTGGACGTGCTTCAGGCCGTCGGCCGCCGCCTTCAGCACCTGCACACCCGTCTCCCGCGAGCCGGTCAGCGTGATCACGCGGACGTCCGGATGCCTCACCAGCGCTTCGCCCACGGCCCCGCCGCCACCGTGGACGATGTTGACGACTCCCGGAGGGACCCCGGCCTCGGTCAGCAGCTCGACGAAGCGCTCGCCGAGGAGCGGCGTGTCGGTCGCCGGCTTGAAGACGACCGTGTTGCCACAGACCAGTGCCGGCAGCATCTTCCACGACGGGATCGCGACCGGGAAGTTCCACGGCGTGATCACGCCGACCACCCCGATCGGCGTTCGGACGCTCATCTGGAACTTGTCCCTGAGCTCCGAGGGCGTGGTCTGGCCGAAGAGCCGCCGCCCTTCGCCGCCCATGTAGAAGGCCATGTCGATCGCCTCCTGGACATCGCCCCGCGCCTCGGCGATCACCTTCCCCATCTCGCGAGTCATCAGCTGCGAGAGGTCTTCCTTCTGGTCGATCAGCAGCTGGCCGAAGCGAAAGAGCACCTCGCCGCGCTTCGGCGCCGGGACGAGCCTCCACTCCTCGTACGCCGCTTTCGCGGCGGCAACCGCCTGGTCGACGTCCTCGGCTTTCGACAGCGGGAAGGTCCCGATCGAATCGCCGTTCGCG
>Ga0136620_10001125_pt1 | contig 12545 bp, 11 predicted proteins | sample AntDrymUQ4162106_2_FD_104806 | JGI IMG/M metagenome (GOLD analysis project Ga0136620, IMG submission 104806) | Polar desert sand microbial communities from Dry Valleys, Antarctica - metaG UQ416 (21.06) | ecosystem: Environmental > Terrestrial > Soil > Desert | place: Antarctica: Dry Valley... | reverse complement strand
CGCCCCTCGCCAACGACGTCGAGACGTCGTGGTCCCGCCTGCTCGCGGGCGAGTCCGGCGCCGGGCCGATCACGCAGTTCGACCACTCGGACTACACGGTCCACTTCGCGTGCGAGCTAAAGGACTTCGACCCGACGCAGTGGATCGACCGCAAGGCCACTCGTCGAATGGACCGGTTCGCGCAGATGATTCTCGCGGCCGCGCGTCAGGCGGAAACGGATTCTGGGATCGACATCGCGAAAGAGCCGGACCGCGTCGGCGCCTCGATCGCGACGGGAATCGGCGGGCTTCGCTCGTTCCAAGACTGCTACGACGTCCTGAAGGAACGCGGGCCCGACAGGGTCTCGCCGTTCTCGATCCCGTCGATCATTCCGAACATGGGTGCCGGCTGGGTCTCGATCGAGCTTGGCACGAAGGGGCCGTTGATGTCGGAGTGCACCGCGTGTGCCGCCTCGAACATGGCTATCGGCGATGCGCTCGACGCGATCCGGATCGGTCGGGCGGACGCGATGATCGCAGGCGGCACCGAGGCGCCGGTCACGGCGGTCGGAATCGCGGGCTTCGACTCGATGCGCGCGCTCTCGCGGCGAAACGACGATCCGGCGAAGGCGTCGCGGCCGTTCGACCAGGCGCGCGACGGGCTCGTGATGGGCGAAGCGGGCGCGGTGCTGGTCCTCGAGGAGCTCGGCCACGCTCAGGCACGCGGTGCGAAGATCTACGCAGAGCTCGTCGGTTACGGGGTTTCCTCCGACGCGGCGCACATGACCGAACCCGATCCGACCGGCGAGAATCCCGCGCGAGCCATGAAAATGGCCTTCGACGACGCGGGCGTCGATGCCGGCGAGATCGGCTACGTGAACGCGCACGCGACCTCGACGCCGCTCGGTGACTCGAGCGAGACGCGTGTCCTGAAGCTCGCCCTCGGCGAGGAGAACGCACGAGAGACGCCGATCTCGTCGACGAAGGGGTCGACGGGGCATTGCTTCGGCGCTGCCGGCGCGGTCGAAGCGGTTTTCACGGTGCTCGCCGTGCGCGACCGGAAGCTCCCGCCGACGATCAACTACGAAGATCCCGACCCGGACTGCGACCTCGACTACATCCCGAACGAGGCGCGCGACGCACCGGACCTCGACGTGGCGTGCTCGAACTCGTTCGGCTTCGGCGGTCACAACGCGTGCATCGTCGTGCGCCGCTTCGCCGACTGAGCTCGCGGGCTCGCGCCGACTCGACCGGTACCGTCGCGAGGGTGCGAATCGTCGACGTCGGGGGACGCCTCGTCGAGGTGCAGGTGCGCGAGTCGCCGCGCGCGCGACTGCTTCGGACCGTCTGGCGGCCGGGAGAGCCGGCGGAGCTCGTCGTTCCCAAGGGAACAAGCGACCGCGCCATCGACGCCGCTCTCCGCGCACACGCCCCATGGCTCGCGCGGCAGCTGGACGCAGAGCAGGTTCAGGTGCTCGACCCGCCCCAGCTCACGGAACCTGAGGGCCGCCGCCTCGCGCGCGCACTTGTGCGGGAGACGATCGCTGTCGAGGCTCCCCGCGTCGGCGTTCGCTGCGGCCGGATCTCGATCCGCGACACGCGTTCGCGATTCGGATCGTGCTCGTCGCAGGGCTCGCTCTCGTTCTCGTGGCGGCTCGCGCTTGCGCCGCGCAGGATCCTCGACTACGTCGTCGTTCACGAGCTGTGCCACCTCGTGCACCTCGACCACTCACGGCGCTTCTGGTCGCGGGTCGAGCGTGTGCGCCCGGACTTCCGCGAGCAACGCGACTGGCTCGGCGACCACGGCTGGGAGTTGCTTGCGTATCGTCCTTCGCGTGACGCGCTGGGCGACGTTTGACTGTTACGGCACGCTGATCGACTGGAACGGCGGGATCCGTGCGGAGCTCGCGCGTCTCTGGCCGGCGCAGGATGCCGACGAGCTGCTCCGCCGGTACCACGAGCTCGAGCCCGAGGTCGAGCACGCGGAGCCGGGCCTCGGCTATCGCGAGGTGATGCAACGCGTGCTCGCGCGGCTCGGCGAGGTGCCGGGCGAGGAGGAAGACGCGCTCGGCCGCTCGCTGCCGAAGTGGAAGGCGTTCCCGGAGGTACGCGAAGCGCTCGAACGGGCGCGCGGTCGTGGGTGGCACCTCGCGATTCTGTCGAACACGGATCGCGACTTCATCGAGGCGTCGAAGGCGACGATCGGCGTCCCCTTTGACGAGACGGTCGTCGCGTCGGAGATCGGCTCGTACAAGCCGGCGCGGAAGCACTGGGAGGAGTTCTCCGCCCGGACCGGTGCGGTCCCCGCGCGACACGTGCACGTGGCGCAGAGCATGTTCCACGACATCGTCACCGCGAACGAGCTGGGTCTCCCGTCCGTCTGGATCAACAGGCTCGGCGAGCGCCACGACACGGCGCCGACGCGCGAGCTGCCGGACCTCGCCCGGCTGCCGGAGGTGCTCGATGAGCTCGTCCCTGCCTGACGGCTTCGACGTTCGCTTGGCGACCGACACCGACGCCGCCGCGGTCGCCGAAGTTTCGCGTGCGTGCGAGCAGCGGGTGCTCGGGGTCGGCGTGATCAACGAGGGCGACATCCGGGACTGGTGGCGCGTCACGGACCCCGCGCAGAACGTGTGGTTGATCCACGGCGAGGGTCGGTTGGCCGCAGCGGCGACGCTCTGGCCTCACGGCGACGTTCCCAACGTCTGGGGAGACGTTCACCCCGATCTGGTGAGCCGCGGCCTCGGGACTGCGCTCCTCGACCTGGCCGAGACTCGGGCCGGCGAGCTCGGAGCGGGGGCGATCCGGAATGACGTCTTCGCGCGCGACGCCGCCGCTTCGGCGCTCCTGGCGAGTCGGGGCTACCGCCCGGTCCGGCGCTTCTACGAGATGCGGATCGAGCTCGGCGACGAGCCGCCGCCCGAGCCCGAGTGGCCGGACGGTCTCAACGTCGCGCCGTTTCGCGACGGGGACGGGCCTGCTTTCCACGAGGCGCTCGGTGAGTCGTTCCAGGACGAGTGGGGTCACTCGCCGTTGGAGTACGACGAGTGGCGGAGGGCGAGGCTCGAGGCCGACGACTTCGACCCGGATGTCTGGTCGGTCGTGCGCGACGGTGACGACGTCGCCGCCGTCGTGCGCTGCGACGTCTTTCGCTTCGGGGGCGGTTGGGTCGGGGCGATCGGGGTTCGCAAACCCTGGCGCCGCCGCGGGGTCGGTCTCGCGCTGCTTCAACACACGTTCAGCGTCTTCCACGCGCGCGGCGAACGAAGCGTCGGGCTCGGCGTCGACTCGGAGAACCCGACCGGAGCGACGCGTCTGTACGAGCGTGCGGGAATGCACGTCGCGAGCGAGTCGGTCACCTTCGAGAAGAGTCTCGCGTGAGCCTGCGCCCTCCGCGGGACGACGACTTCGCCGCGATCCTCGAGCTGATGAACCGCCATCAGCTCGCCGCCTTCGGAGAAGCCGACGTTGTCGCCGATGAGCTGCGCACGTGGTTCGCGACGCCGACGCTCGACCCGAACCGCGACGTCAGACTGCTCGAGCGGAGCGGCCGCCTGGTGGGGTACGTGGACACGGAGCGTGCGGAGGCGACCGATCGTTGGTGGTCCGACGTGAAGGTCGATCCCGAGGTCGACATCGACACCGTTCTGCCCGAGCTCATCGAGTGGTTGGATCAGCGGACGGGCTCCGGGATCCTCCGTGTGTGGACCGCCGCGGAGGACGCGCGCGTGGTCGACGCGTACGCGCGACTCGGCTTCGCCCCGCACCGGCACTCCTACCGGATGGAGCTGTCGCTCGACGGCGACGAGCGTGTGCCGAGCTGGCCCAACGGGATTCGCGTGCGCGAGTTCGTCCCCGACGACGTCGAGCGCGTCTACGAGGCGAACATCGAGGTCTGGCTCGACGCTTCCGACCCGATCGAGGAGTCGTTCGACGAATGGCGCCGCTGGACGACCGAGCGGGAGGGCTTCGATCCCGCGCTCTGGTTTCTCGCGTTCGCCGGCGACGAGCTCGCCGGGTTCTCGCTCTGCCGGCAGGACGACACGGACTCGAACGCGGGCTACGTCGCGCTGCTCGGCGTGCGACGCCCGTGGCGCCGGAAGGGACTCGGCGAGGCACTGTTGCTCCATTCCTTCGACGCGTTTCGCGAGCGCGGCTACGCCCGCGCAACGCTTGGCGTCGACGCCTCGAGCCCGACGGGAGCGACGCGCCTCTATGAACGCGCCGGGATGAGCGGCTACCGTGACACCGTGTTCCTCGAGCGCCCGGCTCGGCGCAGCTAGGGTTCAGGCGTGTCGCGCCTGCGCGCGAAGTGCCCCGACTGCCGAACGTACACCGCGGTTGCGCTGGGGCCCGAGTACCAGTGCCATTCGTGCGGACGCGAGTTCGCGGCCGGCCTCGTACGCGTGCCACGCGCCTGGGGGGACGGCGGCGAGGCGATGGCCGAGGCTGCCCACCTGCCCTTCGACTACCCCGAGGCTGCGGTGGTCGAGGAGGACTCGCTCGCAGACCAGAACCTGGCGATCGCGGCCGAGCTGCCCGACCGGCCGCTCGTGCTCGGCGGCTGCTGCTCTGCGCACGTCGGCGCGCTCGAGGGGCTTTCGGCTCGTCACGATCAGCTGGCGCTCGTCTGGCTCGATGCGCACGGGGACCTAAACACGCCTGCGACGTCGCCTTCGGGGAACGTGTGGGGAATGCCGCTCAGGATGATCATCGACTCCGGCATGGTGCAGCCGGGAAACGTTGCGCTGATCGGCGCGCGGAACCTCGACCCGCCCGAGGAGACGTTCATCGGGGAGAACGGGATCCACACCGGGCCCGACGCGGTGGACCGGGTGCTCGAGGACTGCAGCTGCGTCTATGTCGCCTTCGACGTGGATTCGCTCGATCCCGGCGAGATCACCCCGTTCATGCCCGAACCCGAGGGACTGACGCTCGACGAGGTCGAGCGCCTCTTCGCCGACCTCCGCGGCCGGTCGAGCATCGTCGGCGCCGGGCTGAGCGGCCTCGCCCCCGACCCGGACAACGTGGCGCGGCTGGAACGTCTGACCCATGCCCTGGGCCTGTAACTCGCGCCGTAGCCGTCAGGTCTAACATCGCGTCATGGCGGAGCCGAGAATCGACGTTCGGGTCGAGACGAACGACGCGCCCCCTGCGGATGCGAAGAAGCATCCGAACACCTGCCCGAAGTGCCAGTCCCACTACCGCGACGACGAGCTCGAGGAGAGCCTCTGGGTCTGCTCGCACTGCGGGCACCACTTTCCGATGCGAGCGCGGGCGCGGATCGTCAGCGTCGCGGACGAAGGCAGCTTCACCGAGGAGGCTGCCGACCTCCGCTCCGACGACCCCCTCGACTTCTTCGACTTGCGGCCCTACGGGGAGCGGCTCGCGGAGGCCGAGCTCGGCACGGGCCTGGGCGAGGCGATCGTGATCGGCCGCGCGACCGTGGAGGGCAATCCGTGCGAGCTCGCGGTCATGGACTTCGCCTTCATGGGAGGCTCGATGGGGAGCGCCGTTGGCGAGAAGTTCGCTCGCGCGTGCGACAGCGCCGTCGAGCAAGGCGTCCCGCTCGTGTCGGTCAGCGCCTCGGGCGGAGCCCGCATGCAGGAGGGGATCCTCGCCCTGATGCAACTGCCGAAGACGATCGTGGCCGTGGCCGACCTCCACGACGCCGGCTGCGCCTACGTCTCGGTGCTCGCCCACCCGACGACGGGCGGCGTGCTCGCGAGCTTCGCGAGCCTCGGCGATGTGCTGCTCGCCGAGCCCGGCGCTCTCATGTCGTTCGCCGGCCCGCGCGTCGTCCAGCAAACGACCCGCGAGAAGCTGCCCGACGACTTTGGCCTCTCCGAGGCGAACCTCCGGTACGGCCACGTGGACGCGATCGTGCCACGGCCCGAGCTGAAGTCACAGCTGGCGCGGCTGCTGCGCCTCTTCGCCAATGGCAAGTGAAGCCGAGCTCCGCCTCCGCGACCGGCTCTCGAAGCTGAAGTCGATCGGGTTGCTCGGCGGAACAAAGGTCTCCGGCGAGCTCGAGCGGCTGCAGAAGCAGCTCGACCGGATCACGGCAGAGCCGAGCGAGGACGAGATCTGGCGCTCGGTCGAGCTCGCGCGCCATCAGGATCGGCCGTACACGCTCGACTACGTGGAGCGGCTCTTCGACGACTGGGTCGAGCTCCACGGCGACCGGGGCAGAGCCGACGACGCCGCGATCGTCGCAGGTCTCGGCAAGCTCGACGACCGCACCGTCGTCCTCGTGGGGCACCAGAAGGGCCGCGACGTCAAGGAGCGGACGAAGCGGAACTTCGGGATGGCCTACCCCGAGGGCTACCGCAAGGCGATGCGGGTGATGAAGCTCGCCGACCGGTTCGACTTCCCCGTGATCACGCTCGTCGACACGCCGGGCGCGTACCCCGGTGTCGCTGCCGAGCAGCACGGGCAGGGCGGCGCGATCGCAGCGTCGCAGGCGACGATGCTCCGGCTCGGCGTGCCGATCGTCAGCGTCGTGATCGGCGAGGGCGGCTCCGGTGGCGCGATCGCCATTGCGGTCGGCGACCGGGTGCTGATGCAGGAGAACGCGATCTACTCGGTGATCTCGCCCGAGGGCTGTGCCGCGATCCTCTGGCGGGACGCCTCCGAGGCCAAGAAGGCGGCGGCCGCCTTCAAGCCGGACGCGGCCCATTGCCTCGAGCTCGGGGTGATCGACGGGATCGTCCCCGAGCCCTCCGGCGGGGCGCACACCGACCCGGACGAGGCGGCCAGGCTCCTCGGCATCGCGGTCCGAGAGGCCCTGGAGGACCTGGACGGGCTCCCTGTGGACGAGCTGAGCCGGCGCCGGCGGGCGAGGTTCCGCTCGATCGGTGTTTTCGCCTAGAACAGGGGCTTTGCGGGCCGCTCTTCCACAGTGTCCACAGTGTTTTCCCCTGCCCCTTTTATGACTCGAGGCCGGGAAAACCCCGGCCTCGAGCGTGGACCCCCCACTAGGAGAGAAGCTCTCCGACTCACTCTTTACCGCCCGGGCGCGAAACGAATCCCACCAGGTTTCCCCCTGCTCGGAGCGGGCCGAGAGGCCGTGGCTGCGGTGGTCTCTCGCGCCGGGCTTGATCGCGCCCGGTGCCGAAGGCGTGTCTGTCGAGCTGGCGACGGCACCGCCGCGACGCAGCATTTCCTCCACAAGTGGCGACCTTGCCCCGCTTGGCTACGGCGAGTCGGGCAGAGTCCAAGACGTGCCGCCGCTCGCCGAGTACCGCCGGAAGCGCAACCCGAAGCAGACGCCCGAGCCGTTCGGCACGAAGCGCAAGGGCAGCGAGCCCATCTTCGTCGTCCAGCGCCACGACGCGACGCGACTGCACTACGACTTCCGACTGGAGATCGACGGCGCGCTCGCGAGCTGGGCGGTGCCGAAAGGCGTGCCGACGGAGCCCGGCCAGCAGCACCTCGCGGTGCATGTCGAGGACCACCCGCTCGACTACGCGACGTTCGAAGGCGAGATCCCCAAGGGCAACTACGGGGCTGGGACGGTCGAGATCTGGGACAGCGGGACCTACGAGCTGCTCGAACGCAAGCGCAACGGCGGCCTGACCGTCCGGCTGCACGGCAAGAAGCTCGACGGCGTGTGGACGCTCGTCCCTGCGAAGCTCGGCGGCGACGAGAAGAACTGGTTGCTCCTGCGCAAACGCGACGAGCAGCAGGCGGATCCCGTGCAGCGCGCGCGCCGGTACGCGCCGATGCTCGCCACGCTCGAGAAGGCGGTCCCGACCGGCGCAGAGTGGCTGTACGAGGTCAAGTGGGACGGCTACCGCGCGCTCGCGTACGTCTCGAGCGGCGATGTCGCGCTCTTCAGCCGAAACGAGAACGACCTGACCGCTCGCTTCGCCGACGTCGCGAAGTCGATCGGCAAGGCGCTGCGCACGCCGAACGCGGTGCTCGACGGCGAGGTGTGCGCGCTCGACGAGCAGGGCCGCGCGACCTTCTCGGCGATGCAGCAAGGGCGGCCGGGCACGAGGTACGTGTTCGTCGCGTACGACGTGATCGAGATCGACGGCGAGCCCGTGATCGATCTCGAGCTGACGGAGCGGCGGAGCAGGCTCGTGAAGTTGCTCGACCAGCGCGTCAAAGCAGTGCAGTTCTCCGAGTCGTTCGAAGACGGGGAGGCGCTGTACCAGGCGGCGAAGGAGCAGGACTTCGAGGGAATCCTCGCCAAGAAGCGACGCTCGACGTACCAGCCGGGCCGGCGCTCGCGCGACTGGGTCAAGGTGAAGGCGACGAACAGCCAGGAGTTCGTGATCGGCGGCTACACGCGAGGAGAGGGACGTCGCGCGGACACGTTCGGGTCGCTGCTGCTCGGCGTCTTCGACGAGGGCAAGACGAAGCTCCGCTACGTCGGCAACGTCGGCACGGGCTTCAACGACGCGGAGATCAGGCGCCTGCTCTCGCTCATGCGGCCGCTTGTGACGGACGAGCCGCCGTTCGACCCAGTGCCGAAGCCGCCGCGCGTCCGCAAGGCCGACATTGTCTGGGTCGAGCCGAAGCTCGTCGCGGAAGTCGAGTTCGTCGAATGGACACACGATCACCGACTGCGCGCGCCGTCCTACAAGGGACTGCGAGAAGACAAAGGACCTCGCGAGGTGCACGAGGAGGAGCCGCTCCCAACCGAGCTACGCAAGGGCAACCGCGTGCTCAAGCTGTCGAACCTCGACAAGGTCTTCTTCCCGGTCGAGCGGATCACGAAGGGCGACCTCCTTGCGTATTACCGCGCCGTCGCCCCGGTGCTCGTGCCGCATCTGAAGGACAGGCCGTTCACGATGATCCGCTATCCCGACGGGATCGAGGGCAAGCACTTCTTCCAGAAGGACGCGCCCTCGCACATGCCGGACTGGATCGCGACGTTCCGCGCGCTCGTCTCGACCCGGGAGTCTCCGCGCAAGCAGAAGTGGGTCAACTTCCCGGTCGTGAACGACGAGCTCGCGCTGCTCTGGATGGTGAACATGGGCTGCGTCGACCTGAACGCGTGGTACTCGCGCGTCGACAAACCCGATCGACCTGACTTCGTCCTTTTTGACCTCGACCCTTCGCCCGGCGCCGGGATCAGAGAGGTCGCACAGGTGGCGCTCCTCGTGAAGGAGGCGCTCGACGCTTTTGGGCTCGTCGGCTTTCCGAAGACCTCGAGCGCCGACGGTATGCACGTGCTCGTCCCGGTGGAGCGGCGCTACACCTACGAGGACACGCGCCGCTTCTCCGAGATCGTCGCCGGGGCGATCGCACGCTCCCATCGCGGGCTCGCGACGACGGAATGGACGAAGTCGAAGCGGCGCGGTGTCTTGATCGACTCCAATCAAAACGGAGAAGGGAAGACGATCGCGTCGGTCTACGCGGTGCGGCCGCGAAGGGGCGCTCCGGTCTCGACACCGCTGCGCTGGGAGGAAGTGCATGAGGAGCTCGATCCGACGCGCTTCACGGTGGACGTCGTGCGCCGCCGGATCGAGGAACACGGCGACCTCTTCGAGGGTGTGCTGAAGACCAGGCAGCGCCTGACGGCAGCGCTCGGCTAGACGGCGGCCGCGAGCTCGGGCTGCTCGCGGAGGAGAACCCGCTCGAGTGCCGCGACTCCACTGTGCGAGGGACTCACCTCAGTCGAGCCGACGTGGGTGGCCGAGCGTGCCGAGCTGTGCGATGTCGCGCCGGAAGAACATCGCAACCGTCCAGTCGGTGACCACTCGGAGCTTTCGGGTGAAGAGCGGCAGCTGGTAGAGGTGGTACGAGCGCGTCGCGAACCACCCTGGGAAGCCGCGGAGGCGGACGCCGAAGATCTCGGCCACGCCCTTGAACCGGCCGAGCGTGGCCCCTTGCCCGATCATCCGGTAGGCGTACGGCCCCGGCTCGCCGCCGAGATTCTTGGCGAGCTGGCGCGCTTGGCGGAGCGCGTGCTGGCTGGTCGGCGGGTCCGGTGACCCGGACGCGCCGTTGACGACCCGCGCGCAGTCTCCGACCGCCCACGTCGTCTCGCGGCCCTCGACACGCAGCTGCTCGTCCACTCGTACCCGCCCCCGCTCGTCGACCGGCAGGCCCCACTCGGCGAGCAGCGGATGCGCACGCACGCCGGTCGTCCACACGAGCGTGTGCGTCGGGATCGTCTCGCCGTCGGAGAGGGTCGCCGACTCCGCGTCGAGCCGTTCGAGTCGCGTCCCGGTGCGGACTTCGATCCCGCGCCGGGCGAGCAGCTTCGAGACGTAACCGGCGAGGCTCGGCGAGAGCTCGTGCAGGATCCGGTCGCTCGCCTCGACGAGCACCCAGCGCTGGGGTGCGGCGCGGAGGTGCGGGTAGAAGCGGAGCGCGTCTCGCACGAGGTCGTGGAGCTCGGCGAGCGCCTCGACGCCCGCATACCCCGCCCCGACAAAGACGAACGAGAGGTGTGGCTTCCCGGGCGCGAGCTCCGCGGCTTCGAGCTCGGCGAGGACATGGTTGCGCAGCTCGATCGCGTCGGCCAGGTCGTTGAAGCCGAGGGCGTGCTCGGCGAGCCCCGGAACGGGGAGTGTGCGCGCGACCGAGCCGAGCGCGAGCACGAGACGCTCGTAGCGCACCTCGAAGCTGCCGGCATGGGAGTCGACCGCAACTGTGCGGGCATCCTCGTCGAGCGCGGTCGCAGCGCCCACGACGAGCTCGGCGCGGGGGCACATCATCCGCAGGGGCACCACGACGTGCCGAGGCTCGAGCGTGGCCGAGGCGGCCTCGGCGAGCAGCGGCCTGAAGAGCATGAAGTTCTCCGGGCTGACGATGCTGGCCTTCCCGATGTGTCGCGCGAGGATGCTGCCGGCGTAGCCGCCGCCGACGATCAGGATGCCGTTTCGAGCCTCGCGCACGGTCACGGCATTATCGTCGCAGCGTCGGGCACTCCGTGTGCGCGAGCTCGACGCCGTCCGCGGCTCGACGCATGCTCTGTGGGCCGTGCGCCTCGAGGTGACCACGAGCGAGGCGGCGAACGAGTGGATCGACCGCGTTGCGGTCACGGGCATCGCTCACGCGCGAAACCTCACCGTGGGGACGCTCGCCGAGATCGGTTTCGCGCGCGCCCTCGGGCGGTACGTCGTGATCCTGGACCCTCGCGCTGAACGGCTGCATCAGGCTGTTCGGTTGAGCGGGCGCGTCAGGCAGGTCGGGCCGCCGTCCCCCTTGCGCGACAGCTCCTCGCCCGGGTAGACGACCACCTCGACTCCGACCGCCTCGAGCCGGCGTCGCGTCTCCGGGTTGCCGTCGAGCGCCAGCGCGAGGCGCGGCGCGAGCGCGAGCACGTTGCAGGCCATCGACTCGAACTCGTCGTCCGGGACCTCGACGAAACCGACGCCGCGCTGTTCGAGCAGCTCGACGAGCCGCACGGGCATCAGCGGGAGGTAGACGATCGCGAGATCGTCGGCGAGCGGCGAGATGACCGACAGCATGTGCATGACCTCGTCGCGGCCGTGGTAGTGCGGGAGGTCGACGGCGGCCCCGTCCACGTCGGGGAGAGCGGCGCGCAGCGCGTCGATGCCTGCGTCGTTCGTCCGGTAGCCGCGCCCCACCACGAGCGTTTGCCCGTCCAGCCAGAGCATGTCACCGCCCTCCGCGGTCGCCGGTGCTTCGAGCCGCGCGAGCACGTCGATCCCGGCGGCGCGAAAGTCGCGCTCGATCGCTCCGACTTCGACCTGTCGCAGCTCCTTGCCCGGCCGGAGCAGGACCGCACCGCGGCTCGTGACGGCGGCCGGGTCGTGGACGTAGATCGCGTCGAGAGCCGAGTCGAGCGGCTCCCCGACGACCACTTCCGCGCCTGCGGCCTCGAGCACGGCGACGAGCGCCTCGTGCTCCTCGACGATGCGCACGGGATCGGGCTTCGCGCGCCAGCCGAACTCGCGCCAGCGCTCCACTCCGCCTGGCCGCCGCAGGAAGACACGGCGGAGGGGCGCGGTCATCGTCACACAAGCGATTCTAGGCGCCCCTCCAGGAAGCGACGCTCCACCGGGTTCGTGGCAAGCTCGAGCGCTCGCCGGTACGCGGCCGCCGCCTCCTCCGCCCGCTCGAGCCGGCGCAGGAGATCGGCGCGCGTCGCGTGGTAGAGGTGGTACGCGTCGAGCCCCGACAGTCCATCGACGGCGTCGAGCCCGGCATCCGGTCCCCAGGCCATCGCGACCGCGACGGCCTTGTTCAACGAGACGACGGGCGAGCCGGTCAGCTCCTCGAGCCGGCCGTAGAGCGTGACGATCTGCTGCCAGTCGGTCGCGTCGGGCGTCTCGGCTCGCGCGTGGAGCGCAGCGATCGCCGCTTGCAGCTGGTACGGCCCAGGGCGTCGACGCGTCATCGCGTGCTCGAGCATGCGAAGGCCCTCGTCGATCTTCGCGCGGTCCCACAGCGGGCGGTCCTGGTCCTCGAGCAGGACGAGCTCGCCGCCGTCACCGACGCGTGCGTCGCGGCGGGAGTCCTGGAGAAGCATCAGCGCAAGCAGGCCGAGCACCTCGGCTTCGTCGGGCATCAGCACGGCGAGAAGTTTCCCGAGACGGACCGCGTCGTCGCAGAGGTCGCGGCGCACGAGTTCCTCGTCG
>Ga0136620_10001124_pt1 | contig 12546 bp, 12 predicted proteins | sample AntDrymUQ4162106_2_FD_104806 | JGI IMG/M metagenome (GOLD analysis project Ga0136620, IMG submission 104806) | Polar desert sand microbial communities from Dry Valleys, Antarctica - metaG UQ416 (21.06) | ecosystem: Environmental > Terrestrial > Soil > Desert | place: Antarctica: Dry Valley... | reverse complement strand
GCCTCCAGGCGCTTCGGCGGCCGCGTCATGAACGCAGTGGACCCGTCGCTCAGGGGTGGGGACCCGGTTCGGCACGCCGGCGCCTCCAGGCGCTTCGGCGGCCGCGTCATGAACGAGCTGCGGAGTGACGCCGCTGAGCGTGCTCGATGACGCCCGGGATGGCGGCGGCGATGCATTCCACGGTCGCGGTCATCGCCCGCTGCGGTCCGAACTGCTCCGTCAGCGACACCATCGCCCGGCCGAGTGCCGCTGGGCACTGGGCCCGGTCGATATCGCCGGCCACGATGGCCACCGGTACCCTCAGCTCGGCGCCAAGCTCGCACACCCCGCCGACAACTTTGCCCTCGAAGCTCGTGGCGTCGAGGCGTCCCTCGCCGGTGATGACGAGGTCGGCCTGTTCGATCAGGTCGGGGAGATCGAGCGCGTCCGAGACCACGTCGAATCCTGGCCGCAACGTGGCGCCGAGCGCCGCCAGCCCGCCGGCAAGCCCGCCAGCAGCGCCGGCGCCGATCAGTTCGGTGACATCGACGCCGTGGTGCTGGCGGTAGCGAGCGGCGAGCTGCTCCAGCCGCCCCGTCAGCCAGCTCACCTGGGCCGGCGTCGCCCCCTTCTGGGGCCCGAACACCCGGGCGGCGTCGGTGAACCTGGTCCGCACGTCGCAGGCCACGATCACGCGGACGCCGCGAAACCGGTGAGGGCTGCCGAGAGCGCTGAGCGCCCCCAGACCGCCGTCAGTGGTGGCCGATCCCCCGACGGTGACCGTGATGTGCTTGGCGCCGCGCCGCAGGGCGTTGTCGATCAGCTCGCCGACGCCGAACGTCGAGGCAGCTACCGGATCGTTGTGCTCGGCGCCACCGACGATGTCGAGACCGCAGACGCGGGCGCTCTCGATCACGGCGGTGTCGCCGGAAAGTCTCCAGGCGCACTCGATGGGATCGCCGAGCGGGCCGGTGACGGTGGTGTGCTGGTTGGCGCCGCCGAGCACGTCGAGCGTCCCCTCTCCGCCGTCGGCGAGTGGAATGGCCGTGGCGTCGTGACCCAAAGTCCGGCAGGCCTCGGTGATCGCCGCCGTCACCTCGATGGCGGTGGCGGTGCCCCGGAACTTGTCGGCGACGGCGACGATGCGCACAACGCGAACCTATCCATCGCCACGACCGTCCTGCCGCCCTACCCACCCGTGCTGGGCGATTCCTGAGTGCACCGGTAGGGTTTAGGTCATGGCCGTCACCGTGCGAATCCCGACCACGCTGCGTCCGCTTTCGGGCGGCGCCTCCACGATCGACGTCGAGTCCGGTTCGCTGGCAGACGTGATCACGGCGCTGGAATCGGCTCACCCGGGCCTGCGCGACCGACTCCTGGACGACGACGGCAGCCTGCGTAAGTTCGTCAACGTGTTCGTCGACGACGACGATGTGCGTTACCTCGAAGGCCTCGACACCAAGGTCCCCGACGGCCAAACAGTCTCCATCATCCCAGCGGTAGCCGGCGGCTGAGCGTCGCCGCAGAGTTGGCCGCGACGGCTTCTTCGAGTCTCGTGACGCTTTGGCCCCCGGGATGTTGAGCGCTTGAGGTCAGCCGGTGAGGGAAGCGCCAGCGACGAGCCGGAGTCGAGCGAGCGGCAGCGAGCGAGGCCAGCAGCCGGGAAGCGCAGACGGGGTTTGCGACAGCCCAACTGTCGCTCGGTCAGGACCGTGCCGCGAAACACCTGCGGCGAGGGAAGCGCTAGCGACGAGCTCGCCTGCATCGCGGTTGCTCGTTAGCAGTCGCTGACGTAGAGTGCTAGCACTCGGCTCGTCCGAGTGCTGAACGCCCGAAATCGTCCAACGGAGGACCCAGATGGCCAAGTTGATCGCATTCGATACCGAGGCTCGGCGCGGGCTCGAGGCGGGCATGAACAAGCTCGCCGACGCCGTCCGGGTGACCCTGGGACCGAAGGGTCGCAACGTCGTGCTCGACAAGAAGTGGGGCGCCCCCACCATCACCAACGACGGCGTGTCGATCGCCAAGGAGATCGAGCTCGAGGATCCCTACGAGAAGATCGGTGCCGAGCTGGTCAAGGAAGTCGCCAAGAAGACCGACGACGTCGCCGGTGACGGCACGACTACGGCGACGGTGCTGGCGTGGGCGATGGTCCGCGAGGGCCTGCGCAACGTAGCCGCCGGTGCCAACCCGATGAGTCTCAAGCGCGGCATCGAGGCGGCCGTGGAGGCCGCTGTCGACAGCATCAAGAACCTGTCGGTCGAGGTCGACTCGAAGGACCAGATCTCGCAGGTGGCGTCGATCTCGGCCGCCGACGAGGAGATCGGAGCGATGATCTCCGACGCCATCGACAAGGTGGGCAAGGACGGCGTCATCACCGTCGAGGAGAGCCAGACGTTCGGCATGGAAATGGACCTCGTCGAGGGCATGCGCTTCGACAAGGGCTACATCTCGCCGTACTTCGTCACCGACACCGACCGCATGGAGGCGTCGCTCGACGAGCCGTACATCCTGCTCGTGTCGTCCAAGATCGCTTCAGTGCGCGACTTCGTGCCGGTGCTGGAAAAGGTCATGCAGTCGAGCCGTCCGCTCGTCGTCATCGCGGAGGATCTCGAGGGTGAGGCCCTGGCCACACTCGTCGTCAACAAGATCCGGGGCACGTTCAAGTCGGCAGCCGTCAAGGCGCCAGGCTTCGGCGAACGCCGCAAGGCGATGCTGCAAGACATGGCCATCCTCACCGGTGGTCAGGTCATCAGCGAAGACGTCGGGCTCAAGCTCGAGAACGTGACGCTCGACCTACTCGGTAGCGCCAAGCGCGTCATCGTGTCGAAGGACGAGACGACGATCGTCGAAGGTGCCGGCTCCGAGGACGACATCAAGGGCCGCATCAACCAGATCAAGGCGGAGATCGAGAACACCGACTCCGACTACGACCGCGAGAAGCTGCAGGAGCGGCTGGCCAAGCTGACCGGCGGCGTTGCCGTGCTCAAGGTCGGCGCAGCAACCGAGGTGGAGCTGAAGGAGAAGAAGCACCGCATCGAGGACGCCGTGTCGACCACGAAGGCGGCCATCGAAGAGGGCGTCGTAGCCGGTGGTGGGGTGGCGCTACTGCGCTCGCAGCCCGCCGTACGCGCCGCAGCCGACAAGCTCGACGGTGACGAGGCCACGGGTGCTCGCCTGGTGGCCAAGTCGCTCGAAGCGCCGCTCAAGCAGATCGCCGAGAACGCCGGCCTCGAGGGAGGCGTCGTGGTCGATCGGGTGCGCAACCTGTCCGGGTCCGAGGGCCTCAATGCCGCCACCGGCGACTACGAGGATCTGGTGAAGCTCGGCGTCATCGACGCCGCCAAGGTGACCCGTTCTGCCCTGCAGAACGCGGCGTCGATCGCTGCACTGTTCCTCACCACCGAGGCCGTCATCGTCGACAAGCCCGAGCAGCACGCCGCTGCCGGCATGGGCGGCGGCGGCGACATGGACTTCTAGAGCTCAAAGGGGGGAAGGCTGGCGCCTTCCCCCTTTCGACCCCTGGCCGGGTTCGCCGTTTTCGAGCCCGTGGCATTTCTCGGCTCTACATTGGCTGTCCTGTGCGAGCATTGGCCGATGAGCTGGGACGAAGCGTTCTCCAGCCGATACGAGGAATGGTCGGCTCACATGACGGACGACGTGGCATTCTACGTCGAGCTCGCACGCGAGGCGGACGGACCGCTGGTTGAGCTTGCGATCGGGAACGGGAGGGTGGCGATCCCCGTCGCGCAGGCGACTGGCCAGCGAGTCATCGGCATTGATTCTTCGCCGGCGATGCTCGAGCAAGCCCGTGCCCGTGCGGCCGAGGCGGGCGTGGAGCTCGACCTGCGCGAGTGCGACATGCGCGACCTCGCCCTCGATGAGCCGGCGGCGCTGATCTACTGCCCGTTCCGCGCGCTTCTGCACCTGCCGACCTGGACCGACCGGCGCCGCACCTTCGAGCGCGTCGCCGCCTCGCTCCGTCAGGAAGGGCGGTTCGCCTGGAACGCGTTTGCCTTCGACCATCGAATCGCCGCGCGCCTCGACGGTGAGCACCAGGAGGAGCCCGTACCGCACACGAACCGCTACTCCGTTGGAGAGAACCGGATCGACATTGCCCGCGATGACGGCGCGACGAGCTCCCTGTGGTGGGCGACGAAGAACGAGTGGCTCGGGCTCATCGACATCGCCGGTCTCGAGGTGGAAGCGCTCTACGCCGGTTTCGCCCGTGAGCCGTTTGCCGACGACAGCCGGGAATACGTGTTCGTCGTCCGCGGTCGGCTCCCGAGCGACGTTTCCCATTGATCTGGGCGGGATTCCTTTCGACAGGTGGAAGAAATCCCGCCCGGAACGGTGGATGGGAGGAATCACGCCCAGACGGTGGTGGGGTGGGGGCTCTCGCCGGGGGTCCGGTCAGTCGACGAGGTTGTCGGCGGCGTCTCTCGTGTCGCGGAAAGGTTCGTTGTCGAGCATCGTGTCTTCGAGTCCGAAGTCCTGATCGATCAGCAGCCACACGATGACGCCGACGAGGGAACCAAGGAGAGGGAACACGATGAACGCCCACACCTGACCGAGGGCGTTGGGATCGGTGTCGGCGAAGATCGCCGTGGCCAGGCTGCGGGCGGGATTGACGCTCGTGTTGTCGACGGGGATGGTCACAAGGTGGATCAGCGTCAGCGTGAGGCCGGCCACGAGGCCGCCCATGCCGGGCGCGAACCGTCGCGATGTCGTGGCCAGGACGATCACGACGAACAGTGCCGTGAACACGATCTCGACCACCATCGTCGACCCCAACCCGGAGAACGAGTCGCGGTCCCAGCCGTTGGATGCGAAGCCACCCCGCTCGAACCCGTCACGTCCGCTGGCGATTCCGTAGATGACAGCGGCGCCGAAGATGCCGCCGAGAACCTGACCGATCCACGAGAACACGGCCTGGCGCGTCGACACCTTGCGGGTCATGAGCATCGCCAGCGTCACGGCGGGATTGATGTGGCACCCGCTGACCGGCCCGATGACGTAGGCCATGGCGATCACGGAGATCCCGAAGGCCAGGGAGATGCCGAGAAGCCCGATCTGGGGACCGGCCAGGATCGCCGCCCCAGGCCCGCCCATCACGAGCACCGACGTCCCGATGAACTCCGCCGCCAGGATATGGCCGTGTTCGCTCGTTTGCATGTGGCGAGCGTACGCAATCCGCTCACCCTGGACGGGCAGATCGTCACCGGTAGCCTCGAGTGATGGCCAGGACCGAGCGCCTGATCGTCACGAGGTTCGGTCCCGACGGCGAGCGGCGCCGCCCCGACGAGCTGATCGTCGAGGAGCCGATGACGATCCAGCTCGACGGCGTGACGGTGTCGACGACGATGCGCACGCCCGGCCACGACTACGAGCTCGCCGCTGGGTTCTGCTTCACCGAGGGCCTGCTCGACGGAGCGCCCGTGACCGGCGTGCGCTACTGCGCCACGGGCCCCGCTCTCGATACCGAGTTCAACGTGGTCACGGTGGAGACCGGCGGCCGGGCGCCCACGCCGACGCCACGGCTCGGCACGACCTCGAGTAGCTGCGGCTGGTGTGGCAGCGATCAGATCGACACGCTGGTCGAGCGGCTGACCCCGTTCGAGCCGGCTTCGGCGCCGGCGATCGGCATCGACGTGCTGCTCGGCATCTCCGACGCCGTGAACGCCACGCAGCAGCTGTTCTCTGCCACCGGGTCGGTCCACGCCGCGGCGGTGTTCGACAGGGAGGGGCGCATCCTCGCAACCCGTGAGGACGTCGGGCGGCACAATGCCGTCGACATGATCATCGGCGCCCGCGTGCTCTCCGGCCACGGCCCGGCCGCTGGTCTCGGACTGTTCGTCAGCGGACGGGCGAGCATCGAGATGGTGCAGAAGGCGTGGGCGGCGGGTTTCGCCACACTGCTCGCGGTCAGTGCGCCGACAGCGCTTGCCGTGCACGCAGCTCGCCGCGCCGGGATGACGGTGGCGGGTTTCGTCCGTGGTGACTCGTTGAACGTGTATGCCCCGGAGCGGCTGCCGGCGCATCGCTGACTCACCGATCCTCAGCGGGTCGCTCGCTGGCGCGCGAAGGACTTGACTCTCCCCTGGGGGGAGGCAGAAGAGTGGAACCCGTGAGCGACGGACTCCTCGCCATCGGCGCCTTCTCCCGGGCGAGCCTGCTGTCGATCAAGACGCTGCGTGCCTATCACGAGGCCGGCATCTTGGTGCCGACGAGCGTCGACCCACAGACGGGCTACCGGTCGTACCACTCGTCGCAGCTGACCGATGCCACCGTCATTCGGCGGCTCAGAGCGCTCGACCTCCCACTCGACCAGGTGCGTGAGGTGATCCAGGCCCGCGATCCGGCCGTCACAGCGCGTGTGCTCACCGCGCACGGAGTGGCGATGAGGGAGCGTCTCGCCGACGTGACGCGCATCGTCACCGATTTGCAAGCAGGCGTCGAGCGCCCGGCTTCGCACACCCCGGTGCATCCCCGAGATGAACCGCACAGCCTCACGCTTGCGATCCGCGGGCGAGTGGCCGAGGCCGACTTCGCCGAGTTCCTCGGTGACGCCTATGCCCAGTTGGGTGCGATGGCGACCCGCTTCGGCGTCGCTCAGAGCGGGCCGACCGGCGCTCTCTACCCACCGGAGATCGCCGACGAGAACATCGAAGAGGTCGAGGCGTATCTGCCGATTTCGAGACCGGTCGCACTGCGCCCGGTTGCCGGTTCAGTCGTGATGAGCGAGGTGCCTGCAGCGCATGTCGCGGTGCTCGTCCATGTCGGTTCGTACGAGGCGATCGGCGACACGTACCGCCAGCTGGGTGCGTGGGTTGCCGAGCACGCCGAACCTGCGGCGCTGCCGATCCGAGAGGTCTACGTCGTCTCGTACGGCGACACGAACGATGTCCACACGTTCCGCACCGAGATCCAGTGGCCGATCCATCCCGCTCACACCAAGGAGACATCCTCATGACGATCAAGCTGTCGAACGTTGTCATCGACTGCGATGACACGCTCGCCGTTGCCCGCTTCTGGTCGGCTGCGCTCGGCCGACCGCTCGATCCTGAGCCCAGTGGGTTCTTCGCCTCGATCGGGCGGAGCAGTACGGAGGGCGCCGAAGCCTGGTTCTTCGCCAAGGTGCCGGAACCGAAGTCGGCGAAGAATCGCATGCATGTCGATCTGCATGCACAGGACCGTGCGGACGTCGAGGACGAGGTGGGACGCCTCGTCGGGCTCGGCGCCGTAGTCGTCCGAGCGCCGAAAGAGGAGTACGGCGTCTACTGGGTGACGTTGCAGGATCCCGAAGGCAACGAGTTCTGCGTCGGAGCTCCGTAGCAGTCCGTCGGCCCACACGAAGTTGTCCGGTGTGGCGTCGCACGTCGCAGGCGTAGCCTGTCGGTATGCGAATCGAGACCGGACTCGGCGTCGTCCACCTCTTCGCCAGGCCCACCCCAATGCTCGACCGAGAGGCGGTGCTGGCCGCCATCAAGCACGCCGTCGAGAGTGACGCACAGGTTGTGACGGCGGCGCTCTTGGGGCACAAGGCCGATCTCGCGGTCCTGGCGCTGCACCCCGACTGGACGGTGTTGCGCCACCTGCAGTCCCGGCTGCGCAATGCCGGGCTTGGCATCGTGTCGAGCTATGTCAGCCTCACGGAGATCTCGGAGTACGCCAAGGGCATGCCAGAACACATGACGCAGCCGCGCCTGTACCCGCAGCTGCCGCCAGAAGGCAAGCCGGTGTTCTGCTTCTACCCGATGAGCAAGGCCCGCAGCGCCCACGCCAACTGGTACGCCACGCCGTACGAAGCTCGCGACGAGATGATGCGCGAGCACGGACGCAGCGGTCGCACGTTTGCCGGCCAGGTCACGCAGCTCGTCACCGGGTCAACGGGGCTCGACAGCCATGAGTGGGGCGTCACGCTGTTCGGCGTCAGCCCCGAGGTGATCAAGGACGTTGTCTACACGATGCGATTCGACAGGGCATCCGCGCTGTACGGCGAGTTCGAGGACTTCTACGTCGGATACATCGGTGAGCCCGACGTCATCCTCGATGCCATCGCCTGATCGCTCGATCAGTCGCTGCTGAAGATTCGTTGCTGCAGCGACTCGTCGATTCCGTTGCTGTCGAAGCCGAAGACGTCGAAACGGGCCCGTGAAGAATCGCCGGTCTCATCAAGCTCGAGCACACCACCCGGCCCCTCGTAGTCGATGTTGCGCCCGGCGGCGATCAGGTCCCGGCACGTGTCGTAGCTGCGGCACACCGAACCGCCGCTGCTCACGCCCTGCATCTCGGCGGCGATGGCGAGCGGCCGATCGGACTGGGCCTGCTCGGCGGCAAGGGCGATCGTCGTCACGCAGTCGAAGGCATTCGTGCCGAACAGCCCACCTGGCTGGTCGTCCAGCGTCGGGGTCGCCATCGGCGAGACACCCTGCAACGACGTGCGCAGAACGCCCGGGAGGTCCCTCATCACCTCTGGGGAATCGGGTTGGCGCATGGCGTCGTTCACGATCACGTCGGGCACAGGAAGCGCTGGATCGTCGCGGATGGCGTCGCCCATCGCTGTCAGCAGCCGGGGCCCCCTGACGTCATCGCCGAGGATGATGGCCACGTCGCCCTTCCCAGCGAGCAACGACAACGCCTCGGCCGTGAGGTTGCCCTCGACGGAGGCGACGCCCATTTGGTCGACAGCGATGCTTCGGACCTGCAGCGCTTCGGTCACGGCCTGGGCCAGGCCGCGACCGTAGGCATCGTCGACGTACACGATCGAGGCATTCTGGGCGCCTGTTCCTTCGGCCAGCTCGGCGATTGCCACTGCCTGCAGCGAGTCACTGGGGATGGTGCGGAAGAAGAGGCCCTCGTCGGGGATCTCGTCGAGTGCCAGGGCGCTCGCCGTTGGCGAGCACGCCAGCACGCCATCACCGACGATCGTGTCGAGGTCGCTCAGCGCGGTGAGCGACGACGTCGGACCGATCACTGCATCAACACTGGCATCGGCCAGTTGCTGGTAGCCACGCTGGGTGTCAGCCGACGAGGCGCCCTCGTCGGCTGCCACCACTCGTACCCGTCGCCCGATGACTCCGCCGGCCTCGTTGATCTGATCGACGGCCTGGCGGGCGGCGGCGTTGACGCCTTCGCCAAGTGCCGAGTCGTCGGCGCGAGGGAGCAGGAAGCCGATCGTCAATCGGTTGTTCCCGTCGGGTGGGGGAGATGTGGACGTCGTGGTGACGGCGTCGGTGGGCGGGGGCGACGTGTCGTCGCCGTTCGTGCAGCCGACGACGGCTGTTCCCAGCACGAGGCTGCAAGCGGTCATCCGAGCTCGCCTCATCGGGGAAACCGTACTGCCGGCCTCGCTCACTTCGTTCGCTCGGCTGACTCCTATCATTCGCCGATGGGCGACGTGCATGCTGTCGGGGCGTCGAGTCTTGTTTCGGGTCGTCGGGGCGTGCTCGATGATGAATCGCTGTCTGGTGTCGCCTTCACCGAGGCCTTGTCCGAGGCCACCGACGCCGGTCTGCAGCAGCTGTTCGGCGACGTGTGTGGTGACGATTTCCGTGGACTGGCGCTCGTTGCGACAGGCGGCTACGGGCGCGGCGAGTTGGCGCCGGCCAGTGATCTCGACTTGCTGTTGTTGCACGATGGTCGGCGGCGAGACGTGGACGAGCTGGCGGCGGCGCTGTGGTACCCGCTGTGGGACGGCGGGCTTCGCCTGGGTCATGCGGTGCGTACGATCGAGGAGCAGCTGCGGCTCGCCGTCGATGACGTCGAGTCGGCGACGGCGTCACTCACGGCCCGCCACCTCGCAGGGACCGAGGAGCTGACGTTCGCGCTCCGGGCGAAGGCGCTCGCCGCCTGGCGCAAACGGGCGGGAAAGGGCCTGGAGGCGTTGGCGCGACGCGATGCTGAGCGCCACGAGCGCGCAGGCGAGGTGGCGTACCTGCTGGAGCCCGACCTCAAGGACGGGGTGGGCGGTCTGCGTGATGTGCAGTCGCTTCGGTGGGCGGCAGCGGCAGGGATGGAGTTGCTCGCCACCGATGTCGCGGCGATCGAGCGGGCGGCCGAGTGTCTCGTGCGAGTCCGCGTGTCACTTCACCGCGTGTCGGGCCGCTACGGCGACGTGCTCCGCCTTCAGAGCCAGGATGCCGTGGCTGCTGGCGCCGGCGCTGCCGACGCCGACGCGCTGATGGCCGACGTGGCCGCTGCCGGCCGCACCGTGGCGTGGGTGTACGAGCAGTCGTGGAGCGGACATCGCCGCGCTCGGGTACGCCGGCACCCGTTCGACCGCGTGGCGCCAGGCGTGGAACTGCGCGACGGCTCGATCGAACTTGCCGCTGCCGCCGATCCGGGCGCCGACCCGACGCTGGTGTTTCCTGTGGCGACGGCGGCGGCTCGTCGCCACGTCCCGATCGGGCGGACGACGCTCGTGCGCCTGGCCGCCGAGCTGCCGTCCTTCACCGACCGCTATCCGCACGGCTGGCCTGTGGGCGCCGTGGACGAGCTGGTCGGCCTGCTGCTCGAGGGGCACCGGGCGATACCGGTGCTCGAATCGCTCGACCAGGCCGGGCTGCTGGCCCGCATCCTCCCGGAATGGGAAGCCGTGCGTTCGCGGCCCCAGCGCAACGCCTATCACCGCTTCACGGTCGACCGTCACCTGTGGGAGGCAGCGGCCAACGCCGCCGAGCTGATCGACAGGGTGGCCCGACCCGACCTGCTGGTGCTCGGCGCCCTGTTCCACGACCTGGGCAAGGGCTTCGAGGGCGACCATACCGATGTCGGCGTAGACCTCATCGCCAGGATCGGGCCGCGCATGGGTCTCGCACCTGGGGACGTCGACGTGTTGGCGAATCTGATCCGTCACCACCTGCTGCTGGCCGACGTTGCACTCCGCCGCGATCTGGCCGATCCGGCCACGACGGCCAACGTTGCCGCCGCCGTGCGCACCACCACCGAGCTTGAGCTGCTACACGCGCTGACGATCGCCGACTCCAAAGCCACCGGGTCGACGGCGTGGTCGGATTGGAAGGCTGGTCTGATCGCCGAGCTGGTGGCGCGAACTCACCATGTGCTCGGCGGCGGAGAGTCGGTGGCGGGCGAGTGGCGCCTGTTCCCCGACGCCGAGACGTTGTCGGCCATGGCGTCGGGCGCCCACCGGGTGCGCATCGACTCCGATTCGGTGACGACGGTGACGTTGGACATGCCCGGCACGTTCGCTCGGATCGCGGGTGCGCTGTCCCTTCACCGCCTCGATGTGGTGAGCGCCGAGGCCCACTCCGAGCCGACGGGACCCGGCGGCATGCCGATGGCCGCATCGCGGTTCCGGTTTCTGACAGTCGAGGCCCGGCCGCTGGCCACGTTCGCCGACGCCTTGCGCGAGACGATCGAGCGGGCGCTGGCGGGTCAGCTCGCCATCGACGCCCGCCTGGCCGAGCGGGCGCGGTCGGCGGCCCATCGCCGGCGGACGCAGGCCGTGACGCCCGAGCCACCGTCGGTGGCGTTCGTCGACGACGCCTCAGATGACGCCACGGTGATCGAGGTGCGGGCACCAACGGTGCCGGGTCTGCTGCACCGGCTGGCCAAGTCGCTTGCCGAGGTGGGTCTCGACATCCGCCACGCAACCGTGCAGACCATCGGGCCGGAGGCGGTCGACACGTTCTACGTCGTGGGTCGCGACGGGTCGCCGATCACCGATCCGTTCCACCTGGGCGAGATCCGGCGCGCCGTGCTGCACGCCGTCGCCGACTGAGGTCCGGCACGGCTGGCTAGCGTGCAAGTCGTGGCCCAGTCGGAGGAGATCGAGCCTCGCCCGCAGGATTTCACCGCCGACCTTGTGCGATGGAGTGAGACGCTGGCGGCGATCGCCCGCACGGGACTCGGGTTCACCGAGAACCTTTACGAACAGGAGCGCTTCGAGGAGGTGCTGCACGTGGCGGCCGACATCAAGGCTGCGGCCAACGAGGCGTTGGAGGCCATCGAGACCGAGCAGGAGCAGGCGCATTTCGTGCAGGAGTGGATGGAGTCGGTCGGTGTCGGCGTGCCCGGCTACGTGACGCCCAAGGTGGCGATCGGCGCCATCGTCGGCAACGATCGCAACGAGATCCTGCTCGTGCAGCGGGCCGATTCGGGGATCTGGCTCTACCCGACCGGGTGGGCCGATGTCGGGTACTCGCCGGCCGAGGTGGCGGTGAAGGAGGTGGGGGAGGAGACCGGCATCGAGTGCGTTCCCGAGCGGCTGTTGGCCGTCATCGACGGCCAGCGCATGGGCTTCAGCCGCTTCGGCATGTACATGCTGCTGTTCCACTGCACAGCGTGCGGCGGCGCTCTGAAACCGCATCCCCTGGAGACGTCGAACGTCGGATGGTTCGCGCACGACCAGCTCCCCGGTGCGACGGCCGGCGCCCAGTGGTGGGCACCGATGGCGTTCGCTGCCATCTCCGGCGAAGACTTTCCGGTCCACTTCGACCCCGTACGTTCCCCCATCTGGCGCTCCTGACCGACCACCGCTGAACTGAGAGCGCGCCCGGATCTGTGAGTCCCACGCGCTCACTTCGGCATCGAGCGCTCACACTT
>Ga0136620_10001123_pt1 | contig 12555 bp, 16 predicted proteins | sample AntDrymUQ4162106_2_FD_104806 | JGI IMG/M metagenome (GOLD analysis project Ga0136620, IMG submission 104806) | Polar desert sand microbial communities from Dry Valleys, Antarctica - metaG UQ416 (21.06) | ecosystem: Environmental > Terrestrial > Soil > Desert | place: Antarctica: Dry Valley... | reverse complement strand
GGCGGCGCGAGGCTGCGTCCTCAGTCGCCCGGGTAGCGCTGCTACCCGGGCTCCCTGCGTCCTACCCTCGCACTCGCCCATCGCGTCTCGTCGGCGCGTCTTCATTCCGTTAGAGCTTCTAAGAACTAAGCCCGACGCCGTCGGAGCTCGTCCCGTCCACGCCACAATCCGTCGCATGGTGACGGCGATCGTCCTCGCTGCAGGCGCCTCGACGCGATTCGGGGCCCCGAAGCAGCGGCTCCTGCTCGGGGCGGTGCTCGAGCGGGTGCGCGCCGCTACGACGATCGGCGACCTCGTTGTCGTGGTGGGGGCTCACGAGGTGGAGACCGACGCCCGAGTCGTCACCTGCCCCCGCTGGCATGACGGTCCCGGAGCGTCCCTGCGCTGCGGGATCCAGAGCTTGGGGCCCGACGTCGCCGCAGCCGTCGTCGTGCTCGCCGACGGCCCCGACCTCGCACCGGCGGCGATCGACCGGGTCGTGGGCGCCTGGCGATCCGGCTCCGGCGACGTCCTCGCCGCCAGTTACGACGGCGCACGCGGGCATCCCGTCCTGCTCGGCCGCCCGGCGTGGGGCGACGTCGCAGACGAGGGCGCCCGCTCGCTCGACCCGGTGCTCGTGCCGTGCGACGATCTGGGCTCGCCGGGGGACGTCGACCTGCCCGGCGACCTGCCGGGAAGCTTCGCCTAGAGCAGCGGAGTGCGGAGCGCCACGAGCTTCTCCTTCAGCTCCGGCGCCATCCGCTCGGCGCAGGTCTGCCGCACGTAGCGCCTCAGGCTCTCCTCGAAGCGGTAGCGACGCCCGCAGTAGTCACAGCCCTCGAGGTGACCCTCGGCCTCGACTCGCTCGGACTCGCTGAGTGCCCGGTCGAGGTACGGCTGCATCATCTGCTCGCAGTGCCTGCAGGGGTCGTCGGCGAAGCCCGTGTCCCTCATTGCTCGGCCACCGCTGTCTCGGCCAGTTCCCGCTTCAGGATGCGCCGGCCGCGGTGCAGGCGAGACATCACCGTGCCGACGGGGATGTCCAGGATCTGAGCGGCGTCGGCGTAGGTGAAATCGCCGATGTCCACGAGGACGACCGCGTCGCGAAAGTCGTGGGGAACGGCCGAGAGCGCGGAGACGATGTCGTCCTGGGAGAGGCGCTCCACAACCCGCTCCTCGTCGAGGTTCGTGTCCTGCGATCCCTGCTCCAGCTTGTTGTAGAGGAAGTAGTCGCCCTCCTCCAGCGGCTGCGTGTCGGGCGCTCGCTGGTTCTTGCGCGCCCGGTCGATATTCAGGTTCGTGAGGATCCGGAGGAGCCACGCGCGGAGATTCGTCCCAGGCGTGAACCCGCGCCAGCTCCGGAACGCGCGCGCGTAGGTCTCCTGCATCAGGTCCTCCGCCTCTTCCTTGCTCGAGACGAGTCGCCGTGCCACCCGGTACACCTGGTCTGCAAGCGCAAGCGCGTCCTCCTCGAACCGCACGCGGACTCGTGCGTCCTCTGCAAGCCGGCGCGCCGCGGGAGTGTCGTGCGAGACCTCGCTCACGGCGGCCACCCTAGCAGCGGCCTCTTGAGCCCTGAAACGCCCGCGGAGCCCGCGAGATTCCCGCCGTTTGAGCCCCCCGCCTGCCGGTAAGCTGCCCGGTGCCGTCTACGCGAGGAGACCCGGTGCACGGATACGAGGTGATCACGAGCAACCATGACAAGGTGGGCCGCGTGGTCGGCGAGGTGGACGACTGGCTGATCGTCGAGCAGGGGACGGTGTTCAAGTCCCGGCATCCGCTCCCGAGGCGCTTCGCGACGAAGCTCGAGGGCTCGGACGAGGTCTGTGTCAACCTCCCGAAGGACATGATCCACGAGTCCCCAAAGGTCAAGGGCGACACGGAGTTCGACCGCCAGGCCGCCGCGGAGCACTACGGTCTCGCCGGCGCGCTCGAGCAGCCTGCGACCGAGGGCTACGGCGACACGACAGACGACGATCCGGCCTGGGGCCCGGACGTGGACGCCCAGGCAGCGGGGATGGCCCCGGCCGAGCAGCGGCGCGCGCAGGTCCGCGATCACGTCCGGCACGAGCGGACCCCCCGCTCGCCGGGCTTCCTCGGCGAGCGCAAGCGCAAGCGCTAGGCAGTTTCGCGGAAGCCGCCGCGCTCGAGCGCGGCCACGATCGCCGGGCGATCGGTCTGCTCGTCGTCCCAGGTAAGGCTGACCTGCCCCACCAGGTTGGCGTTCGCTTGCTCGAGCCCGACGTGCCCCTGGAGGACGCTCGCAAGCCGCTGGACGCAACGCTCGCAGCGGATCCCGCTGACCTGCAGAGTCTCGCTCCGGACGGGCACCCTCAGGATGGTAGCGACCGGTCGACCAGGTCCTCGCAGACCGCCAGGAGGCCGCTCGCCCGGCCGACTTCGAGCTGCCGGTCTGCCTCGGAGAGCGACGGGTCGAGCGCGCGCAGGAGCTCGTCCGTCCCGAGCTCGCGTGCGACCGGCAGCACCAGGTCCACGAGCTCGGCCGTCAGGATCGGCACGGCTACGAGCTCCGGTCGCTCGGGATGGATCAGCTGGGCGCGAATGCCGTCGTGCAGCGCAGCCCAGCGGTTCTGGGCGTACACGCCGCGGCTCTCGGGCCCTGCCGGCCGCCGCGGCCGGTCGAGCACGGTCGCGCAGAGGGCCTGCAGAAGCGCGGCGTAGGCGGCCGTCCGGCCCAGCGCAGTCGGCTGGTCGGCCGCTCGGATCTCCAGCGTGCCGAAGCGCGGGTGCGGCCGGACGTCCCACCAGAGCTGCGTCGCGTCGGCGATGAGGCCGACGCGCCGGAGGAGCGTGACGAAGGCCTCCCACTCGGCGTAGGAGGCGAAGGCGGGCGGGGCGCCGCTCCGGGGGAGGAGCGCCAGGATCTCGGCGCGCACCGATGCATGGCCGGTCTCGCGTCCCTCGAGGTAGGGCGAGTTCGCGGAGAGCGCCAGCAGGAGCGGCAGCCACGGTAGGACACCCTCGAGCGCGTGCAAACACTCCTCGGGGCCGGGCATGGCGACGTGGACGTGGAGCCCGCTCACGCCTTGCCGCCGAGCCGTGACACCCGCCCAGGCGACGAAGTCCGCGTAGCGCTCCTCGGGGGCGATCTCCTGCTCCTCCGGGGGACTGAAGGGGTGCGATCCGGCAGCGGCGAGCCGCAGGCCGTTCGGCGCCGCGAGGCCCGCCGCGGCCGCCCGCAGCGCGCCCAGGCTCTCGAGTGCCTCGTACGGCGAGGCGCAGACCCCGGTGGTCAGCTCGACGACCGAGGCGAAGAGCTCGGTCTTCAGCGTGCCGGGCAGCTCTAGCCCGGAGGATCCCTGGACGAGCGCGGTGGCCGCCGGAGCAAGGGCGAGCGTCTCGCGGTCGAGGATCATCAACTCCTCCTCGACGCCGATCGAGAAGGAGCCGGTCTTGCCGAAGGCGTGCTCGGTCAACGCCCGCGGACGCCGTGCACCGGCCGACCGGCGGCCTCCCACGCATAGTAGGAGACGCTGGGCCCGAACGCCCGCTCGTACTCGACCACCCGCGGGCCTCGTCCGACTCCCTTGGCCCGCCCCGCATGCCGGAGCAGGTTCGGGTCGTCCCGTTCCTCCCAGACCAGGACGAGGTGGGCTGCGGTCATGTGCTCGGCGACGAACGAGCAGCCCGGAGCAGGGCACGGGAAGGGGGCGGTCGAGACGCAGTACCAGCCCCCGTGATCGGCGTCACCGTCACCCTGCCAGAGCTCCTCGTCCGTTGCGATGCCCGGGTCCTCGAGCAGTGCGGCGCCCGGCGTGAGCTCGCGTTCCACGCCGGAAGGGTAGTCGGCCGACTCTTTGCGGCTCGCCGGGAGGAGGGCGCCGGAGGGCGGGGCAGGCGATCCGCCCTCCGGCTCGGGCCCCATCCGGGGGCCAGATCTAGTGCCTCGGCCAGTAACGTCGCCGAGGTTCTGGGTCGCGAGCACCAAGCCAGGCTAGGACGCAGGGAGTCTGCACAGGGCCGAGGCCGGATTCGGGGGCGACCGAGGACGACGCTTGGCGCCGCGTGATCGCGGGCCAGAGGCCGGTGAGCTTTGCTGGTCGAGGCACGGGCTAGCCGGGGGGAGAGTTCGGCTGCCGCCCGAGCGTGACCGCGACAACCTGCTTCTTCGAGCCGCGGTAAATCGTGAGCGTGAGCTCGTCCCCGGGCCTGCGCGCCGAGACGAGGGAGCGCAGCCGAGAGAGGGTTCGCACCGGCGCGCCGTCGGCCGCGACGATCACGTCGCCTCCGAGGAGATAGCTCTCGCCTGCGACCGTCACCTGCGTCTTGCCGGCACGGAGCCCGGCCTTCGCGGCGCCGCTCCCGGGCTGCACCCTCTCGACCAGGAGTCCGCGGGAGACGGGAAGGCGAAACAGCCGGGCGAGCTCGGCGTTGACCGCGCGCGCGGTGATCCCGATGAACGGATGCTCCACCCGGCCGCTCGAGATCAGCTGGGCGGCCACGCTCTTGACCGTGTCGACCGGGATCGCGAAGCCGATGCCGACGTTGCCCTGAACGCCCGTGCCGCCGGTGGAGATCTGCGCGTTGACCCCGACGACGTCGCCGGCCGCGTTCAGCAGGGGCCCGCCCGAGTTGCCCTGGTTGATCGGGGCGTCGGTCTGGATCACATGATCGATCGAATACGAGTTCGGGGCGGTGATCTGGCGCTGGAGCGCGCTCACGATCCCGGCCGTGACCGTGCGGTTCAGACCGAACGGGTTGCCGATCGCCACGACCGCGTCCCCGACGCGCACGTCGTCGGAGTTGCCGAGCGGCAGCGGCGTCAGCGCCCGCGAGCGCGCCTGCACCTTCAGCACGGCAAGGTCGGTGGAGGGATCTACGCCGACGACCTCGGCCTTCATGCTCTCGTTGTTCGAGAAGCTGACCTCGACGGCAGTCGCGTTCTCGACGACGTGGAAGTTGGTGACGATGTGCCCGGCCTTGTCGATCACGAAGCCGGAGCCGAGCGCCCGCTGCGTCTGCCTGGACGCGGGATCGAAGGGATTCGAGAACGGGTCGTCGACGACCGCGGTGGAGGTCACCTGGACGACCCCGGGGGCGCTGCGGCGGTAGACCTCGTTGATCGAGAGCGCCTTCCGACCGCCGCTGAAGAGCGGCGGTGCGGCGGAAGGAGGCGCAGGCTCGAGCTCGCGGACGGTGGACGTCCCCTCCCCGAGCTGGCCCAGCAGGGCCGCGCCGGCGAGCGCGACGGCGCCGCCAGCCACGGCGGCAGCCACGAACCCGGCGGCACGGCCCACGTAGGAGCGCTTCTCCATCCGGCTCCGGTTATACCGCGGCGGTCTTAAGCCGCCTTGAGTCGACGTTAAGGCGGGCTTGTGCCCGCGTTAGGTGCATGTTGAAGCAGTGCTCGCGTCGCTCTTACAACCACCCCGACCGGCGGAAGCGCAGATAGAGGATGCTGCAGATCGTCGCGATCACGACCAGAACGAGCGGGTAGCCGAGCCGCCACCGAAGCTCCGGCATGTGGTCGAAGTTCATCCCGTAGATGCCGGCGATCATGGTCGGCACGGCGATGATCGCGACCCAGGCGGAGATGCGGCGCATGTCCTCGTTCTGACGGACGCTCACCTGTGTGAGATTCGCCTGCAGGATGCTCGCGAGCAGCTCTCGGAATCCCTCGACCTGCTCGGTGACCCGGGCCAGGTGGTCGACGACGTCTCGGAAGTACGCCCTGGTCTGCTCGCCGACGTGCGGAACCTCGCCGGCGGCAAGCTGCTCGAGCGCCGGACGCAGCGGGATGGTCGAGCGGTGGAACTCGAGCACCTCGCGACGGAGCTTGTAGATGCGCTCGACGGGGCTCGTCCGCTCGGCGGAGAAGACCTCTGTCTCCACCTCCTCGATGTCCTCGCGCACGCCGTCGATCACCGGCTCGTAGGCGTCGACGACCCGGTCGACGAGCGCGTGCAGGGCGGCAGCCGGGCCGCCGCGCAGCAGATCCGGGCGCCCCTCGAGACCTTCCCGCACGTTGCCGAGCCCGCCACCTTCCCCATGCCTCACGGAGACGAGGAAGTCGCTCCCGACGAACACCATGATCTCGCCGATCTCGACGATCTCCTCTGGGCCGCGGTAGCACGCGGTCTTCAGCACGAGAAAGAGCGTGTCGCCGTAGATCTCGAGCTTCGGCCGCTGGTGAGCCTTGACCGCGTCCTCGACCGCCAGCTCGTGCAGGCCGAACTCACGCCGGACCGCGTCGAACTCCTGGATCGTCGGCTCGACCAGGCCGACCCACACGAAAGCCTCCGGGGCGGCTGCGGCCTCGCGCGCGCCCGCGAGCGTCCCGTCGCCATCGAGGCGCTGCCCGCGCTCGTAGACCGCACAGTCGACGATCATCGATTCGGAGGCTAGATGCTCGATCGAAAAATCGCGTTCCCGCAGTACCATCGAAGCGATGGCCGGACGCGATCGGACACTCCACTGGGACGGCTGCCTCAACGTGCGGGACCTGGGCGGCCACGCGACCTCCGGAGGCGGCCACACCCGGTTCGGAGCGATCGTCAGGGCCGACAGCGTCCGCGGCCTCAGCGACGCCGGGTGGGCGGCGCTCGTCGGGCACGGGGTCTCCCGGATCGTCGACCTCCGCTTCCAGAGCGAGCTCGACGCCGACCCGCCGGCCGAGCTCCCCGTGGAGCTCGTGCACGTCTCGCTGCTCGGCGACGACGCGGACCCCGAGTTCCAGACGGCGATCGACGCCCTCGACACGACGCGGGACGTCTACCTCGAGTTTCTCGAGCGCTTCCGGCCCCGATTCGCGGAGGCGGTCGCCGCGGTCGCCGCGGCGCCCCCCGGGGCGGTGGTCGTCCACTGCCACGGCGGCAAGGATCGGACCGGTCTCGTCGCCGCCCTCCTGCTCCGGCTCGCCGGGGTCGAGCCCGGGCCGATCGCCGACGACTACGCCCTCAGCGCAACCAATCTCGAGGCTGTCCAGAGCGAGTGGATCGCCGCCGCGCCGGACGAGACCGAGCGCGCGCGCCGGCGCCGGATCAGCGAGACGCCCCGCGAGGCGATGCTCGAGGTGCTCCAGGAGCTCGAGCGCAGGTACGGAGGCGTCCGCGAGTACCTGCTGGCGGGTGGCGCGAGCGAGGCAGACGTCGACCGGGCGCGGGCGCGGCTGCTCGTGAGGACGGCGGCCGGGCACGTCGAAGGGTTAGGGGCGTGATGCGGAAAGCCGGAAACGTCGCCGTCCTCGTCGCGCTCCTGCTCGCGGTGAGCACTGGCTGCGGCGGCGAGGAGACCTCCGGCACGACGTCGCCGCCGACGATCGCGCCCCCGCCTCCCCCGCCTCCGCCTCCTCCTGACACGACCCCACCCCCGCCCACCGAGCCCGGTGCCCCCGAGCTCGCAGTCCGCGTGTACCTGATGCTCCGCGGTGGACGGGTCGCGGCGGCCCGACGCCTCGTTCCGAAGGTCGAGGCGATCGGCGCCGAGACCGTGCGGCAGCTGCTCGAAGGCCCGACCAAGACCGAGCAGGAGTTCGGCTTGACGACGGCCATTCCCACCGGCACGAAGTTCCACGGTCTCGACATCGCCGACGGGGTCGCGACCGTCGACCTCTCGGGGGCGTTCGAATCCGGGGGCGGCAGCCTCTCGATGACCGCCAGGGTCGCGCAGGTCGTCTACACGCTGACCCAGTTCCCGAGCGTCCAGCGCGTGGCATTCCGGCTCGACGGCGAGCCCGTCACGGAGATCGGCGGCGAAGGAATCCTCGTCGACGGGGTCGATCGGGCCGACTTCGAGGAGGTCACCCCGACGATCCTCGTGGAGTCTCCTGCGCCCGGGGAGACGGTCTCGAGCCCCGTTCGAATCAGCGGCACGGCGAACACGAACGAGGCGAGCTTCGTGGTGCGCCTGCTCCTGCACGCGGCCGGTCAGAGGGCCTTCGAGCGCGTTGTGACCGCGAGTTCGGGCACCGGGACGCGGGGTACGTTCGACGTCAAGGTTCCCTACCGCGTCTCCGCGAGCGGGCCCGGGACGCTCGTCGCCTTCGAGGTGTCGGCGGAGGACGGCTCGCCGCAGAATGTGGTCGAGATCCCCGTGCGAGTCACACCCTGACGCGGCGATTCGATCGCGCCGCTCAGGGTACTGTGAGCCCGATGAGACGGACGGTGGCAGCCCTGGTCGTCGTGCTCGCGCTCGGCCTCGCAGGCTGCGGGGACGAGGACAGCGCGCTCGACCACTCCGAGCCGGCCCAGATCCGCGTCGACATCGAGCAGCAGAACGATTCGGGCGAGACGGGCACTGCCGCGCTCTTCCTGCTCCCGGAGCGGCAGACGCAGGTGACGCTAGAGCTGAACGGGATGCCCCGCGACTCGCTCCAGCCCGCAGAAATCCGCACGGGCACCTGCGACGATCTCGACGCAGAGGCGGCCCACACGCTGCGTCCGGTCCGGCCGAATCCGAACGGGTTCGGCCGCTCGGTCACGCGCCTGCCGGTAGGCCTCGAGGAGCTCCAGAGCGGGGGCTTTGCGATCGTCGTGCGCCGCTCGGCGGCCTCCGAGGTGCTCGCCGCCTGCGGCGGGATTCCGACTCCTTAGAGCAACCGGGTCTCCAGCGGGGTTTCCTCACCGGGCTCGACGCGGTAGGCCGCTCCGCCGTCTCGGACGCTCACCGTCTCCGCGAGGGCGGAGCCCTCGAAGTGGAGCCCGACTCCGTCGCCGGCCGCGTACCCGGCGGGGAAACCCTCGCCGACGAAGCGCCGGTAGCGGGGCCGGCGAAGCTCCTCGCCGTCGTAGTGAGGGCACGCGCTGCCGGGCAGGAAGCCGAGCCCGTCGCGCATGGCGGCGAGCTCGGGCCCGAACGAGTCGGTGACACCAGCCTCGAACCAGCAGATCATCCCGGCGCTCCAGCCGCAGAGCACGACGCCCGCCTCCCAGGCCTCGCGCAGCACGTGCTCGAAGCCGTGGGCTCGCCAGATCGCGAGCATGTTCGCGGTGTTGCCGCCGCCGACGACGAGGAGATCCTGCGCGAGGACGAGCTCGCGCAGGTCGTCCGGCGGCCAGGGGAAGAAGCGCACGTGCGAGGTGTCGGCGAGCGGGCTCCAACGCTCGTGGCCGAGCAGCAGGAACGAGGGATCCTCGGCCGACGCCGTCGGGACGAGGCAGACCCGCGGGCCGCGCGCAAGGCCGAGCAGGTACTCCTGGAGGCGCCGCTCCTGGTGGCGATCCTGCCAGGGCCAGCCTCCGATCGCCACGATGCGCCGCTCGGCCGCCACCCCGGCGAGTCTACGAGCCTGGTGCCGTTTCGGCGCCACCGGGCGCGGGTAGCCGACGCCGGCAAACAAACCCGGGGGTAGACGATGAGAAACATGCTGAGAATGGCCCTGCTGGGCATGGCCGTGAAGTACTTCCTCCATCCGGAGCGGGGCGCGGGGCGCCGCGCCATGATTCGCAACCGCGCGCTCGGGCTGCTCAAGCGCGGAGGCAGTCCGGAGCCCGATCGCCCTGGCGAAGGGCCCGCGCCCCGGAAGGACTAACGTGCCCGCGCTCGGCTACGCCCTCTCCTCCGAGGAGCACCCGCCTTCGGCGCTCGTCGAGAACGCCCGGCGGGCCGAGGAGGTGGGCTTCACGTTCGCGCTGATCTCCGACCACTTCCATCCCTGGGTCGACGCGCAGGGCCACAGCCCCTTCGTCTGGAGCGTGATCGGCGGGATCGCGCAGGCCACGGAGACGCTCCGGCTCGGCACCGGCGTCACCTGCCCGACGATGCGCACCCACCCGGCGATCATCGCCCAGGCCGCAGCGACCTCGGCCGCGATGATGCCGGGGCGCTTCTTCCTCGGCGTCGGGACCGGGGAGAACCTGAACGAGCACATCCTCGGCGACCACTGGCCCGCACCCGACGAGCGGCTGGAGATGCTCGAGGAGGCGATCGAGGTGATCCGCCTGCTCTGGGAGGGCGGCTACCAGACTCACCGGGGCCAGCACTACACGGTCGAGAAGGCGCGCCTCTACACGCTGCCGGACGAGCCGCCGCCGATCGCGGTCGCTGCGGCTGCACCACTGGCCGCGGAGCTTGCGGGTCGCGTCGGAGACGCGTTCGTCGGGGTCGCGCCCGAGCAGGAGATCGTCGACGCGTTCCGGGAGGCCGGAGGTGGCGACAAGCCGCGCTACGGGCAGCTGACCGTCTGCTGGGCGGCGTCGGAGGCCGAAGCGAAGCAGACGGCCTACGAGATCTGGCCGATCGCGGCGATCAAGGGCGACCTGATGCAGGAGCTGCCGCTCCCGCAGCACTTCGAGCAGGCGGCGCAGATGGTGAGCCCCGACGACGTCGCGGAGATGGTGGTCTGCGGGCCCGACCCGGAGCGCTACCTGGAGAAGGTGCGTGAGTACGAGGAGGCCGGGTTCGACCACGTGTACCTCCACCAGGTCGGCTCCGACCAGGAGGGCTTCTTCCGTTTCTTCGAGGGGGAGCTGGCGCCGAAGCTCTAGCGAGCGGGCGATCCGGGGAGCTCGGCCCGCCGGTGGTCGGTCGCTTTAAAACTCGTTTCAGAATGACGACTCGCCGACGGGGTGCGCGGGATACGGGCGAGGCTAGGACGCAGGGAGCCCCGGTAGCAGCGCTACCGGGGCGACTGAGGACGACGGCTCGGGCGTGTCCAGCGTGCCACGGCGGCTCAGTGCTTCATTTTGAAACGAGTTCTTAGCCCGGGCCGGCGACGAAGCGCCGCACGGCGTCCAGGTAGCGCTCCGTCTCCTCGACGAAGGGCATGTGGGCGCTCCGCTCGAGGACGGCGAGCTCGGCGTCCGGAATGCGCCCGGCCAGCAGCTCGGACGCCTCCGGGGGACACGTGCGGTCGTGCCGGCCGGCGAGCACCAGCGTCGGGATCCGGATGTCGCCGAGCCGCTCCTCGAGATCGAACCCGTCGAAGCCGGTCGCGGCGAAGTGCTCGGCCGCCCCGGGCCTCGGCACCCCGCCGGCCGAGCGCCGGAGGTACTCGGCGATCGCCGAATCCTCGGGATCGGCGAAGTGGAAGGGCAGCTGCGCCTCGAGGGCGGCCAGGAACTGCTCATCGCTGCCGCCCTCGTTGTCCCAGCCCCAGCGCACGCGCTCGCGGAGCTCTGGAGGCTCGAGCTGGTCGATGCGCTCCTGGATCCCCTCCAGCCAGCCGGCCGACGGAACCGTGCAGGAGCAGACGAGGCGCCGGAGCGCATCGGGGTGGTCGAGCGCGAGCTGCAGGGCCACGAAGCCCCCGAAGGAGTGTCCGAGCACGGCGTAGGAGTCGAGCTCGAGCGCCGCCGCCAGGTCGACGACGTCGCGCGCGAGCTGGCCCAGCGTCCACGTCTCGGACGGCGACGGGTCGGACAGTCCGTGCCCGCGCTGGTCGACGAGGATCAGGCGGGTCTCGACCGCGAGCGGGTCGAGGTAGTCGGCGAAGGCCCAGTGGTCGAGCCCCGGCCCCCCGTGCAGCACGATCAGCGGCGGGCCTTCCTGGCTCCGCTCGACGACGAACAGCCGCGTGTCGCCGGTGTCGACCAGCCGCCCCTGCCCGGGGGCCTCAGTCAGTGGCATGCCCGGAGGATAGAACCCGCGCAGACCCTCCGGTCGCCGCTCCGCGGCGACCGGAGGCCTTCACGCTAGAACCTGGAACCGATCGTTTCGCGCTCTTCCTTCTAAGCGTGCAGGCCTCGGCCGAAGGCCGAGGGTCTGCGCGGGCCGAGGTAATCTGAGGGTCTGCGCGGGCCCAGGTAATGTCTGCGCGGCCCCGGTTAAGATCGAGGCATGGCCTCGAAGCTCACGGTGGGCGACCGCTCGTACGAGATCTTCCGGCTTGACGAGCTGCAGGCTCGCTACGACGTCGAGCGCCTGCCCTACACGCTGCGGATCCTGCTCGAGAACGTGCTGCGCGCTGGCGACGAGGGTGATGTCGAGGACGTGGCCACGTGGATCGCGACGGACGACCCCTCGCGCGAGATCTCCTTCCGCCCCTCGCGCGTGCTCCTGCAGGACTTCACCGGGGTGCCCGCGGTCGTCGACCTGGCGGCGATGCGCGACGCGATGGCCTCGCTCGGCGGCGACCCCGCGAGGATCAACCCGCTGATTCCGGCCGAGCTCGTGATCGACCACTCGGTTCAGGTGGACGAGTTCGGCACGCGCGGCGCCTTCCGCCACAACGTCGAGCGGGAGTTCGAGCGAAACCGCGAGCGCTATGCCTTCCTGCGCTGGGGGCAGGGGGCCTTCGACGACTTCCAGGTCGTGCCGCCGGGCACCGGGATCGTCCACCAGGTGAACCTCGAGTTCCTCGCGCGTGTGGTCGAGTCGCGCGACGGGCGGGCCTACCCGGACACGGTCGTCGGCACCGACTCGCACACGACGATGGTCAACGGCCTCGGCGTGCTCGGCTGGGGAGTCGGCGGCATCGAAGCGGAGGCCGCGATGCTCGGAGAGGCGCTCTCGATGCTCGTCCCCCAGGTGGTCGGCTTCAAGCTCACCGGGCAACTCCCCGAGGGCTCGACTGCGACCGACCTCGTGCTGACCGTGACCGAGACCCTCCGGCGCACGGGCGTCGTCGGCAAGTTCGTCGAGTACTTCGGCCACGGGCTCGCCTCGCTCCCGCTCGCC
>Ga0136620_10001122_pt1 | contig 12557 bp, 14 predicted proteins | sample AntDrymUQ4162106_2_FD_104806 | JGI IMG/M metagenome (GOLD analysis project Ga0136620, IMG submission 104806) | Polar desert sand microbial communities from Dry Valleys, Antarctica - metaG UQ416 (21.06) | ecosystem: Environmental > Terrestrial > Soil > Desert | place: Antarctica: Dry Valley... | reverse complement strand
GTGCATCAGGTTGAGGGTGAGGATGTTGGCCGCTTCGGAGTCGCATCGAGCCGCCGCCTCGCCTGCGGTTCGGTCGATTAGGGAGCTCCCGTCGTAGCGTCCGAGGTCGCCCATCTTCTCAAATCCGGACAACAAAAAACTCGATTTACGGGGATTTTAAGCCCTCTTCCGGACTCGAACCGGAGACCCCCTCCTTACCATCGAGGTTCTGGGGAGGGGAACAGCGGGCACGGGCGGGTCACCTCGACCACGAAAACCCCGCAAACCGGGTGGATCTGGCGGCGAGTAGTAGCCCTCGAGTGGACGCGTGTGGTCGGGCTTGTGTTCGCGTGAGGTTCGCATGGCGGGGGCAGGCTGTCCTTTTCGCGGGCATTTCGAATCGAGACCGTTGTCCGCGGCCGCTCGGCGTCGTTGACCCGACGACGGGAACGGCTTCAAGTCGGCGGAGTGTCTCGCTGACTGACAAGTGTGCGCGCCGAATCGCCGATCCCGTCAGCGAATCGCTCAGACCGAGCTCGCGAGCAGGTCGCGTGCGGCCTGTTGGAGCGTGGCGGTGAGTTGCCGGTCGGTGAGGTCGGCTTCGCGGAGTTCGCGGAAGGTCTCGTAGCTTGTGAGCACGAGCAGCAGGGTGAGCGCGCGGCGGTCGTTCGTGCCTTCGCGGAGGCGGTTGGTGCGAGCGAGGTTGCGCACAAGTCGTTCCAGTTCGGTGCGCCGGCGTCTGGCTTCGTCGGTTACCGCTGTTGGGTTTCCGACGGAGTCGCCATCTCTGGCGAGTCCGGGCCGGGGTCGCCGCCTTCTGCTCTGGTGCGGAGCCGGTCGAGGTAGCGCTCCCAGCCCTCGCGGTGGTGCTCGGCGACGGACGGCGGATTGAGGCCGCGATGGGTAAGGCGGAGCAGGGTTCCGGCCTCGGCGGGCTCGAGCTCGATCACGACGGTGCTCGAGCCGGGCGCAACTGGGGGCGCGTCGCCTTCCCAGCCCCAGGTGAAGACGATCCTTCGGTCGGGCACGAGTTCGACGAATTCACCGCTGGCGATCTGGGCGCCGGGCATGCGGAGCCGGAAGATGCCGCCGGGTCGGGCGTCGATCTGGCCGTCGACTCCTTGCCAGGCAACCCAACGCTCGACCTCGGTGAAGAACGAGAAGACTGTCGCGGGCGAAGCGGCGATGACGCGCGTGACCACGTCGTCGGTCATCTCCGCTCCGCCTCTTCTGCGAGTACAGCTAGGCGATCGAGCTGCAACCGCCAGAACGACTCGAGAAACAGGGCCAGCGGCCCGAGCTGCTCGTGGTCGGCGCGATAGAGGCGCCGCTTTCCATCGCGACGCACGCTCACGAGACCCGCGTCGCGGAGCAGCCCCAGATGCTGCGAGACGCCGGCGTAGCTGAGCTGGAGCCGGTTGGCGAGTTCGCCGACCGGCAGTTCGTCGCGCCAGACAAGGCGGAGAATTTCTTGTCGGCGGGGCTCGGCAACGAGCTGCAGGACGTCCATCCGCTCATTTTAGCCGTGGGCGAAGCGTGTGGTACGTTTCCGCCACCGCTGAAATGAAAGGAGCTAGATGCCCGACGTGCTGTTCCGCTTCGACGCGTCGCCGGAAACGGTGCTTGAGGCGGTCAAGACGGGTGAGGGAATCCGGGGGTTCTGGACGAGCCGCGCCGAGGTTCCGTCTCGGGTAGGCGAGACGCTGAAGCTGGAGTTCAGCGTCGCACCAGCTCCTTTCGATCTCCGCCTCGAACAGTCCGATGAGCGAACCGTCGTCTGGCGCACGGAGACCTTTCCGCGCACTGGGTCGGCACAACGGTGAGCTGGGACGTTGAGCCGCGAGAGGGCGGCGCCACCGTCGCCTTCCGCCACGCGGGCTTCACCGACGAGCGGGAAGCGGGCCAGGTCGCCTACACCTGGGGCCAGATCATGACGCGGCTGAAGCAGTACGCCGAAAACGGGCCGCCCCGACCCGGCCTTCACCTAGAGCCCGATGCCGGTCGACGTCCAGACCGAAATCGAGATCGACCGACCACGCGCCGAGGTCGGCAGCTACGCGGCCGATCCGGATAACGCGACCGCCTGGTACGAGAACATCGAGAGCATCGAGTGGAAGACGGAGAAGCCGCTCAGCGTCGGCTCCCGGATTGCTTTCGTCGCCCGGTTCCTCGGCCGCCGCCTCACCTACACCTACGAGATCACCGAGTTCGTCCCAGGTGAGCGGCTCATGATGCGTACCGCCGACGGCCCCTTCACGATGGAAACCTCATACAGCTGGCGTGAGACGCCGACCGGCGCAACCACGATGACGCTCTGCAACCGCGGCGAGCCGTCCGGATTCTCGAGGATCGCCGCACCGATGATGGCGATCGCGATGCGCCGCGCCAACCGGAAGGACTTGAAACGCCTGAAGCAGATCGTCGAGGCGCAAAGCCACTAGTTGTCCCGCGGGCGGCCTGTTTCAGCGTGTTACTCCCCGAATTCCTCGATCAGCCGCTCGGCGTAGAAGTCTTCCCAGATGCCGGGAGGGCTCTCCCGCGTGAAATCGCGATCGAGCTGAACGAGCGTGTGCACGAGATGACTGCGGATGGGCGCGTCGCCCAAGATCTGGGGAAGTTCGGACAACCTCAGAAGCCAGTCGGCATACCAACTCGCCCAGTCCGGGTCGTCGCCATCGACGATGCGATACACGACGTGATGCGTCTCGGCCGCTTCGTGCAACAGGGCGGCAACCTCGCTCGCTTTCTCGGCCACGGCACGGATCCTATGCGGCGACCGTTGGCTGTTCCCTCGCTTAAGCGATCCGTCGGTCGGAGTCGCGATTCGCGGAGTCGTCGTTGCGCCTTGCGGACCTTTTCAGCGCGCGCCGCGGCCGCCGAGTGTGAGGAAGTCGCGTTCGGCTTCGCTCGGTGCGAGAGCGGCGGCGCGGTTGTACGCGGCTGCGGCTTCGGGGTTTCGCCCGAGACGGCATAGGAAGTCGGCGCGGTGGCGTGGTATGGGTGGTAGCCGTCGAGGTCGAGTTCGTCGATCAGGGCGAGTGCGGCTGCAGGGCCGTGCACCTCGCCGATCGCGATGGCGCGGTTGAGGGCGACGATGGGAGTGGGGGCGAGCGCGAGCAGGTGGTCGTAGAGCGCGACGATCTGCGCCCAGTCGGTTTGCTCGAAGGTTGCGGCGTCGGCGTGGACGGCGTTGATCGCAGCCTGGAGCTGGTAGGGGCCGGGTTGGTTTCGGCGCAGACAGCGGCGGACGATCGTGTGGCCCTCTTCGATCAGGGCGCGATCCCAGCGTGTGCGATCTTGTTCGCCGAGCAGCACGAGCGTGCCGTCGGGCCGCGTGCGCGACGCGCCTCGGGATTCGGCCAGGAGCAGCAGCGCAAGCAGGCCGGCGACCTCCGGCTCGTCAGGCATGAGCGTTGCGAGGATGCGTGCGAGCCTGATCGCCTCCGCGCGAAGATCCGGTTCTGTCGTACGGAGGTGGCCGGCGTTGTAGACGAGATAGAGGACGGCGAGGACGGGGCGGAGGCGGTTGGTCAGCTCGTCGTCTGCCGGGACGCGGTAGGGGATGTGTGCGGCCTTGATCTTGCGCTTGGCGCGCGCGAGCCGTTGCGCCATCGCCGCTTCGGTCACGAGGAAGCATCGGGCGACCTCTTCGATCGAGAGGCCGCCGAGCAGTCGGAGGGTGAGCGCCACCTGCGCTTCGGTGGAGAGCGCCGGGTGGCAGCAGGTGAAGATGAGGCGAAGCCGGTCGTCCTGCACGGGTCCCACCTCCTCCGCGGGCATGCCGTGATCGTCGTTTGCCGGGGGAGAGCACGGCGAGCTCGCCGAGCAGCTGCCGTCCACGCGACTCGCGGCGGAGACGGTCGATGGCCCGGTTGCGGGCGGTCGTCGTGATCCAGCCGCCGGGATTGGGCGACCGGCCTCGCCCGGCCACTTGCGCAAGGCGACCGCGAAAGCCTCCTGCACCGCGTCCTCGGCGACGTCGATGTCGCCGAAGACGCGGATCAGGGCGGCCACCGATCGACCCGACTCCTCATGGAAGATCCGGCCGACGTCGGCCTCGTCGGGCTTCAGGCCGGCGGCGACGGCGCTCGCGCTCGCGCCCGACCTGCGCCTAATCGTGGTCGCAGACGAGGATGCTGCGCAGCGGCAGCGATCCTTGGCTCGCCCACGGTTCGAGTCGACGGCCGCGACGTCGACCCGCAGGCGGAAGAGCGGCGCGACTACGGTCTGTCCTGCCGTGTCTACCGAACCGAGCGCGGCCTCGCCGGCTTGCCCGATGCGCGCTGGCTGCGCGCCGCCCTCCGATGCGCGAACGAGGTCTGAGATGCCGACACCGATCGAACGCGACGAAGTTCAACGGCTGCAAGGGCAGCGCGCCCAGCTCGTCGAGGTGTTGCCCGAGCCCGAGTACGCCGACGAGCACCTGCCCGGCGCGATCAACATCCCGCTGAAGACGTTGGACGAACAAAGCGCGCAGAGGCTCGAGCGCGGGCGGCCAGTGATCGTCTACTGCTACGACTACCAGTGAGACATGTCTCCGCGAGCCGCGTCGCGGCTCGAAGGTCTCGGCTTCGGAGAGGTGTACGACTACGCCGCCGGCAAGGCGGACTGGGGCTCGTTCGGGCTGCCGATTGAGGGCGAACGTCACAGTGGTACTCGGGTCGGTGCGCATGCTCGCACGGAGGTTCCGGCCTGCGGCCCGCACGACCGGATGACCGACGTACGCGAACGAGTGCGCGCCGCGGGTTGGGATACCTGCTTCGTCACCGACGAGCACGGCGTCGTACTCGGTCGGCTCGGACGCGCCGCGCTGACACGCGAGGACGACGTCTCCGTAGAGGAGGCGATGACGCTCGGTCCGAGCACCGTCAGACCGAGCCTCGAGCTCGACAAAGCGGTTGAGCGCATGCGCAACCAAAACCTGACGTCGCTGCCTGTGACCCGGTCGGACGGTGTGCTCGTCGGCGTGATCCGCCGCGAGGATGCCGAGCGCGCACCCATCCAGTGAGCAGGCGCCGCAGCTGGCGTCTGTTTGGCCGGCGCGATCCGGTTCGCCCTCGCGCGCTTCTCGAACGGGTCGTCGCCAGTCGTCGCAGCGTGGCATGATCGGCCCGTGATCGACGAGTTGCGCGCAGCAGCGATAGCGCTCAACCAGGGCGACCCGGAACCGTTCGCCGCCCTGATCGCGGAGGACTGCGAGTGGCGCGGTATCTCGTACGGCCATCTCTGGTGGAAGCGAACGCCCTCCTGACATGGCCCAGACGAGGCCCGTGAGGTCTTGGCGTTCCAGATCCGCAAACGCGGCGAGCGTTGGATCGAAGTCCAGCCCGAGTTCACCGAGAGCGGCGACAACAAAATCATCGGCTCAACCCAGTGGCTGGGCGCCGACGGGATCCGCCACGAACGCTTCCAGGTGCTCACCCTCCACGACCGCAAGATCATCGACATGCAAGGCTGCGCGACGCGACGGCAGGCCGAACGCTTCGCCCGCCGACACCACGCCTAGCCAAGCAAGCCCGTTCGCGAACGCGACGCCGCGCCTGGGCTGCGCCCGACCGCCCGTCTACTGCTCTCTTGAGAGAGGTGGTCAACAGCCTGCGCCGTTTGTTGTGATTCCTCGATCTGACGGTCGATCGCATCTGGGCGACGCTGCTCCTCGAAATACGAGCGTGCGACGGAGGAGGAGCGGCGATGCTGCAGCAGGGTCAGGTCTTCAAGCTGGGGTCGAAAGATCGTGACGGCACACCCTTGTGGGCGTATCGCTACCGGACCGGTGGACGCGATGCGAGCCGGGTGCAGCGTGGCGGCTTCGCTGACGAGGGCGATGCGCGCGCCGCCCTTGAGCGAGCGCTCAAGAAGCTGCGACAGGAGAACGGGATCGCGAAGACGCTCACGCTTGCCGAACTCGTCGAGCAGTACCTCGCCCAGCACGAGGCGGCCCCAGTAACGCTCGAGAAACTGCGCTGGCTGCTGACACGAGCGGTCGCTGTCTTCGGTGACCGGCGACTCGACGAACTCCGCTCGAACGAGATCGCGGCCTGGCGGATGACAATCCCGGCCGGATACCGGTTCGAAGCGACACAAGCGTTGCGGCAGGTGCTCGCTCGAGCGGTCGTCTGGGGGAATGCTCGACGCCAACCCGGCCAAGCAGGGCGTTCTGAACCCGCAGCGTCGGCGAACCGAGAAACGGCCGTTCGAATCCTGGGATGAACTCGAAGCTGTTGCCGACCGACTCGGCCCTCGCTTCGGCCCGATGGTGATCTTCGCCGCCGCCACCGGTCTGCGGCCAGGCGAGTGGATCGCACTCGAGCGCCGCGACATCGACCGTGACCTGCGCGTCGCCTACGTCCGCCGTGCGTTCAGCAAAGGGCGGCTCAAGGCCACCAAGACCGAGGCGGGCGTACGGGCTGTTCCGCTGCAGTCGATCGCGCCAGCGCTCGATGAACTGGCGTCAGGCTCTCCGAACGAACTTCTCTTCCCCGCACTCAACGGCGGCTACCTCGACCTGCCCGGAACTGGAAACCCGCCCAGCTCGCAGCCGGGATCCAGCCGCCGCGACGCATCTACGCTCTCCGACACACCTTCGCGACCTTCGCACTCCGTGCCGGCATCTCCACCTTCGACCTCTCCCGTTACATGGGCGCCTGGCTGACGATGATCGACCGCCACTACGGCCACCTCGCACGCGACGGACGCGAACACGCAATCCGGCTGCTCGACAGCCTCAACGGGACCGCGGTGGACGTTGGTGGGACGCCGAAAATCCGCGAGTCGCGCCCGAGGAGACAACGAAAGAGCGCGCTGAGCAGGCGATAAGGCAGAGCCCTCTGACGGACTCGAACCGTCGACCCCCTCCTTACCATGATTCAGCCTGTGGCTACGCGATGCGGGAACCGTGCTTGCTACCGCGCTTTCCCTGCAATTCGGCTAGTTCATCCGCCAGGCGCACCCTTCCCTTGAGGCACCCTGAACCTCCCCGGAAAGCCTCGAACCTGTCCCCAAAACCTGTCCCCAGCTTGCATCCGCATACGCGTGGACAATCCGCGCTTCGCGGGTCGCAACAGCCGGGACGCTGTAGTCAGCGCGATGTCTTCGTACCTCGTCATGGGGGACGCATCGTACGCTGGCTGATCCGGATTTCGTAGTCGCCGAGCCCGTCTCTCACGACGATATCGGCCGGCCACGCGAGCCTGACCTCGCGCTGTCCCTCGTGCTCGGCACCCGGAAGCGTCATCAACCAGGCGACTGCGCCCGGTGGCCGAGGGCGTCCAGGGTGAGCGCGTTCGTGAGCCACGCATAGCCGTCGTACATCCACCAGATGACGAGGAGTAGCAGCACGACCTTGACCAGCCCACCGCGTCGGGCTCGGCTGCGAGCAGCGCGGTCAGCTGGGTCACGGTGAAGACGAAGACGAGGTCGAAGAAGAGCTCGAGCGTGGAGACACGCTCGGCGCGCTCCGTCGTCGCCTCCGCCTGCGCCATCGGCTGACGTTAACGGGCGAGGCGTGCTGGCTTATGATCGGAGCTGCCCCAGTACCCCTCGCGAGGAGGCTTTCGATGTCCGCGTGGTCAGATAACACCCAGGCCGCTTGGGAGCTCTACGCGGAGCAGCTCGCAAAGCTGCCCGGCGTCGTCTCGGTTTCGACGGGTCGGCGACGGCGCGACGGGAAGGAGACGCGCGAGCAGACCGTGGTGGTCACCGTCGTGCAGAAGCTCCCCGACAGCCGGCTCGGCCCGTCGGTGATCGTGCCGAAGGAGCTGCGGCTCCCCGACGGCAAGGTCGTAGGCACCGACGTCGTCGAGGATCCCGGCGCGATCTTCACGCCCGACCAGGACAGCGCCGCGTACCGACCCGTGCCCGGCGGCTGCGAGATCGGCCCGCTCGGCTCGGCGTTTCTCGGCACGCTCGGCGGCTGGTTCTGCGCGCGGGCGGCAGAGGGCAGAGGCTGGAATCCGGTCTGGCTGACGAACGCGCACGTCGCCGACACCGTGAACTTCTCCGCGGTCCCGGCCGACCCGCGCATGTGCCAGCCCGCCGGCGGCGGCGTGATCGGGAACACGACGGCGGTCAACGGCTGGCCGAACCCGTTCCCGGGGCCCGGCGTCACCGTGGGCGGCGTCGTGGACGCCGCGATCGGCACGCGTGCGGAAGGGGTCAACGCCGACCTGCAGGTGCTGCAGATCGCTCCGGCGCCGTTCGAGATCGCGAGCGTGACCGCCGGCATGGGCGTGCAGAAGCGGGGGCGCACGACGCGGCTGCGCAACGGGACGGTGCAGACCCAGCCGGGCGGCGGCCCCTTCCTCGCCGCCAATGTCACGAGCCCGGCCGGCGGCCTCGTCACGTTCGGCCTGCCCGGCCAGCCGCGCCTCTTCAGGATCGACTCGCCCGGCACCGGGCTGGCGGTCGCTTTCGGCATGCCCGGCGACTCCGGCTCGCTCGTCTTCGGGACCACCCGCGGCCGCCTCCAGGGCACGTTCCCGTGCGTCGGCCTCTACTTCGCCGGCAACGGGCGCTGGGTCTCCCAGCAGCCGAACCCGAACGACTTCACCGTCACGGGCCTCGCCTTCGACATCGGCAACGTGATGGGCCAGCTCGGCCTGGAGACGGTCTGCTCGTGCATCGTGCGCAGCATCCTGGACGCGATCTTCGGACGCCAGGTGGAGCGAGCCTCGGGAGCCACGACCGGTGATGTGGCCCGCGCCGAGCACATGATGCGGAGCTTCCGCGACGGCGTGCTCGCGCAGTCGACGGTCGGCAAGGTCATCGCCGAGGCGATCGCCGGGACGGCGCCCGAGGTCTCACGCGTGCTGTCGCTCGACCCGACGGCCTTCGGGCTCGCGGTCGACATGCTCGAGCCGTGGGTGAAGTCGTCCACCAGCCTCGCGGTGCTCGAGCGACGTCTCGACGAGAAGACGGTGGCGACGGCGACGCAGCTGCTCGACCGGATCGTCAAGCTCTCACCGGAGACGAAGAAGCTGATCGGCCCGCTCGCCGCCGAGCTCAAGAAGAACCAGGGCCAGCCCGTCAGCAAGCTCATCGGCACGTACCGCCCGGAGCGCATCCCGAAGACGGAGAAGCCGCCGCCCAAGCGCTGACGCCGTTCACCGAACGTCAACCCGTCAAGCACCTCCGCTCCGAGGCTGCGTCGCTCGATCAGGACGATGCCGAGGCCGCCGCCGAGCTGCTCGCTCCGCTCGAAGACGCGCGAGGCTGAGCATGCTCAGCGTGCTCAGTTCGGCAGGAGCGGCACCGACGGGCGTAGCTGCCGGCCGAGCAGCACGGCTCGGGTACGGCGGCCGCTCCGAACCGCTCGCGCACCTCGTCGAGCGCGGCATCGAGCGCGTCGTCGTTCTCACGTTCCAAAGGCAGTGAGAGCTGCACGGCCGAGTCGTCGTCGAGGTTCGTGATGGCGAGGCCGACGAGCGTCAGGCCGCGGCGCGAGATCGTCGGCATCGTGGCCGCGAACAGGCCCTGGGCGACCGCGAGGATGGCGTGCGTGGAGGCCGTCGCCTGAGGCAGCGTGTGAGACCGGGTCGCGCGCGAGAAGTCGTCGAAGCGCACGCGCAGCACGACGGTGCGACCGACTCGGCCCGCGGACCGCAGGCGGCGTGTGACGCGGTCGACGATCGCGATCAGGATCGCGTCGACGGACTCGGGCGACCTCCGCCTGCTGCCGAGGGCGCACTGCGACCCGATGGAGCGCCGCCGGCGGCGCTCCTGCACCGGCCGCGGGTCGAGGTTGTGGACGAGGGCGTGGGGCTGGCGACCGGAGGCGCGGCCGAGCATCGACACGAGCGCCGCCTCCGGCAGCAGCGCGGAGCCGACGCGACCGACGTCCAAGCCTTGGACGTCCGTTGGACGTCGGAGCCGTCGATCGTCGCCCATCATGACAACAGAAACAGCCGTTAGCGGGAAAAACCGCAAGCCCTCTGACGGACTCGAACCGTCGACCCCCTCCTTACCATCAAATCAACCGTTCGAGCCCTGTGCGCCGTGCCCGCGCATCCCGCGCGTCCGGCCCTGATGTACCTGTCTCGTACCCGCGGCGCGTTGTCGGTTCTCTAAACACACAACGAAGCCACGGGCTTTGGCTGTCGTCGTCCGCGTGTGCCCGACCGGGACGCGATGGAACGCGATCCTGTTGGTGTTGCGGACGGGGATTCAGTGGAACGCGCTGAACGCGACCGGGGTCTGCTCCTCCAGCGCCGCCAACCGCCGCTTCCAGGAGTGGGCGGAGGCGGGCGTGTAGGCAAAGGCGATCAAACACGATTCCGGCTTTCGGGCCCGGCCGCTGGGTGGTCGGATGCACCCACTCCTGGCTCAACCGCTTCCGCGGCCTGCTCACCGCTGGTCGAAAAAGCCCGAGAACCACCGCGCCCTCCTCCAGCTCGCCTGCGGACCGAGGGAAAGCCGAGTAAAGAGGGCTGGCGCCCGGCTGCCGGAGTACGATGGGGGCATCGAGAAGGCCGTCGCTCATCATGTCGAGAGCCGGTTCCTCTACGAGATCATCTCGACCGTCGGTTCGTCGCTGGAGCTCCGCGAGGTGCTGGGTGGCGTCGTGCGGCTGCTCTCCGAAGCGAGCGCCGTGCACGCCTGCTTCGTCTACCTCCTCGACCCGGCCGGCGAGCGCCTCGTGATGCAGGCGGCGTCGGAGCCGTACGCGCACCTCGCCGGCACGATTGCGCTCGATCGCGGCGAGGGGCTCGCGTGGTGGGCAATCGAGCGCCGGGAGCCGGCGTTCATCCGTGAGAACTTGATCGCCGACCCGCGGACGAAGTACGTGGCCGAGCTCGACGAGGACAGATTTCAGTCGCTGCTGTGCGTTCCGATCCTCGGCAGAGACGAGGCAGTGATCGGCGTGATCTCGGCCCACACCGAGGCGCCGCGGGAGTTCACACAGCCGGAGGTCGAGTTCCTCGTCTCGAGCGCGTCGCTCGTCGCCGGCGCGATCGAGAACGCGCGCCTGTACGAGGAGATGCGGACCAGGGTGAGCGAGCTCGAGCAGGTGACCGGGCTCGCCGAGGCGATCGCGCAGTCGGAGACGCTCGACGAGCTGCTGCCTGCCGTCACCGGGCGTGCGCGCGACCTCCTGCAGGCCCGCGCTTGCCACGTCTATCTGCTCGAGCCGGGGTCCGAGGAGCTCGAGTGGCGCACGTCGCACCCAGCGGGCGAGCCGCGGCGGGCAATCCGGCTGGCCGAGCTGGGGCCGGAGCTCGCGCGGGGCGGACGAGTCTCGCGGGTGTCGATGCCGCTGATTGCGAACGACGAGCTGCTCGGGCTGCTCGTCGCCGACGGGAGCACTGCGGTCGACCTCGCTCGAGCCGTCGCCAGCCAGACGGCTGTCGGGATCAAGAAGATCCAGCTGATCGAGCGCCTGACGGAGAAGAACCTGATCAAGGACTTCTTCGAGGAGCTCGCCGGCGGCCGCGTTGGCAGCGAGTTCGAGGGGCGCGCCGCGCGCCTCCGCTGCGACCTCGACCAGCCGCACATCGTGCTCGCCGCCGAACCCGCCGACGACCCGCTCGAAGCGGCCCTCGCCGCCCAGCTGCCCGGCTCGCTCTTCGACCGCCGCGGGGGCTCCCTCCGGGCGCTGCTGCGCGTGACGCCGCCGGGCCCCGAGCAGCTGATCGAGACCGTCCGGCGCGTGCAAGGAGGCCTGGCCGCGCCCGCCGCGATCGGCCTCTCGAGCGTCTGCATGGGTGCGTCCACCTTCGCGGAGGCGTTCGAGGAGGCCCGCCAGGCGCTCCTCGGGACCGTGGTGTTGAAGCGCCAGTCCTCCGTGGTCAGCTTTGAGGAGCTCGGCGCGTACAAGTACCTCCTCCGCATCGCGCTCGAGGGTGGCGTGCGGGACGAGACGATCGAGGCGGTCTCGCGGCTGGCCGTCTACGACCGCGAGCGCGGCGCCGCACTGCTGAAGACGCTCGAGGAGTTTCTGCACCGGCACGGCAGCATCAGCGCGTCCTCCGAAGCCCTCTACGTGCACCCGAACACGCTGCGCCAGCGGTTGCGCCGGATCGGCGAGCTGTCGGGTCTCGACCTGCGTCGCGACGACTGGTTGATGGTCGAGATCGCGGTCAAGCTCGTCCAGCTCCGGCTGGTGCTGGGAACGGCGACTCCGCACATCCGGCGGCTAGAGAAGTAGAGGTTCCGGCCATCGTCCCTGGCGGCGCGGGAGTGATAGGAACAGTGAGCAGCTCCGGCTGATCCCCCGAGGAAGGAGACCGATGGCCGCCGACACCGCCAAGCTCGACCAGATTCGCTCGACGATCGAGGATCGCGGCGTCGAGTTCATCTTCGCGCAGTTCGTGGATATGTACGGTCGTCCGAGTGCCAAGCTCGTCCCTGCCGGGCAACTCGACGGGCTCGTGGCGGACGGCGCCGGCTTCGCGGGCTTCGCTGCGGGCGAGATCGGCCAACTGCCGAGCGACCCGGACATCGCGGCGATCCCCGACCTCGAGAGCTTCACGCTCGTGCCCTGGCAGCCGAACCTGGCTCGCTTCGCGTGCGACATCACCGTCGAGGGCGAGCCCTGGCCGTACTGCCCGCGCACGATCCTTCGCAACGTCCTCGCCGGCGCG
>Ga0136620_10001121_pt1 | contig 12557 bp, 13 predicted proteins | sample AntDrymUQ4162106_2_FD_104806 | JGI IMG/M metagenome (GOLD analysis project Ga0136620, IMG submission 104806) | Polar desert sand microbial communities from Dry Valleys, Antarctica - metaG UQ416 (21.06) | ecosystem: Environmental > Terrestrial > Soil > Desert | place: Antarctica: Dry Valley... | reverse complement strand
GACTGGGGGTCAAGGGGTCGCAGGTTCAAATCCTGTCGTCCCGACAGAGAAACCGCAAGTCAGCGACGTGCCAGGTAGATTCATAGTGGTTGATGATGGGATGTTGCTAGCGAATTGCTAACGAAAGCTGCGCACCTGCAGTACTCTCGCGCCATCTGCTAACGGCCGCGCTAGCAACGGGATGTGGCTGTGAAGGGGTCGACGTACAAACGCTGCACCTGCCCGACTCGACGCGACGCGCAGGGCCGACAACGTGCCTGCGGCAAGTCACACGGTTCTTGGACCTACCACGTCGACGTGCCCGCTGCGGAGGGGCAGAAGCGACGGCAGGTGACCAAGGGCGGCTTCCCTTCCCGGAAGGCTGCTGAGGCTGCGATGGCTGAGTTCGTCGGTCAGGCGGCCCGCGGCGAGGTAGCCCTCGATGCTCGAAGAAGCGTGGGCGACTACCTCCAGGAGTGGCTCGCAGGGATGCGACTGCCTCGCCGTTACCGCTTGGACGAACTTCCGGAGCATCCTCGAGCTCTACGTCCAGCCGCGGATCGGGCGAGTCCGGTTGTCCTCCGTAACGGGTGCGACGCTGACGGGCGCTGTACGGCGATCTGCTAGTCGGCGGAGGAAAGGGAGGAAAGCCCTTGTCGCCGACGACGGTGCGGCTGGTGCACCGGGTCCTGACCAAGGCGCTGAGCGATGCGGTCGACTGCAGGCTCCTGGCAGCTAATCCGGCTCAGCACGCGAAGGTGCCGGCGCGCCGCCGCACGGAGATGCGCACTTGGAACGCCGAGCAGGCCGCGGCGTTTCTACGGTCGGCTGCAGGCGATCGGCTGTATGCGGCGTGGCTGCTCGCGCTGGCGTGCGGGCTGCGCCGCGGCGAGCTGGCCGGGCTGCGGTGGGCCGATGTCGACCTGGAGCAACGAACGCTGAGCGTCGTCTCCCAGCGCACCACGGACGCGGACTGGCAGATCGTCACCAAGGAGCCCAAAGGCACGAGCCGACGCACGATCGACCTCGGCGGCGAGACAGTGGCAGCGTTGAGAGCGCACTGGCGGCAATCGCTGAGCGAGCGTCCGACACATGTCGGCATGGACAGCTACCGAGCTCGCTGGGTGCTGCCCACGAAGTCGTGGACAAAACTGGCGACCGTGGTCGGCAGGACTCCGAACATCCGGGGCAGCTCGTTCATGTCGAGTGGTGAGTCGTAGCCGGCGAGTACGGCGGCGAGCTCGCTGACCACGGCGGGCAGGTGCGGGATCAGTTCTCCCGGCGCGATCGACTGGATCGACAGCTCCTTGCCCAGTTCCCGCTCGAACGTGGCGACGACGTCGCGCCATGTGAACGGCTGCGGACCGCCGATGCGCAGTGTCTGGTCGTGCGCGTCGGGGTGGTTGAGCGCTGCGGTCGCGTAGTCCGCGACGTCGCGGACGGCGATCATGGAGTGCTGGCGCAGTCCGTCACCGACCAGCGTCACGGGCTGACCGGTCAGGGCCGGCCCGCCGACGATCGCGGGGATCCAGGTGTCCATGTAGAAGTTGGGCTGCAGCACCGTCCAGGTCATGCCGCTGGCGCGCAACCGCTGCTCGACCAGGCCTTTGATTCTCAGCAGGGGCATGGGGTGGTCGGGATCGGCTCCGAGCGAGGAGGTGAACACGAACCTCCGCACGCCCTGCGCAGCTGCCGCGTCGATCAGGTTGTTGTTGCCGATGTGATCCACCGACTCGAGGTTGTCCTCGCCATCGCGCCCGATGGCGTTCGCGGTGGTGATGACCGAATCGACACCGCGGCAGGCCGCGCGGACCGAGTCCGGATCCTTCAGGTCGCCGATCGCTGCTTCGACCCCGGCCGTGACGAGTCCGTCGTAGTCCGCGCCCTGCCGTACCAATATCCGCACCGGCTCGCCCTGGTCGAGAAGCCTTCGCGTGATGTGTCCACCGAGCAGTCCGGTGGCTCCGACAACGAGGATCATGACGGCCTTCCCGCCTGGACGGGCGTGTCGCCGGTGAGCTGCTCAACCAGTTCGTCGGCGTCGCCGCTGGTCTTCTCGACTGGCTCGTGGAACATCCGAGCCCACTTCGCGCGACCGTCGGTGACCCCGAAGATGAACACCCCGCGCATGTCGAAGTCTTCGCCGTCGGTGCGGGTGCCTATCATCTTCCACTCGCTCCATACGCTGTCGCCGTCCACCGCGCTGCGCAGCACCCTCGCGTGCACGTCTGGAACGGAGCCGAAGATCTGCGTCCAGTTTCGCCGCACCTGCTCGTTGCCGTGGAAGCCCCGCTGCGGATGGGCCGGGTTCACGTTGACGTAGTCCACGTGGAAGCAGGCCACCAGTTCCTCGATGTCGTGGGCGTTCACCGCGGGAATAAGCCGGTCGAGCAGTGCTCGCGGGTCCGAGCCGGTCGTGGTCATTGTGATCTCTCCTTTGCGCTCTGGTACAGTGCGCTGTAATGGATACAGAAGTATGGAATAGAAAGTGACGAGCGTCAAGGGCCGCCGGCGGCGCTACAACTCGAGCGGTCGCCAGGCCCAGGCCCGCCGCAACCAGGAGGCCATCCTCGACGCGGCCGAGCACCAGTTCCTCGAGCGCGGCTACGGCGCCACCACGATCTCCGGGGTCGCAACCGAGGTCGGCGTGTCGGTCGAGACCGTGTACAAGGCGTTCGGCGGCAAGGCCGGCCTGGTCCGCGCCCTCTACGACCGATCGCTACGAGGCCGAGAGCGTGCCTCCGCCTACGAGCGCTCGGATGCGATGGCCGCCCGGGAGACCGACCCGATCACGATCGTGCACGAATGGGGGGAGCTCACCACCGAAGTCGCCGCCAGGATGAACCCGATCCGGCTCCTGATCCGCGCTGCCGCGGTCACCGACCCAGAAGTCGCCACGTTGCTTGCGGACAGCGACGGCAAGCGCCTCAATCGGATGCGCCACAACGCCGAGTTCCTCGCCGACCGCGGCTACCTGCGCGAGGACATCACCATCGACAAGGCAACCGACGTCCTCTACACCTGCAGCTCGCTGGAGATCTACGAGGTGCTGGTGCTGCAGCGGGGCTGGCCGCCGCCCGAGTTCGCCCGATTCGTCGCCGACTTCATGATCAGCGCGCTACTGACGCCCACCGAGAAGGCCTGATCGCAGTCCCATCCCGGGCTACTGTCCTGTGCGCCCCGGCAGTACCTGCGTCGGCCTGTCGTCGCACGACGATCCTTCCGGGCAGACGCTGGGGGCGGCATCGTTTAGTCCGATGCGGTGAAGGTGAACATGCGGAGGCCGGGCTGGATCGGTGCGTCTTTGGTAGGCCGGGAGCCGAGCCGGTGGGTGCCGACCCGGAATCGTGCGTCGTCGGGTGCGGTGAGACTCAGCTCCGCGAAGCCGTGAGCGGTGAACAGGTCCCGGATCGCCGTGCTGGGGTCGGGACCTTCGTCGTTGCGGCCCCGGGTCCAGATGACAATCCCGTCGTTGACGAGCAAGCTGGGCAGAGTCGCGATGGTTTGTCGTGCCTGCTCGAGGGTGATGTTTCCGAACACACCGCAGGCCAGCACTACGTGGACGGGTGCGATGTCGAGGTAGGCGTCGGCGACGCCAGCGTCGGCGGTGCGGCTCTCGACTCCGGTCAGGCCCAGCTCGGCGGCGGTGCTCCGGGCCCGCTCGGTCAGCAGCGGGTCGAGTTCCACGAGCAGTGCTCGCACGCGGCGGCCGCAATCGGCAAGTACGGGCAGCACGTCGCGACCGTCGCCGGCGCACATGCTGATCAACCGCAGCTCACCGTCAACTGATCGGGCGCGGGTGAGGGCAGTTAACACCTCGCGCTGCACGACCTGCAGTCGCAGTGCCAGCGAAGATGTGGGGTCGTCATAGTCGCGGTGCCACGCGACCCAGTCTTTGCTCACCTGCTCATCGAATCAGCCCTGTCTGACCGTCGGCTCCAGCCTGTCTGGTAGTCGATCTGCGGGTGTCCCGTAGCGGGATCGGCGGATACAGGACAGCCGCGTGGATGTGCCATGTCAGGTGTGTCTTGGCCAGTTGAGGCTGAGCAGGTCGTTGGCCTCCCGCCACATTCGGGTGATGACCTGGCCGGCGGGTTCTTCCTGTGCAAGCGCGGCGGCCTGCCCGGCCCAGTTGTTGACTCGATCCAGCTCGACGGGCTGCGGGGGGTGGGGCGGTTCGTCCTCGCTGGGCAGGCCGCGTCGCCACTGGCCGAGCAGGTGCCGCTGGGTGGGGAAGCGGGCTGGCGTCGGCGCGCCGGGCTCAGTCCAGGCCAGCACGTATTGGGTGGGTGCGGCGCGGCCGAGTCGACCGGAGTAAGCGCGCGTGGTGACCGTGGCCTCGGGGGCGAGTCCGTCCAGGGCCGCCGACCAGTCCTTGCTGATCCCGGTTTCCGGGCAGCGCAGCAACGCGGTGCCGATCTGCACCGCGCTAGCGCCGAGGGCCAGCGCGGCAGCTACTCCACGCCCGTTGGCGATCCCGCCGGCGGCGATGACTGGCACCCGTAGGTGGTCGACGAGACGGGGTAGCAGCGTGAACAGCCCGACCGACGTGCGTTCGGCCGTGTTCGGGTCGAACGTGCCGCGGTGCCCGCCGGCTTCCATCCCTTGGGCCACGATCGCGTCGGCGCCGGCCTGTTGGGCGGCCAGCGCCTCGGTCAGCGTGGTGGCGCAGGCGAACCAGGCGATGCCGCGCTCGCGCAGCTGCGCGACGTACTCGGCCGGGTATAGCCCCATGATCGAGGAGATGACCGGGGGCGTAGCGGCGAGCATCGCCGCACACTGCTCAGCGAACACCGGACCCGGCCCGACGGCCGGCCCCGGCTCACCGAAGCGGTGCAGGAAATCTCGCGCCACCTCGGCCTGCCGCGCGGCCGCCTCCAACTCGGCCGGTGGGGCGTCGGGGATCCAGTTGTTCAGCTGGAACGCCCCACCGCTGCCGGCGCGGAATGTCGCCACCCAGTCGGCGATCCGCTGCGGGCTGTCCAGCAGTACTCCGGACGCACCCATCCCGCCGGCGCTGGCCACGGCGATCGCCAGTTCCGGGGGGCACGCCCCGGACATCGGCGCCTGCAGGATCGGCACCCGTAGCCCGTACCGTTCACAGAAGGCGGCAACCCGCCTCCGCACACTCACCTGTTCGCGCCCGAACTCTGCCGCGGGTTGGTCCGTCGTGAGTGCCGACATCGCTGAGCGGACCTCCATGCTCGTTGTGTAGCGACTTCGGTCCGCTGGCGCAACGGGCCGTCCCGCAGCCCGATGGTGAAGCGGGCGCGTCTTCGGCCCGCTCCCGTGGCCCTGTGAGCGGCCAGCCAGTGCAGGCTTGCAGTTGAGGGTGTCCAGCAGCGGGAACAGCGCCCGGGCGGCCATGCCGTACTTGCGTCGCGGTGACGCCAGGGTCTCCGCCTGCACCGGCGCCAGCTCCTCGTGCGTCAGCCGCGGCAGCTGCCTTGGCAGCGAACTGGCCCCGGTCTGGCTACCAGATATACTCACGATCCTTCCGCTGCGATCCAGGCTGGTCGGTCCGACTGTCCCATGTATCGGCCGGTACGCCGAACCCCTCCGAGTCAGAACGCTGACGTCGTGCTGACCAGGTTGGCTGGCAGCTGCGCCGTCACTGTCGTCCCGCCGCCCGCGGTGGAGGTGATTTCCAGCTGCCCTCCCACCTTGGCCAGCCGCTGCGTCATTCCCGCCAGCCCCGTTCCCTCCTCGCGTCGCCCCGGCTCGACCCCCGGCCCGTCATCGGACACCGATACGACGAGCTGCCCGCCATCCAGGCGCAGCTCCACGCGCACGGGCGCACCCGGTGCGTGCCGGGCGCAGTTCTGCAGGGCCTCCAGGCAGCAGAAGTAGGCGACCGTCTCCACCTGACGGCTGAACCGCAGGCCCAGCACGTCGCTGGACCGTACGGCGACGTTGCCGGGATGCCCCTGCGTGGCCGTCTGGACGGCAGCCGCCAGACCGTCCTCGTCCAGCACGGGTGGACATATGCCCCGGGCCAGCTGGCGGATGCTCGCCCGCGCCAACTCGACCCGCTCGGCGAGCGCCCGCAGCGCCGCTTCGTCGCGTACGTCGTCGAGGGCACCGAGCTGTAACCGCAGCGCGAGCAGCTGCTGCTGCGCCCCGTCGTGGATGTCGCGCTCCAGACGGCGTCGCTCCCGGGCTGCCGCCGCGACGATCCGCTGCGACGAGGCCTTCAGCTGGGCGGCCAGCAGGGACGTCTCCTCGAGCCGTTGCCGCAGCTCGGCGTCGAGCCGCAGGGTCGCCAGCGCCGGACCGGCCTGCCGGCCGAGATCGGCGAGGACGCGCCGATCGGTCGCGTCGAGTCGCTCGCCGGCGGCTGATGCCACCGAGATCTCACCGACGACCTCGCCCAGGTGCAGGACGGGCACGGCGACGTCCCACCCGCTCGCCGGTAGAGCCGCGCCGTCCGGCCAGCAGCGCGCGTCCTCCCCGTCGACGGTCTGCGCAGCGACCCGGCAGCGGGACGCTCGCAGGCCCCTCCCGACGGCAGCGGCCACCAGCCCCAGCAGCTCGGTGTCAGGTGGGGCGTCGGCGACCCGCCGGGTCAACTCCGACAGCAGCTGATCCGGAGACTGCCGCCGGCCGTAGACGAGCCGGTCGACAGCCCGGTCCACCCGTTCACGGATCGGCTGGAAGGCGACCGCGACGAGGGTGGTGGCGAGCAACGGCACCCAGGCACCCGTCTCGGCGCGGCGACCGAGCACCGCCGAGACGGCAAGAACGCTGCCCACGTATCCGGCTGTCACGAAGACGGCGAGAGCGCCATAACGCAGCGCGCGGCTGAACAGCCGATCGATGTCCCAGAGCCGGTAGCGCATGACAGCGACGATGATGGATAGCGGTACGACGATGCTCAGGGCACGGAACACTCCGAAAAGGACCGCCTCGGGGCTGGTCGGCGCGAAGCCCGGGAGCCGCACGGCGGTGAGCACAAGCGTCAGCAGCGCCAGACCGGTCGCGGCGCCGACTGCGAAGACAAGCGTGCCCAACAGCACCCTGGACTGCTGGCGCTCCTCGGCCGTGCCGGCTGTGCGGAGGCGTCGCCGTTGCGCGACGATGCCGACCAGCGGGGCCAGCACGCCGTAGAAGATGACAAAGGCTGCCGCGTGCGCGGTTCCGGTGGAGAGGGCGAAGTAGAGGAGCGCGACGTTTCCGACCAGCATCTGGGCGGCGACGACGGGCCAGCGCATTCCGCTCTTCGAACGGTGGCGCCGCGCAGCGAACCGCCCGTCGGGAAACAGCAGCAGGGCATAGACGTAGCAGACGCCGGCGACGGCGTGCAGCAGCAGGATGTGCCACAGATCGAGGTCGTAGCCGGTCGCGGCCCGCAGTGCCCCGAGAGCCCGGTGCGTACTCAGGTTGAACGCGCCTGCGCTGCCGACCAACCCGACAGCCAGCAGCCGGACCACGACGTGCCGGCCGCGCAGGTGCACCAGCAGCAGGCCAAGGCCCAGTGAGACCGCGCTGAAGAAGTAGTCAAGGACGGCTCGGGCACTGTGCTCGTCAGCCGCTTCCGTGGGGGCAACGATGCCCATCGCCAGCGCGCGCAGCGGCCGGGGGAGCCAATCGGCGTGTGAGAGCGTCACCACGTCCGCGTGCAGGCCGGGATAATGCCCGGCCAGGGTGGCCGCCAGGCCCACCAGGAGCCAGCCAGTGACCAGCGCCGAGTAGATCCAGAAGGCGCCCAGGAACAGGCGATGCCTCATGGTTCCGGCCGTCCGACACGCACAGGCAGACTCAGCCGCAGCACGCTGCCACAGCCATTCCCTGGGGCGCCTTCGAGCTGGAAGCTGCCGCCGGCGGCGACGGCCCGGTCGGCGGCAATCTGCAGGTCCGCGCGGCGTGCGCTGTCCACCGGCTCGCCGTCGTCCCGGACAGTCACAACGAGAGTGTCGCTTGTCCGGGTCAGCTCCAGCGTGATGATCCTGGCGGCGCCGGACAGCGCGGCAGCGACCGCGTCGCAGGTGGCAAGGTAGGCGGTCAGCTCCGTCTCCTGCGGAAGGCGCCCGTCGCCGATGGCCCCGTGCACCGTCACCGGAGCGGGGGAATGCCGGTAGCGTGCCTCGAGCGCAGGCACCAGCCCGCTGTCCCGGAGCACCGGTGGATAGACCCCGCGGGCGAGGTCCCGCATGACCTCGATCGCCGCGTCGGCGTGTCGTCGTAGGTTCGCAAGCTTGTCCGGCCGGAAGAGCAGGCGGGGCAGCCCGGCGGCGATCACATCGAGATGCCCGAGCGGTCCATCGGCGAGGTCACGCTGCAGGCGACGCTGCTCGGTATCAGCCGCGGTCAGCGTGCGCAGCCGTGCGCTCTGCAGCTCCTCCTTCTGACGCGAGATCACCGAGAGCCGGGCCTTGCGTTCGGCGGACAGGCCGACCGCACGGACAACCAGAACCGCCTGGGCGGCCAGAGCCTCCAGCAGCTGCGCCTCGGTCGTCCTCAGCGGTCCGCCGTTCGCGGTCAGCACGGAAACGGCGCCCAGCACCTGAGCTGAGTCGCCTTGCCCGTGCCGTAACTCCACGTGGCCGTCCGCGTCCTGGGGCCGCGGCGGGGGCTGGCTGTCCGCTCGGGAGCAGGTCGCCGCCAGGAACCATTCGCCCGCGCTGAGCAGCCAGACGTCGGCTCGGCGGGCGTCGAGCGCGTCTCCGGTGATCGCCGCCACCTCGGCCAACGCGTCATCCGAGCTGGTCAGCGCTGCCAGCCGGCGGCCGAGTGCGGTGAGGACGTCGTATCTCGACGTGGTACCGACCCCGAGGAGGGACCTGGCCAGCCGACGGGTCCGCTGGTGCAGGGGACGCACCGCCGCCGCGACGGCGGCGGTGGCAAGGATGGCGAACGCGACGCTGGGCCGGCCGCTGATGAGTTGGGCGGTTCCGAGGATCGGGAGCGACAGGATCAGAGCCGCGAGGTAGACCAGGATCACGCCGACCAGCAGCAATGCGAGCGCCAGCGGGGCCGCGACACGCTCGCGGGCGCGGCCGGGTGATCGTGGCGGCGACACCCCCTGCGGTGTCACCTGTTCTGTCGTCGCGCTCATCGCGCCCCCCTGGCGGCTCAGACCATTGAACCGGAAGAGCACTCGGAATCGGGGCCACGGGAGGACAGAATCCGTCGCGAGGCGGCGGCTGCATTGACCAATGCCCCCAGCAGGAGAAGCCCGAGCCCGGCGAGGACGCCCATCATCGACAGCACGGAGATCGCCAGGCCGATGTTGTGCAGCGTGCCGTCACCACCCGGATCCACTGTCGTGAACGCGGCGGTCACCTCAAGGGCCGTTCCGACGCAGAAGGCGACCAGGACAACTCTGAGCACAGCTGCTCCGACCGTGGAGATCCGCGAGGGCAGCCGGCGTGGCCACCAGCGCCAGGCCAGCACCGCCGCCAGCGCGACGGGCAGGCCGAGAGCCAGGTGGCCGCTGGCGTGGCCGACGCGTTCGGTCTCGTCCAGGCCCGTTGAGAGGACGAGGCCGACAAAGGCGGCGCCCAACCCGATCGCCGCGGCGACGGTGACCACGACGGCTGTCCAGCCGGTCCTGCCCACGTCCGCTGGTTGCTGAGTCTCAATCATGGGAATCGCCTCTCTCGGGATGCCGTCAGGTGCCGGCGGCCGCGCGTCCCGACCGCCGGCAGCACCTTTCGGCTCAGAACTGGACGTCCAAGCAGGCCAGCTTGGGGCCGGCCGTGCCCGCGGGATCGGTCGCGTGGTCGTGGATGACGACGGAATTTGCGCCGTCCGGCCGGAAGGCCCAGTCCACCTGCGTGTGGGCGACCCCGGTACCGGAGCTGTTCGTGGTGAAGTCCAGCCAGATCTCGTTCGCGTCGTTCGCGGTGCCGGGGACGTTCTGGTAGTGGCCACCACCCTGGGTGTCGGTGCAGCCGAGCACATGGGCGTGCGCGCCGAACTCACGGTCGGGAGCCAGACCCCGCACGCGCAACGTGACGATCGTCTTCGCGCCGGCGGTAGTGACAGACAGGACGGTGGCCGAGCCACCATCAGCCGGGTTCGGGGTGCCGTCGCCGTACGGGTCGGCGTACACGGTCAGCGGTCCCCTGGCCGTGACGACTCGCGCCGAGTCGGCGTACGCCGGTAGTACGGCGACCGCGAGTCCGAGGGTGAGTCCGGCCACTGCCGCGGCGCGGACGATCGTGTGCTTCATGCCTGCTCCTTTGCATCGGAAGTTGTCCGCACCACACTCGCGATCCCGGCGCGGGCCGCCCACCGTGCAGACCGGTGAACCTCCGGTGGTGCCAGCACCCCCACGGCGGTGGTGTCCGCGCCTACCATGCGCACGTGGTTGTCCGCTTCGTGCTGGCCGACGATCAGTTCCTGGTGCGCGAGGGCACCGCAGCCCTGCTGTCCGGATGCCCGCAGCTGGAGCTGGTCGGTACCGCGGCGGACCTGCCCGAGCTGATGGCGCTCGTCGACGAACTGCGCCCGGACGCCGTACTCACCGACATCCGGATGCCCCCCACCTACTCCAGGGAAGGCATCGAGGCCGCGCACGAGATCCGGGGCCGGTATCGGTCGATCGGCGTCCTCGTGCTGTCGCAGTACGCCGAGGAGGACTACGCCTTCTCGCTGCTGTCGAAGGGTGCCACCGGGCTGGGGTATCTGCTCAAGGAACGCGTCGGCGACCGCGACGAGCTGGTGCATGCGCTGCTGCAGGTGGCGGCCGGCGGCACCGTACTCGACCCCAAGATCGTCGAGGCGGTCGTCCGCCAGCATTCCGGTTCCAGCTCGCCGCTGGCCCGGCTCACCGACCGCGAGCGGGAGGTGCTCGAGCAGATGGCCCTCGGCAAGAACAACGCCGGGATCGGCCGGGCCCTGGTGATCAGCGAACGCGCCGTCGAGAAGCACATCAACTCGCTGTTCGCGAAGCTGGAGCTGTCGGAAGAGCGCGACGTCAACCGGCGGGTGATGGCGGTGCTCACCCTGCTCCGCGCCTGACAGCCGCGACGAAGTCCTGCCCGGCAACACCCCATGGCACGGCTGGCACCATGGCCCGCTCGCGCCCGGAGAAGGCAGCGCTTCCTAACTGACCGGCCGCGGCTGTGGACCATATCGACGCAGGCACCGGGCAGTCGTCGCCTGTGGTCATCGGCCAAGCGGCCACCGGCGATCGCTTCGCCGTCGGAGGAGGTTCGCGATGTTCGTCCAGGTGATCCAAGGGCAGGCGGCTAATGCGGCGGAGGTGCACGCCGCGCTTGACCTGTGGGTGCGGGAGTTGGCGCCCGGCGCGTCGGGGTGGCTCGGCTCGACCGCCGGAGTGACAGACGACGGGCGGTTGGTCGCGGTCGTCCGCTTCGAATCTGAGGAGGCGGCCCGGCGCAACAGCGACCGCCCTGAGCAGGGTCAGTGGTGGTCGGAGACCTCCGCTCTTCTGACCGGGGACGCCACCTTCCGTGACAGCCGCGACGTCGTCGTCGACCTCAACGGGGACCCTGACAACGCCGGCTTCGTCCAGGTCATCCAGGGCACCAGCAGCGACCCGGTCCGCGCCCGGGAACTCATGGGGCAGGACTCCTCGGATTGGGCCGCATTCCGCCCCTGACATCATCGGTAGCGTGGCCGCAGAACACGACGGCGGGGCCTACACCATGGTGTTGTACTTCACCTCCGAGCAGGCGGCACGTGAAGGCGAACTCAAGGAACCGCCGCCGGAGCTGAAGGCTCAGATGGAAGAGATGGATGCGCGCAGTGTGGGGATGCCCGGCTTCTTCGACCTGAGGCAGCCCTGGCTCCACTCCGCGACGTAAGTCGACGGCCGTGCCGTCTGGGTTGGGGGCTCATACAGCAGGCGAGTCGGGCGCTTGACCAGCATCACCTGAAGTCCAGGTCGACCTCGAAGCAGTTCTCCGACACAAGCTGTTGCAGACCGAGCCAACTGTTCCGGACGACATCGCGGATCCGGAGTGGAGCTACTACGACGAGGAGAATAGAAGACTCATCCTTGTAGTCCGGCGGCTCTGCGCGTTCTACTGGCGCATCTGGTCCGGGGGTCTGTGTGGACCTCAAGCGCAGACTCCTGCGGCTCTTCTTCGAGCTCCCGCCGAGCGACACGTCCCAGATGCCAAGAAACCTGGCCCCGCTAGGCGATGAAGGAGCTTGATGATGGCCGGCATCGGCAAACCCGCGAGGGCCGTGCGCGCCCGCCGCCGTCGCTACGACCTTGGGCATAACGGGCCGACAGCTGGCTGCTGGCGGCCGATCGGGTAGTCCGCCGATCTGGCGTCCGCCTAACGAGGCGCCCGAGCAACCCCCATCATGACCAGAGACACAGCCTGCCGTCGACAGCGGAGTGCTGATGTGTGCCGTTCCCGGATGCCGGGAGCGTGCCACTGGCCGATCGGCTGCCGGGATTGGCTCACTGCCGCGGCCGGTTGGGCTACTGGTGGTTTCGCCACGATATGCGCGGTGACCCGCTATTCTTGCAGTGCACGACGCTGCAACTGACCTGGCTCTGCTCTTGGAGCTTGCCACGCACGAGGGGTCCGGCTGACGGCCGCAGCCAGCCCGGGTGGAAGGTCCGGCGACCGGGCAAGGATGATTCGCCGGTGGAT
>Ga0136620_10001119_pt1 | contig 12565 bp, 12 predicted proteins | sample AntDrymUQ4162106_2_FD_104806 | JGI IMG/M metagenome (GOLD analysis project Ga0136620, IMG submission 104806) | Polar desert sand microbial communities from Dry Valleys, Antarctica - metaG UQ416 (21.06) | ecosystem: Environmental > Terrestrial > Soil > Desert | place: Antarctica: Dry Valley... | reverse complement strand
CTGCGCGCCACCGCCGGCGCAACCCTGACGGCGGCCGGGATCGAGGACGGCCATCTCTCGATCGAGTTGGTCGGCTCCGATCGAATCCGCGAGCTCAACCGCGACCATCGCGGCGGCGACCGCCCCACCGACGTCCTCTCCTTCCCGATCGACGGGGCGGGGCCGGCGGCGGGCCCGCGCGAGCTCGGCGACGTCGTCATCTGCGGCGAGCACTGCGAGGACGTGGTCGAGGCGACGGTTCACGGCGTGCTGCATCTCTGCGGCTACGACCACGAGACCGACGATGGCGAGATGCTCGCGCTTCAGCAGAGGATCATGGACGGGCTTTGAGCGACTCGCCCACACGCGCCGGCTTCGTCGGCCTCGCCGGCCGCCCCAACGTCGGCAAGTCGACGCTGGTCAACGCGATCGTCGGTTCCAAGGTCGCGATCGTCTCCGACCGCCCGCAGACGACCAGGCGCGCCAGCCGCGGCGTCGCCACCGATCTGGTCGCCGGCTGGCAGCTGGTGCTGGTCGACCTGCCCGGTGTCCAGCGCCCCCGCGACGTGCTCACCGAGCGCATGCAGCGCCGGGTCGAGCAGGAGCTCGGCGGGGCGGACGTGGTCCTGCTCGTGCTCAACGCCGAGCAGGGCATCGGCCCGGGGGACCAGTTCATCGCCCGGCACATGCTCGAGGTCGGCTCGTCGACGCCGGTGATCTGCGCCGTCAACAAGGTCGACAGGCTGGGGCCGGCGGAGACTGCGGCGGTGCTGGCGGCGACCGCCAAGCTCGCGGTCGTCGACGAGATCTTCCCGATCTCGGCGCGGCGCGGGACCGGGATGGGGCCGTTGATCCGGCGGCTCGCCGAGCTCGTCCCGGAGGGGCCGCTGCTCTACCCGCCCGAGGACGTCAGCGATCGCCCGAGCGAGGTCCATCTGGCCGAGCTGATCCGCGAGCAGGTGTTGCGTCGCACCCACGAGGAGCTGCCGCACGCGGTCGAGGTCTCGCTGCAGGAGCTGGCGAGCCGCGAGGACGGGCTGGTCGAGATCACCGCCCAGGTCTGGGCCGAGACGGACTCACAGAAGGCGATCCTGATCGGCAAGGGCGGGCGCATGATCCGCGACATCGGCACCGCCGCCCGCAAGGAGCTCGAGCGCGAGCTCGCGGGCAAGGTCTTTCTCGACCTGCAGGTGCGGGTGCGCGAGAGCTGGCGTCGCGACGAGAGCCTGCTCGACCGGCTCGGGATCGACTGAGGACGACTCAGCGCCGCCCGACTATGCACAGCGACGGATAGCCGCGGCGAACCGGCAGTCGGGCTGAGATCGTGAACCCGGCCGCCAGCAGGTCGGGAGCCGGGTCGAGCGGTCGCAGGCCGGCGAGCGGCCCGGCGCCGGCGGTGAGCCCTCGGAGCAGCGGCCAGGTGAGCCGCGCGAACGGCGGCGCGATCGTCACCAGCCCGAGGCGGCCGCCTGGGCGGAGCACGCGGTGGATCTCGGCGAGCACCGTGGCTCGAGCGGTCGGTTCGAGGACGTGGAGGAGATACGCGGCGGTGGCCAGGTCGAAGCTTGCCGCCGCGAACGGCAGCCGTTGCGCATCGGCGGCGACCAGCGCCCAGTCCGCCGGCACCGGCGCGGCCCGCTCGAGCATCTGCGGAGAGTCGTCGACTCCCACCGCACGCTTCGGCTGGGGAGCGATCGTCGCCAGCTCGCGCAGCAGCCCTCCGGTGCCGGTGCCAACGTCGAGCAGCGCCTCGTCGGCACCGATCCTCAGCATCGCCAGCAGTGAACGCAGTGCGGGCCGTTCGAGCGCGAGCTGACGGTCGTAGACGGCTGCGACGGACGACCAGCCCCGCGCGCGGCGGGAGCGGCGCGAGGCGCTCACGTCGGCCTCAGCCCGGGTGGCGCGCCGCGAAGATCGAGTAGCCGAGCGCACCGTCTGCGATCGCCTGGCGGGCGACCGCGGTGAGCTCGATCGCGGCGTCGATGCCGCCGGGGAGCCCGGCGAGCTGGTCGGCGGCGACTATGCGGGCGCCGCGCAGCCTGTCGTGGACTCGCTCGGCCATGGCCGCGGCGTCGGCCTCGCGCGACTCGACCTCGATCAGATCGAGCCCGCATCGCCTCAGCAGCTCGAGGTAGCCGGCCTCGTCGAGTGCCTCGCCGACGCAGGCGACCGTCGCCAGGATGCCGTCGAGCTCGGCCGGGATCCGGGCGCGATCGGCGACCACGTCGCTGATCGCGACGGCGCCATCAGGCCGCAGCACCCGGCTGATCTCGCCAACCGCCCGCGCCTTGTCGGGAAAGGTGCAAAGCGAGCACTCGCAGAGCACGGCATCGAACTCCCCGGCCTCGAACGGCAGCGCCTCGGCGTCGCCGACGACGAAGGCGACCCGTCCGCCGGCGCCCGCGGCCTCAGCCTGCACCCGTGCGGCGGCCACCGCGCCCTCGCCGTACTCGAGGCCGACGACCTCGCAGCCGATCTCGCGGGCGGCGAGCAAAGCAGAGGCCCCCGAGCCGCTGGCCACGTCGAGCAGTCGATCGCCCGGGCCGAGCTCGATCAGCTCGAGCGCGCGGCGGGTGGTCGCGTCGCCGCCCGGGTGCAGCTCCTCCCCGAGCAGCCAGCGGATCAGGGGGTGCTCGTAGGCGGCGGCGCAGCAGGCCTTGACGTCACCGCCGGCGAGCAGCTGCTCGATTGATGGCGAGGCCGCGCTCACCGGCTCGCCGGCCGGGCGGTCGGGCGGGCGCCGTCGCCATTGGCGGCGAGCTCGGCGCGGATCTGCTCGCGATACCCAACCGAGTTGTAGGCACAGAACGGGATCAACCTGCCATCGGGGACGATCTCCGAGACGCAGCAGCGGCGCAGCTTCGAGACGTCGAGCGTGTACGAATCCTGGAAGTCCTGGACGACGATCATGAACCCGCGCGCGGCGACCTCGCGCAGCTCTGCGGGCATCGAGACGCCGCAGGCGACGCAGTCGAGTCGTGCGGCCGTGGGCTCGGTGCCTCCCGCGGCCTTGGCCGAGAACAGCCCCTCGAGCGCCTCGCGGACGGCGAGGTCGGGAACCGCGCGGTTGGTGACGTAGTCGAGGTACTGATCGATGTCGACCAGCCTCGGCAGCGGCACCAGGTCGTCGCCGTCGTAGATCGCGAAGGTCGCCGAACGGCAGCTCGGCGAGCAGCAGGGCACGGGGATGAAGTCGTCGGCGCGAAACCACTCCGGGAGCTGGGCGCAGAGCGCCTCGATCACGTCCGAGTTGGTCAGCTTCTCGAGCGGGTCGGCGTCGATCAAAAAACGCCCGGAGTGCGTGACCGGCTGGAAGAAGACCCCGGTGACCGCGGGATGGTCGACGCCGAAGCGGACGATCGCGCCGACCTCGTGCTCGTTCAGCCCGCGCTCGATCGTCGCCGCCAGCGAAACGCTGACGCCGGCGTCAGCGCAGCGCTCCAGCGCCCGCAGCTTCTCGTGCTGCAGGCGCTTACCCCGGATCGCCATGTGGGTGGCGTCCTCGAAGCCGTCGAACTGCAGGTAGACGTGGACGCCGATCTCGGCCAGCGCGGGCGCGAAGCGCGGGTCGCGGGCGAGCCGGATGCCGTTGGTGTTCAGCATCACCAGGGCGATCCCGCGGTCCTTGGCGGCGCGCAGCATCTCGATGATCTGCGGGTGGATCGAGGGCTCGCCGCCCGAGAGCTGCACCGACTCGGGCTCGCCCTCGGCGCGGACGAAGGCATCGAGCATCGACTCGACCTGCTCGAGGCTGAGCGAGAAGCCGTGGCCCCGCTCGCCGGTGCCTGAGTCGGCGAAGCAGATCGGGCAGTCGAGGTTGCACGCGGTGTTCACCTCGATGATCCCGAGGCAGGTGTGCTGCTCGTGCTCGGGGCAGATCCCGCAGTCGCGAGGGCAGCCGTCGAGAAGCTCGGTCTGGCGCTCGAGCGGTGACTCCCCGGGCTTGATGTTTCGCTGCATCGCCAGGTAACGCTCGGCGTCGCCGTAGACGAGCGCATCGACCCGACCGTGCTCGGGACACTCCTTGAGCAGATGTACGCGGCCATCGCGAACCGCCACCTCGGCCGGCACCGAGCGCTTGCAGACCGGGCAGATCGAGGCCGTCGGCCCGAGTCCCGGGATCCGTTGGTGCTCTGCGCGAGTCCCAGCCGGCGGCTGCTCCATCCACCTCACCCTACGCGCCGGGATCCGAATCGGACCAGCCTCGATCAACGCCGTCGCCGCGATTGTCTCGGCAAAGCCCTACGTAGACTGGCCCCGATGAGCGTGGATCCCGAGGCGATCAGGTTCGACCGCGACGGTCTCGTTCCCTGCGTCACCCAGGATTGGGCCACGGGCGAGGTGCTGACGCTCGCCTACATGAACTCCGAGGCCCTGCGCCTCACGCGCGAGACCGGCCAGGTCCACTTCTTCAGCCGCTCGCGTGCGCGGCTGTGGAAGAAGGGGGAGACCTCGGGCAATGTCCAACGGGTCCGCCAGCTTCGCTTCGACTGCGACGGCGACGCGCTCGTCGCCCTGGTCGAGCCCACCGGGCCGGCGTGCCACACGGGCGAGCGCTCCTGCTTCTACCGCGACCTCGAGGGCTCCGCTGATCCTGCGGCCGACGCCGCCCCGGCGCCCGGCGAGCCCGAGCCGGCCGCGCACGAGGCGCTTGCCGCGCTCGCCCGCAGGCTCGACCAGCGGTGCCGGGAGCGGCCCGACGGCTCCTATACGGTCGAGCTGCTCGACGATCCCGAGCGCGCCGGCGCCAAGGTGCGCGAGGAGGCCGACGAGGTTGCCCGGGCGGTTGCCGGCGAGTCCGACGAGCGCATCGCCGAGGAGGCCGCCGACTTGCTCTACCACCTCGAGGTGCTGATGGTCTCGCGCGGGGTGCCGGTGTCGGCGGCGCTGGAGGTGCTGAATGGCCGTCGCGGCTGAGTCGCCTCCCGCCGGCCCGCGGATCGAGCCCGACCTCGCCGCCGCCCGCGAACTCACCCGCGAGGCCAACGTGGTGCCGGTCTCCTTTCGCTTCGTCGATGACTGCGAGACGCCGGTGTCGGCGCTGTTGAAGCTCCGCGAGCGCTTCCCGGGGCCCTCATTTCTGCTCGAATCGGCCGAGCAGGGGCGGCTCGGCCGCTACTCGTTTCTGGGCTTCCGGCCGCGGCTCGAGCTGCGCTGGGCCGACGGGGTGTTGACCGAGATCGAAGACGGCGCGGTCAGCGAGAGCGAGATCGCCGACCCCTACCGGGCGGCGGCCGACGCGCTGGCGCGCTTCCAGGTCGCCGAGCCCGAGCGGCTGCCGCCGTTTCCCGGCGGCGCGGTCGGCTTCTTCGGCTACGACCTGGTGCGCACGGTCGAGCAGCTTGGCCCGCCCAACCCCGATCCGCTCGGGCTTCCCGACATGGCACTGATGGTCTGCGAGTTGATGCTCGCCTTCGATCACCTCAAGCACGAGCTCACCGCGATCGCCTACGCCTTCTGCGACGCGGGCAGCGTCGACACCGCATACGACCGGGCTCTCCGCCTGATCGACGAGGCTCGTGAGGCCCTGCACGGCGCCGTGCCCCCTCCGCGCCCTCGACCGGCGGTGACCAGCGAGCCGGCGGCGCCCGACTCATTTGAGCCGGAGGGCGCCTCGGGGGCCTGGCGGTCGAACCTCTCCCGCGAGCACTTCGAGGCCAACGTCGCGCGGATCGTCGACTACGTGCACGCGGGCGACGCCTTCCAGGTGGTCCCGTCGCAGCGCTTCTCGGCGCCGGCCGCGGTCGAGGCGTTCTCGATCTACCGCGGTCTGCGCACCGTCAACCCCTCGCCCTACATGTACTACCTCGAGTTCGGCGACTTCCAGATCGCCGGTGCCTCGCCGGAGCCGCTGATAAAGGTCAACGGGCGCCGGGTCGAGACCCGGCCGATCGCTGGGACCTACCCGCGCGGTGCCTCGGTCGAGGAGGACCGCCTGCAGGCGCAGGCGTTGCTCTCCGACGAGAAGGAGCGCGCCGAGCATGTGATGCTGGTCGACCTCGGCCGCAACGACCTCGGCCGCGTCTGCGAGTACGGGACGGTCAGCGTCGACGAGTTCATGGTGGTCGAGACCTACTCGCACGTGCTCCACATCGTCAGCCAGGTCTCGGGGACGCTGCGCGACGAGGTCGACGCGATGGACGCGCTGCGCGCGACCCTGCCCGCGGGAACCCTCTCGGGGGCGCCGAAGGTGCGGGCGATGCAGATCATCGACGAGGTCGAGCCGCACAAGCGCTGCTCCTACGGTGGCGCGATCGGCTACCTCGGCTTCACCGGCGACCTCGACACCGCGATCCACATCCGCACGGTCGTGGTCAAGGACGGCCAGGTTCACGTGCAGGCCGGGGGCGGGACCGTCGCGGATGCCAAGCCCGATTACGAGTACCGCGAATCGGTCGCCAAGGCCGGCGCCGTGTTCGAGGCGGTCGAGCTCGCCGCGGCCCAGCCAGAGTGGGGCTAGGACAGTGGCCGAGATGCGTGTCCTGGTGATCGACAACTACGACTCCTTCACCTACAACCTGGTCCAGTACCTGGGCGAGCTCGGGGCCGAGGTCGAGGTGATCCGCAACGACAAGGCGACCGTCGCCGAGCTGCTCGAGCGCCGCCCCGATCGCCTGGTGATCTCACCCGGACCCTGCACTCCGGCGGAGGCCGGGATCTCGGTTGAGGCCTCGCGGGCCTTCCCCGAGGCCGGCGTCGGCACACTCGGCGTCTGCCTCGGTCACCAGGCGATGGTTGAGGCCTTCGGCGGGCGCACGATCCGCGCCGAGCCCGTCCATGGCAAGGACGCCGAGGTCGAGCATGACGGGATCGGCATCTACGAGGGGCTGCCGAACCCGCTGCGCGCCGGCCGCTATCACTCGCTGGTCGCCGATCCGGAGCTGCCGCAGGAGTTCGAGCGCACCGCTACGTCCGGCGACGTGATCATGGGAGTCCGCCACCGCGAGCTCCCCGCCGAGGGCGTGCAGTTTCACCCGGAGTCGGTGCTGACGCCCGCCGGCAAGGACCTGCTTCGCAACTTCCTCGGCCGCGACGGCGGCTGAGAGCCGACACGAATCGCGCGCCAAGCGGCGCACCGCTCCAGCCAGGCTGCCCGCGTGCCGCAAGCGCGTCAGCTCACCTTCAGCAGGCGGATGTCAGCTGACGCGGTTCGCGCGATCGCGGAGCGGCAGGGTGGGGTGATCGCCTGGTCGCAGTTGCGAGAGGCGGGCCTTGGCGAGGCCGCAATCTCGCGGACAGTGGCGCGTGGACATCTGCTGCGGGTGTATCCGCGCGTCTACGCCCTCGGCCACCGGGCGCTGGGCATCGATGCGCGTCTGCTCGCAGCTTTGTTCTACGCCGGCCCGGGTGCGGCATTGAGCCACACCACCGCCGGATGGTGGTGGGGGCTGCTGACCACGACACCCACCGTGATAACTCTCAGTGCTCCGCATCACCGCAGCGCCGTTGCGGGCATTCGCGTCCACCGCCCGCGGGTGCTCGAGCGGGTCTCCCGCCGGGGCCGACCGGTAACGCCGGTCGCGCGCACCTTGCGCGATCTCGCGGGATGCCTGGGCGCCCACGACCTGCGGCGAGCCGTCGCCGAGGCCGATCACCTTGGGTTCCTGGATGCGCTCGCCGTCGCGGCCGCGGTCGGCCGCGGTCGACCGGGGAGCGCTGCACTGCGCCGAGCGCTCGATCATCACGTGCCGCAGCTTGCCGACGCCCAGAGCGCGCTGGAGGAGCGGTTCCTGATCCTCCTCGATGCGAGCGACGTGCGCTTGCCGGAGGTCAACGCCAAGCTCGGGCGCTTCAAGGTCGACGCCCTGTGGCGGGCCGAGCGGGTCATCGTCGAGCTCGACGGGCACGAGAGCCACGCTCGGGTCGCCGCTGCGGAGCGCGACCGCCAGCGCGACCTCGAGTTGCGCGCCGGCGGGTTCGTGGTGCTGCGCTACACCTGGCAGCAGGTGACCCGACAGCCGAGGCTCGTGCTCAGCGACCTGCGAGCTGCACTGGCGGCACGGGGGGCAGAAGTGGCGTGAGAGACTGGCGCTCGATGCCGAACGAGATCCTGACCAGGGCGATCGACGCCGTCGCCGGCGGCCAACACCTGACCGCCGATCACGCCTCCGCCGTGCTCGACGAGGTGATGGAGGGGCGGGCGAGCGAGGTGCAGACGGCGGCCTTTTTGATCGCCCTGCGGGCCAAGGGCGAGACGGTCGCCGAGCTGGTCGGCCTGGCGCGGACGATGCGCCGCCTCGCCGCCTCGGTCGAGTCGCCGCGCAACGACCTCGTCGACACCGCCGGCACCGGCGGCGGGCCCTCGACCTTCAACATCTCGACCGCAGCCGCCCTGGTCGCCGCCGGCGCCGGCTGCCCGGTCGCCAAGCACGGCAACCGCTCGAGCACCAGCCGCTGCGGCTCCGCCGACCTGCTCGAGGCGCTCGGCGTCGACATCGAGCTCGAGCCCGCCGCGGTCTCGCGCTGCATCGAGGAGATCAACTTCGGCTTCATGTTTGCCCCCCGCCACCACGCGGCGATGAAGCATGTGATGCCGGTGCGAAAGCAGCTCGCGGTGCGCACGATCTTCAACTTCCTCGGCCCCCTGACCAACCCCGCGGGGGCGACGCGGCAGCTGCTCGGAGTCTCCGATCGCGCCTACCAGGAGACGATCGCCGAGGCCCTGGTCGGGCTCGGCTGCGAGCGCGCCCTCGTGGTCAGCGCCGACGACGGCCTCGACGAGATCTCGATCGCGGCGCGCACGCGGGTGGTCGAGGTGGTCGACGGTCGCACCGAGGAATGGTTCGTGGGCCCGGAGGACCTCGGGTTCGAGCGGACCGAGCTCTCGACGATCGCCGGCGGCAGCCCCGAGGAGAACGCCGCCAGTGTGCGGAAGGTTCTGGCCGGCGAGCCGGGGCCGGCGGGCGACGTCGTGATCCTCAACGCCGCCGCCGCGATCCTCGCGGCCGGGGGCGCGGACGATCTCGCTGCCGCTGTCGAGCGCGCCCGTGCCTCGCTCGACTCCGGAGCCGCGCAGGCGGTGCTCGCACGGCTGGTCGAGCTCAGCAACGAGCTCGGGGGCTGAGGGCCGGGGCCGTCTCGCTGCCCGGGCTGCGCCTCGTCTACGCTGCTGCGACATGAGCAAGCTCGATCAGCTCGTGGGGGCAGCTCGAGAGGACGTCGATCGTCGCAAGCAACGGGTCTCCGTCGAGGACCTGCGCGACGCCGTCGGCACCTTGAGTGGATCGCGACCGTTCAACGAGGCGCTGGTGCGCCCGGGGCTCTCGCTGATCGCCGAGTTCAAGCGCCGCTCTCCGAGCATCGGGGAGATCGCGGCCGGGGCCACGGTGGCCGAGGTCTGCGAGGCCTACGAGCGCGGCGGCGCCGCGGCCCTCTCGGTGCTCACCGACGAGCGCAACTTCGGCGGCTCGCTCGACGACCTGCGGACCGCGAGGGCGGCCTCGGGCCTGCCGATCCTGCGCAAGGACTTCATCGTCGACCCCTACCAGCTCTACGAGGCGGTGGTCAACGGGGCCGACGCGGTGCTGCTGATTGTCGCCGCGCTCGACGACACGGGGCTGCGGCGCCTCTACGAGGAGGCGCGGGCACTCGACCTCGACTGCGTGGTCGAGGTCCACGAGGAGCCGGATCTCGAACGGGCGCTGGAGCTCGACGCCGACGTGATCGGGATCAACAACCGCGATCTGGGCGACCTCAGCGTCGACCTCGAGACCACCGTCGAGCTGATCGTCGACGTCCCCGCCGGTAAGACGGTCGTCTCCGAGTCGGGCTACCGCAGCCACGAGCAGCTGGTCGAGCTCGAGCGGATCGGCGTCGATGCGGTGCTGATCGGGGAGACCCTGATGCGCTCGAGCGACCCGGAGGCGGCGATCCGCGACCTGACCATGGACGACGAGCGCACCCGCGAGCACTACATCGACCGCGCCGCCGAGCGCTGACCCATGCTCCGGACTTAAGGAACCCGAAAGGCGCGGGCGCCACGATCCTCGGGTGACTGTCCCTCAAGAGCGCGTGCTCGTCGTCGACGACGACCCGATCGTCCGCGAGGTGCTGGAGCGCTACCTGGCGCGCGAGGGGTTTGCCGTCACCGCAGCCGCCGACGGGCGGGAGGCGCTGGAGGCGTTCGACTCCGTCCGCCCGGACCTGGTCTTGCTCGATCTGATGCTGCCGCGGGTGGACGGCTTCGAGGTGTTTCGCAAGATTCGCGCGCGCGACCATTCCACCGCGGTGATCATGCTGACGGCGCGCGGTCAGGAGACCGACCGCATCGTCGGGCTCGAATCGGGCGCCGACGACTACGTGTCCAAGCCGTTCTCACCCCGCGAGCTGATCGCCCGGGTACGCGCGGTCCTGCGTCGCACCGGTGAGCACGCGGTGGTCGGGGCGGTCGAGGAGCGACTCAGCTTCGGCGGCCTCGCCGTCGACCCAGCCGCCCGCGAAGCCCGCCTCGACGGCACCGCGATCGCGCTCACCCCGAAGGAGTTCGATCTGCTCTTGCACTTCGTCCGCAACCCGCGGATCGCCTTCAGCCGAAATCAGCTTCTCGACCAGCTCTGGGACGTCGCCTACGACGGAGACCCCTCCACGGTGACCGTCCACGTGCGGCGCCTGCGCCAGAAGATCGAGCCCGATCCCTCGAACCCGAGCTTGCTGGTCACCGTCTGGGGCTCCGGCTACCGGTTCGAGCCTTGAGCCGGCTGCCGCCGCACGGCTTCGCCGCACTTTCGGCCACCATCGGGGCTCTGCTCTCGCTGGGGCTCGGGGTCCTCGCACTGGGCGCTGAGGAGGCCAGCCATCTGATCGTGCCACTGGGGATCGCGGTCGTTCTAACCGTCGCCGCGACCGCAATCGCGACCCGCCATCTCCCCGGCGCCTCGCTGAGCACCCGCTTCATCGCGATCGCGGTGTTCGCGACCCTGATCGGGCTCGCCAACCTGGCCGTGATCGCGATCCAGATGCTGGTCACGGAGAGTGACGCGATCCTCGTCGCCACCCTGCTCGTCTACGCGGCCGGTGCGGCGATCGGGGCCGGCATCGCCACCGCCCGTACTTCCTCGGCGGCGGTCGAGAAGCTCTCCGGTGCCGCTCGACGGCTGGCCGGCGGGGACCTTTCCGCGCGCGCTGGGCGGGTCGGCGGCGGCCGCGAGCTGGAGAGCTTCGCGACCACGCTCGACGAGATGGCTCAACGATTGGGAGCGTCGCTGCAGCGCGAGCGCGAGGCCGAATCGCAGCGCCGCGACCTGATCGTCGCCGTCTCGCACGATCTGCGCACACCGCTCGCCGACCTGCGGGCGATGGCGGAGGCGATCGAGGACGGCGTCGTCGACGATCCGGAGACGATCCACCGCTACACCGCCCGCATGGGTGACGCGGTCCAGTCGCTGACCACGCTGGTCGACGACCTGTTCGAGTTCGTGCAGCTCGACGCCGGGGCGATCGAGGCCGAGACCAGGCGCGCCCGGCTCGAGGAGGTCGTGCGCAGCGCGATCGCCGCCTGCGACGGACAGGCGACCGACAAGCGCCTGATCCTGCGCACCGAGCTCGGCGACGCTGCGGACGCGAGCTGCTCGCCGCGGCTCACTCGGGTGATCCAGAACCTGCTCCAGAACGCGATTCGCCACACGCCGGCCGACGGCACCGTGTTGGTCGAGGCGCGCCAGGACGGCCGCGGCATCGAGCTCGCCGTCGCCGACACCGGCGAGGGGATCGAGCCGGCGGCGGTCGACCGGATCTTCGAGCCGTTCTGGCGCGGCGACGCGGCCCGTGCCAGCGATGGCTCCGGCCTCGGGCTGGCGCTGGCCAAGCGGATCGTCGAGGCGCTGGGGGGAACGATCGCGGTTGAGTCCGAGCCGGCGCGCGGATCGCGTTTCGCGATCGTCCTGCCGGCCGCGGGCGGCGCCGCTGGCTCGCCGTAAGCACTGGGAAAGATCGGCCCCATAGCGTGGGCGGGTGTACCGAGACCGAGACACCCCGATTGCGTGCTTGCAGCCGGCGACGCTCGCGGTGCTCGCCGGACGTGGTCGCGAGACCGGTGAGCCGCTCAATCGGCCCCCGGTCTTCGCCTCCGCCTTCCGGGCCGGCGGCGAGCATGACTACGCTCGCGCGGCGAACCCGACCTGGGAAGCGTTCGAGGAGGCCCTCGGGGCGCTCGATGGCGGTGTCGCGGTCGCCTTTGGCTCCGGGATGGCCGCGGCGGCGGCGACCCTCGATCTCGTTCGGCCCGGCGGTCGCGTGGTCGCCGCGGCTTCCGCGTATTTCGAGGTGCGCCGGGTGCTGGAGGATCGCGAGAACTCGGGCAGGCTGACGACCACCTACGTCGATCCGCTCGACACGGCGGCACTGCTCGCGGCGGCCGAGGGCGCCGACCTGGTCTGGCTGGACGCGCTCGCCAACCCCGGCCTCGACGTGCCCGACGTCGACCTGATCGCCGCGGGGCTTCGGCGAGGCGAGACCAAGCTCGTCGTCGACGCGACCCTGGTGACGCCGATCCTGATGCGGCCTTTGGAGCTGGGCGCCGACGTGGTCATCCACAGCGCGACCAAGTTCATCGGCGGGCATTCGGATCTGCTGCTCGGTGCTGCCGTGG
>Ga0136620_10001118_pt1 | contig 12565 bp, 13 predicted proteins | sample AntDrymUQ4162106_2_FD_104806 | JGI IMG/M metagenome (GOLD analysis project Ga0136620, IMG submission 104806) | Polar desert sand microbial communities from Dry Valleys, Antarctica - metaG UQ416 (21.06) | ecosystem: Environmental > Terrestrial > Soil > Desert | place: Antarctica: Dry Valley... | reverse complement strand
TTCGTGTGCGTGGCCGCTGTCGCATTCGGCCGCGAGCGGCTCTCGGCGCGGCGAATCCTGGGACTGGTGGGGGCGACGGCCGGCGCCGCGCTCGTGCTCGCGGGCGCGGCGAGCGGGAGCTTCGACACGCTGGCCGCCGCGATGGGCTTCGGCGCGGCGCTCGCCTACACGACCTACATCCTCGTCGGCGACCGGATCGTGAGCGGGATCTCGCTGCTGGCGCTGGCGGCGCTGGTGTGCACCGGAGCGACCGTGACGTTCGCGCTGGCCGCAGTGGTGCGCGGCGGGCCGGAGCTCGGTTTCGGCGCCGCCGGCTGGGGCTGGATCGCGGCGATCGCGCTCGTCAGCACGGTCTTCGCGATCCTCACCTTCTTCGCCGGGCTCGAGCGCGTCGGCCCGTCGGCGGCAGCGATCCTCTCGGTCTTCGAGCCGGTGGTGACGGTTGCGCTCGCAGCGGTCGCGTTCGGCGAGTCGCTGGCCCCGATCCAATTCGCGGGCGGCGCGCTCGTGCTCGTGGCTGTCGTGGTGATGCAATGGCCGGCGCGCGGGGCGGCGCAGCCGAGCGGCGAGGTGCTGGCGCCGGCGTAGCGCGGCCGGTGCGGCGCGGGCATCGGCGATGCGGCCGGCGCAGGCCCAGGCGAACGTCGACGGCGCCAGTGAGAGGGGCGAGTTCGGGTGTGGGCGCCGACGCGCGCGAGGGCGGCGCTCCGCGGGAGCGCCTCCCAGCTCCGGTCCTCCTTACCCGTGCCGTTGACGTTCGTCCACGCTACGTCAGGCCGGCGCTTCCGCCGCCCCAGCCGCCCCGGCCCCTCCCGCCGCGCCCTCGGCCACCTCGCGCACCGCCTCCACCAGCCGGCGAGCATCGTCGGCGTCGTTGTACTGCACGAACCCGGCACGCACCGCGCCGTGCGGGTCGAGGCCGAGGAAGCGCTCGAGCTCGGAGGCGTAGTAGTTGCCGTCCCAGACGGCGATCTCGCGCTCGGCCAGCGCCGTCGCAACCTCGGCGGATGTGTGGCCGTCGACGTTGAACATCAGCGTCGGAACGCGGTCGGGCGGGTCGCCGTGCATCGTGACGCCCTCGATCCTCGCCAGGCCCGCCGCGGCGATCGCCAGGAGCGCCTCCTCGTGCGCCCTGATCGCGTCGAAGCCGACCTCGAGCATGTACTCGGCCGCCGCCGTCACACCGGCGAGCGACTCGAACGGGAGTGTCCCGAGCTCGAAGCGGTCGGGCGGCTCGTCGGACGCGGGATCGAGCTTGTCCGGCACGAGCTCGGCGAGCAGCCCGGGAGCACCGCAGAGGATGCCGATGTGCGGGCCGTACCACTTGTAGGACGAGCAGGCGAGCGTGTCGGCACCGAGTGCGGCGAGGTCGAGCCCCCGGTGCGGCGCGGCCGCGACGGCGTCGACCGAGATCCGTGCCCCGGCCGTGTGCGCTGCGGCGATGATCGCGTCGAGCTCCGGCACGGTTCCGGTCGCGTTGGACGCCGCGGTGACCGCGACCCAGCGCGTGCGCTCCGACAGCACCGCCTCCACGGCGGCGGCCGGCAGCGCGAGCGTGTCGCGATCCGGCTCCGCCCAGCGCACCGTCGCTCCCGCGCGCTCGGCGGCGATCACCCACGGGCGCACGTTCGCATCGTGGTCGAGCCGCGTGACGACGACCTCGTCGCCGGCCGACAGCGTGCGCCCGACCGCGGCCGAGACCCGCATCGTCAGCGCCGTCATCGACGGCCCGAAGACGACGTTCTCCGGTTCGGCGCCGAGCAGCCGGCCGACCGCCGCGCGCGCCTGCTCGACGCACTCGTCGGTCGCGTGCGCCGCGGCGAACGCGCCGCCGTGGTTGGCGCCGCGGCCCGAGCGCATCCATGCGTCCATGGCCTCGATCGCGCTGTCGACCATCTGCGTCCCGGCCGGGCCGTCCAGCCGCGCCCAGGCGCCGTCAGCGCCGGGAAAGCGCTCGCGGTTCATGCGCGCCCGCCGGCGAGCCGGACGAGCTCCGCGTCGCGCGGATAGCTCAGCAGTGCGGCCGCAGCCTCGACATCCAGCCAGCGCATCTCGTCCACCTCGTCGTTCGGCGTGAAGGGCGCAGCGTCGTCCTCGGGCTCCATCAGCCAATAGCGGACCGCCTTCGCGCGCCCCTTCTTGTCGCGGTAGCCCACCGGCGGCAGCTCGCCGCCCAGCCGGCAGCGCAGGCCGACCTCCTCCTCGACCTCGCGCAACGCGGCGGCCTCCCACCCCTCGTCCGCGTCGAGCTTGCCCTTCGGCAGCGACCAGTCGTCGTAGCGCGGCCGGTGCACGACCACGACCTCGACCCCTTGCTGTCCGCGGCGCCAGACCACGCCGCCGGATGCCTTGACCTCTGCCGCCTCGGGATCCATCGCGCCAATCCTGGCATCCGGCAGGCGCTAGTGTCGCGCCGCATGAGGCTGCCGACCGTGTGCGTGATCGGCGCCGGCTCCTCCGGCATCGCCGCCGTCAAGGAGCTGCACGGGCGCGGCTTCGAGTTCGACTGCTTCGAGGCCTCGGACCGCGTCGGCGGCAACTGTGTCTTCAAGAACCGCAACGGGATGTCGGCGGCCTACCGATCGCTGCACATCAATACGTCGCGCGAGCGGATGCAGTTCGCGGCGTTCCCGATGCCCGCCGGCTATCCCGACTTCCCGCACCACTCGCTGATCGCCGAGTACTTCGATGCCTACGCCGACCACTTCGGGCTATGCGAGCGGATCACGTTCGAGACGCTGATCACGCGCGCGCATGGCCGACCGCTGCCGAAGCTGCGCCGCAGAGCGGGCAGGCCGGGCCTCCGCTCGGTCGGGCTACCGGGAGCACAGGGCCTGATCTGCCGGGTTCGGGGCGTGAATCTTGCCGTCCGATCGGGGGCGTACCTTCACGCACATGCCCCTGTGCTTCATCGAGCCGCAGGACGCGATCCGCGTCATCGCCGAGTCGGTCGGGCGCGAGGCTCGGCGGCAATTGCTGGGCGAGCTGGTCCGTGCGTGGGTCGACGAGATCCCCGACGAGGAGCTCGCATCCCACTACGCGAAGGCCGTCGACGACCTAGACGAGCACGACCTGTCGATGCTCGCGGCATGGCACGCGTCACTGGAGGTCGGCACGCCGATCGCCAATAAGGACTTCCTGCTGAACGCGTTCCGGGGGCTCGGCGACAACCGGCGCGAGGCGCTCAAGATCGCCGCGGGCCTGCGGGGCGAGGACGCCTTCAACGCCGGCGTGGCCGAGGAGCAGGCGCTCGAGGCGGTCCTGCCCTGGCTATCGCGCAACCGCTGCGAGGAGCTGGTGGCCGAATGCATCGAGCTGTACTGCTGGGACCGGCTCGGTTCCGACAACTGAGCGGCTCCGCGGCGTCCGGCGCTCAGGCGCCGCGCCGGACGATGTCGTAGCGCCCGACACCGGCATGCCCCTCCAGGTGCCAGCGGAAGAACGAGCAGTCGAGCCGGAGTGACCCGAGGTCGAGTGATGAGCCGCACAGCACCTCGCCCGCGGCACGATGCGGCCATTCGGAGCCCGCCGCCCAGAGTTCGAGCCCCGCGCGGCGGGTGTGGCCGTCGGCGTCATAGGTGGTCGAGAGCCGCCCTTGCTCGACCGCGAGCAGTGCCCCCGGCTCCCACAGCGCCGACCAGGTCGCCTCGGCCGCGTGATCCTGGGCGCCGGCCGGGCGGATCGCGGTCAACGTGGCGCAGCCCGCGGCCGTCCAGGCCGTGACGGTGCGGGTCAGCTCGATACGCCCCCAGTCGGCATCACCCCAGCTGTGACCGCGCTGGCCGAGCCCGTCGAACGTGTGCGCGCGTCCGGCCACGCGCACCGTCCCGCTGACGCCGCACGGCTGCTCGTAACCGGTCATCCGACCGAGCAGGCCGGCCGCAGCGGCGGGGCCGAGCTCGGCGGGCGCCCCGAGCGCGGAGAACTCGAGCGCGAAGCCCTGGCGCTCCTCGGCGTCGAAGCTGACGCTCCAGCGGTCCAGCGGTGACTCGACCGTTGCGCGCAGCCCGGCGACCTCGAGCGCCTCCCAGCCGGCGTCGTCGGCGACCGCGAGATCGCCACGCACGAGCGTCGCGACCGGCTCGCGGCCGGCGAACAGGACCGCCAGCGCGCTCCCCCGCCGCGCACCCGCGCCGGCGCGCGAGAGGCCGAGCCGAACGAGGCCGTAGAGCTCGGCGGTCGCGTCGCCGAACGCGAACGTGACGCTGTCGGTCGGCGCGTCGCGGGCCGCCTCCCGGGCCGCCGCCGTCACGCGCCGAGCCCGGGCCTCGGGTCGGCGTCGGTCGCGGTCCCCTCGAGGTCGTCGTCGCGCCGTGGACCGCTGCGAGGCCCGCTCCGAGGCATCTGTGCGCCGGTGGCCAGCGTGATCGTGAGACGGCGCAGCGCCTGGCGCAGGAACAGCCGTCTGATCACCGCCCGCGTCGGCGGTACGAGCAGGAGCAGGCCGAAGATGTCGGAGAGGAACCCCGGCGTGAGCAGCAGCGCGCCGCCGAAGATCACGAGCACGCCGTCCGCGACCTCGCGCGCCGGCGGTCGTCCGCTCTGCAGCGCGACGGTGAAGCGCGACCAGGCGGCACGCCCCTGCGAACGCATCAGCAGCGACCCGAGGAGCGAGTCGGCGACCAGGATCGCGATCGTCCACCAGACGCCGATCGCCTGCCCGACCTCGATGATCACCGCCAGCTCGGCGATCGGAACCACGATGAACAGTGCGACGAGCAGGAACGGCATCGTCCGGACAGGCTACGCGCCCAGGTCCACCGGGCCGGAGAGTGCCGCGCGGCGGGGGCTCAGGCCGTGGCGCCGGCGGACTGCGGCGCGATCACGAGCACGGCCGGCAGCCGGTGGAGGCCCACGAGCTCGATCAGCTTGCGCACGGGCGGCTTGGGATCGCACAGCGACATCGTGCGCCCGTGCGCGCGCAGGCGTTGGGCCAGGCACGCGAGGTCGATCATCAGCGAGGGGTCTGCGAAGTCGAGCTCGGAGAGGTCGACGATCACGTCGCGGGTGGCCTTGAGGGCAGCCGAGATCGGACGGCGACGGTGGCCGATCGTCGACCGGTCCTCCTCCCCCGTCACGCGCAGGACCCCGAGCTGTTCGTCGAACGAGACGATGGGCAGGAACCTAAACAAAATCACGGCTAGACTCAAGCCCATGGTCGACGAAGACACGGTGATCGATGCCCTGAGCAACGTGATCGACCCCGAGCTGGGCCTCGACTTCGTCGAGCTGGGGTTGATCTACGGCGTAGAGATCGACGGCGGCACGGTGAACGTCACGTTCACCCTCACGACGCCGGCATGCCCGATCGGGCCGCAGGTCTCCGAGCAGATGCAGGAGTTCGTCGGCGAGCTGCCCGAGGTGACGGAGGTCGTCACCGCGATGGTGTTCACGCCTCCGTGGACGCCCGAGAAGATGTCCGAGGACGCGAAGTTCGCGCTCGGCTACTGAGCTTCCCGTTCCGCGCCGGCTCGCCCGCCGCCGCCAGCAGCTCCGCCAGGCTCGCGTCGAACATCTCGGCGAGCTGCTCGAGGTCGGGCATCGCGTCGTAGTCGCCGAGCAGGCCGAAGTCCATCCCGCCGTCGTATGACATGACCGCGACCGCCAGCGCATGGCGCTTCGGCAGGAACGCGACCGGGAACAGGTCCTCCAGCCGGCGCCCGAGCAGGTAGAGCGGGAACTGGGGGCCGGGGACGTTGGTCACGAGCAGGTTGAACAGCCGCGTGGAGAAGTTCAGCCGCGACGCCTGCGCGAGGATCGTCGGCGGCGCGAGCGACTGGACGCCGGCGAGCACCTCGGCGCCGACCGCCTGCTTTGACTCCTTCAGCCCGTTCATCGCCTCGCGCACGACGCGCAGCCGCGCGGCCGCGTCCTCGACGTAGACCGGCAGCGGCGCGCGCATTGCCGCGAGCCGGTTGCCGAGCTCGTGATGCTGATCGCGGGCGCGGGTGGAGACCGGCACCAGCGCGCGCAGCTCGAGACCCTCGGTGCGCACGCCGCGCGAGTGCAGCCAGCTGCGCAGCGCGCCCGCCACGACGGCGAGCACGACATCGTTGACCGTGCCGCCGAGGGCGTACTTGACGCGCTTGAAGTCGGTCAGCTCGTGGCGCACCCAGAGGACCCTGCGGTGCGGGCCGATCTCGACGTTCAACGGCGTCTCAGGCGCCGGGTTGAGTCCCGCCCAGACGATCTCGCCGATGCCCTCGAGCGCCTCGCGCGTGTCCGCCAGCGCCTCGTGGGGGTGCGCTGCGGCGCGCGCTGCGCGTGCTGCGGCGTCGAACGGCAGCCCGATCAGTCCGCGGACACCGCGAGCGGCCATGTCGAGCCGGCTCGGAGACGAGCGCGGCCGCCACGGCGTGCCGGAGTGCTCGACCTCGGCGGCGACCGGCTGCAGGTCGAACAGCACCGTCACCAGATCGACGCCCGAGATCCCGTCCACGAGCGCGTGGTGGGACTTCGAGAGCAGCGCGAAGCGCCCGCCCTCGAGACCCTGGACGAGCCAGATCTCCCACAGCGGCTTGGTGCGGTCGAGCGCCTGCGAGTGCAGTCGTGCGGCGAGCGCGCGCAACTGCTCCTCTGACCCGGGCGCCGGCAGCGCGGTATGGCGCACGTGGTACTCGAGGTTGAAGCACGGGTCGTCGATCCAGAGCGGCCGGCCGGTCTCGAGCGGCGGGAACGCGAGCTTCTGGCGAAAGCGCGGGACGAGGTGCAGGCGCTCGCGCACGTGGTCTGCGAGATCGTCGTAAGCCGGCGGGTGGCCTTCGAAGATCATCACGGCGCCGACGTGCATGTGGGCTGCCGGTCCTTCCTGCGCGAGGAAGGACGCGTCCGTGGCAGTCAGCCGGTCTCCGTGCTGCTGGCTCATCTGCGTCCAGCCTATACCCGGTGTCTCAGTCCGACAGCAGGACGCCCAGCAGCCCCGCCGCGATCGTGAGGCCGAGCACGACCGTGAGCACGCGCTCGTAGCTGCGACCGGCCGCAAGGCGCGCGAACAGCGGTCTCCCGGCGAGGTGCCCCAGCGCGGTCAGCGGGATCAGCGCCGCGAGCACGACGGGGTCGGGCACGGCGTCGCCCGTACCGGTCAGCAGCAGCGCGGTGGTGCTCACCGGCGCGAAGCCGAGGAAGGTCGCCGTGAGCGTGTCGCGCACGACGCCGGGCCGCAGGCCGCGCGACACCAGCAGCAGCACCACCGGCGGACCGCCGGTGCTCGTCGACGTGTTCAGTGCGCCGGCGAGCAGCCCGGCCGCGGGGCGAGCCCAGCGCGGCTGGTCGCGCGTGAGGCCGGGCGGCGGGGCCGCCCGGCGCTCGGCGCGCAGGTTCACCACGAGCGCGCCCACGACCCCGGCGGTCACGAGCAGCTGCAGCGCGACGTCGTCGAGCGAGCGCAGCACCGCCACCCCGGCCAGCGCACCCGGCAGCGACCAGGCGACCACGATCCCGACATCTCGCCAGATCGGCTCGGGCCGGCGCCGCTCGGTCAGGAGCGTGAGCAGGCCGATCTCGACCCCGAGCACGATCATCAAGCCGATCGCCTGGGCGGGCGACGTGGCCGCGAACAGCAGCGGCGCCGCCACCAGCGCGAAGCCGAAGCCGACCGACGACTGGAGCGCGGCACCGGCCACCACCGCGCAGGCGGCGGCCACCGCGAGCAGGCTCATGGCGTGTCACCCTACGAAATGCCATGGCGTGGGACTTCTCCACCGAACCGGAGTTCCAGCGCAAGCTGGACTGGATGGCCGACTTCGTGCGCGCCGAGGTCTGGCCGCTCGAGACCGTCTTCGACGAGCTCGGCCAGGACGGCTTCGAGCGCGCGATCGCGCCGCTGCGCGACGAGGTCAAGCAGCGCGGGCTGTGGGCCGCGCATCTGCCGCCCGAGCTCGGTGGGCAGGGCTTCGGGCAGGTCAAGCTCGGCCTGATGCACGAGATCCTCGGCAGCTCGCCCTACGCCCCGTTCGTGTTCGGCAACAACGCGCCCGACTCCGGCAACGCGGAGATCCTCGCGCTCGCCGGCACGCCGGAGCAGAAGCGCGAGTGGCTCGAGCCGCTGCTGGCGGGCGAGCTGCGCTCGGCGTTCTCGATGACCGAGCCCGGGACGGCCGGCTCGGACCCGACCCTGCTCGCGACGCGCGCGGTGCAGGACGGCGACGGCTGGCGGATCGACGGCCACAAGTGGTTCTCCTCCAACGGCTCGGTCGCCGACTTCCTGATCGTGATGGCCGTCACCGACCCGGATGAGCGGCCGCACGGGCGCGCATCCATGTTCGTGGTGCCGGCTGACACCCCGGGCGTGCGCGTGCTGCGCGACATCGCCACGATGGAGCAGCCGACCGAGCACTTCGGCCGCGTCGGCGGGCACGCCGAGATCGTCTACGAGGGTGTGCGGGTGCCGAAGGACAGCCTGCTGGGAGTCCGCGGCGCGGGCTTCGCGATCGCCCAGCAGCGGCTCGGGCCGGGCCGGATCCATCACTGCATGCGCTGGCTCGGCGTCTCGCGGCGGGCGTTCGACATGCTCTGCGAGCGCGCGCTGTCGCGTTACGCGCACGGCTCTCCGCTGGCCGAGAAGCAGACCGTGCAGAACTGGATCGCCGACTCGGCCGCGCAGATGCAGGCGGCGCGGCTGATGACGCTGCACGCCGCTTGGAAGATGGACACCGAGGGCGCGTCCGCAGCGCGGCAGGACATCGCGCTGATCAAGTTCTTCGGCGCGGGAGTGCTGCACGATGTCGTCGACCGCGCGTTGCAGGCGCACGGAGCGCTGGGCTATTCGACCGACCTGCCGCTGGAGGCGATGTACCGCCACGCGCGTGCGGCGCGGATCTACGACGGGCCTGACGAGGTTCACCGCCAGTCGGTGGCGCGCCGGATCCTGCGCGGGTACGCGGCGCCCGCCGACGGCGTGCCGAGTGAGCACGTCCCTGCACGCCGTGCCGCGGCGCGCGAGCGCTTCGCGGGGCTGCTCGAGGCGGTGACCTCGAACGATTGAGCACCCGCGGACGGTGATCATCGGCGCGGCACTCGCTGTCACCGTCGCAGCCGCCACGCTGGCGTCGGGCGGCGGAGCGGACGACCCGCCGCGTCCGGCGCCGGCTGTCAGCGCGCCGGCGGCGGCCGGCCGCTTCGACTCGGCGCGCGCATGGGCGGAGCTGGGGCGGCAGGTCGCGCTCGGGCCGCGCCCGGCCGGCTCGCGCAGGCTGCGCCGGCTCGCGGTGCGGCTGCGGCGCGAGCTGCCGGGCGGCCGCTTCGAGCCCGTGCCCGGCCACCCCCGGCTGCGCAACGTCGTCGGGCGGTTGCCGGGCACCGCGCCCGCAATCGTGATCGCCGCCCACTACGACACGAAGCGGCTGCCCGGATTCGTCGGCGCCAACGACGGCGCGGCGGGCACGGCGGCGGTCGTCGAGCTGGCCCGCGCGCTGGGGGAGTCGAAGCGGCCGGCGGGCGCGCGCGAGCTGCGCTTCGTGCTCTTCGACGGCGAGGAGGCGACCGACGACCGCCGCCCGTTCACGGAGACCGGACTGCGCGGCTCGACCGCGTACGCGAGGCGGCACGCGCGCGAGATCGGTTCGCTGATCCTGCTCGACTTCATCGCCGCCAAGGACTTGAGCATCCGGCGCGAAGGCAGCTCGGACCGCGCGCTCTGGCGGCGGCTGCGCGAAGCCGCCCGCGTCGTCGGCGCCGGCGCGGCGTTCCCGGGCGGCAGCGGCAGCGCGATCACGGACGACCACTCGCCCTTCATCGCGCGGGGAGTGACCGCGATCAACCTGATCCAGTGGCCGTACGCCTGCTGGCACCGGCCCTGCGACGACCTGGACGCCGTCAGCGAGCGCTCACTCGACCTGAGCGGCGAGTCTGTCCTCCAGCTCGTTCGTACACTGGGCGGTTAGTGCCCGCCGCTCCCGAAAAGCTCCTGCTCGCCGCTCCGCGCGGCTACTGCGCCGGCGTCGACCGCGCGGTGCAGACGGTCGAGCGGGCGCTCGAGCTGCACGGAGCGCCGGTCTACGTGCGCAAGGAGATCGTTCACAACAAGCACGTGGTCGAGCAGCTCGCCGAGCGCGGCGCGGTCTTCGTCGACGAGCTCGGCGATGAGATCCCAGAGGGCGCCGTGACGGTCTTCTCCGCCCATGGCGTGTCGCCCGCGGTGCATGCGGACGCGGAGCTGCGCGGCCTGCGCACGATCGATGCCACCTGCCCACTCGTGACCAAGGTCCACCGCGAGGCGGTCAAGTTCGCCGCCGAGGGCTACACGATCGTGTTCGTCGGGCACGCGGGGCACGAGGAGGTCGAGGGCACGATGGGCGAGGTGCCCGGCTCGATCGTGCTGGTCGAGACGGAGGAGGACGTGGACACGCTCGAGGTCGAGAACCCCGCGCGGATCGCCTACCTCACGCAGACGACGCTCTCCGTCGACGAGACCGACGCGATCATCGCGCGGTTGCGGGAGCGGTTCCCCGCGATCACCGGGCCGCGCACCGACGACATCTGCTACGCCACCACGAACCGCCAGCTCGCCGTCAAGCAGATGTCCGAGCTCTGCGACCTCGTGCTCGTGATCGGGTCGCGCAACTCCTCGAACTCGAACCGCCTCGTCGACGTCGCGCGCGCGGCCGGGGCGGATTCGCACCTGATCGACAACGAGCTCGAGGTGCGCGAGGAGTGGCTCGAGGGCGCCCGCGTGGTCGGCATCACCTCGGGCGCGAGCGCGCCGGAGGAGCTCGTCCAGCGCCTGGTCGACTTCTTCCGCGCGCGCGGAACAGCTGACATCTCGGAGTTCGAGGTGCTGCGCGAGGACGTGCGCTTCATGCTGCCGAAGGTGATCCGGCAGGCCGTAGCAGCGCGCGACGCCTAACTCACGCCTGCCCGCCGGCCAACCACTCGCGCAGCTCGGGACCGTGCTCGTCGAGCCGCGGCGGCGGGCGGCGGATCGGCGGGCGCTCGCCGTCCAGGCGCAGCGGCGGAGCGGGCAGCGGGTAGTCACCGGCCTCGCTGACCGGCTCCATGCCGAGCGACTCGGCGAAGGCGAAGGCCTCTGCGACGTCGTTGATCGAGCCCGCCGGGACCGCGGCGGCGCGCAGTGCCTCCACCCATTCCCCGGCGGCGCGCGTGCGCAGCACCGCCTCGAGCCGCAGCGCCAGGTCGTCGGCGTTCGCGACCCGCGCGCTGTTGGTGGCGAAGCGCTCGTCGCGCGGCAGCTCGGGCAGGCCGAGCGCTTCGCACAGGCGCCCGAAGAGCCGGTCATTGCCGACCGCGACCGCCAGCGGGCGGTCGGCGCACTCAAAGGTCTCATACGGCGTGATGCTCGGATGGCGGTTGCCGCGCCGGTGCGGGACGACGCCGCCGAGCACCCACGCGGAGCCCTGGTTGAGCAGCGACATCAGGGCTGCGTCCATCAGCGACACCTCGACGTGGCGCCCGCGCGCGCTGCGCTCGCGCTCGGCCAGCGCCGCCTGGATGCCGACGACCGCCAGCAGGCCGCAGACGAGATCCACCACCGCGGCGCCGGTCTTTAGAGGCCGGCCGTCGGCCTCGCCGGTGACGCTCATCAACCCCGACATCGCCTGGGCGAGGAAGTCGTAGCCCGGAAGCGCGCGCGCCTCGTCGGAAGCTGTGCCGAAGGCCGTCACCGAGCACGTCACGAGGCCCGGATTGGCTGACCGCAGCGTCTCTCCGTCCAGCCCCCAGCGCGCCATCAGCCCGGGGCGGAACGACTCGATCAACACATCTGCGCGCAGTGCGAGCCGCCGCGCCAGCTCGACGTCCCCGTGGTCGGCCAGGTCGAGCGCGAGCGAGCGCTTGTTGCGGTTCAGGCCGAGGTAGTAGGTCGCCTCGCCCGCGCGCCAGGGCGGGCCCCAGGCGCGCGTGTCGTCGCCGCCGTCGGGGCGCTCGACCTTGATGACGTCGGCGCCCAGGTCGCCGAGCAGCATCGAGGCGACCGGGCCGGCCAGCACGCGCGAGAAGTCCGCGACGAGGATGCCGTCGAGCGGGGTCATCGCCGCGGCACACTAGTGGGGTGCGGACGCTCGTCATCTCCGACCTGCATCTCGGCGCCGCGAGCGGCAAGGACCTGCTGCGCCGCGCCGAGCTGCGCGCGCCGCTGATCGAGGCGCTGCACGAGGTCGACCGCCTAGTCGTGCTCGGCGATGGGCTCGAGCTGCGCGAGGCGCCGCACCGCGCCGCCGCGGAGCTGGCGGCGCCGTTCTTCGCCGCCGTCGGCGCCGCGCTCGGTCCCGAGCGCGAGCTGCTGCTGCTCGCGGGCAACCACGACCACGGGCTCGTGGCCGGCTGGATCGACGCGCGACTGCAATCCGAGCCGTCCGGGTTCCTCGGCCTATCCGAGCCTGTCGAGCCGGCCGCGGCCGGGCCACTGGCGCAGCGCCTCGAGGAACTGGCGGCGCCTGCGCGGCTGCGGCTCGCCTATCCCGGCGCGTGGCTGCGCGAGGACGTGTTCGCGCTGCACGGCCATTACGTCGACCTGCATTCCACGGTGCCGACGTTCGAGCGGCTCGCCGCCGGGGCGATGGCGCGCTGGGTGGTGCGACTGCCGGAACAGGGGGCGACCCCCGACGACTAT
>Ga0136620_10001116_pt1 | contig 12581 bp, 13 predicted proteins | sample AntDrymUQ4162106_2_FD_104806 | JGI IMG/M metagenome (GOLD analysis project Ga0136620, IMG submission 104806) | Polar desert sand microbial communities from Dry Valleys, Antarctica - metaG UQ416 (21.06) | ecosystem: Environmental > Terrestrial > Soil > Desert | place: Antarctica: Dry Valley... | reverse complement strand
TCTGCGCACGCGAGGAAAAAGACACGCCAGTTCGCCAGCCAGGCGTACGCCCGCTCCGCGCCGTACGCGTCGGCGAGAACCGTGAGCGCCTGCTCGCGATTGCCGTCCAGCCGCTTCAGCCACGCCTCGGCGGTTTGCGCGTACTGCTCGCCGCTCACGCGCCAGTGGTCGCGCAGGGAAAGGTCGCGCTGGAAATGGAGCAGCAGATCGTCCGAGGGCATGTTGCCGGCAGTGAAGAACGTCCGAGCCATCCACCCCTCGTCGTACGGATAGGCGTAGAAGCGGTGGCTGAAGACGTGCACAAAGAAGAGGCCTGTCGGGTCGAGCCAGGAGGCGATCCTCCCGAAGAGCAGCTCGTAGTTGCGCACGTGCTCGAGCATCTCCACCGAGAGGATCCGGTCGAATCGCTCTTTCGGCTCCCATTCACTCACGTCTGCCGTGACGATCTCGAGGTTCGCCGGAGCTCGCGGCAAGAGAAACTCCCGCTGGACGCGCGAGTTCGAGACGGCGACGATTCGTGATGCCGGATAACGCTCGGCGAGCCAGAGGCTGAGCGAGCCCCAGCCGCAGCCGAGGTCGAGCAGTGTCATACCGTCCTCGACCTGAGCGCGCTCGCACGCAAGTGCGCGCATCCGTTCCTCGGCCGCCGCCAACGTGTCGCCCGGTTCCCAGAGGCAGGAGCTGTACTTGAGCCGCGGGCCGAGCACGAGCTCGAAGAACTCAGCGGGCAGCTCGTAGTGCTGTTCGTTCGGCCGCTCGACCTGCTCCGCGATCGGCGACGTCCGCAGCCGCTCGACGTAGTCGCGGGTCGAGTTCAACCTCTTCCGTCGCTCGCGGATAAGGCGGTTCACGAGGCTGGCCCGGATCCCGAGCCGGAGGAGCGGGTCCGGGACGCGCCCGGACTCGATCAGGCGATCGACGAGCGGTGAAACCATGGGATGAAAGAGCTGGTTTCGCGCTGGTAGCGCCGGAAGTCGTCTCCCCGGCTCTTCAGCGCTTGCTCCTCGGCGGGCTTGACCCCTGTGACGAACAGGATCAGGTAGAGGATGAAGGCGGGTGCGACGAGCCCGACCCAGCCCCACGGCGCCGCGAGCGCGATCACCGCGTACGCGACCCAGGTGAGCCACTGGAAGAAGTAGTTGGGGTGACGCGAGTAGCGCCAGAGGCCGTAGCGCATCGTCCGGCCCTTGTTCGCCGGATCTGCCTTGAAGCGCTTGAGCTGCCGGTCGGAGAGCGCCTCGAGCAGGGCAGCGAGGAGCCAGAGCGCCGCGCCCGCCCACTCGAGCCACGAGAGGGCCGTCGTTCCGGTTGAAGGCGATCAAGACAAAGGGAATCGCGAACACGGCGGCCACGAGCGCCTGTGCCTGGTAGAAGATCGCGAAGGTGAGCTGCTCGCGCCCGCGCTCGCGCCATTGGCGCCGCAGCTCCTGATAGCGCGTGTCCTCGCCCTTGCCGAGCCGGCCGCGGACGAGCGAAGCGATGCGAAGGTTCGCGACCCCGGCGAGGGCGAGGATCAGCAGCCGATGCTCGAGCTCTCCCGGCCCGAAGCCCGCCGCAAGCCCGGCGATCAGCACCAGGCTACCCGCCTAACCCGCGTCGACGGCGGTCGCGTCTCGGCTGCGCCGCTGGATCAGATAGAGGACGGCGAGCAAGAGCGCAGCCGCGCCCCAGCCGAGCAGCCACAGCTGCCAGCGCTACTCGATCACGAGGCTGCCTCGATCGCCCGCTCGATCCGGGTGGTCAGCTCACGCGCCCTCGCCACCGTCGGCTTCGCCGGCTCGACAACGATTGGCTCGCCGACGTGCACGCTCGTGGCGCGCCGCCCCGGGCGCGGGAACCCACGAGTTCCGACGAGGCGCACCGGAACGATCGGCGCTCCGGTCGCGAGGGCGAGCCGGGCGGCGCCTCGGTGGAAGACGCGTCCCGGCAGCTGCTTCGACGTGCCTTGCGGGAAGATCCCGATCACCTCACCTGCGCGCAGCAACGAAGCGGCGCGCGACATCGCCGAGCCGTCGCCCGTTCCCCGCTCGACCGGAAACGCGCCGAACGCCTCAACCACCCTGCCGACGAATGCGAGCCGCCACAGCTCGGCCTTCGCCATGTAGCGCACGGGGCGCGGCGTTGCGAGCGCGAGCAGCCAGGGGTCGAACATCGACTCGTGGTTCGCGACGAGAATCGCGGGGCTCCCCGCCGGAATCCGCTCGGCGCCGGTGATCCGAACACGATAGAGCCGTCGCGCGATCCCGCGGAAGTTCGCCCGCTCCAGCAAGCGGTAGAGGATCACGTCAGCGCCTCGTTGAACGGCCGCGTCAGGGTCAGTTGGACGTCGCGCATCGCGCGCGTGCGGAACGCGGCCTCGCAGAAGGCGAGGTAGAAGTCCCAGGTGCGCTCGAACCGGTGGTCGTAGCCAAGTGCGCGAACTTCGTCGAACTGGTTCCGGAAACGCGCCCTCCAGCGGCGCAGCGTCTCGGCGTAGTGGGATCCGATCTCGTCCACCTCGTGCACCATCAGCCGGGAGCTCGCGGTCATCGCCCGCGTCAGCGCCGTCATTGAAGGGATCAGGCAGCCGGGGAAGACGTAGCGCTCGATCCAGTCGGGTGACTTCCGATAGCGCTCCCAGCGGTCGTCGGGAATCAAGATCGTCTGCACGCAGGCGATGCCGTTCGGCTCCAACAGCCGATCGATCGTCTCGAAGTAGGTGCCGAACTGCTTCTCGCCGATCGCCTCGAGCATCTCGATCGAGGCGACCTTCGTATAGCTGCCCTCGTGCCGGCGGTAGTCCTCCTCGAGGATGCGCACGTCGAGGCCTCGCGTGCGCTCTCGTGCCAGCGCCGCCTGCTCGGCCGAGATCGTCAGCCCGGTGACGCTGCAGCCGTACTCGGACACGGCGAAGTGCGCGAAGCCACCCCAGCCGCAGCCGATCTCGAGGACACGGTCTCCAGCAGTGAGCTGGAGTTGCCCGCAGATGCGGCGGTATTTGCGGCGCTGGGCGTCCTCCAGCGGCTCGTCGGCGGGGTCAAAGACGGCACAGGAGTAGGTCATCGTCTCGTCGAGCATCAGCTGAAAGAGGTCGTTGCCGAGGTCATAGTGGTAGGCGATGTTGCGCTGTGCACGCAGCATCCCGTTCCTCCGGTTCAGGCGGGGTCGCGCCTCGAGCAGCCGTCGGACGCCAGAGTGCCCCTCGGCCGCCGGCGCCGCATTGCGGAGCAGCAGCTCGAGCAGACCGACGAGGTCGTCGCTGTCCCACTCCCCGGCTGTGTACGACTCGCCGACCCCCAGCTTGCCGCGCGTGGCGACGCGACGGAAGAAGGCGTCGTCATGGATCGTCAACGACTCGGTCCGGCCGCTGCCGAACCGCCGCACGTCGCCGCCCGGCAGCCGCACCTCGAGTGTCCCGCCCCCGAGGGTCTCGAGCGCGCGCTCGAGGATCGAGAAAGCGATCCGCTCGAGCAGCGGTGCCCGTGATGCCTGCGGCGCATCGCGGAGGCTGCGCTCGGTCCGGTCGAGAGTGCTCACTGCCGCACCGAGCCCTCGCCTGGCACGAAGGCCGGCTTGCGATGGAACGGCACACGCTTCAGCCAGAGCCGCAGCGCTTGCCAGTGAATCAACCAGACGACCCGCATCGGCATCAGCGGGAAGCGGAGGAGCATGACGTTCAGAGAGGCGTTCGTCAGTTCGCGGCGGCGGCCGTGGAGGATGGCGGTGAACGGCCGGGCACCCGCCTCCTTGACGTGCATGCGCGCCCACACCTGCCCGCCAGGCTCCGAGAAGGCATATTCGTACGAGCCGTCGAGCCCGAAGAACGGGGAAACGTGCAGGTGCTTCTCGTGCTCGTAGGCGAGCCCGCCGCCGCGCAGCAGCTCGGGATGCCGCTCACCGAAGGTGTTGTTCAGCTCCGCGACCATGCACGCGAGCGAGCCGTCCCGGCGGTAGCACCAGTAGAAGCTGACCGGGTTGAAGACGAAGCCGAGCACGCGCAGCTGGGTCAGCACGAGGACCTGCTCGATCTCCGGGTCGCCCGCGAACTCGATTACCGCTCGTTTCAGAGGCTTGTCGCCGTCGAAGTGATCGCGGTCGTGGAAGGAGACGACATTGCGGCCGTTCACAGAGAGGAGCTTCAGCCGACGCTCGAGCTCAGGCAGCTCGTCGAGGTCGAGCAGCCAGGTCAGGAGCGGGTAACGGAAGACGTGCTTCGTCGGCGTTCGCCGCGAGTGGGTCAGGGAGCCGATGTAGAGGGCGGATCTCACCAGGTCACCCCGAGTTCGGCCGCCGCCCGGACGCCGGAGGCAAGGCCGTCTGGAAGGCGGGAGTGACGGGACTCGGAACCCGCGACCTCCGGCGTGACAGGCCGCGTCGGGGCGTCCCGGTCAGCCTGATGATCACCTGACTGTGCCATCTTTTTCTCGAATCCCTTGCCTGCCCGTGCCTGCGCTCCAAAGCGATCTCACGGTTCGCCCCACCCCATCGAATCATCGCCAAAACTGCGAACAGAACTTGTCTGCCATCATCATTACGAGGGTTTGAACCGGTGTCGTCGCGGGACGTCACGCAAAGCCGCATGAATCCAAAGAACGCTCGGGCGAGATGGCGGCCGAAGACCTCAAACGACCAAGACGTAGACTCCGCGCCGACCCCGCTCGCGCAACCAACGGGCCGACGAGGAGGCTCGCCGAGTCTTACCGTCACAAGAGAGGGAAGACCGAGTAGACCCGGGCCGTGCCGTTGCTGACCATCGCGCTCGCGGCGCTGGTCAAGGAAACGGCATAAGCAACCGATGAGGTGGTTGTGTTCTCGAATCGGTCATCGCGCGTGCGGGGACGAAGCGTTGCCGCCTACTTGGCGCCGCTCGCAACGTTGCTCGTCGTCGTCGCGGCGACGTCGGTGAGCGGCCGCTATTTCGAGGACCAGACGATCCAGATCTACCGGCAGCGAGCCGTGGTCGCCGCGAACATCGAGCGGCTCAAGTACTACGACGCGGCGCTGACCGATTCCGCGCGCTTGGCAGCCGCCACGAACGATCCGGCCTACGAGCGTCGGTACAAGACGATCGTGCCGAGGCTCGACCGACTGCTCAAAGACACCGTCGCGGTCGTTGATACGCCGGACGCACGACGGAAGATCGCGGAGACATCCGCGTCGAACGAGGCGCTGGTGGCGATCGAGCTGCGGTCGTTCCAGCTAGACCACACCGGGCACAGCGCCGAGGCGCTCGCCCTCCTCAATGGTCCTACGTATTCGCGCGAGAAGCGTGCGTACGAAGCGACTTCCGGGGCCGCGTACCAAGCCTTCCTGGCCGGCAGTGACGCCAGAACCCGCCGTGTCCATTGGAATCGCCTCCTAGCGTTGCTGATCGCCGCGCTGGGCGCCATAGTCTTGGTGGTCATCGGAGGCCTCCAATTGCGGCTGAAGCACGACCACGACCGTGCCGCAGCCGAAAACGAGCGGTCCCGCGGCGCTGAGGCCCGACGGGCCGCTGCAGAGCGTGAATACCACGCGACTCAGCGTGAGTTCACGGAGATCATGCAGATCACTCGTGACGAGGACGAGGCGTACGGGCTGCTGAAACGCCATCTCGAGCGGTCGGTCGAGGGCTGCGAGGTGGCGGTGCTGAATCGCAATAACAGCAACGACCGCCTCGAGGTGATGACGGAGCTTCCCGCTGGGTCACCGCTAATCGACGCTCTCAAGGCGGCCAGCCCCGATTCGTGCCTCGCCATCCGAACAGGAAAGACCCATGAGCGGAGCAACGAGCGCGAGGCGCTGCTCAGTTGCGAGCTCTGCGGCTTGATCGGCGCCCGGTCGGCCTGCGTGCCGTCACTCGTGGGCGGCGAGGTGATCGGCGCGGTGCTGGTCGAGCACCCCGCGGCGCTCGAAAGGGAGGAGAAGCTCAGGGTGGAAGAGTCGATGGCGCAGGCTTCCCCGGTGCTCGCGAACCTGCGGAACATGGCTATCTCGCAGAGCCGCGCTCTGACCGATGGCCTGACCGGCCTTCCCAACAGGCGCTCGATCGACGACACCCTCAAGCGGATGGCCGCTCACGCCGAACGTACGTCGCGGCCGCTCGGGGCCGTCCTCTTGGATCTCGACCACTTCAAGCAGATCAACGACCTGTGCGGCCACGAGAAGGGCGACGAGGTCCTTGCCGCCGTTGGCGTCGCCATCACCGGAAGCCTGCGCGCGAGCGACTTCGCCGGACGTTTTGGCGGCGAGGAGTTCATCCTCCTCCTGCCGGACACCGATCGCGAGGCCTCGGTCGTGGTCGCGGAGAAGCTGCGCCGAGCGATCTCTGCCATCGATGTAGCCGCCGTCTCCCGTCCGATCACAGCCAGCCTAGGCGTGGCCGCACTCCCGGAAGATGCAGCCGAACCGACATTCCTCTTACGCGCCGCCGATCGCGCCCTATACATCGCGAAGGCGCGCGGAAAGAATCGCGTCGAGACACTCGCCACTGAAGACGCCGAAGTATTCGCCACCACCGATCCCATCGCGCTCACGACGACCGGCTGACGCTCGCCTGAAGTGCGCACTAATGGCGCTGCGCTCCCTTGCTCGTCAAGGCTAGAAGAATCGCGATCGCCGTTGACTGAGCAACGCGGCGAATTCGCAGCGCTGTACGAGGCAGTACGCGAGTTGGTTCCGGAGGGGCGTTGACCTTCCGCGGATTCGAGATCGACTCCGCTCCCCGGTCCCGCGTTGACAGGTAGCTGGGTTGGAGCGCCGGGCGGTCCCGGAGGCGCGTAGCGCCGGAGGGATTGTCCGGCGGCCGGCTCAGGATGGGCCGCTCGACCAAGGAGGAGATCGGGTTGAGCGAGCAGAGGAAGTACCGGAAGTTCACGGCGAAGCAGAAGCTGGAGATCGTGCTTGCGTCGCTTCGCGGCGAGCGCTCGATAGCCGAGCTCTGCCGCGAGCACGCGATCGCCGAGAGCTTGCTGCGCAAGTGGCGCGACCAGGCACTGGAGGCGGCGGCAGAGCGGTTCGAGTCGGGGCAAGAGCGGACGCTGCAGACCGAGCAGCGCCGTCGGATCGCGCAGCTGGAGCGGACGCTTGGCCGCAAGACCTACGAGCTGGAGATCGCGGGGGAAGCCTCCCATGGGCGGCTTGCCCACCCCGAGCGATGTAAATGGGATGCTTCGACGGTCGCGGTGAGATCGTCGGCAATGCTTCGGCTCGTGTGAGGCCGTGGAAAGCCTGACGCGGGAGTTCCTCGGCACCTCGATTTGTGCCTCGAGCACGCAGACCAGACTCTTTGAGTAGAGGACTCCTCTCCGCGACGGCGCTGTAGTCGGAGAGGAGGACGAGGATGGAAAGGTTGTTGGAACGCTGCGCGGCGCTCGATGTGCACCAGGCGAGCGTGAGCGCGTGTGTGCGAGTGCCCGGCGTGAGCGGCCAGCGGCGTGAGTTCGACCAGCGTTTCGGGACGACCACACCGGATCTGCTCGCGCTCTGCGGCTGGCTGCGGGGTCACGGCGTCAGCCACGTCGCGATGGAAGGCACCGGCGTCTACTGGAAGCCGGTCTACTACGCGCCCGAGGACGAGTTCGAGCTGCTCCTCGTGAACGCCGCCCATGTGAAGCAGGTGCCGGGACGCAAGACCGACACCAAGGACGCGGCCTGGCTCTGCCAGCTGCTGGAGTGCGGGCTGCTGCGGGCGAGCTTCGTGCCGCCACAGCCGATCCGCGAGCTGAGAGATCTCACCCGCTACCGAAAGACGCTGATCGGAGATCGGGCCGCGGAGGCGAACCGGCTGCACAAGGTGCTCGGACGCTGGCGTCAAGCTCTCCTCGGTCGCCTCGAACGTGCTCGGCGTCTCCGGGCGGCTGATGCTGGACGCGCTCTGCCAGGGCAGCAACGATCCGGTCGCGTTGGCCGAGCTGGCCCGAGGGCGGCTGCGGTCGAAGCTGCCGGCGCTGCGGCGGGCACTGGAGAGCCGCTTCCGTGACCCCCACGCGTTTCTGGTCGCGCAGACCCTCGCCCACCTCGATTACCTGGATGATGCGATCGCCGCCTGCTCGGCCCGGATCGGCGAGCAGATCGCCCCCTTCGTCCCGGCGCTGAGGCTGCTTGAGTCGATCCCCGGCGTCGGCCGGCGCAACGCGGAGGTGATCGTGGCCGAGATCGGCGTCGACATGAGCGTTTTTCCCTCCAGCCGGCATCTCGCCTCTCGCGCCGGGCAACAACGAGTCGGCCGGGAGGACGCAAGAGCGGGGCGACGGGCAAGGGCAGCCCCTAGCTGAGAAGCGCCCTGGTCGAGTCCGCGCTTGCCGCCACGCGCACACGCGGCTACCTGCGAGCGAAGTACTGGCGGATCCGGCAACGACGCGGCCACCAACGCGCCGTGATCGCTGTCGCGCACGCGATCCTCGAGATCAGCTACCACATGCTCACCACCGGCGAGCTCTACCGAGAGCTCGGCGACGACTTCTTCGAGCGCCGCGACAGCGAGCGCGCCACACAGCGACACGTGCGCGCTCAGCATCGACGCCGCGCCGGAACCGGAGGCGGCGTAGCGCCACCGCAGACCGTATTTACAGACCAGCATTGCGAGGCTGGGAGTGAGCGTGCGCGTCGCCCGGTCTCGCGAGTTGGTCGCGCGCGGCTTCGCCGTCGCGGCCGTGGCGCGTGTGATGCAGATCAGCCGGCAGGCGCTCTACCGGACGCCGACGCCGCGGCGGCCGCCGCAGCGGCAGCCGGTCACCGATCCGGTTGAGCAGGCGATCGTCGAGGAGGCGATCACGAATCAGACCGACGGCTACCGGTTGGTGACCGCCTTCGTCCGCCGGCGGCTCGGCGTCCCGGTCAACCGCAAGCGCGTGCTGCGGGTGATGCGGGAGCGGAAGCTGATCCAACGCCGGCGTCCGCTCGAACGCAGGAAGCGGCCCGGCGTCTTCCGGGTCGAGCGGCCGCGGCAGCTCTGGCAGCTCGACATGACGAGCGTCTGGGTGGCCGAGCATGGCTGGACGTACTTGATGGCGATCATCGACTGCTGCACCCGCGAAATCGTCGCCTGGCAGCTCGAGCTCCGCTGCCGCGCCGACGAGGCGATCGCCGTTGTCGAACAAGCCGCCGCCGTGCACGCGATCGAGCCGGGCGAGCTCGTGCTCGGGAGTGACAACGGCTCCGCCTTCACCGCCCGCCGCTTCCGCGCCCGGCTCGCCGAGCTCGGCATCGGGCACCGCCGCGGCGGCTACCGCGACCCCGAGAGCCAAGCCTTCATCGAAAGCTGGTTCGGGAAACTGAAACAACGGGAGGTGTGGCTGAACGAGTACGAGACCCTCGAGGACGCCCGACGCGGGATCGGCGGCTACGTCGACCGCTACCACCAGCGGCCCCACTCGGGCCTGAACTACCGGACACCCAACGAGGTGCGCCGGACATGGGAGGATCTACCGGAACTACAAAAACAAGCGGCCTAGCCTGTCAACACCGGCGGGGAGCACGTCAGTGCGTCGCGCTCCGCGAAGTCTCCGAGAGCCCTGCTGACGCTCGCGTCGCCGAGTCGAGGGCGCATGCCGGAACTGCCATCGCGTTGGGAACCGACGCGCCGGAAACCGGCCTGCTCTTGGCCGTGGAGGCCTATCAGCTGGTTCACAATGGATCCGCTGGCGAGAGCTACGAGGCGCGCAACGCACTCGTGCTGAACTTGGAGCGCTTCGCCGCCGTTCGCGCGTTTTTGCGGGGACACTGGGGTGCCGTCTGGGCGGTGAGCTTCAGCCCGGACGGCAAGCGCTCGCTTCGGGAGGCGAGGACGGCGCGGTGCGGCTGTGGGACACGCGCCGACACGTCCCATCGGAGTGTTGTCCGGTCACCGGGCACGCGTCGCAGCACTTGCCTGGAGCCCCGACGGTGCGACGCTCGCGTGGGCCGGGCGTGGGCGCTGATTCGGCTCTTGGGATGTGAAGAAGCTGGCGCTGACTGGACTCTCCACCAGTAGCATGAAAGGCCTCCCAACACCGCTTGTTGCCCGTTGGCGCGCAAAGAACTAGAGGACATGACAGACGAACGAGATCCAGATCAGGGGCAAGGAGCCGCTGAGCTAAATGCTCGTCAAGGGGAGACAACGGTCGCGACGCGCGCGTCTGCGTACCATTCCGCAGCGAACCAACAGCAACACCGCGATCCCCTGAACACACTGACAGGATGCGAGCGAATTCTGATACTTGGGCGAACCGGGTCCGGCAAGACCAGGCTCGCACGAGAGCTTGCGGCTGCTCTCGGCGTGCCCCATGTTGAGCTGGACTCGCTGTACTTCGGCCCGGACTTCAGTAGAGCGCCCCTGTCCCTGCTGCGCGAGAGGACGAGCGCGGCACTCGCAGGAGATCGGTGGGTCACGGACGGCAACAAGCGCGCCGTGCGCGACTTGGTCTGGCCTCGGGCGGACACAATTGTTTGGCTCGACTACCCCGTGTATGTGAGCTTGTGGCGGCTCGCCAAACGCGCGCGCACCCGTACCTTGGCGCTCAGTGCGCATGCCGCTCAGACCGGTCGAAGGACCGGGCTGCCCAAGCAGATCCTCGCAGCTGCGAGAGGGGTGCTCACGGCGCTCAGATCACATCGGGGACAGCGCCGGGAATACCCGCGTATGTTCGCCCAGCCGGCGAACCAGCATCTCGCGGTGTCACGCCTGCGGTCACCGCGTGCTACTCGTCAGTGGATGGCTCGCGTCACCGAGGTGGACCGCCCGCCGGCGTAGGGGCGGTGCCGGTCCGCGCGGCCTCGCCGGAGGCTTGTTGCTGCTGAGCTTCGTCCCGCCACGGGGGCGCAGCCCGCTTCGTCCTTGGTAGGCGATCGGACTCGTCGTCACGGCCACGCTCGATGGCAGTCGAGTAGCCGGAGCATGTCAGAGGGGCGAGACAGCCGGCAGTTATGGAGGAAGCCTTCGAGCTCGACTCGTCAGGCTTGCCCCGAGGCGGGCCAGACGGCGGTCTCCATGGAACTGCTCGGCGCGGTCGCCCGGCGTGACTCCTGGTCGTGCCGGCTACGAGCCGCTCCGCATCGCGGACGCTAACACATCGCGAGCAACTGACTTCTCCCGGCGGAGCACCAAAATGGTGGCGGGGAGTAACCCGCGCAACGTTCCCACCGCTCCGCAACGGGTCGAGCCTTCCCAGGTCGTTGTGTCCCGTGATCGCGATGACGTCGATGCTTCCAGCACGGTCGATCTATTGGTCAGCGAAATGCTGACCGTTGGATCGATATCGAGGTGCGTGCCCGAACGAGAACTCTGTCGACACGCCTGTGAAGCGGAGCTGCAAGGTGGAGGGCAAGCAAGCCGCAACGCCTAGCTGTTATCGCCAAGGAGACGCTTGAAGGTCACATCGAGTTCGTCGAGCTGCTCCGCCAAGATCGACTGGAGATCTCGAGGTCGACTCGGAAATATTCATGAGCGACAAGATTCCTAAGCCCCACGACCCGTATCCAGGGAATCTCTGGAGCGTCGGCGCGTTTCTAGTCGGAAAGCTGAGCCGCCGCCTCGCCGATCACGACGAGGTTGTAGAGGACGGCGTCGCTCGTCTTCCGATCGAACTCGCCAGGAGCGATATGGCTCCGGATCGTCTCGATAGCATCGACGATGTCCCGAAGCCGCAATCCCTCGCCCCGGCTCAGAGTGGCACCGCCTCGGCCATCGCGAGCTCGCGAACTTCCGGACGCAGCGACCTAGGAGCTACAACATCGACTCGAGCGCCTACGAGGCTCGTCAACAGCTCGGAGAGCTCAAGGGCTTCAAGTAGTTCGGCACCCGAGGAACGTTCCCCGTATAGCTCGACGATCAGATCAATATCGCTTGCGAGCTCGTCGTCGCCGCGTGCGATCGAGCCAAAGATCCGAACGTTCCGGACTCCTCGCGTCGAGAGGAGCTCGAGGATCGCGTCGCGATGTAAGCGCAGCAGATCGGAACGAGAGCCCACGACAACCATGATGCCAGCAAGACCCGCTGGAAACCGAACTCTGTTGGGTAGCTGGGATCGAACCGGGCAAATATTCGATCGACTCAGAGCCAAAAACGGAGAGCCCCGTGGGGCTCTCTCAATTAGAACTTGAGGTGGCGGTCCTCCCGCCTTGTCCGGTCGCGTCGCGACCGTGGCGAGTGCGAAATCGTCAATCGAGAGGAGGAGGAACCGCCGTGAAGACCGTATCGCGGGATCAGGTCGGACACGAGCAGCATGCGTTGCCGCCGCGGGTGCAGGAGGCGCTCGGCGAGTTGGTCGGCTCGGCGAAGGACGGGCTGCTCGCGCTGAGCATCGGCGTCGGGCTCGGCGTGCTGGCGGAGTTGCTCGAGGAGGAGGTCGTCGACGTCGTCGGGCCGAAGGGCGAGCACGACCCAGAGCGCACGGCCGTCCGTCACGGCCACGAGTCGGGCGAGGTGACGCTCGGCGGCCGCCGCGTGCAGGTGGAGCGGCCGCGGGTCAGGAGCGCCGACGGATGCTCGGAGGTGCGGCTTGCGACGTACGAGTACTTCGCCGACCGGCGGTCGGTGCTGGAGCGGATGCTCGCCGGCGCGTCGACGCGGCGCTACCGACGGACGCAAGAGCCGGTCGGCGCAGAGGTGGAACAGGCAGCGCGGTCGACCTCGCGCTCGTCCG
>Ga0136620_10001115_pt1 | contig 12588 bp, 8 predicted proteins | sample AntDrymUQ4162106_2_FD_104806 | JGI IMG/M metagenome (GOLD analysis project Ga0136620, IMG submission 104806) | Polar desert sand microbial communities from Dry Valleys, Antarctica - metaG UQ416 (21.06) | ecosystem: Environmental > Terrestrial > Soil > Desert | place: Antarctica: Dry Valley... | reverse complement strand
TGATCCTGTTAGCCGCCGCAGTACCGCGAATGGCATTCGCGCTCGACGCCGGCGGACACGCCGCCGACGCCGGCGGCACAGGCAGGGGGTAGACAGGCACCGCCGGGACATTGGACAAGAAGACGAACGCCCTGCCCTCATCCTGATTGGCGCCCATGTCATGGAACGTCGCGCCGGCGAGGTAGTCGGGCTCGCCGTCGCGGTTCAGGTCACCGGGAGCGGCCACGCTCCAGCCGAGGTTCGACCCCAGGTTTGCGGACGTGCCGGAGCCCTGCTGGCGTACGCCCGGGGGCAGCTCGAGCGACTTCAGCGGCGATCCGTCCCTGCCGTCGAAGACGTAGGTGCCACCGCTCTGGTCGATGCCGGGCTTCTGCAGGTGGTGGGGGGACTGGCCGACGTAGAGGTCGGGACGCCCGTCCTTGTTGTAGTCGGTCTTGTCAAGCGAGAAGCAGCATTGGCCGCCCTCGGTCGGCGTCGGGTCCCTCGGCTCGTACAGCACGACCCCGCGCCGGGCAGGGTTGTCGACCGTAGCCTTGCCGTCGAAGACCCAGATGCGTCCCTCGTCAGTCGCCCCGCTCGGACCGGCCTGCTGGAAGCCGTTGGCGAAGATGTCGGCGCGACCGTCGTTGTTCACGTCGCCGGGCGACAGCGGCCCCGCGTCCTGGAACCCGAAGACGGCCGCCGCCTGAGGCACAGGATCGTCGATCCTCGCGAGCAAGGCGCCGTTGCTGCCGCTGAAGAGGTACATCGCTCCCTGTCCCTCGTTGCATGTCCCCCCCGCGCCGTCCGACGGGCACACTTGACCTGCGGCGGTCACGGCGAGGCTGCCGGCGGCCACGAGCTGGTCCGTGACGCGGTCACCGTCGACGTCGCCGGGCCCCTGGACCGACAGGCCGAGGCCGCCACACCCCGAGGAGCAGGTCGCGGGTATCTGATCGGAGGCGGGCAGATTCAGCTCTCGGACCAAGGCGCCGGTCGCCCCGTTGAAGATGAAGGCCTGCCCCTGGTTCTGGCGGCAGTTTGGCTCCACAACGCCGTCCGTGCCGCAACCCGCCGGCACGTCGTTGTTCGAGGCGCCGACGATCGACTCCGGCACCCCGTCGCCCGTGACGTCCCCGGCGCGGCCGATCCGCGACCCGAAGCGGCCGCCGGCCTGGGGGGCGGGGTTGTCCAAGTCATAGAGGACCTGCCCGTTCCGGCCGCTGAAGACCCAGGCCTTGCCCTGGCCGTCGTTGCATCCCGGGGCCCCGACGGCGCACGAGTCGCCGGCCGCCGTGGTGTCCTGGGAGTCGGTGCCGATCGCGATGTCTCTCCTGCCGTCGGCGTTCACGTCCCCGAGGACGACTATGAAGAAGCCGAACGCTGCGTTGGTCTGCTCCGCAGGCGAGCGGATGTCGTAGATCACTGCGCGGGTCCTGCCGCTGATCGCGTAAACGCGGCCCGCGTTTATAAACGGGCCCACGTTCTCGCTGAGCGCACCGACGAAGTAGTCGTTGACCCCGTCGCCGTCGATGTCGTCGGAGGCGGCGTGGCGCTCCCCGAACCGGCCTGTGAACTGGGGGAACGGCGTATCGATCGAGGTGAGCTCGTAAGCGGTGCTCGGACTCGCGCCCAACGCGCTCGGAGCGCCGAACGCCATAGCCGCGGCGGTTATACATCCGATCAAGAAAAACAGCCGGACAAGCGGCATTGGGACCCTGCCTTCCGATGCGTTCGGGGCGAATTGAGCTTCGGACGAACGCGTGGCGATGACTCACGTCTCCCGCGCGAACGGCGCAACATAATCGTTCGATGCGGCAAATGTAAGTGTGTTAGACACCTAGCCCTCATCCCTGGGCTATCAGGCAGAGGAGTCGCGGCGGCGACGCAGGCGTAGGCCCCGGCGCGCCACCCGTAGCGCCCGCGGCGCCGCCAGCGATGCGAGAAGAGCAAGGCCCGCCAGCGCAAGCGCGAGGCCACCGAGACGCAGGGCGCCGCGAAGCCCGTCGGACAGCCGGGTTCCGTTGCCGTACACGGCCACGGCAGCTGTGGACAGGTCCTGCTTTCCGCTGGCCGGCGTACCTGCCCGCGTATCCGTCCAGACCGCCAATGCCCGAGCGTCGTTGGATAGCAGGCCGAGCCTGCTCCCCAGGTCGGGCAGGTCCCGCTCGGAGCCGAACCCCACCCGGGAGTCAAACGAGCGATCCGAGAGCCGAACCCGGCGGCCGAAGGTCTTCCCGTGATCGAAGGACGACTGCAGCGAGGCCTCGGTGAGGATGTCCCGCTCCGGGTCGACGCGGCGGTCGTAGTAGAGGACGTCGAGCCGCCCGTCCCGGGCGCTGGCCAGCTTGGGCAGATACTGAGAGGTCTCGTCGCGCTCGACGGTGTCGTTGACCCGGCGCGGTCCTTCCCAATCCTCGGCCGAGGGCGCGAGCGTCCACAGCATCACGTCTCGGTCGCCCCGGCTGAGGGCATCGAAGGCGGCGAAGAGACGTCCGTCCTCGTCGATCGCCAACGAGGGGAACGGCGGAATGAACGCGACGAACCGCTCAGCAGGCACCAGGCGGTCCTCGACGACTGACTCCGACCACTCAGACCCGCCATCCTCCGAGCGCGCCAGCACCAGCTCCCACCTGCCACCGTATGGAGGACCACCGCTGCCCCGATGGAGACCCTCATAGTCCAGACGGTCCTCCTTGAGATCCAGGTAGAGCAGATACAGCTCACCGTCGGGGCCGGCCGCGGGCTGGGGAGCGACCACCCGCTGCCGCCGCGCGTCGTTCACCTGGGACCGGGCACCCCACGTCCGCCCGCCGTCGTCGGAGCGCGCGGCCCGGATGGGGTTGCCAGGAGAGGAGAACTTGAACAGTCCGACCCCGGACGCTTCGAGCCAAGTGAGGTACAGGCGGCCCGGCTCCTCTCGGTCGGCCGTGAGGCGAACCTGGAAGGACAAGGGGCCAAGTGCCTTCCTCGGTTCGGACGGGGTGCGGCCGTCCTCCAGGCGGGAGATCCACACGGCGTTGGGGACGTTGCCGCGGCCCTTGAGGGTCACGAACGACAGGTACAGCGTGCCATCGGCGCCGTACGCGACGTCGGGCGCGAAGCACTTCGGCTCCTCGCCACGGGGAGCGGGAATCGGCACCGTCCGCCACGACTCGCCGGCGTCCTCGGAAATGTGCAGGGTGCACGAGTAGCGCGGCGCGTCGATGCGATCGGCCACGGCCAGGCGCCTCGGATCGGCAGGGTCGCGAACGAGGGCAGGCGAGTTATGCGCGCTGAGATCGGTCTCATCGCGGGCCCCCCGCTCATCCACCGGCTGGTTGGCCCCCACCCGCTGGACCGTCGGCTGCGGGTCGTAGGCCGTGGAGATCAGCACGCAACCGCTGCCCACCAGCAGAAGGCCCGTCCCCGCCAGCAGGCGAAGCGAAAGCCCGGCGACCAACCTGTACTTCAGGTCTAGCGGCTCCGGGCCTGCGTGGCGACGCGGCGGCGGCGGCGGAAGTCCGCGACGCCGAACCCGGAGACCAGCGCCACGAGTCCGAAGCCCAGCAGTCCCAGTCCCACCATCATCGGCTGGCTGGAGTCGTCCGCCGGTCCGGGCGCGCCGTTGAGGCTGGGCGGGGAGGCCGAAGCCGAGGAGTAGCCGCCCCAGAGGTCATCCGAGGCGCTCTGCTCGGACCCGCCGCTCTGCTGCGCCGTGGACCCTGCCGTGCTCGGAGCAGAGGAGCCGGCCCCCGACACCGACCCCGCGGGGGAGGCGACGGACCCGGCGAACACTGGCTCGCCCTGGGGTCCCGGCACCGTGCCACGCGTGGACTCGGTTCCGCGGCTGCTGCCCAGCGGGGTGTCTCGTAGAGAGCCCCCCGGCCGCAGCGTGTCCCCAGTGCGGCCCCCGGTGGGGGCGGCCGTGGGTGCGTTCACGCTCTGGGAATTGGTACCCGTGCTCTGAGAGCCGCCGTTGGTCTGACCGGCGACGGCGCCAGGCGTGGACTGAGCCGGCGTCTGGGGCGTTCCGCCCTGGGAAGCCGGCGCCTCGTTGCCCGACGGGCCGTTGTTCGCGGTCCCAGCGGTGACGGTGAAGGGCATCCGAGCAGTGAAGGCGGTGCCCTCGGAATTAGTGGTCGAGGCGATAATGGTGTGGGTGTCAACCGGCGCCCGCGGAATCGTGATGCTGGCTTCGAACGTGCCGTCCTGCGCGACGTTGACCTGGTCGAGGATGGGGCTGGCCAGCTCGTTCCAGTGGATCTCGACCGAGCGTCCGGGGGTGAAGCCTCGTCCGGTGACCTGGACATCGCTTCCGGACGGGCCCGACGCGGGGCCGCCACTGTTGGCTCCTGTCTGGCTGCCGCTGATCTCGCCTCCGGGAGAGCACGCCCACGACAGCGCCGCGCCGGTAACCGCAACCGTCAGGACGGTCACTAATCCAATGAAGATGCGAGAGAAGGAGCGGTTCATGAAGGCCTCGAGTCCTAACGACTGCCGGACGGGGCCTATTCAACCATGGGTCGCACCTAAGTGCAAGCCTTCGATCGGATTCCCTTACTAGCCCCCGCAAAGGCCAGCCAACCCTACACTGGCCGCGATGCTGGCGCCCCCTCCTCGCCGAGCGGCATTGGCTGTTCTAATAGCGGCTTCGCTGTCGTTGATCGCTTCCTCCAGCGGCGGCCTCGAGACCGAACCGGCAGCGGGGCAGGACAGGGCGACTCGGGCCGAGACCCTTAGGTTTCCCTTCCCGCAGGACGAGGGCGCGCTCACGCCCACGACCTTCAAGCTCGGCTACCCGCTGGTCACGCTCGTCTACGACACGCTGATGTGGCGGGACGAGTCCGGGAAGCCCCGTCCCTGGCTGGTGCGCTCTGTGCACAAGGGCGAGGGGGGCCGGCTGATCATGCTGCACCTACGAGAGGGTGTCCGCTGGCACGACGGCAGACCGCTGACCGCCGCGGACGTGGCGTTCACCTTCAGGTTCTTCGCCAGGCGGCCCCACCCACGCTTCACGCCACAGCTCGCGAGTGTCGAGAGGGCGGAGGTGGTGGACCGCCTCGCCGTGGTCATCACGCTGCGCCACCCCTCGCCCGGCTTTATGGATCAGCCTCTGGCCGACCTGCCGATCCTTCCACGCCACCTCTGGGAAGATCTCCCCGACAGCCGGCAGGCGCCGGCGGGCCTGCCCGTCGGCAGTGGCCCGTACCGGCTGGTGGAGCACAGGCGCGGGCGTCTGTACCGCTTCCGCGCCAACCGCCGCTACTTCCTCGGACGGCCGCGCGTGAAGACGATCGAAGTGCCCATCGAGCGCGACTTCGACCGGACCCTTCGCGACCTGCAGAACAGGCGCATCGACATGATCCCCGCGTCCCTGTCCGAGGGGGCGATCGCCAGGCTCGATCGTACGGCCTTCAAGGTCGCGCGGGGCCCGCTGTACCGGGGGACGGTGCTCATGTTCAACACCCGGAAGCCGCCCTTTAACCGGCCGGCCGCGCGGCGCGCGGTGGCCCGAGCCATCGACATCCGGCGCCTGGCGCGGATCCTGGGCCGGGAAGCCGCGGTGGCGGCCGATCACGGCTACGTCGCCCCCGACTCCCCGCGGGCCACGGACGGCAGCACGCACCGGTTCGACCAGCGGGCCGCCCGGTCGTCGCTGCGCAGGCTCAAACTGCCCAACCTCAGGGTGCTCGCCTCCGAGAGCGACCCTCAGCGCAGGGAGTCGGGGCGGCAGGTGGTGCTGGCGCTTAAACGAGCGGGAGTGAGCGCCGAGCTGGTCGAACTGCCGCAGAGCGAGCTCGCCTCGGCAGTCGGCGAGAACGGCGCAACGCCGCGCTTCGAGGCGGCCATCTGGACCACCCCCCCGCTGGCCTCCTACGACCCCGACTACCTGAGCGTGGTCTTCGGCTCGGACCCTGACCGTGCGGTGCTCAACTACTCCGGCTACGACGAACCCGCCTTCGACGATCTCGCCGGCCGCGTCGCCGAGGAGGGCAACGACAGGAAGCGCGCCCGTCTGGTGCGTAGCGAGTTGGAGCTCCTTGCGAGGGACCTGCCGGTCGTTCCACTGGTCTACGCCACGGGCGCCTTCGCCTACCGGCCCGCGGTGTACGACGGCTGGAGGTTCATTGATGGGACCGGCATCCTCGACAAGCAGTCGTTCCTGCCGGCGTCGGGGCTTCCCGCCAACCGCCGCCCCGATACCGCGGCCGCCCCGCCGAGTCCCGGCGGCGGCTTGGGGCCCGCCGGATACGTGGCCCTCGCCCTCCTGGCGGTGACGCTGGCGCTCGCGGCGGCCGGACTTCTCGGAGCCGCGGGGCGCAAGCTCCATCGGGGCCGCCGCTGAGCACCGCGGGTCTTATACCCTCTCGGCGTGAGGAGCGCTTGAGGCCCATACGGTCAGATCAGCCGGACCGGACATGAAGATGCCAAAGCTCACCGCCGGCTTCTGGGCGATTCTCGCCGTGATCGTGCTGCTGGCGGCCTACATCGGCCTGCTGGAGTACTCGCGTCCCCACGTGTCGGGCGACACCCTGGGCTACAGCCGATTCATCGACCTGGCGGAGCGCGACCGCATCAGGGACGCGAAGATCCTCGACTCCGACGCGGTGGTGGTCGGCTCCTACCGGCGGGGGGACGACTCGGTGGCGACCTACAACACCGCGTACTTCAAGTCGGAGGTGCTCCGCGAGGGGATCACCGCGGTGCTCATCCCCAACGGCGTCCAGACGTCGGTCGACCAGCAGCGAGCGAAGGCCTTCGTGGGACTGGCCACGGTACTGCTTCCAGCCTTGATCCTCGTGGTGGTGCTCCTATACCTGATCCTGTCCTACCGCGGCAGTTCGGGACTCTTCGGGCTGCGCAGCGGCGCGCGCAAGCTGGAGGCGCAGGACACCAACGTGACCTTCGCCGACGTGGCCGCCCAGGACCGTGCGGTCCGGGATCTGCGGGAGGTCTCGGAGTTCCTGTCCGATCCCGAGCGTTTTGCGGCGCTCGGTGTGAAGGTGCCCAAGGGCCTGCTGCTGTACGGCCCCCCGGGCTGCGGCAAGACGCTGATGGCCCGCGCCCTCGCGGGCGAGGTCGGCGCGTCCTTCTACTCGATCTCGGGCTCGGACTTCGTGGAGCTCTACGTCGGCGTGGGCGCCGCGCGGGTGCGCGACCTCTTCAAGGAAGCGCGCGAGAACGCCCCTTCGATCGTGTTCATCGACGAGATCGACTCGATCGGGCGCCGCCGGGGAAGTGCGTCGAGCGCGGCCACCGGGGCGCGGGAGGAGCAGGAGCAGGCGCTCAACCAGGTGCTCTCCGAGCTGGATGGCTTCTCGGTCAGCGAGGGCATCATCGTCATCGGGGCCACCAACCGCGCCGACGTGCTCGATCCCGCGCTGCTTCGCCCGGGAAGGTTCGACCGCACCGTTGCGCTGGAGCGCCCCGACGAGTCGGGACGCGCCGAGATCCTCGCCGTGCACACGCGTGGAAAGCCCCTCGCGCCCGAGGTCGATCTGGCCGAGGTGGCCCACAAGGCCGTGGGGATGACGGGAGCCGATCTGGCCAACGTGGTCAACGAGGCCGGCCTGCTGGCCGCCCGCGGCGGCCGGCAGACCATCGCCCAGGAGGACCTCGCCGGGGCTACGCAGAGGATCCTGGAGGCGCCCGAGCGTCAGCGCCGGCTGTCCATGACCGAGCGAGATCTCGGTCGCGGCACGCTGGCCGAGGAGCGCGTGACATTCGAGGACGTGGCGGGAGTGGACGAGGCCATCGACGAGCTGGTGGAGGTCAGGGAGTTCCTCGACTTCCCAGAGCGCTTCGTAAAGATCGGCGCCCGCTTTCCCCGCGGCTTCCTGCTGGTCGGCCCGCCCGGCTGTGGCAAGACGCTGCTGGCCCGAGCCGTGGCCAACGAGGCCAACGCCGCGTTCCTCTCGGTCGCGGCCACGGAGTTCACCGAGCTGTTCATCGGAGAGGGCGCGGGACGCGTGCGCGACCTGTTCGCGCAAGCCCGGGCGGTTCAGCCGGCGATCGTCTTCATCGACGAGCTCGATGCCATAGGCGCCGCTCGGGGGGCGGCCGCCGAAGGCCACCGCGAGCGTGAGCAGACGCTCAACCAGATCCTCATCGAGCTCGACGGCTTTCGCCCTCGCGACGGAGTGATCGTGATGGCGGCCACCAACCGTCCCGAGATCCTCGACCCCGCCCTCGTCCGGCCCGGGCGCTTTGACCGGACCGTGACCCTGGGCCTCCCCGACCGTGAGGGCCGCCGCGCCATCCTGGAGGTCCATGTGGCCGGCAAGCAGTTGGCGCCCGACGTGGACCTGGACGTCGTGGCCGGCCTCACGCGCGGGATGTCCGGCGCGCACCTGGCCAACGTCATGAACGAGGCCGCCCTGCTGGCGGCGCGCCGGCACACGACCACCGTCTCGGGACTGCTGGTGGACGAGGCGATCGAGCGGGTGGGAATGGGCATCTCGCGAGCCCACAAGCTCAGCGACGCCGACCGGCGACGGGTGGCCTACCACGAAGCCGGACATGCGCTGGCGGCCCTATCGCTGCCCGGAGGCGGAGTGCTCCCCCACAAGCTCACGATCCTTCCCCGCGGAAAGACCCTCGGCGCGTTCTGGCACACCGAGCTGGACGAGGACGCCCAAGTCTCCCGGCCGGGCCTGATCGACCGCATGGCCATGCTCCTGTCGGGGCGGGTCGCCGAGCAGAGCGTCTTCGGAGAGGCCGGCGCCGGCGCCTCCGAGGATCTCTCGCGCGTGGCCGATATCGCCCGGCGGATGGTCTGCGAGATGGGTATGAGCGAGGCACTGGGAGCCACCTCCTACCCGGAGAGCACGCCGAACGGCTACTCCGAGGAGACCGCCCGGCTGATCGACTCCGAGACCCGCAAGCTCGTCACCGAGGCGGAGGAGCGGTCCCGGGACACCCTCCAGGGAATGCGCGCGACGCTCGATCGGGTGGCGGAGGCGCTGATCGAACACGAGACCCTCACTTCTGAGGCCTTCCGGGCCCTCGTGGACGAGGGCTCCGATGCGCGACCCGCCGAGGGCGCCGCCAGGGTTGGCTGACGCCGGCGCGCAGACAGGACCCATGCGCCTCGCCGTCGTCGGCAAGGGAGGAGCGGGCAAGTCGGTGATCGCCGGCACACTGGCGCGGGTGCTGGCCCGCCGCGGCGAGCGGGTGCTCGCGTTCGACTCGGATCTGCTGCCCGGGCTCGCGCTCTCGCTGGGAGCGGAGGAGCCGCGGTCCACGCCGCTGCTGGCCGCGGCCGAGAAGAACGAGCAGGGGCGATGGCGGCTCAAGAAGGGGATCGGGCCCGTGCGAGCTGTCCAGCGGTTCTCGACCCCCGCGCCTGACGGAGTCCGCCTGCTGCAGGCGGGCAAGGTAGGAAAGACTGGACAGGAGTCGATCCTGGGAGCCCTGAACGCGTTCCAACAGACCATCCACGGCATCGGCACAGCGCGTACTTTCGACAGCTGGACGTTGCTCGGGGACCTTCCGGCCGGCCCGCGGCAGCCGGCCTTCGGGTGGGCGCCCTACGCCAAGAACTTCCTCCTGGTGGTCGAGCCCGAATGGAAGTCGATTCTGGCCGCCCGCCGGGTTGCGCGGATCGTCTCCATGAGAGGCGAGGTAACGGTCTCGCTGATCGCGAGCAAGGTCCGCGGCAAGGAGGACGCTGACCTGGTCGGCGCCCGCGTGGGTGGTCCGGTGTTCGCAACCGTCCCGATCGACGAGGAGGTTCGTGTGGCCGAGCGGTCAGGGCTTGCCCCGATCGACGCCGTGCCCAACTCGTCGGCTGTCCGCGCGATCGAGGACCTGGCTGACCGTCTTTTCACGCTGGGATCGCGATCGAACTGAGCCATTGTGGGCGATCCGACGGTACCCTCGGACCGTTGGTCACTTCCGCATGACGCCGATCCGATTCCGACCCGTCTTCTTCGGAGCCCTGGTGGGCGCGGCCCTGCTCTGCCTGCCCGCCACCGAGACCTTCGCGGCCACCGCCTGGCAGCCCACCGGCTCGCTCTCGGTACCCCGGGCTGACCACACCGCCACTGCGCTGGAGGATGGCACCGTGCTCGTGGCCGGGGGGCGGACCTTCAGCTTCGCACCCGAGGCCTCCGCGGAGCTGTACGACCCGTCGACCGGGGGCTGGACCACCCTCCCGCCAATGGCCTCGGCGCGTTTCGAGCACACGGCCTCGTTGCTCGATGGGCCGGCCTGCGCGGGGGCCATGCCGCCAAGCTGGTGCGGCGACGTGCTGGTGGCGGGTGGAAGCGATTCGGCGTCCACCGAGCTGTTCGACCCAGCGACCCGTACGTGGAGCCCCACGCTGGGGCCCCTCGCTGCGCCACGGCGCGACCACACCGCCACAGCGCTCGACGGCCCCGCTTGCGCGACAGCCGCCCCTCCAAGCTGGTGCGGCAAGGTGCTCGTAGCCGGAGGCGAGACGGAGACGCCCAACTCGGCGCCGACACGGCTGGACTCCGCGGAGCTCTACGATCCCGCCAGCTCCACGTGGGGGCCCGCCGCCTCGCTCACCGATGCGCGCGCGGGACACAGCGCGATCCTCCTTGGCAGCGGCACAGCATTGGTGGCCGCCGGCCGCGGCGGCGCCGACGGGAGCAGCATCGCTTCGGCCGAGCTCTACGACCCCGATGCGGACGCCTGGCAATCGGCCGGGTCGCTCACGGTGGCCCGCAACACAGCCACAATCAGCCTACTCCCAAGCGGGAGGCCGCTGGTTGCCGGCGGACTGGGGTCCGGCATCCCGCGCCGCTCGGCCGAGATCTACGACCCCGCCGCGCCCGGAGGCCCCTGGATCGATGCCGGCTCGATGCGCCTGTCCCGCGCCTTCCACACCGCCACACCACTCCCCGACGGCACGACCCTGGTAGCCGGCAACGACCCCGCCAGCTCCGACGCAAACCTGACTGAGGTCTACCGTCCGGGCACCGCCTCGTGGTCACCGGCGGCCGCTATGGCGGGTGGCCGCGGCCGCCACACTGCCACCCTTCTCGGCGGGTCCCGCTGCGCCCCCAGGTGCGGATACGTGTTGGTGGTGGGCGGCAGGCGCGGGATCACCCCCCTCGCCACCGCCGAGCTCTACGGAGGGGTACCGGACCCGCCTCCCCCTGCCACCCCAAAGGTTGCGGTCACGGACCTGGCGGCAAGAACATTGTCGGCGCGCCGCATCCGGCTCACCTTCTCCGCCCCCGCCTTTCCCGGCCAGGGGACCGCTCCCGCCGCGCGTTACGTGATCAAGCAGGCGCGCCGGCGAGTAACCGACGCCAACTTCTCGCGCGGCCGCTCCCTGTGCCGCGGCGTCTGTCGCTTTACGCCACGCGCAGTGGGGGACCGGGTCACCCTCACGGTGACCGGACTTAGTGCCAACAGGACCTACCACTATGCGTTGCGTTCCCTCGGGGCCGCGGACGCTCGAGGCCCACTGTCCAATGCCGCCAAGGCCAAGACGCGCCGCGACCGGATCAGCCCCGGCCGGGTGAAGGTACTCGCCGCGCAAGGCCTCTCCCGGAAGGCGCGGCTTCGGTTCCGGGCGGCGGCGTCGGACCGGAGGAAGGGCCCGCCCGTCCGCAGGTACCAGATCAAGCAGTCAGCACGCCCCATCCGGGGAGCGCGTGGCTTCCGTCGGGCCCGTTCGGTGTGCCGGCGGACCTGCCGCTTCTCGCCGCGGCGGGCCGGCGCCCGGTTGACGCTCACCGTCGGGCGCCTCTGCCGCCCCGGGAGGTACTACTACGCGATCAGAGCGGTGGACGAGGGCGGCAATCTCGGGCCGAGCGCCAAGTTCCGCGTGGTCCGGGTCAAGCCCAGCCGGCGCTGCCGTACCCGCTGACGGAATGGAAAACGCGCAGCCTGTCATCGGCGTGTTCGAGCGGCGTGTAGACGAAGGCCGTCTCGACGTCGGCCGACATCGCTTCCATAAGGCCCGGGGGCATGTGCACCTTGTAGGAAGCGGGGAGAACCGGCCCACGGGACTCGTGCTCGATGCTCGGTGGGCCTTCGTTGCTCGTCGACATCCGTGGCGACTTGCGGTCGTGAGCCTGCGCGAACCGGACCCGCTATCGCCGGCAGTGACCGCATGGGCCGATGACGCGACGGCGGTCCTCAAGGGCGTGCCGGCAGCTCAGCACATCGTGGGGCCCAACCATTCAATAGGCACCCTTGGGCTTCGGCGCATGCTCAACCCCGAGTCCCTTCAAGCTTTCGTGCCGCCGCCCTGGCCCCCGACCTTCGATGTCCCCGGCCGCCTGCTCGACGACGACCCGTTCGTGGCTCCTGCGTTCACTTTCCTAGCGGTCGACCACTATGAAGCCGGCTTCGATCCGGCCCTGGGGCTGCTCACTGCATGGACGGCCTTCATAGACGGCGAGGTTGCGCTGACCAAGACCCTGACGCAGCTGACCGCGGTGGAGGACTGACGAAGCGGAGCCGCCTTATCCTCTGCGGTTGACGCGTTCGCAGCCGCGGACGCGGTCGCCACGGTCGATCGAGGCGCGGTCGCGGTCGCGGCGACTCTCGCCACAGTTGGCGCTATCGCCACGCCGCCGGTCACGGGTATTCAAACGATCATTGCCCGCACCGCCCGCCAAGCGATCCCGGCCGGTGCCCGCCACC
>Ga0136620_10001114_pt1 | contig 12589 bp, 12 predicted proteins | sample AntDrymUQ4162106_2_FD_104806 | JGI IMG/M metagenome (GOLD analysis project Ga0136620, IMG submission 104806) | Polar desert sand microbial communities from Dry Valleys, Antarctica - metaG UQ416 (21.06) | ecosystem: Environmental > Terrestrial > Soil > Desert | place: Antarctica: Dry Valley... | reverse complement strand
CTCTGCGCCGTCCTGGGAAATGTCGACACCGGCGTCGACGGCGCGCCGCTTCTCCGTGTCGAAGAGAGCCCACGCCTGCGCGGCGTCCCGCCGCTTCCGCTCGAGCGCACCCTTGAGGCCGGCTGAAACCCATGCCTCGCTATCGTTTGGATCGGGTTCTGTGCGCATGTAATGCATTCTGGAAGCGTCAATCGGCGCTGCGGACATTCCGCGCCGGATCGCTCGGGACGATCGAACGTCGCTCGGGACGATCCGCCGTCCACCCCCCGAGGCACACTTCGCCAATGAGCAACTCACCGGAAGCACAGCTGGTAACCGCGTGGCTCCAGAGCGAGTGGGCTGCGATAGCGCGCACGATGAGCATCGTCGACGACAGCTTCGAGGACACCCTGTCGTTCGAGGACGCCGAGGTGAAGCCCGTCCCGGCCGAGCCGCGGCCCTACGTCCTATTCCGCTTCGGCGACGTGATCTATATGCGCGAGCCGACAACCGGAACCGTGATCGAGGGTCGTCACGAGAGCGGGACGACCCAGGCGCGCGTCTTCGCCTCCGACGGAAGCGAAGTCTCTGATTTCAAGCTTCCCCTTTGCGAGCCGGAGTGGAACTAACCGCAGGCCGAACCTGTCGACACTGCCGCGGCACCTTGGACGGCCGCGGCTGGTTCTGCTCCGAGCGATGCCGCAAACGCGCCTGGCGACGGTCGCCGTGCCGGCCTGCCTGAGCATGCGCATCCCCTCACCGGGAGGCGCGGCCGCGTCCCGCTCGGCGAGCCGACGACGAGCGAGCTCGCCTGGCATGCGATCCGAGCCGAGCTCGAGGCACGGCGCGGGGCCGGACCGAGCCTCTAGGAGGGTTTGGCGAAACGCCTGCTGGCGCGCGTCCAGCTTCACGCCGACCTGACGATGCTGGCGCGGCTGGCGCAGGCGCTAAGTCGAGAGCGATCTGTCCCGCTCGCGGTGTAGCTCCGCTCTCCTCTCCCCACACGCACGACTATCAAGGCAGACTGCCTTGCCCGGCCACAGCGAAAATGGCTCAAGCGTGCCCGGCTGGATGTTCCCGCAGTACGCGCAGCGGTCAAGCCTGCCTCGTTTTGCGCGGAGACGTTCAGATCGGCGACCCATGCCGAAAGCTTAGGCCATTTCGCCAATCGTTCCGCCAAGCCCTCCTAGGGGAACCCGAAAGGGGGAAGGGGCACCTCCATCTCTACGAGCAGCCCGCTAAACCCGGCGCTAGCCGCTTATGCATAACTCGCGATCGCGCGAGGTTGCCGCTCTCCGGTTCCGCGCGGGTGGGGGGATTCGTCAACTACGGCTCGCCCGACCGCTTCGGTAGCGGCGTTAGGCTCCGTGTATGGCCGGCTTCCGGTACCTGCTCCTGCTCGAGGACGGCGAGGCGGCGGACCCAGCGGCGTTCAACACCGCGGTACCAGTCTGGCGCGAGGGCGACGAGTTCCTCGCCGGCAGCGACCTTCAGCGATTCCGCATCCTCGGGATCGAGCCGAACCTGAGCGAGCTCGCCGGCGCCGTCATGTTCTCTCAAGACTTGATGGTCTCGTGATTACGAGGCTGTGCGAATGGGTACGACTAAGCATGTGAAGCCGCGTGTACCGATCGGGCTGGCGGGGATATTGGCTGCTGGCGCGCTCGCCGTCGGCGTTCTGGCAGCGAAAGGGGGCGACCCGCCACCACCGCCGTCCCCGCTAGAGAGCCGCCCGACGACCGCTGCACTGGTTCCGGTGATGGGACCTAATGGCGAGCTGGGTCGTTGCCCGAACGGCGAGTTGTTGAAAGTCCCAAACAGCTCGTCACGGCTCCCCCCGCCGCCGCTTCCACCGGAGGCAGTCGTGCCGCTACCGGCGGGCGTCGACGCGGAGAACGCCTTGTGGTGGGGCTACCGCTGCGGGTCCGACAACAAGCCGGTGCGCGTGCTCCACACGCCCTGTGACGATAGAAAGGCCGTCGAGGTGACGGCCGCGGAGTGGGAGCGGCTGGAACGCGAGCGCTTCAGCGGGTATTGCCTCTCAGGGGAGTTCGCGTGGATTTCGTCTGACGGGCGGATCGAGCGGCCGGAGTAGTCGAGGCAGACGCTGACCAAGCTTCCGAGCTTCGGCCGCGGCGCTCGCAGTCTGGGAGCGAGCCTGGGAACGGGTGATCCCCATTCTCGCCTTCCCGGGTGCAGAAAAAACAGAGGGAGACGAGTTTCCTCGCCGGCGTCGAGGCGCGCTCGAGGGAGGCGGGAGAACGTCTAAATAAGCGCGCCTCCGAAGGCCGTCCCCGCTGGCCGAAAACGAGCGCCCGCCGTGGCCCAATCCTGTCCCATTTGTGGCCCCCAGAGGCTCTTTTTGGCCCTCTGTGACACGTCGGCGCGCGCCTCGCAGTGACGAGAAAAGCCCTGCGTTAGCAGGGCTTTTCCGTTGATGCCCCCAGCGGGATTCGAACCCGCGCTACCACCTTGAAAGGGTGGCGACCTAGGCCGCTAGTCGATGGGGGCGGCGAGGCAAGCCTAGCGCCCCCCGGGAACAGGACTGAGGCCGCTCCTATACTCGAATCGGGGCCGTTAGCTCAGCTGGTAGAGCAGGGGACTTTTAATCCCAAGGTCGCTGGTTCGAGTCCAGCACGGCCCATTCCGTTGTCGCGGAGACAACGTTTTCCGTGGTAGAGCGGCTCTTTTCGAGGGCGGAGCCGAGTAGAGGAGAAACTCTCGCGATTCAAACCGCGCGAGGTGCGGCTGCGGGCTCGCGGAGTGCGGCCGAGATCGTGTTTATTCAGAGATCGTCCGTCGGTGGGACGAGCGTGAGGAGCGCGAGGAGCATCAATGCGGCCAGGTGGATGAAGGCTGCCCTGGCGGAGATGGTCGTCCAGAGCAGGCCGGCGATGGCACTGGCGGCGGTTCTCGGAGTGGGGTTCGAATCCCGTATGCGCCCTTCAGGAGTGCATGGTTAAGCCGGTTCGGCTTAACCATGCGGGTCACCCGGGTCAGAGATGCCAGAACCGTACGTCCCGTGCTGTCCCGGTGCTACCTCGAAATCTTGCCGAACGAGGCAAACGGCGAGCCGCTCGACACGTCAGGCGGCTTTACCAGAGTGCTTGGACGGCCGTGCCGTTGTGCAGTGTCGCCACCGTGCCCTTGGCGCTCCACGCCATCACGCCGGCCAGGTCCGGCCAATTCTCCGTCGCGTCCTGCCAGTGCCTGGCGATGCCGGCCGGCGATGCGTAGTACTCGTCGAGCACGAAGATCGTCTTGCCGGTCGGCTCCGAGCTCGGGTCCAACGGGTTCGAGAGTTCCGGGCCCTTGGAGACGGTGTAGTCCAGCAGCGCCGCATCGCCCTCGCGGGGATGCCCCTTCATCCATTCGCCGTGGCTCGCGAAAAGCCGATCTCCCTCGGCAACGTCATCGGGCCCCACCGTCCACATGATGATGAGCTGCGATTTTCCGAGGTGCGACACGCTCACGCCCTTTCACTAAAGCGCCCGTGGGCGCTGCCAACAAGAGACCGCCTCTTGTCTGTCCACCGAGTTGAACACATTGCCGGCTTCGGCGTCAAGGAGGTTCACCGCCGAAGGCGTCCGCGGGCAAGCGCCCAAGAGGCCAACGTAAAACGGCCACGCCGGCTACGACGGACCGCCAGGAGTTCTTCGGACGGAGCCAGCGACGTCGCTCGCTTGCGACGACCGTTTAGGTGGATTTCCGGCGATCTTGCTTCCTAGGCTCGACCGTGAGACTCTGGAAGAGGGCCAGGGCATCCTGGTTTGAAAGATGCCCAGTTAGGCCCATTCCCGGCAGAAGTCCGCCGTCGGCTGCGCCGACACCATGACGACTTCGGCCGGGCCAGCTTCTCCCTCAGGTGCCCGGAGCCGCGCCCGCCATGTCGGTCGCGGCGGCGGAATGTTGCACCTGCGACACAGCTGTCCGCACTTCGGCCTCGGCCGGCCCAACCGCGATCTTGTGAATGCCTGAAGGGCAGCGGCTTTGCTTCTTGACATAGCCTTAGATTCGGTGGCCGGACGGCTTCCTAGCTTCCTCGCCGCAGGGTTGCTTCCGAGAAGCCGCTGTGGAAGCCTTCGTCACCATGCCATCTCTACGGGCTTATCGCGGCCTCGTCGGTGCAGCGGGGGAGTACTACCTCGCCGCTGAGCTGTCACGGCGTGGCTGGTTGGCGACCGTCACAATCAAGAACTCGCCGGGCACGGACGTGTTGGCCCAGGACACCGCGACTGGCCGCGTGATTGCGCTGCAGACGAAGACCGCCTCTGCGGGAAGCGCCTTCCGGCTATCGGCGAAGGACGAGCGGACGACCCCGAACGACAACGAGTGGTACGCGCTCGTCCGCCTGCGAAGCGCGCAGGAGCGGCCGGACTTCTTCCTCGTCCCGCGGAATGTCGCGGCAACCTTGATCTACGTGGCCCACCGCTGGTGGCTGAGCCAGCCTGGGCGTGGCGGACGGCAGCGAAACGACTCGACGATGCGGGTGATTGAGCCGCACGCGGTCGAGCAGTATCGCGAACAGTGGGAGTGGCTCGCGGAGGCGACGCGCGACGTGGTCTTCGAGGTCGGCGACTGGACGAGGGAGAAGGCGAAGCTGGTGGGCCTCCAAGATGGTCATCCCGAGACCGCGCGCGTCGGCGTGTAGGGAGGAGCGCGTGTCTACGATCTCGGGCAATAAGAAAGTACGAGGCCCCCTTGCTGCTTCGTTGAAGGCTCGCGGCGCCACTGACACAAGTGCCTGGACTCCCAGACACGGATTCGCGGCCTCGGGATCAAGGTTGCGGCACCCCTCGGGCCTCGTGCGATTAAGCTTCAACAGGTGCCCGAGCTTCCACTCCGCGGCGGCTGCCTCTGCGGCGCCGTCCGTTTCGAGGTGACGGCCCCGCTCGCGTCCGCCGGCTACTGCCACTGCACCCGCTGCCAGCGACGCTCCGGTACCGCTGCCTCGGCGTCGGCGCGCGTGCAACCCGGTTCGTTCCGGATCGTGGCGGGCGAGGAGCTGCTCGGCGCCTTCGAGCCCCCGGGCGGGTTCGCGAAGGTGTTCTGCTCCCGCTGCGGCGGCGCGCTCTGGTCGCAAGACCCGGACGACCCCGAGGTGATCGGCATCCGGCTCGGCGTGTTCGACGGCGATCCGGGGATCCGGCCGAGCACGCGCCAGTACGTCGCCTACGCGGCTGCCTGGGAGCCGCTCCCGGACGACGGGCTCCCGCGCTTCCCGGAAGCACGCCCCTCGTAGGCGTCCGGTGCGAGCCGGGGCACTCGCGCTGCTGCTCGCCTGCGGAGCGCCGGGCGCGAACCCGGCAACGGCCCCCACCGCCTCGATCTGGGTTCGGAGCGAGGCCCAGTTCGAGGGTGCCGTCGCCGCCCTGCGCGAGTCGGGCGGAACGATCCTCCTCCTCCCGCATGTGTACGCGGGCGAGCTGCTCGTGGGGGCGCGTGGCGAGCGTCCGCTGCGAATCCTGGGCACCCCGGGCGCGCAGGTCGAGCGCATCCGCCTCGACCGCGCGCAGCAGGTCTCGATCGGAGGCCTGACCGTCTCGCCCGTCTCGCAGGATGCACGGATCGAGGTGGTCGGCTCGCGCTACGTCGAGCTGCACGATCTGCTCGTGAGCGCACGCGGGACGCGCCACTCAGCCTCGGTGTCGATCCCGGACTCGAGCCACGTCACGATCCGAAGGAGCACGTTCACGCACTGCGGCGACCGCTCGCCCTCCTTCGTCAACTGCCTGCTTCTGAGCACGGGCGCGAGCCACGTGACCGTGGCGGACAGCTGGTTTCACGACTGCTACGGCTGCGACTTCGTCCACGGGCGCTTCGGCTCGGATCTCCGGCTTCTGCGGAACCGCTTCGAGCGGTCGCTCCCCTGCCGGATCGGCCCCGTCCGCTGCGGCCACCAGGATCTGGTCGAGCTCTTCGCGGGGCAGCGCCTCCTGGTGGAGGGGAACCACTTCGGCGTCTACCGGGTCGGCGGCGCGCAGCTCTACCTGACGAACGCGATCGACCACGTCACGGTCGTGAACAACGTCTTCGTCGGCACCGACCCACTCGTGCCGGGGTACCGCTCACGGATGGGCATGATCATCGGCAGCCGGGCGACGCTGCGCGTGCCCCACTACGTGCGGGTGGTGAACAACACGATCCTCACCGGGTCGACCCGGATGACGGCTACGAGGCATCGCTCCGCATGAGCTCGGTCTACCTCGCTCTGCCGCGAAGGCTCCGGCCGATCCTCGCCAACAACGTGATCGGCCTCCTCGAGACCCCGGCGCGGGTGTGCAACGGAGCCGCGGCGTCGGTCTCGAACGTCGTCCTTCGCGGCAGCGGGTGCTCGCCCTCGGACCGCGTCGGACCCGCCGGGCTCGATTCCCGCGCGAGGCCGACGGCAGCCTCCGCCCTGCTCATCGACCATGCGAGCCGCCGCTACGCGCCGGCGACAGACCTGAACGGCAGCTTCCGGCGCGGGCGACCCGACATTGGGGCCTACGAGTACGTGCCCGCCATCCGAAGGGCGGGCAGCTCGACCCGGCCAGCGCTGCAATTCGGAACCAGCACGAGCCAGGTAGCGCGGTCTAAGCTTCCGAGCGATGGGGCTCTTCGACCGCCTGAAGAAGAAGACGCGCGGGATTCTGACCGCCGCCGAGCCGGCGAAGGGCGTCGCCGCGGCACCCGGGGCAGAGGTACGGCGTCGCCTGCTCGGAATCTCCGGGCGCGGGATCCAGGCCGGCGAGGAGGAGGGTGACGTGCTCGTCTCCTGGTCGGCAAAGGTAGCGAGCGTGGGACCGGACGGCGGCGAGTACGAGTTCCTCTACCGCGCGATCCGAATCTCGCTCGACGAGGGAGACCACGAGGCCAGCGGGATCTGCCTCAAGACGACGACCGAGGCAGAGCTCGGCGCCGGCGGGCTGACGGCGGCCAAGGGCTGGGAGCGCGGCCAGCACCTGGGCACCGAGAAGCTCCACGTCCTCGCCTGGCTCGGCCCGCACGTGACCGAGGGCGGGGCCGACGAGGAGGGGTACGCGTTCAGCTGGTCGGATCTCCGCGATCCCGTGATCGAGGCCGTCACGGGCGCCGGCTGGACGTACAAGCCGAAGAAGATCTGAGGGACCCGCTTCAGGGACTGCGGGCCAGGGCGGGGCTACACTCGATCGGGATGAGACCTCGGCTTCCCGGGTTCACGCGCGGGCGGGCGGTGGCGCTCGCGTGGGCGCTCGCGCTCGCCGCCGCAGCTGTCGGGCCGGCCGTCTGGCTGCTCGGCTCGGACGGCGAGGCTCGGCCGGCCGCCGCGGCCGCGGGGGCGCGGGACACCTCGCCGCATCCCGTCGCCGGCAGCTTCGCGCCCGACCGGACCGAGCTCTCGGACTGCGGCTCCGACCAGCCGTGCCTCGAGCAGGCCTTCGGGAACCTCGCCTTCCGCGAGGGCCCGCAGGCGGCGCTCCGTACCTTCGACGCGAAGATGCTCACCGACCGCGTGGTTGAGCGCGGTTGTCACCGGATCGCGCATCTGATCGGCTCCGGCGCGCTCGCACGCTACCGCGGAGACGTCGGCCGCGCCTTCTCGGAGGGGTCCGCCTCCTGCTGGTCCGGCTACTACCACGGCATCCTCGAGCGGGCGTTCAGCGGCGTGTCGGGAGAGCCGCAGGTGGTCAAGACAGCCCGTCGGCTGTGCGCGGGCCAGGTCGTCCGCCGCACCCAGTGGCTCGCCTACCAGTGCGTTCACGGCCTCGGCCACGGGCTGATGCTCCAGTCGGGGTACGACCTGCCGTTCTCGCTCCGCGTCTGCGACCGGCTCCGCACCGGCTGGGATCGCTCGTCCTGCTCCGGGGGGATCTTCATGGAGAACATCAACGGCGCCGAGAAGACTGCGTACGGCTTCAAGACGCGTTGGCTGCGGGACGGTGACCTCGTCTACCCGTGCAACGCCGTCGCTGAGCGCCACAAGCTCTACTGCTACCTGATGGTCACCTCGCGCATCCTGCAGGCCAACGACTTCGACTGGCAGGCGGCGGCGCGGATCTGCGCGGCGGTGGAGCGCGTGTGGGTCGCGACGTGCTTCCAGTCGCTGGGCCGGGATGCCTCGGGCTCGTCGCGCCAGGAGCCGGGGCGCATCCTCGGGCTCTGCGCCCACGCCCGCTCGAGCCTCTCCGACTGCCTCTACGGCGCGGCACGGGACATCACCTCGAACGACGCCGGCGGAGCGCGCGCCGCGGAGCTCTGCGAGCGTGCCCCGCTCGAGGCGAGGCTGCAGTGCTTCAACGGGATCGGCACGATCGTCGGCACCCTCGTCGCGACCGATGCGGCACGCCGGGACGCCTGCGCCCGGCTCACGCGCTCGTACCTGCGCACCTGCGTGCGCGGGGCGGGCGGCAGCGCCTGACGCGAACGCACGACGAGGAATAGGAGCTCCGGCGGCAGCGTTTCGCGGGGGAGACCCCGACGAAGGAGGAGCGATGCCCGAAGCCGAAGCCACCCCAGATCCCCGCCGCTGGCTCGCCCTCGCATTGCTCTGCGGCGCCTTCTTCATGGTCGTGCTCGACATCTCGATCGTGAACGTGGCCCTGCCGTCGATCCAGACCGACCTCAACTTCTCGCAAGAGAACCTCCAGTGGGTCGTGAGCGGCTACGCGATCACGTTCGGCGGCCTGCTCCTCTTGGGCGGGCGCGCCGCCGACCTGCTCGGGCGCCGGCTCCTGTTCATGGTCGGCGTCGGCGTCTTCACCGCGGCCTCGCTCGCCTGCGGGCTCTCCGACTCGGAGGGCTTCCTGATCGCGGCGCGGGCGGTGCAGGGCGCGGGTGCGGCGATCATCTCCCCCGCGGCCCTCTCGATCATCACCACGACCTTCACGGAGGGGGCCGAGCGGAACAAGGCGCTTGGGGTGTGGGGCGCGATGGGCGGCGGCGGCGCGGCGGCGGGCGTCCTCTTCGGCGGCATCCTCACCCGTTTCCTCGGCTGGGAGTGGATCTTCTTCGTCAACGTCCCGATCGGGGCGCTCGTGATCGCGCTCAGCCCGAGGCTCCTGCGGGAGAGCCGGGTGGAAGGCCAGGCGAAGCGCTACGACGTCGGGGGCGAGATCTCCGTCACGGCAGGCCTGATGCTGCTCGTGTACGCCCTGGTCGAGGCGCCGAAGGAAGGGTGGACGTCGGTTCGGACGATCGGCCTGCTCGCGCTCGCCGCCGCGCTGCTCGCGATCTTCCTTGCGATCGAGTGGCGCTCGCGTGAGCCCCTCGTGCCGCTGGGGATCTTCGCGCGCCTGCGGACGCTGACGGGCGCCAACGTGGTCGGGCTCCTGCTCGGCTCGATCGTCTTCTCGATGTTCTTCCTGCTCTCTCTCTACATGCAGCAGGTTCTGGGCTTCTCAGCGCTCCAGGCCGGTCTCGGCTACCTGGCGGTGGCGCTGACGGCGATCGTCTCGGCGGGCGCGGCGCAGGCGCTCGTGACGCGGATCGGGATCAAGCCCGCGCTCGCAGGCGGGATGTCGGCGCTCCTCCTCGGCCTCCTGTGGTTCACGCAGATCTCGGTCGACGGCTCCTACCCGGTCGACCTCCTGCCCGGGTTCTTCGCGATCGGCGTCGGCCTCGGCTTCTCGTTCGTGCCCGTCTCGATCGCGGCCCTCGCCGGGGTCGCGCCGCACGAGGCGGGCCTCGCGTCCGGGTTGATCAACACGTCGCAGCAGATCGGAGGCGCCCTTGGGCTCGCGATCCTCTCGACGATCGCGACGAGCCATTCGCGAACGCTGACCGACCGGGGCGACACCCGTCCGGAGGCGCTCACCGGAGGCTTCACGTGGGCCTTCTGGGTCGCCGTCGGCTTCGCGATCGCGGGAATCGCCGCGACCTTCCTCCTGATTCGACGCGAGGACGTCGCGACGGTGCCGGCCGAGGCGGCCGCGCTCGGCTGACCCCGGGCCGCTTCCCGTCTGCGCGGGACCCGCGGAAACCGCTGCCGCAAGGTGTTACATTCCGCCGGGCATTTCAGTTGGGCAGGCCGGAAGGGGCGAGAGAACATGAGGAACGAAACGAATCGCGTCGCGGCGTCGCGGGGGAGAGCGGCCGCGGTGCTGACCCTGCTCGCGGGCGCCCTCGCGCTCGCCGGCTGCGGCGGCGACAGCTCGAGCTCACAGGATCGGGCGTTCGAGTCGGTGACCCCGTCGTCGGCACAGGCGCCGGAGGCGAACGGCCCGTCGGCAGACGACCCGAACGCCATGCGGCCGAACGTCCAGTCGAACACGGGCGCAAAGGAGGCGATCGACCTCCTCCCCGCTGTCCCCGAGGCCTTCCCGCAACCTCGGCCGAACGTCGTCGGCTCGGGAAAGGCCGGGCTTGACGTCTTCATGGCTCGGATCGCCACGGACGTCTCCAACGTCTGGAAGCAGGCGTTCGCCGAAGCCGGGCTGCCGTACGCGCCGGCCAAGGTCGTGATCGTGAAGCCTGGGCAGAAGGCTCGGTCGATCTGCGGCAACCACGTCGTCGTCTCGTTCGATCCCGTCGGCCCGTTCTACTGCCCCGCCGACCGGAAGATCTTCCTGCCGCTCCAGCTGATCGACAAGCTGATCTACAAGAAGTACGGCGACTTCGCGGTCGCCTACGCGGTCAGCCACGAGTGGGCCCACCGGATCCAAGACCTGCTCGGCTCCCTCGACGCGAGGAACCAGGGCAAGCTGCTGACGATCCAGATCGAGACGCAGGCCGACTGCTTCGCCGGCGTCTGGGCCAGGACCGCCTACCGTCGCGGGCTGCTCGAGAAAGGCGACATCCAGGAGGCGATCAAGGTCGAGGATCTGATCGGCGACGCCGACGGGACGCCCGAGACCGACCCGAACGCCCATGGCCGCTCGGGACTGCGTGCCGCCTGGTTCCTCACGGGCTACGAGACCGGTAAGGCCAGCGACTGCAAGACGTTCGGCTAACCGCAACGGAGAGGGAGGTCGGGTAGATGGAACCTGGGAGCTTCTGGACGGCTTTGATCTGGGCGATCGTGCCGATGCTCCTTCTGCTCGCGGCGATCTGGTGGGTCGATCGCTACGAGAAGGAGCCGCTCCGACTGCTCGGACTCGCGCTCGTATTCGGCGGCGTGCTGGCTCCGGCCATCACGTACGCGCTCGATCGTGCTTTCGACATCGCGACGAGCCTCTCGTCGCAGCAAATCGTGCCCGAGCCGTCCCTCGGGGTCGGGACACCGCTCGTCGAGGAGGTGGTTCGAGGGCTGGCGATCCTGGCCGTGTTCTTGCTGGTGAGGTTCGAGATCGACGATCTGCTCGACGGCCTCGTCTACGGCGGCATCGTCGGGCTCGGGTTCGGCGCCGCGGCGAACTTCGTCGGGATCTGGAACACGCCCTCGCTCGGCTCCGACACGGACTCGTCGCTCTACACGTCGCTGATCAGCCAGCTGAACCATGTCTTCTACGGGGCCGTGATCGGCCTCGCGCTCGCGGCCGTCAGGAGGAGGGAGTTCCCCATCCTGCTCGGGGCGCTCGCGGCCGGCATCGCCGTGGCCTTCGCCTTCCACGTGCTCCACGACTACATCCCCTCGTGGACTGCGACCGACGCCACGAACCTCGAGAGCGGCTGGGCGAGCAAGGTGCTCTCCCACGTGCCGAACTACCTCGGGCTCGTCGCGCTCGGGCTGATCGCGGTCTGGACGCTCGGCAGGCAGAAGCTGATCGTCGGGCGGAACCTGCAGGACGAGGTCAAGTCCGGCGTCGTCACCTCCTCCGACTACGCGACGGTGACGAACTCGTTCCGCCGGAGCTACGCGCAGTGGAACGCGCTTCTGCGCGGTGGCGACCGGGAGTACGGCCTGCGGCGGAAGCTCTACTCGACCGAGGTGGAGCTTGCCTTCCGCAAGTTCCACCGCGCCGAGGACAAGGGCGACTCTCGCCTGTACCTGGACGAGGGCGACTACCGCGAGCAGATCCGGGAGACCCGCAAGAAGCTGAACGAGGTCAGCCCGGCCTACGCCTCCGAGGGAACAACCGGAGCCCCGAAGCCTCCAAGCAACACGCTCGTCGCCGGCCTCGGCGGGTTGACCGTCTTCGCGGCTCTCGTGCTCGCGGGCGTGCTGGTCTGGCTGCTCGCGCTCCGACCCGACCGGCAGCCGACGGCCGGCGGCGGCCAGACCCTCTCGGCGACGGCGTTCGAGGCGGTTCCCGGCCCCTCGACGCCGGCCGCGGGCCAGGCGAACTCGCTCGCCACCTACCGGCTGGCGGCGACTCAGGCGGGGGCGAGCGTGGGCGTGAAGCTCTGCAGCGACTTCACAGCCCAGGTGCAGTGCGTCGGCTCGTACCCGCTGTCGAAAGCCGGCTTCGTCGTCCCGCGCGCACGTCCGTCAGCCGCCGTGGTGGTGGAGTTCAAGGGCATCCCGAAAGGGGCCACGTTCGACATTCAGTTCTTCAACCTCGGCACGAAGCAGCCCGTCTCGAACGTCTTCCGCTACAACGTCACCTTCCCGACCGGGCGGGTCGGGATCCGACTGCGCGGCCCCTTTCCGAAGGCGAAGTTCTTCATCAGCTTCAAGTTCAACGGGCGCAACGTGAACTTCACGCCCCCGCTCGTGATCAACTTCGTCTAGGCCTGCCGTCCCTCCAGGCACGCCGGCGGGCGTGCCTGG
>Ga0136620_10001113_pt1 | contig 12594 bp, 13 predicted proteins | sample AntDrymUQ4162106_2_FD_104806 | JGI IMG/M metagenome (GOLD analysis project Ga0136620, IMG submission 104806) | Polar desert sand microbial communities from Dry Valleys, Antarctica - metaG UQ416 (21.06) | ecosystem: Environmental > Terrestrial > Soil > Desert | place: Antarctica: Dry Valley... | reverse complement strand
GTGAAGGCGCCACCGGGCTCGAAGCTGCTCTGCGAGAAGTACGTCGGCCGCGCGACGTGCAGCCGGTCCGGGTCGGCGACGTAGAGGGCGCCAGTCGCGTCCGGGCCGCAAAGCCACTTCTGGCCCGAGACCGTGTAGAAGTCGAACGGCGCCGCGTCCACCTCGATCGCGCCGACGGACTGGGCGCCGTCGACGAGGACGGGTAGGCCGGTCTCGCGCTTGAGCTCGAGCGGCGAGAGGGAGTTGCCGCTCGTCCAGGCGACGTGCGAGAGCGCGAGCAGCCGCGTTCGAGCGCTCACCTCGCCGAGGATCGCCCCGACCGGATCGCCGTCGCCGAGTCGCGCGACCCGGACGCGCGCCCCCGAGGTGTGGAGCGGCCCGGCCAGGCCGAAGTGCTCGGCGTCGGTGGTCACGATCTCGTCCTCGGGGCCCAGGCCAAGCCCGGCGAGCACGATGTTGCAGCCGTCGGTGGTCGAGCTGGTCAGCGCGAGCTGCTGCGGCTCGACGCCGATCAGCACGGCGAGCGCCGCCCGGACGTCGGCGCGGAGCCGGAGCATCTCCTCGATGTAGGCACCGCCGCCGCGGCCGCGCTCGAGGTCGTCGTAGAGGCGGGTCCTCATCGCATCGGCGGTGCCGCGCGAGAGCGGCCCCATGCTGCCCGCGTTGAGGTAGGCGAGGCGCTCGAGCACCGGAAACGCGGCGCGGGCCTCGTCGAAGGTCACCGGATCCGCACCTCCACCGGGGCGTGGTCCGAGAGCAGCTGCCCGTGTGCCTGGCGGCGCTCGAGCGGCCAGACGTCGGCCGCCGACGCAGGCAGCCCCGCCACGAGCACGTGGTCGATCCCGGGCCCGGCGCTGCCATAGCCACCCGCCGGCCCGAGCAGCTCCTGCAAAGCCTGCGAGCGGATCGAGACGTTGAAGTCGCCCGCGAGCACGCGCGGCTCGCCCGCCAGGGCGAAGTGGGCGACGAACTCCGCGGCTCGCCCGACCTCGGCCGCCGGGAGCCTGCCGTCCCGGTGGCTGGTGGCGTGCAGGTTGGCGACCACGAGCGTCGAGGCCCCCGCTCGCTCGACGCGGAGTGCCTGGCAGATGCGGCGCTCGCGGGCCCAGGCGAGCTGCGTCCGCCCGTCGAGCCCGAGCATCCGGGCGCGCTCGCGGCGAAACGCGCGCGGGTTCAGGACGAGCCGGCGGCGCTCGAGCGCCCGGAGTTCCCGCCCGAGCAGGATCGCGTTCCCCTGCCCCGCGAACGCCGAGCGGAAGAGACTGTGGTCGAGCGCCGTCACGGCACGTCCGAGCCAGGCTCCGAGGCGGGGGCGCGAGGCGACGTCGCCGAAGGCGGTCATGCCGCTCCAGCGGCGGAGGCGGTCGAGCGCCCAGGCCGGCACCTCCTGCAGACAGAGGATGTCCGGCTTGTCGGCCGAGGCGAGCCGCACCATCTCCTCGAGGAAGGCCCGGCGCCCGCGAGGGACCGCGCTGCCGTGGAAGAGGTTCCAGGTGCGGACGAGCAGGCGCCGTAGTGTATGGAGCAGCGTGTTCCGCCGGCGCTTCTCGGACCTCGTGCAGCGGCAGCTCGGGCTCTTCGAGTCCCAGCACGCCGACCTGCTGCGGGAATGCAGTCGGGCCGAGCGGGAGTTCGGCGCCGCGGGCCGCGAGGACGCGGAGGAGCGATACGGCGACCTTGCCGATCGGATCGAATGGACGGTCGCCGAGCTCGAAGCCCTACGCGACACCTACGCGGCGACGCTCGAGGAGCGGGCGGCGGCCGACTACGCGAAGGCTTTCGACCGCGCTGCGCGGAAACGGTTCCCGCGCTTCGCCTGGGCCTACACGGATGCGTAGCCCTGGATCACGCCACGGCCTGCCGGAACCGGCTTGGGCTCCTCACGACGTCGTGACAAGTCTTGCTGGCGGAGAAGCCTGGAAGACGGCACCACGAGGAATGCACGGCTGTGGCGGCCGGAGCCGGGCTACGCCCGGCGGGAGGCCAAGGACGGCTGGTCAGCGAGAGCGCAGAAGGAGGGGGCCCGTGGGGGAACCATGGGTTCACCCACGCTAAAGACCGGCCGCGAAGGCGCCGACGATCGTCCCGTAGGCGACGTGCCCGAGCAGCGTCACGAGCACCGTGTGACGGCCGTAGTTCAGGAGCAGGAAGCCGGGCGGCTCGAGCAGCGGGGTGGCGCTCGCATCCGTCCAGGAGGTGCCCATCCTCGGGTGGAGCGCCGGCAGGAGCACGTTCACGAGCACGCCTCCCGCGAAGAGCCCGTGGACGAGCCCGAGCCCGGCCCCGAACAGCCAGCCGGCGCGTCCGGTCGCCTCGAACACCCCGGCGTACACGAGCGAGAACACGAGCCCGTTCACGAAATGAACGCCGTAGCCGATCAGGTTCGCGCGGCTCCGGTTCTCCGTGAAGGCCGTCCCGAGCAGGAGCGGGATGTCCATGCGGGTGACGCCGATCTCCTGGGCTAGGCGCACGGTCGTGGAGAGGAGCACTGTCCCGACCAGCCCACCGGCCAGTGCACCCCAGAGCGTCACGGCCTGGACTCCGACGCCGCGAGGCTGACCGCCGCGTTCACGAGCGCGAGGTGGCTGAGCGCCTGCGGGAAGTTGCCGAGGAACGCGCCGCTTGCAGGGTCGAGCTCCTCCGAGTAGAGGCCGACGTCGTTCGCGAGCGAGACGAGCTCGTCCATCAACTCGGCAGCCTCACCGTGCCGGCCGGTGCGCGCAAGCGCATCGACGAGCCAGAAGGAGCACGTCAGGAACGCCCCCTCGTCGCCTTCGAGCCCGTCCTGGCCGCGGTAGCGGTCGACGAGCGGCCCTCGCGCCAGCTGGCGTCGAACACCGTCCACGGTCGTTATCAGGCGCGGGTCGGCTCCGGAGCTCCAGTCGAGCAGCGCGAGCGTGAGCAGGCTCGCGTCGGACTCGCGCAGCGCCGGGGCTCTCACGTAGCCGAGCTCCTCGTCGAAGGCTCGCTCTTCGACGAAGCTCCGGATCTCGTTGGCGGCCGTGCGCCAGCGCGCGCTGCGGTCGGGGATCGCTCCGCGGTCGGCGAGAGCGCACGCACGGTCGAGCGCGACCCAGCACATCGCCTTGGATTGCGTGTAGTGCGTCGGCGGGCTGCGGGTCTCCCAGATCCCGGCGTCTGCCCGCTGCCAGTTCTCCACGACCCAGTCGGCGATCTTCGCCGCCTCCTTGGCCGTGTCGCGGCTGACCGCGTGACCCGCGTCGACGTAGAGCCAGACCGCGTGCAGCAAGCTGCCGTAGACATCGAGCTGGAGTTGGTTCCGGGCGTCATTGCCGATCCGCACCGGCTTCGAGGCGCGGTACCCGGAGAGCTGGTCGAGCGTGACCTCGGAGACGTTCGGGTCGCCGTTGACGCGGTAGAGGACTCCGAGGCGCGGTTGCGTCAGCCGAGTGGTGTGCATCAGCCACCAGAAGAAGGCGTCCACCTCGTCGTGGTACCCGAGCCGGAGCAGGGCGGCGGTCGTCCAGCACGCATCGCGCACCCACGCGTAGCGGTAGTCCCAGTTGCGGGTGCCTCCGATCTCCTCCGGCAGCGAGCTGGTCGGTGCCGCCACGATCGCCCCCGAGGGAGCGTAGACGAGCAACTTGAGCGTCAGCGCGCTCCGCACGACGGCCTTCTGCCAGGGCCCCTCGTACGTTCCTCTTGCGCTCCACTCGCGCCAGAAGCGATCGGTCTCCTCGAGCCGGTCGAGAGCCTCATCCCGCCCGGAGAACACGAGCGGCTCTGCGTGCGCGGCTCCGATGGAGAGCGCTGCGGTCTCACCCGCGGCGACGACGAGCTCGCCGACCACCCGCCCGTTCTCCACCTCCGTTCGGGCAGCGCCCCACACCGATAGCGAGACGGCGTCGGCGCGGTGGGAGGCGACGAAGCGGCTTCCACCGCCCGCGATCCGAGCGGCCCGGCGGCCGTAGTCGAAGCGCGGCTCGAAGACGACGCGCACCCGGACGGTGCCCGAGAGCCCCTCGACCCTGCGCACGAGCTCGCGGGCGGGCCCGAGCCGGGTACCGAGGAGCGTCATCGCGTCGCTCACGCGCGCGGAGCCGGAGGTCGTCTCGAAGGTCGTCTCGAGCACGTTGCTGCCTGAGCGATACCTGCGCGTGACCTGAAACGGCTCGACCGGAGTGAGCTCCAGTCGGCCACCCTTCCCCGCGTCGAGCAGCCGGCCGAGTACCGATGGCGAGTCGAAGTCGGGCAGGCAGAGCCAGTCGACCGACCCGTCGAGGCCGATCAAGGCGGCCGTCCGGCCGTCGCCGACGATCGCGTAGTCCCGGATGGGCGCGTAGCCGTCGGCCTCCCGCACGCGAAGCATCATCGCGACGGGGCCGGCCGGCTGCGGGGCCGCCCGCTAGCGGTGCCCGAAGTGGTGAGCGGGCGGCAGCGCGGCCGACACCTCCGCCTCGCCGGCGATGCGGCGCGCCAGCGGGCCGAGCGTCCCGAGCTCGGAGACGAGGACGTTCCTGTTTCGGCCCACCCGCTCAAACGTCCCCTTCGCCACGACGAGCGGCTCGCCGCGCACGATCGCGCGGAAGCGCTCGTACACCGCCGGCGGCACGATCAGGTTCACCTGCCCGTGCTCGTCCTCGAGCAGCATGAAGACGACGCCCTTCGCCGTCGCGGGTCGTTGGCGGGCGACCGCCAGTCCCGCGACCGCAACCCGGCGGCCGTTCGGCGCCTCGGCGAGCTCCCGGCTCGAGAGCACCGCCCCGGGCAGGTGCGGCCGGAGCAGCTCGAGGGGATGAACGCCCACCGACACCGTCGTGTGGCGGTAGTCGGCGAGCATCCGCTCCCAGTCGGTCTGCTCGGGGAGCTCTGGCACCTCCGTCGTCGGGTCGAGCGGCAGCGTCAGCTGGCGTTCGCTCCCGCCCGAGCCGGGAACGCTTTGGGCCCGCGGCACGAGCCCCAGCTCCCAGAGCACCTGCCGGCGCGGGCCGAACGCGTCGCAGGCACCTGCGGCGACGAGCGCCTCGAGCGCGGCACGGTCGAGCGAGGTGCGCTGGACGAGCTCCCGGACTCCCGCGAACGGGCCCCCCGCGAGTCGCTCAGCGACGATCTGCTCCGCCTCGTCCTCGCCGAGCGAGCGCACGTAGGCAAGCCCCACGCGGACGACCCCGCCGGCGAGCGCGCACCGCGCCTCGCTCAGGTTCAGGTCGGGCGGCAGCACCCGGACTCCGCGCCGCTGCCCGTCGCGGACGAGGCTCGCCGGCGGGTAGAACCCCATCGGCTGGGCGTTCAGGAGCGCGCAGAGGAACTCGCCCGGATAGTGGTGACGCAGCCAGGCGGACTGGTAGGCGAGCAGGGCGAAGGCGGCGGCGTGGGACTTCGGGAAACCAAATCCGGAGAAGCCGACAAGCTTGTCGTAGACCCGGTTTGCGGTCTCCGCATCGACACCCTTCGTCGCAGCGCCCTCGACGAAGCGCTCGCGGTAGGCCTCGAGCGCCTCCAGGCTCCGCTTGCGGCTCATCGCCCGGCGCAACCCCTCCGCCTCCCCGACCGTGAAGCCGGCGAGCGCAATCGATACCTCGAGCACCTGATCCTGGAAGACGACGACCCCGAGCGTCTCCCGGAGCGGCGCGGCGAGCAGCGGGTGATCGACCGGCGGAACGAAGGACGGATCCTCGCGCAGCTTCTGGCGGTGCTCGATGTACGGATGCACCGCTTTGCCCTGGATCGGCCCGGGCCGGACGAGCGCGACCTGGACGGTCAGGTCGTCGAGGTTCTCCGGGCGGGTTCGCAGGAGGCTCTGCATCTGCGCGCGGCTCTCGATCTGGAAATCGCCCACCGTGTCCGCGTCCTGGATCTCGGCGTAGACGGCGGCGTCGTCGAGCGGGATTCGCGACAGGTCGATCGTCACGGCGTTCGCCCTGGAACGGGCGATCTGCTCCACGCAGTCCTCGACCGCCGAGAGCATGCCGAGGCCGAGCAGGTCGATCTTCAGGAAGCCGGCGTCGGCGCAGGAGTCCTTGTCCCACTGGCAGAGCTGGCGGCCGGCCATCGCGGCCGGCTGGACCGGCACGAGCTCGACGAGCGGCCGACTCGAGATCACCATCCCGCCCGGGTGTTGAGAGATGTGGCGTGGAAGGCCGGCGATCTCGGCCGAGAGCTCGCCGAGCGCCCGCCAGCGGGCCGACTCGAGCTTCTGCGGGCCGTCCGGAAGCAGCTCCACCTCCTCGGCCACCCGGCGTGGGTTCCCCTCCGTCACCCGGGCGAGCCGCTCGAGCTCGCCGAAGGGCAGCCCGAGCGCTCTGCCGACGTCGCGGATCGCGCCACGCGACCGGTAGGTCGAGAAGCTGGCGACGAGCGCGGCGTGCTTGCGCCCGTAGCGCTCGGTGACCGCGACGATCAGCTTCTCGCGGATGTCACGTGGGAAGTCGAGGTCGATGTCCGGGACGGCGACGAGCTCCCGGTTCAGGAAGCGGCCGAGGGAGAGCCCCCCGGCGACCGGGTCGACGTGCGAGAGCCCGGTCAGGTAGCAGACAATCGAGCCGACGGAGCTACCCCGTCCGCGTCCCGGCGGCAGCAGTCGCCGCGGCGAATCCGGACCACGGAGCTCGCCCGCCACCTCCTGTGCGAGCTCGAGCACCTCCCAGTGGAGGAGGAAGAATCCCGCCAGGCCGAGCTCGGCGATGAGCGCCAGCTCCTCTCGCAGCCGCGCTTCCGCACGGCTGCGATACCGGGAGCGGCTGTACCGGCCCTCAAAAGCGCGGCTACAGACACCAGCGAGCTGGACGTCGGCCGGGTCGGGCCCGTCCGAGAAGTCCGGATACCGGTATCCGAGCTCCTGCGTCAGGTCGAACTCGCAGCGCGCGGCGACGTCCGCGGTCCGCCGGACCGCATCCCGATCGTCCGGAAAGCGTTCGAGGACCTCCGCGGGAGGTCGCAGGACGCTCTCGCGGTTTCCGCGCCGTTCCCGCTCGCAGCCGTCCAGCGACGTGCGGCTCCGGATCGCCACGAGCACGTCCTGGAGCGCGAGCCGCCGCGGGTGGTGCGCGTGCACGTCCCCCGTCGCCACCGTCTGAACGCCGAGTGCTCCCGCCAGCTCGCGAAGGGCGGCGTTCCGCCGGACGTCGCCGCGCTCGAACGGGCGCTGAAGCTCCACGTAGAAGCGATCGCGTCCGAAGGCTCCGGCCGCGCGGCCCGCGGCGCTCGGGTCGCCCGCGGCGAGACCGTGGCGCGCGCAGCCCGAGAGGCAGACGAGCCCCTCGCTTCGCTCCAGCAGCAGCTCGAGGTCGAGCGCGGGTGAGAGCAGGTCGGCCTCGTGGCCTGGCAGGCGGGTCTCCGCGTGGGCGGCGGTGAGCAGCCGGCAGAGGTTCGCGTAGCCCGTGGCCGACTCGACGAGCAGGGTCAGGTGGTGACCGCTCGCAAGCGTGACCTCGGCGCCTGTGATCGGACGGACGCCGAAGGCCTTCGCAGCATGCGCGAACTCCAGCGAGCCGTAGACGCCGTCGTGGTCGGTGAGCGCCAGCGCCTCGTAGCCGAGCTCCGCCGCGCGCACCGCCAGCTCCTCGGGCCGGGAGGCTCCGTCCAGGAACGAGTAGGCCGAGTGGCAGTGGAGCTCGGCGTACTCCATGTCACGCCCGCTGCGTGAACCACGTCCCGCACTCCTCGTCGCGGTAGACGACCTTGTTCTCGCCGCTCTCGAGCACCAGCTCGAAGTAGCGTCGGCTGACCGGGTCCTCCGTCCACCAGCGGTCGACCACGCGCCACTCCTCGCGCACGAGCGCGACGCCTTGACGGTTCACCTGCCGCGGCCTCCCGTCGAAACCCGTCTCGACGAGCGCGGGCCGGGGCTCGTTGAGAGTGCGAGAGGAGCGATGCTCGAGAGCTCGACCGAGGACGGAGCTCGAAGGGCCGTCACCCCTTTCGATCATCCGTCGCGCGGGACGAGTATCGCGCGCTGCTCGGGCAGGCGCGACCACGGTGCGACCTCGACGACCGTGCAGACAGCCCCCGTACCGGCGCTCGCACGCACCTGGCGCAAGCCTTCCCGGAGACGCTTGCGGGTGTCCTCGCCCTCCGGTCGCACGAGCTCGAGTTGACGGCCCCCCGGAGAGGTGAGTTCCACGAGCTCGAGCCTGAGCGCTTTAGCCGGACCCGGCAGCTCCGCCAGCTTCGAGCCGAGTGCCGCGCGCAGACGCGAGCGGTCGGCCGTCGCCTCGCGGAGGGTGACGGTGCGCCGCCACGAGCCGCCGCCGACGAGCCGTGCCGACAGAGCCAGCTTCCGCGGCTCCCCGTCTGCTCGTTCCGGCCGGGCGAGAAGCCGCTCGAGGAGCGCCCCGAGCGCCCGGCGGAGGGTGAGCTCGTTCGCCACCGCCTCGGGAAACTCGAGTGTCTCCAGGAGCGCCGACGGGGGCTGTCGCGGAGCGACACCGCCCTCCCCCTCCGCTCTCGCCAGGCTCCAGGCGCGCCGGCCGTCGGGCCCCAGTCGATCGGCGACGGCTGCACCCGGAAGCCCGGCAAGCTCTCCGAGCGAGCGCAGGCCCAGCTCCGCCAGCTCCTCCTGTCGCTCGGGCTCGAGCGGGAGGAGCGTCAGGGGCAGGGGCGCGAGGAAGTCGCGCGTGCGCTCGCTCGAGACGATGAGGATCTGCCCGGGCCGCGCGACGTTCGCGGCCGCAAGGGCGGCGAACCGGCGCTGCGCCACGCCCGCGCGGGGATCCCAGGCAGGACCGACGGCGGCGAGCGCCCGCTTCAGCGCGGGCTCGACGCCGCCGTAAAGGCGTTCGACACCCCGCGTCTCGAGGTAGAGGCAACCGAGGCCGGCGGGCTCGACCGCGAAGCCCCCCTGCTCGAGCCGGCGGAGCACTCCCTCCCAAGCCTGATCGGCGGCAGCGGGGTCGCGCTCGACGAGGACGAGCGACGGGCAGGTCGCGAGAGCCTCGCCAAGCCGCATGCCGGGCTTCACGCCCGCGACCTCGGCGGCGGCGGTGACGGGCCCGAGCCGCGGCTCGGACCCCGGTGCCGGCGCCAGCGCAGCCGGCGCGAGCCTGAGCCGGGGGCGATCGTGGAGAACGGCGCGGAGCTCGAAGGACGGGATGACGAGGCAGGCGATCATGGGAACGTGTGTTCTATACGAACAGATGTTCGCTGTCAAGGAGGTCAATCGGCATGAGGGACGAGGCTGACCGGGTGCGGATCTGAAGCGGCTACAGTCCAGTTGTGAAGCAGATCTGGACGGGCCGCATGGCCCAAGCAGCGGGAAAGTACGGCGAGCACGCCCCGATGGCCACGGTCTGCTGCAACGCCTGCCGCACCTGCACGACGACCAACATCCTGGGCCTGGTAGTGGCGGGAGCAGGCGGCATCGCGGTCGGCGCCAAGCACCTCGCGCGGCGTTTCGCCAGGGCCTAGCCCTCGGCCGCAGGGGCCGCTCAGCTCACGACAATCTCCGCCGCCGAGCCCTCCATGCCGCCGAGCCGCGGCACGACGACCAGCGCGTTCTCGCGCGCGCACCAGGCGATGGCCTCCTCGATCCCCGCGCAACAGAGGACTCGTCGGTAGCCGCCGTCGAGCGCCTGCGCGATCGTCGAGGTCGCGCGCAGCACGTCCACGACGACGGCTACGGGTGCCGAGAGCGTCTCGGCCGGAGTGAACGCGACATGGACGCGCATGCCCGCCGGTACGCTACTCGCGGCCCTGCCGAATGCCGACCTGCTACCGCCACCCGGACCGCGAGACCGGTCTCTCATGTTCGGACTGCGGACGTCCGATCTGCGTCGACTGCATGACCTCGGCACCGGTCGGGATCCGCTGCCCTGACCACTCCGGACGACCGGTCGGCGCCGCGCGCGTCGCCAGCACGGTGAGCCGCTCTAGATTTGGCTCGACCCCCGCGATCGTGACGAAGGCGCTGATCGCGATCAACGTCGCGGTCTACTTCGTCGGAGTCGGCCAGGGCGTCGGGATCAACCAGCCGGGGGGTCGCCTCTTCGCGGACGGATGGCTCTACGGGCCGAGCGTCGCGAACGGCGACTGGTGGCGGCTGATCACGTCCGCCTTCCTGCACGCGAATCTGCTCCACATCATCTTCAACATGCTCGCGCTCTGGTGGTTCGGCGCCGCCGTCGAGGCCGCGCTCGGGCGGTGGCGCTTCCTCGCGCTCTACGCCGTCGGCGGCCTGGCCGGCTCGGCCGGCGCGCTGCTGGCGACCCCCACGGCCGTCACGGTCGGCGCCTCCGGCGCCATCTTCGGGATCCTCGGCTCGATGCTGATCATCGAGTACCAGCAGACGGGCAGCTTCTCCGGGAACGCGCTGACCCTGATCGCGGTCAACCTCGCCTTCACCTTCGCGGTGCCGAACATCTCGATCGGCGGCCACCTCGGCGGCCTCGTCGGCGGGATCCTCGGCACGCTGGCGCTTTCGCGCTTCGGCCGCGGGCACGCGGCCTACGGCCGCCTGGGAGCACTCGGGTTCGCGGGCCTCGCCGCTATCGCCGTGGCCTCCGTGGCCGTCTCGTACTGGAAGGTCCGCGGGCTCGTCTGAGGCGTTAGCCCCGTGACCCAGCTCTCCGTTGTCTTGATGATCGCGCCGGTGCTCGGCGAGGAAGCGTAGGACCCGGCCCAGACGGCCGCTTCGATGGCGCCATCGCCAACGACATAGACATTGGTCGGGATGAAGCCCGACGCGGAGAAGGGTGCCGAAATCGCGGTCTCGCTTTTGTTGTCGGCAGCTTGGATGCTGCCGCGCATGGCTGCGGCCGAGGCTCGTCGAGCGCCTCTGCAAGAGGCTTGATTTTTTCCGAACCGAGCTAGACCGGCTCGTCGATCGGCAGGACGATCGCCGTCACGCCCTCGACCCGTACGACCTCGACCCGCGCGCCCGACGGGATCGCGGGCGCGTCCTCGAAGTAGGCCCGCGCCGTCCAGTACTCGGTGCCGATCCGCACCTGGCCGCGGCCTTCCCCCGCGTCGATCGGTTGCGTGACGACACCCCGGCGGCCCGCCAGCGTGTGGACGTTCGACTTGACGACCGGGCCGCGGAACATCCGCGTCGCGATCCGCCGGGTCAGGCCCATCCCGAGCAGCGAGACTCCGCAGAAGATGAGGACCTGGCTCCAGAGCGGGGCGCCGAGGCCGGCCACGATCGCGGCCGCCAGCCCGGCGACGCCGAAGTAGACCGCGACGAAGGTGAGCGTCATCGCCTCGACGCCGAGCAGGACGACGCCGACGATCAGCCAGACGAGCCAGGCCATCTAGCCCCCTAGGCCCTACTGCGAGGCCGTCGGACGGCCGTCCGTGCCCTTCGCAGTCTCCTGGCCCGCCTGGAACGCGGCGCCGAAGGCCGAAGCGGCGCCCATCGAGCCGAGCGCGTCCGACGGCAGCAGGAGGAGCTTCATCGACTGGCCGTTCGCCACCTGGGGCAGCGTCAGCAGGTACTGGTAGGCGAGGAGATCGGGTGTCGGGTTGCCGTCGTGGATCGCCTGGAACACCTGACGCGTGGCCTCGGCGTCACCGACCGCGCGCAGGATCTTCGCCTCCTTCTCGCCCTCGGCCTTCAGGATCGCGCCGGCCCGCTGGCCCTCGGCGGTCAGGATCTGGGACTGCTTCTCGCCCTCGGCGTTCAAGATCGCGGCGCGCTTGTTCCGCTCGGCGCGCATCTGCATCTCCATCGCCTCCTGAATCGTCGCCGGCGGGTCGATCGACTTCAGCTCGATCCGGTTGACGCGGATCCCCCAGCGCTCGGTCGCCTCGTCGAGGACGATCCGGAGCTCGCTGTTGATCTTGTCGCGGGAGGTGAGGGCCTCCTCGAGCGAGAGCGAGCCGATCACGTTCCGGAGCGTCGTGATCGTCAGCTGCTCGACCGCGAGGAGCAGGTTCGCGACCTCGTAGGTGGCGCGGAACGGGTCGGTGATCGTGAAGTAGAAGACCGTGTCGATCGAGATCGTCACGTTGTCCTGCGTGATCACCGGCTGCGGCTCGAAGGTGACCACCTGCTCGCGCAGGTCGACGAGCGGCCTCCGCAGGCGGTCGACGAACGGGATCAGGAGGTGCAGCCCCGGGTCGAGGGTCTTGGTGTACCGGCCGAGGCGCTCGACGATCCCGGCGCGAGCCTGCGGGATGATCCGCACCGCGCGCCCGACCACGATCAGGACCAGGAACAGAACTGCGAGGGCGACGATCAGGGCGACCATGCGTAGGACCTCCGTCCGGGAGAGGAGCTGAGCGGGCGACGCCGCACGGCGAGTGTAGAGCCGTCAGCCCGCGGACGTGACCGCGACCACTCCCGCCTCCGCGAGCGCCGCCTGCGCGGCGGCGAGCCGCGCCAGCGGCACGCGGAAGGCCGAGCACGACACGTACTCGAGCCCGAGTGAGTGGCAGAACGCGACCGACGCGGCCTCGCCCCCGTGCTCGCCGCAGATGCCGAGTTTCAGCTCGGGCTTGACGCTGCGTCCCCGCTCGACGGCGATCCGCATCAGGTCGCCGACGCCGTCCTGGTCGATCGTCTCGAACGGGTCCCGCTCGAGGATCCCCTGCTCCAGGTAGGGGGCGAGGAACCGGCCGGCGTCGTCCCGCGAGAGCCCGAGCGCCGTCTGGGTCAGGTCGTTCGTCCCGAAGGAGAAGAAGTCGGCATGCTCGGCG
>Ga0136620_10001111_pt1 | contig 12605 bp, 10 predicted proteins | sample AntDrymUQ4162106_2_FD_104806 | JGI IMG/M metagenome (GOLD analysis project Ga0136620, IMG submission 104806) | Polar desert sand microbial communities from Dry Valleys, Antarctica - metaG UQ416 (21.06) | ecosystem: Environmental > Terrestrial > Soil > Desert | place: Antarctica: Dry Valley... | reverse complement strand
TGTCGAGGATGCGCACCGGCAGGATCTTCGCCTCAGGCGCCACGAGGGCGACGATCCCGGCGACGTAGGTGCCATGCCCGTAAGCCTCGTCGACCAGGCCGTTGGCGTTGTCATCTCGCTGGTTGGCGACCTCGCTAGGATCGGCGTCGTCGTCGACGAAGTCCCGTCCACCGGGTGCGAGTCGACCAGAGAGATCAGGATGGGTAGCGTCGATCCCCGTGTCGAGGACAGCCACCACGATGCCCGAGCCAGTGGTCTGCGTCGACGGCAGTCCGGCCTCGCCGAGAGCGGGTTGCGTGACCGCATAGGCCGAGCGCGGCGAGCTGGGGTCGGCCGGCGCCTGGTCGGTCCAGAAGTAGCGTCGACCTCCGAAAAACTCAGGTAGCTCTGCGGTCACGTTCGGTTGAGGGTCGTTGACGCCGCTCTGCTGCTTGAGACGGCCGACGCCCGTGGAGACGTCGACATCCGGCGACAGGCGGAACAGCCATATGGAGCTGCCGGGGGTGAGCTCCTCGGGCGCGGCGACGCCCCCGACAGCGCCGTTGATGGCGGACGGGTCGGCGCCGGGGGAGAGCCGGGCGATGAATTGACCTGGTACGCCTGGTCCCCAGCTTTCGTCGGCTGCCGCCGAACCTGTTGGCACCGCCAGGGCGGCGCTCAGGATCAGGACGGCTGCGGCGACCACGCGCTGGAGTGGCTTCATCGGTATTCTTCCTCCCTCTTCGGGCCCGTCGATGACTCATGCTACGAGATGGGGTCCGTGATACATCGATCCGCCCACCCGGGCGCGTTCATCCGGCGCCTGCCACGATGAACGGTGCCCACCACCATGGATGTGGGTGCTCGGCACGAACGCCGAGTTGAGCAGCGCGCAGCGCCTCGATGGGTCGCAGGCCGGAGAGGCGGGCTTCGTGGAAGGCAAGCATCAGGTCGCCCGTGGCGAGGTCGGGTGTCGGCCACAGCGACATCACCACGTTGCGGGCTCCCGCCTGCATGAAGCCTCGTTGTAGGCCGAGTAGTTCCTCGCCTGCGCTCACCGTCGTGCGTGCCGTGTCGCAGCAGCTCAGTACGACGAGGGCGCCGTTGAGACCGAGCCGGCTGGCCCTCAGCGCCGTCAGCCAGCCATCGGCGAGCCGGACTCCGGATTGCAGCGGCGCCTCCGGGCGGAAGATGCCATGCGAAGCGAGATGGAGACACTCTGCCCCTGAGGCCGCCTCGGCGACGGCGGCCAGCGTGGCATCGCCGTCCTCCAGGATCACGGCACCCGGGATCGCCCGGCCAAGCGCCGCCACCTCCTCACCGATTCCGGGCAGGTCGTCCTGGGCTTGGCCGACCACGACGGTGCGTGCTGAGTCCGTCCGGCGGGCTGCACACTGCGATTGCACGCCCAGGCTCGGAGCGACAGTCACCGCCACCCGATCGATCAACGTGTCGCCGGCAGGGCCAAGCGCATGGAAGGGCACGGCGTGCAGCGGGCCATGGGGGACCACGGTGACATCTGTGACCTGGTGCTGCTCGAGGAGCTGCCAGACCGGCCCGAGCAGCAGTTCGCCGAGACGGGCGAGACGAACGTTTGCTCGAGGCAGGTTCGGCCGGATCCCGGCAGTCTGAGCGGCGAGCGCTCGCCGGCCTGCGTCTGCGAAGGCATCCAGTTCGACCACGACAGCGCCGAGGTCGGCGAGCCCTCGATGGAGCTCGATGCGCTCGTCGTGACGGACGAACAACGCGATCTGGCCGTCGAGCATGGTGTAGAGCAACTCGATCTCGCCAGAACCGCGGCCGGGCTGTGCCGTCGAAGGTAGATCGTCGCGACTTCTGCGCGGGGCGGCGCGATCGAAGCGCAGCCGTTCCAGGTCGGCTTCGAGTCGGCGTGCTCTATCGTCGAGTCGGCGGAGCTCTCCGACGTTGCCGGTTCTGCTGCCTTCGCCATCTGATGCCGCTCCGAATCCGAGGAACTGGTCGTAAAGGGCATCGAGGGCCTGCTCGAGCTGGCGCACGTCGGGGTCGATGGTGGTGGATGGTGCCAGGATGCCGCCGTCGAGCAGCACACGGCTTCGTGATGCGTCGGCAGCGGCGAAGGCGGCAGCGATTCGACCCTGGCCGACGCGCAGCCTGACGACATCGTCATAGGTGGTTGCGGTGTCTCGCGGGAACGACAGCATCAGCGCCTCGTTCGGCAAGCGTCCCCGGATCCGTTCGATGGCTGCAACGGCCGCGTCCAGGTGGTCCTCGGCCTCCGTCGTCCGGCCCCGATCGAGCAGGTGGTGCGCCAGCGCGTGCTCGGCCCGGTGGACGATGTGGGGGATTCCTGTCGACTTGGCCAGATTTACGGACGCTACGAGGTGGTCCTTGGCGACGGTCTCGTCATCGACCAACTCCGCCAGGCGCACGTGGGCCAGGCATGCCTGCAGTGGCCACTGGATGGGGTCGATGTCGTCGAGCGCAGCGTTGGCGACCTGCGTTGCCAACGAACGGAGCTGTGGATCGTCGACGGAGGCCGCCGTGGCCTCGAGGCGCGCCGCGACCGCACCGGGAAGGTTGTCGGCGGCATCGAAGAGTTCGGCGGCGCGAGCGAAGGCGCGCGCCGCTGCATTCGGGTCGCCCTCTGCCCGTTCGGCGTCGCCCAATCCGAACCACGCCCTCGGTTCGATCCACCCGAGCGGGTTGTGCGCCACCAGCTCGAGTGCCTGCCGGTACCGGTCGCGTGCTGCGCCGTGTGCTCCGAGCCGCCGAAGCGCATCGGCTGACTCCACGAGCACCACTGCTTCATCAGGTACATCGTCGGCGCCGAGCAGCTGACGCGCCGAGTCGAACCATGCCAACCCCTCGTCCGGTCGACCGAGCAGGCACTCGGTCTCGCCGAGATTGATGGCGACCACAGGAAGTTCGCCCTGTTCGCCGGCATCTTCGAGGATTCGCCATGCTCGGCGAAGAGCGCTCGCTGCGTGCTCGCTGCGGCCAAGCAGGTTGAGCACGTTGGAACGGTTGACCTCCATGAGGGCCGCCAACACCTCGTCGCCGAGGGCGGTGGCGAGGGCGATGGCCTGATCGTGCTCGGCCAGCGAATCGACATACCGCCCGGCACTCTCCCAACAGGCGCCGAGGTTCGCGTGGGCGCCGGCGGCGAGATGGGTACGGTCCTCGTCGCCGGTCGGATCGCCGAGGTTGCTCAACAACCGTAAGGCGGCCTCGGCCGCCTCGCTGTGCCGGCCGAGTGCCCCGAGGACCTCGGTGCGTCCGGCATCGCAGCGCCATGTGTCCATGATTCGGCCGGCGGACTGGAAGCCGACCGCGGCGTCGTCGATGTAGCGCAACGCATCGGCTGGTCGCCCGGCGCGGGCGAGGAGCTCAGCCAACAGGTAGCAGCGGTCAGGATCACCCGCCCTATCTGCGAGCTCGCCGGTGAGCTCCTCGATCACTCCGGCCGCGTCGTCTGCGGCGCGCGAGCGCAACTCGCCCAGCTCGTCCGCCGATGTCACCGCTCAGCCAAGACGGATCTCACTCAATACCTCGCGGTGAGACCCTGCAACGACCAGTTCGTATGAGCCAATGGGAACGTCGCCGAGGTCGAACTCGCCCATCTCATCGACCACGGACAGGGCGACCTCCCGGCCGTCGACCAACAGTTGGACGGCCAACGGCTCATCGGCATCGACCACCTCACCGCGCACTCGCACGACATGCTCTCCATCCGTCTCACCCCCGTCGGGCGCGTCGAGCACGTCGAGCACGACGTCGAGCCCTTCGGCCGCCAGGACGATCTGCTGGCCGGACAGGGTGCCTGCCGACCGTACGCCGAGCGCGGCGGGATCGCCGTGGGAATGCAGCGCCACCCGGCCGCGAACCTGGTCGACGACATCCCTCGCCGACGAGAGGACGGAACGGAGCGCGTCCGAGTGGCCGTCGGACTCGTCGCTCGCCGATGTGAACAGCGCCCGTACGGCCGAGCCGACGTCGGCCAGCGGTGGATCACGTCGTTCGGATGGAGTCACTGGGAACCTCCTTGGTGGCGTGCAGCAGGATCGTGCGGAGCCGTTCGAGGCACCGCGCCCGGGTCGGACCGATGCTGCCGATCGGGATGCCGAGGTCGTTGGCGATGTCAGCGTACGACCGCTCACCGGCGAGATAGAGCGCCTCGAGCAGGACGCGACAGCGCGATGGCAATAGCCGCAGACCGTCTCGCACCCACGTGACATCGGCTGCCTGGCCTGCGGACACCGCGACGTTGTCGACGCTGCCGGCCACCCGGTCGTCAATGTCCATCACGGGCTCGCGACGGCGGGCCTCGAGCAGCCGCCATGTGTGACGGCGAGCTACCGTCGAGAGCCACGGCGCCAGCCGGCTGTCGGGGCGCAGGCGGTCGAGACTCTGCACGAGCACGGAGAACGTCATTTGTGCGATCTCCTCGATGTCGGTGGTGCCAAGGCCGTAGGCCCGTGGGATCGACCGCACCAGTCGTTCGTACCGCCGGACCAGCTCCTCCCAGACTGCAGCGTCGCCGGCGCGACAGCCGGCGAGCAGCTCGTCGTCGTCCACGGGTAACGATGGTACGGCTGGGCGTGCGGCATTGCTCGATCAATGGTCGCCAGGACACCACCTGATACACGGATCTGTGAGAACGACAAACATGTAACGACCGCCAGATGAACAAACGACCGGCAGCGTCTCAGCGACGCTGGCGGCCACAGTCCTGTGAATGCGGGTGTATCAGTGGTCGGACCTCACCCCATTGGTAGTTCGTCATGTTCTGTTCACCTGTTACTCATCTCGAAGACAGACAGCTCCGCTTCGCCGACGTCTCACGCGACCTGATCCGCCAGTTCGGCGAACTGGAACGACACATCGCTTCGGGCTCCGAGTGCCGGGAAGGAGAAGACATGGAACGCGCCGACTCGTCGCACGAGGCAGCCGCCACCCCTTTCCGGGTCCTCATCATCGATGACGACGAGACGATCACGGCACTGGCACGGCTCTCCCTCGCCAAGAACGGGCTCGATGTCAAGACAGCCAACCTTGCCGAGGAGGGACTCGAGCTGACACGGTCCTATGCGCCCGATCTCGTCGTTTGTGATGTCGTGATGCCGGATCTGCTCGGCTGGGAGGTGGTACGACGCATCCGCGAGTTCAGTGATGTACCCGTGCTCATGCTCAGCGGACGGGACTCCGACGTCGACAAGGTGCGCGGCCTCGACCTTGGCGCCGACGACTACCTCACGAAGCCCTTCACCTTCCTGGAGTTCGAGGCCCGGGTGCGAGCGCTGTTGCGCAGGGTCGAGCGCGACTCGGGGCGACAGCCGACGCAGGAGTCATGATTGTGGATCGGGCGGCGATCGCCATCATCGCCGAACGCCGGCACTTGGAGAACCCGAGCATCCGGGAGGCCCATGGCGCCTTCGAGGATGCGGGTTACTCGGTAGAGGTGGTGGTGCCGGGCGGCGAGCGGCTGTTCGAGATACCTGACGAACCCCCGCCCTGGGAGGCCGCTCTCAGCCGCGGCCGTGACCTCACTGGGCTGGCGTTCCTCGCCGCCACTGCCGCCCTCGGCGTGCTGGCCATCAACACGCCGCACTCGATCGAACTGGTCCGCAACAAGGTCGCCATGCAGGCAGTCCTGCTGCAGCACGGCCTGCCGATGCCGAGGACTTGGTTCGCAGCACGACCCGAGGTGTTCCGACGGGTGGCCCACGAGCAGTTCCCGCTCGTGGTGAAGCCCTACGACGGTGACGGTGCCAGAGGACTTTGGTTGCTCTCCCGGCCAGAGGACGCAGACCGACTCCCGCAGCTCGGAGACGACCGCTCCATCTATCTCGCCCAGACGCACCTCGAGACCGACGGATTCGACCTGAAGCTCTATGGGATCGGTTCGCGCATCTGGGCGGTGCGCAAACCGTCCCCGGTGAGGTTCCCCGGTCCCGGCCCGGCAGAGATGCGGGCGACGGACGGAGCGCAGATGGTGACGCTCGACCCGCAGCTCCGCGACATCGCCCTCACCTGCGGAAGGGCCTGCGGGCTCGACCTGTGGGGTGTCGATGTGGCGATGACTCCGTCGGGCCCCGTCGTCATCGAGGTCAACGACTTTCCCACCTACTCCGCCGTGCCGCAGGCAGGGGCGCTCATCGCCGAACACGTGCTGGGCCGCCTGAACATCGAGGCCGTACTGGGCAGCGCAGGTCGCGACAAGGCGCTGTCGGTCATCAGGACCCCGCAATGACACTGTTCTCGGGGATGCGCATCGGGTATCTCGAGCGCCGCCATTCGATGACGCACCAAGGCTCGGTCACAGAGCAACTCCTGCCGTTGCTGCGTCAGCGCGGTGCGCGTGTGGAAGTCGTCCACGCCGAGGAGGCCGCTCACCGTGTCGATGTCGCACCGCCGTGGGACCTCGTCGTGCTGAAGTCCGGCTCAGCAGCAGCCCTTCATCTCGCCGCCGTTGCCGAGGCCTACGGGATCGCCTCGGTGAACACCAGCGACGCAACAAGGACGACCAGGGACAAGCTGTCCAGTAGCGCAATCCTACGCCGGGCCGGCCTGCCCCTGCCCTCCTCCTACCTGGCGTGGCTTGGAACGACAAGCACCGAGTCGGCTTCTGGGCGCCTGGAGGAGCTGTCCGGCGGCTCGTGGGTGGTCAAGTCAGCACGTGGCTGGCACGGCAAGGGGGTGTGGTTCGAGCAGGGCGTTCGGCTTCCGGCACTGGCGGAAAGCCTGCCAGACGGCCCGTACCTCGTGATGGAGCAGGTCGAGCACGCTGGCGACGACCTCAAGGTCTTCGTGGCCGGACAGTGGATGGACGCCATCCAGCGTCCGTTTCCCGCCACGACGCTGAGCGATAAGCAAGGATGCCGGGCGGCGCTCCCGGCCGACGTCGCTGTGGCCAGCCGGCGGGTGGGGCAACTGCTCGGTCTGCGTTGCTATGGCTGCGACTTCGTCAGCGGAGCTGCCGGTTGGACGTTGGTGGACGTGAACGCCTTTCCCGGCTACAAGGGTGCTCCCGGGGCGCCTGAAGCCTTGGTGGACGAGATCGAGTCGGCAGCGAAGGGGGCGTCGTGACCGCACGACCAAACCCGGGACATCCGTCGTCGCTGGTCATTGCGGTGATCGGCGGGCTGTTCGCCGTCGCCTTCCTCCTCAACTACTACCTCCTGCCCCAACACCAGGTCGTCTCATCCCTCTACGCCATCCCCGTGCTGGTCGCCGCCCATCGGCTTTCGCCGCGGGGGATCGGAGTCGCCGGGGCCACGGCTGTCGCCATCTACCTCACCAACGCCGTGATCGAGGACCGGCCGGTCATCGTGTGGCCGTTCGGCGTCATGGCTCTTGCCGCAGTCACCTATCTGGCGGTGCGGTTCGCCGTGCAGCGCAACAAGGCGGCGCAGCACTCCATCGAGATCGAGGAGAGCCACGAGCAACTCCAGGAGTTCCTCGGGTTGGTCGGACATGACCTCGCCGGCGCGCTCACCGGCCTGGTCGGTTATGCCGATCTGCTGGTCGATGACGAGGGGCGGGTCAGCCGGCTGCAGGCCGCTGCGGCCATCGACGGTGCTTCACGTCGAATGCGACGGTTGATCGACGACCTGCGCGATGCGGCCAGCATCGGAACGGGCCACTTCGTCATGTTCAGGGCACCGATGGACCTCGGCAAGCTCGTGGACGACCTGGTGCTCGAACACCAGGCACGGGCCAACGGGCGGCACCTCATCGTCGACGAGCTGGAGGCGATCGAAGGCTCGTGGGATGAGGAGCGTCTCGGTCAGCTGTTCGCCAACCTGCTCTCGAACGCCGTCAACTACTCCCCGCCGACCGGTGAGATCCACGTCAACGTCAAGCGGCAGGGACCCGTAGCGGTCGTCAGCATTGCCGACGAGGGTTCGGGCATCCCGCTCGATGAACAGGAGTCCCTCTTCCGTCTCTTCTACCGTGCCGGCACCGCAGAGGGCGTGAAAGGCATGGGTCTCGGCCTCTACATCGCGAAGGCCATCGCCGACGCCCACGGCAGTTGCATCTGGGTGGAGAGCGCGCCCGGACAGGGGAGCACGTTCTTCGTCACGCTGCCGCTGGGTGGCGACAGCGAAGCCACCGATGGCGATCGAACGCTGGCTTCGGCGGAGAGGTGTCGCTGAATGGCTGAGCGCTGCTGTGTGGTCCTGGGGGCCGGCCGTGTCGCCGGAGGGTTTGTGGCACCCCTGCTGCGGGCCGCCGGTTGGCGGGTCGTCCTCGTCTGTCGGAACACCCAGGTACGCGATGCTGTGAACGAGCACAGCGGAATCTCGGTTCGAATCGCCGGCGACGGGGAGGACCGCTGGTTCGACGGCGTGACGGCTATGGGCACCCACGAACCTGGTTTGCGCCGGGTGCTCCTCGATGCCGACCTGGTGGCCACCGCCGTGGGACCGTCCTCGTTGACCACCGTCGGTCGATGGCTGGGCCCGCTCTTGACCGACCGCCTCGCCTCGTCGTCGAGGCCGATCAACCTTGTCCTGTTCGAGAACAGTCGACGGGCTCAGGAACTGCTGACGCTGGGCTTGTTCGACCAACGCCCGGGTCTGGCCGGCGCCATCGGCCGCCGGGTTGGCGTCGGAGGGGCGGCGGTCTGGCGCACCGTCTCCAGGCGCGACCTGACGCCAGACGGGGTGCGGTTCACCGCCGACCGGACGGATGAGTGCTCGGTGGACGCCATGGCGCTGGTCCGTGGCGCTGCGCCCATGGACGGCAGCGTGCCAGGGCTTGTCCCGGTCCGCTCCTTCGACGACCGGATCACCGAGAAGCTCTGGCTCTTCAACGCCGGTCACGCCGCGGCCGCCTATCTCGGCTGGCACGCGGGGTGCGCCACCATGAGTCAGGCACTCGATCGGCCTGAGATCCGCTCGGCGACCGTGACCGCCATCGGTGAGGCTCTACTCGGTTTCGACGCTTACCTTGCCACTCGACCCGGGTCAGTGGCAGTGCCTCACCGCACGATCGAGGGACTCATCGATCACTACGCCCACCCGGGGCTCGAAGACCCCGTGACGCGGGTGGCGCGGGAGCCTCGCCGAAAGCTGCGGATCGACGACCGGGTGGTCGGGCCTGCCATCGCCTGCCTCGCTGCCGGCGTCGTTCCGCTCGGTCTCGCCGAGGTTGCGGCAGCGGCACTTGCGTACCGTGCACAGGGCGACCAGCAGGCGGTCGATCTGCAACGGGAGATCGAGCTGGTCGGCGCGAGAGAGATCTTCGCTACCATCAGCTCGCTCGACCCTCGCGACGATTTCGTGGAGCTGACGATCGAGCGGCAAGCGGCATACGCCGCACTGGGAACCCGACGGTGACCGCGCTCGCTGGGACCTGTATCGAGCTCTGGGTGGAGTCCCGCGGTGGCAGCGCCGCCGTCAACCCCGTGATCGGCGCCCTCCTCGACGAGCTCTCCGCTGCCGGCGCAAAGACCATCGTGCGGGTGCCAGAACGCGAGGTCATCGATGTCGATGATGGCGGTCGCGGCCACGCCGATCTCGTGCTGCTGAAGAGCGCTGGCGCCGTCGCTCAGTCCCTGGCAGTTTCCGACGAGGTTGCCGGCGTGCAGTTCCTCAACGGGGCTGCGGCGACGCGGCGCGCCCACGACAAGGCCGCCACGGTGGCGCGGCTCGCCGCAGCCGATCTGCCGGTGCCGCTCACGTTGCTTGCCACCGGCGGCGCTCGGCTGCGGTCGCCGATGGCCACGGCCGGGGCCTTCATCTCAAAACCGGTGTACGGCATCCACGGGCGAGGTGTCACGGTCCACGAGCACTTTCCCACGGTGCTCGACGAGGGGCCCGCCTCTCTCGACGACTTGTCATTCGTGGTCGACGACGGCGTCCGGCTCGTGCAGGCGAAGGTGGGTGAGGAGCCCGACGTCAAGGTCTACGTCGCCGACGGACGGTGTTTCGTCGCGTTCAAGCAGTTCCGCTCCGGCAGCTACGCCTCCGACGAGATCCAGCCGTCCGTGTTGCCCGACGACGAGATCGAGATGGTCCACGCTGTCGGCGAGGCGCTCGACCTACGTTGCTTCGGCGTCGATCTGCGCAGGCAGGACGGCCAGACCTGGATCATCGACGCCAACCCCTTTCCGGGCTACCGAGGTTTCCCCCAAGCGGTTTCGGCCTTGCGAGCGGAGATCGAACAGGCTCTGGCGGCCGGAGGATGAGCGCGAGGAATCCCCGACTGGCGCTGGCGCTCGTCATCACCGAGGGATTTCTTGGCCGGCTCACGTTCGGCATGGTGAGCTTCGGCCTCCCGCTGTACGCGCTGTCGTTGGGGCTCTCGCTCAGTCAGATCGGCCTCGTGATCGGAGTGCGCACGGTGGCCGCCGTCCTGCTGAAACCGGTCGCCGGGTGGCTCGCCGACAAGGTCGGTGTGCGGACCGTCTACTTGGGTGGCACGATCGCGCGGGTGTGCGCCGCTGCGGCGCTGCTGGTCGTCGGCGACCTGGCTGGCCTCTGTGCAGTGCGGGTTCTGCAAGGAGCCAGCGCCGCCGGTCGGGACATCGCCTCGCTCAGCGTCATCGCCCGCGACGCCTCCGACCGGATCGGGAGCGTCTATAGCTGGTACGCAACCGCCAAGCACGTCGGTGGCGTGGCCGGGGCGGGACTCGCCGGAGGCGTGCTCGCCGTCACCGACGGCTCCTTCTCGACGTTGTTCGTCATCGTACTGGCGCTGTCGGTCCTGCCGATCTCAGCGGCCTGGCTGGCGCTGCGCGAGGCTCCCGAGGTCGAGCCCCGCCGTTGCGCACTCGACCCGCCGGGCGCGGGCGCAGCCAGCGGAGCCTCCGGATGGGCGTCTACTCGCGAGCTCATCAGTGAGCTGCGCGCACCTTCGTCGTTCGGCATGCTCGTGGCGACCAGCGCCTACATGGTGCACGGCCTCTTTCCCGTGCTGGCCACCGACTACGCCGGACTGAGCGCCGGTCAGACGGGCGCCATCTACAGCCTTTCGGCGCTCGTGTTCCTCGTCGCCGGCCCGGTCTTCGGATGGATCGTCGACCGGCACGGGCATGCGGTCGGGACAGCCTGGCGTTCGATGGCGAACATCGGTTCGTCCGTGCTGTTCGTTGTCAGCCCGAACATGGCTGGCTTCGCGGCAGCACGGACCCTCGACGATTCCGGAAAGGCGGCCTTCCGCCCGGCCTGGGCCAGTCTGATCGGCGGCGTCGCCAACAGCGACCCGAGACGGCGCAACCGGAGGCTCGCCGTCCTCGACACGTCCGAAACAGTCGGAGAGGCGATCGGGCCGGTCCTCGCCGGGATCCTCTGGCAGACCGGCGGCATCGCGATTCTGTTCGGCGTTCGCATCATCATCGCGGCCATCGCAGAAGTGATGGCGCTGAGGCTCACCCACCGCGATGACCGTGGTCGCGCTTGCGACTCTCGCGAGGCCGTCGCGTCGATCGGTTCCCATGACGCCGTGAACCCCGAACCTTTCGCGCTCCGAGAGCGCTCCTGATACAAGTATCCGCGAGAAGAGACAAACGACCGTCGCGTATCACGCCCCCCCTCTTGGGGCCATGGGTGAGTCATATGCAGATGCGCATCGATCTACTCTCAGCGCTCGTGACGGCGGCCCTGGTGGCGTGCTCCAACTCGTCGTCGTCGCCAGACACCTTCGAGGACAGCGAATCCGCACCCCCGATCGAGCTCTCGTCGCCCTCCGATACCTCGGGGACGGGATCATCGTCGGAGCCGTCTGCGACCGATGCGCCGGGCGCTGAGGTCGGGCTGGCGCCGGTCAGCGACGAGAACCCCGTGGTCAACGACAGTTTCGTGTCGCCGCTGGTCGAGCGATACGGCGACGTGTCCATCGGTAGCGGGAGCTTCGTGGCTGGCAATACCACGTTACGTGCCGACCCCGACGCTGCCGTGTGCATCGGCTCGGCGTCGAATGTGCAGGACAACGTGCTGCTGCTCGCTCTGCAGGCGGAGCCACACGAACGTGCGTCAGGCGAGTGCGGCGAGCTGTCGGCGAGCAGCGGCGACGAGACCAGCGTCGCTCATCAAGCAGTAATCACCAACTCCACGCTGGGCGACTTCGTGTTCGTTGGCTTCCATGCCCAGATCCGAGACTCATTGGTCGAGGACGGCGCATTCATCTTGCACGGCGCGTTCATCGATGGGGTGACGATTCCCGCAGACGCCCTCGTCGACATCGGCCAGCAGGTCACCACCCAAGAAGAAGCCGATGCGCTACCCAAACTGACCGAGGACAACAACGCCTTCAAGCTCGAGGTGCTCGAAGTCAATGCGGAGTTCGCAGAGGGGTACGTGGAGCTGTACGAGACCAATGGCTACCAAGCGGTCACAGGTCTCAGCCGTGGACCACGCACAGAATGGAACCCCGATCCCGTAGCGCCGACCATCGGCGACGACGTCGTGTTGGAACCGTTCGCACGAATCGTCGGCGATGTGCGCCTGGGGTCCGACAGCACCGTCGGGCGTCGCACCTCGATCCGTGCCGACGAAGGCGCGCCGATCGAGATCGGTGCCAGAGCGGAGATCGAGGATCGCGTCACCTTCCATGCGCTGAAGGACACCTCGATCACCATCGGGGCCGACCTCGACACCGATGACGATGTCGTCTTCCACGGGCCACTCACGGTGGGCCGC